>ERZ1370068.5768-contig-4779_pt1 | contig 85843 bp, 100 predicted proteins | sample MGYA00561227_ERZ1370068 | MGnify/ENA primary metagenome ERZ1370068 (study PRJEB38410, sample SAMEA6850437) | metagenome | study: Metagenomic assessment of the ecological functions of the soil: analysis of the soil microbiota associated with the...
TTACGTATTGCTTCCAGGCGTGATGCGCAGGCCGGAGACAACGGAGGCGCCCTCGACGAGGCTGGGATGTTTGGCAATATCCTGTTTCACCTGGATACATAAGGCAGAATTCGACAAATCCGATCAAGCAATTTTAAGCCGGTCAAAAGACAAACCCGTAATCAGAGGGTTCGATGAGAGCTAGGGGTGGGTTGACCGGGGTCACCTTGCATCGACTGACAAATATCGAAATGTCAGGCAAAGATCAGCAGGACCTGCTGCGCGCCGTTCAGGCCACCGCGCGGTCGTGGCGCACCTGGCGCGGCAGTCCGCGGTGTCCAAGGTGGTCACGATCAGCATGCCGCTCGGAATAACGGGACGAGGAGGCGCGGCCGGAGCCTGATCGGTCGCCCGACCTCCTGACCGGTACCCCGAGGCCCGATCCGTCTCCCAAGCCTGAGCCGTCATCCCCAACCCTTCTCTCGCCGCCCCGATCCTGATAGATGCGGGCCATGGGTGGCGTCGTCGAGGCGCTCCGTTGAAGCGAGTGCCGCTCGTGTGTCGTTGCGGGTCGCGATCAGTTTCGATCACTCTGTGAATGATGTCAGGGTGCAGTCGCAAAATGACCGAGCCGCAGATTTGCCCCCCAGTGTCGATCCGGTGAAGATGCGCGGAACGCGCAAATCATCGGCTCATCGGTGCGGATGGCGTGGTGGCGAACATTCCCACCCCGGATCCCGCTGACCGAGGAGATGCGTGATTCCATCCGGGCCTCAGCCCGGCGCATCTTCCGCGCTGGCGGGTCCGTGCATCCAATCCAAATGCGCGAACTGGGAAAACCAAGCCTGTGCCCTGATCGATCGCATGCGCCAGCAAGTCGAGCACCTCCAGCTTGCGACCGAGCCGGCCGGCAAGCTCCCGCGCTGCGCAATCCGGCTCGGCTTGCGTCTGGTGGCGGCAGACCGGGCCAGAGTGCCTGCCGGGTTTGTCCCATGTGATCTACAATCCATCCCCATGATGCTTTGCCGATCCCTCTCGAGGAGAGATGCTCACGTAGCCTGCCCCCGCTGCGGATAAAGCGCGCTGCCGGGGCAGTACTGCGATAATTGCGGCGCACAAATAGAAAAGACTATGCCGCTCGTGTTCGGCGCACAAACCGGCCCGACGCCCGGTTCTGCGCCAATTGCGGCACCGCCTTCGAGGACCCAGGAAAAAAGCCTCTCGCCAGTGCCGGTGACACGTCCGGCGCCCAGCAGAACAGGCGGTCACGGTTCTTTTGCCGACATCAGCGGCTCCACGGAGCTGATCTCCGAGATGGATGCCGAGGACGCAAGCTATACCCTGGGCTCGGTGATCAGCGTCATCTCCAAGGCCAGTGACGCGGTTCGGCGGCGTGGTCATCAGGCGCATGGGTGACGGCGTCATGGTCGTTCGGCGCCCCCGTCGCTGCCGAGGATCACGCGGCGCGCGCCTGCTTCGCCGCCCCTGGCGGCGCTCGATGCCGTCAGTCGAATGGGCGATCTCGCCCTGCCGATAGCGTGTCGGCATGTGCAGCGGCCCAGTCATCCTGCGCAAGACAGGACGTGACGACGAAGACTACGATGTCGCGGGCATCACGGCCCACATAGCGGCCTGGCTGGAACAGCAGGCCGAGCTCGGCACTGTTCTGCTGGCGCGACAGACCGCAAGCCTAGTGACGGGCATCGCCAACGTCGAGTCGCTCGGCCAGGGTCGCATTGAAGGGAATTGCGGGAGCCGCTGCCAGGTCTTCCGCCCTCAGCGCCACCGACCGTCCCTCTTGATCGTCCGGTCTGGTGCAAGGCGCTGTCAACATTCGTCGGGCGTGAGGGACGAACTGGCGCAGCTCTCTCTCGCCCTGGGCCGGGCGTGGGCAGGCCGGGCGCAGGCGATCGCGCTGGTGGCAGATGCCGGCGCATGGGCGACTCGCGCTTGTTGCATGAGTTCCTCGGAAACCTGGCGCAAGGCGCATGGCACGTCATGCGCGTGGAGACCACCCGCAATCCACGGCCATTCCCCTACTTCCTGATCACCGCATTGCTGCGCGAGTTCGTCGGTGCTCCCAGGAGGACACCACCGCCGAAGTTGCCGCCTGGCTGCCGTCGGTAATTGCCTCGCTTGGCCTAGATCCCCAATTCGACATGACGCCTCTCTCGCCCATTTGGACAGGGAAGTGGAAGAGGTCGGCTTCGACAAGACCGACCCGCTACAACGTAGTCACCGGCTGGTGCAGTCGCTGCGCCCGATTCTGCTGCGCTACGCCGATCTGCACCCCCTCATTCTGGTAGTGGAGGACTACCACTGGCTCGACGCGTCGAGTGTGGAGGTGCTGGACGAGCTGTTCGGTGAAATGGATGCGGTTCGGCTCGCCCTGTTGGTGACGACGCGCCCCGAGCGCCGCCCCGGCTGGCGCCACCTGATCCAGCAGGGCGATGACGCACAGCCGCGGCCCCGGACGAGTCGAGCTCAAGTGACCTGACGGCGGCCAGGCGGATCACCTCCTGCAGGAGCTGATCGGCGGCTCCGATGAACTGGCGCCGCCGTGCGCATATCATCGCGCAGGCCGATGGGACGCGCTTCTTCCTGGAAGAATTTGCCCGATCGCTTCACGAGATCGGGGGCCATCGCCGGTGGTGCACCCCGCCTGACGAACATCGTCATTCCCGCGTCGGTGCAGTCGATATTGGCGGCACGCATCGACCGGTTGTTGCTGCTTCACCGGCGCATCCTGCAGATCGCCGCGGTCATTGGCCGTGACGTCCCATTGCCCCTGCTCGCCGCCATTGCCGACATGCACGAGTCGGCGTCCTGGCGCAAGAGATCGCGGCTTGCGGGCCGCCGGATTCTGGTCGAGGTCAACCTGCGGACAGGCATCGTCCACAGCTTCTCGCATGCTGACGCAGGCGGTCGCCTATGACACCCTGCTGGCAGCGACCGGCGGGGGCTGCATGAACGCGTCTTGTGAGCGATGGAGACACAGAGCTCCCGGTCAGCGCGACAGCGCCGTCGACGATCCTGGTGCACCATGCGGTCCTTGCCGAGGCGTGGCCCGAAGCGCGCGCGCTACGCCCTGGCCGCCGGCGAGCGCGCGAGCCGTCGCTCAGCGCTGACGGAGGCCAAGGCCACCTGAAACGGCCATCGCCGCCTTGGGCCGACAGCCGGCCAGCGTCGCAACCATGACGCCAGGATCGATGCCCGTCTCAGCCTGCGCGGTGTTCTCGCCACGATGAACGATACCTGGGATTCAGGAATATCTGAAAGAAGCCGACAATCTGGCCGAGCTTGCGGGTGACCGCCCAATCTGGCCCGCGTGTATATCGCCCGGCGGCGCCATGCTCATCCCATTGGGGAGACCTGCCAGGCGCCATCGAGCTGAGCCGGAAAGCACTGGATATCATGCTCGCAGGCAGCGACAGTGTCCGGGATTGTCAGCGCTGCCTTTTTCGCTCGCCCAGGCGCAGTGCTATTCCGGCGATTTGCGCCGATGCGGCGGCGGGTGCTGGTCTCCAACGATCTCACATGCGCGCGGTGAAGGCGGCTGAGCGACGCAGCACGGCCACCTTCATCTCACCGTCCGTGGTGTTCTTCTGTCATCTGGCGCGCATTCTGCGGAGATCTGGGCGACAGCGTGGCCGGCTTCGCCGCGATCAAGGAAGCGCGCACCATAGCCGACAGATACGGCCATCCCTTCGATCGGGTGCTGGTCGACAGTTGTGAGGGCGCCCTGCTGCTGGCGAGCGGGCAGTTGCCGAGGGCGATCGATCATGCTCGAGCGCGCACTCGGCGTCGCGCGGACGAATGAAATCGAGTGGCATATCCCGTTGATCGCCTGCCTGCTGGGGCGTGCCTATGTGGATACCGGGCGCCACGCCGAGGCGCGGCGGCTGCTCGAGCAGGCTTCGACTCTCGCTGATCGCAATCGGCAGGTCGCGAAGCGCCTGCTTTGCGAGCCGCCGTTGGTCCGCGCACTCGCCGAAGGACCGGATGCCGACCCGGCGGCGGCGAAGAGATCTGGCCATGCTGACTTTGCGGAGGCAACCGCGCGCGGTTTCCGCCCGATCGGTCGTCCATGCGCAGCTTGCACTCGCGCACGTTCTGATGTTGACCGGCGAGCCCGAGCCTGCGCGAACCGCACTCCAGGAGGCCGCTGAATTGTCCAAGCAACTGGGCTTTGCTGCGAGAAGAGTTGGAGGCACGGGAAAGTCTTGTTTCCTTGCTGCGGCAAAGCGGAGCGACAAAGTCCGCTTCCGCCGAAACCCAGGCCGCGGCCGCGCTGCATATGCGGGCTTGTTGCGTCAGGATGATAACTGATCGGATTGGCAGGCCTCTGCCGTTACGCGTGGAAGGCGACACGACGCTCAACACGTCAGACGCCGCGCAGCTGATCGATCGGTCTGCCGCACCACTACATTTTTGATGATCCCGTATGTCCGATGTGATTACGCGTTGCGAATAGGGACCCGTGAAGCGCCGAGCAGCACGCGACGAGGTTGCAGCCGTAGCTCCTTACCTTGCTTCGGTTTGTGCCTGAGTTCAGCGCAATGTCCTCTTTGGATTCGGCAATGGATATTGAATGGATGTTCCTTCTGGCCCTTCTCGCTGGCCCAAATACCCCGAACTGAGCGCCCAGAACCCTGGGACGCCCAGCTTTATGCCGACCGGGCCGACCTGATTCTCGGCGTTGCCCATTCGCAAGGGCGGGAAAGTCGCGGAGATCGGAGTCTGGCGCGGCGCCCTTTCGAAGGTCCTCGCCAGCACGCTCGAGCCCAGTCAGTTTTTCGCCCTCGACATCTTCACCGGCATCACTACAAGAACTGGAATGGCCGACGACCGGACAGCAGTTGTTCGACGGCCCTCACGCAGCGGCAATACTACGAACGGGAAAGTGGCGTCCCTCGGCGTCACCACCATAGTCGAAGGGCGCAGCCAGGAAAGCGCTTCGCAACTACACCGATCGGTCATTCGATCTGGTCTACGTTGATGGCGACCACGAGTATGAGTCCGTCAAGGCCGATGCGGAATTGGCGGTGGAAATGACCGCGGACTCCGGTTTCCTGGTCTTCAACGATTACCTCTTCGATCACAACAACTCTGGCATATGAATCGTGCCGGTCGTCAACGACCTGGTCGTGAACCATGGCTGGTACATCGTTGGATATGCCATCAACCATGCGCTCTATTCCGACATTGCGTCCAACGTTGATGTGCCGGGCGTCGCATCCTTTGATGAAAGCCCTCCGGATGTTGCTGAGCGCGCCACAGGAGCCAAGGCGATGAATGAACAGTACAAAGGGATGGTTACCGTTTGTTCCGATCGGTGCTCCCTGGCGATGAAGTCGCTGCGCTTGGCGACATGGCGTATGGATTGATTACGCCATATCGCGGGGAAATCCGCCGGCAGGACGGCAGTCTTGCCTTCAATGAGTATCACCCGTCGTCGCTGCTGGTGAAGAATTCGATACTCAATGCACACTTCCGCTGCCTGACGACCTGAAGCCGATTTCCGTCGCGCTCAGCGCGCTCATCACCTCTTCGGGGATATATGAGAGCCTGCGTGAACTCGACGGGGCCGAAGAGCATTACACCGTTCATCAGACGATCATTTTCATCTCGGCCCAGACGACCATCCTCACCTGGACAGTTGGTCGATCGACACTGCGCCCTCACGGTTACCGCATACCGTCTGGATACCGCTGGAGGACATGGACTATTTGTCGGGTTTGCCGGCCCTCGTCCCGTGGCCCGTGGAGCAAGCTCGTGACGGAAGCTGACCTCGGCCTGCCTGACGGCGATTTTTCCTTCAGGCAGCGTCATGATCGTTACTGCGTGGCGCTCAGCGAAAGGCTGAGCAGCACCAGTGCAGACGTACGCACATTGTTCATGCGCAAGGGCGACATCGTGGTGTGGTCGTCGCTCACACCGCACTTCAGCTTGCCGTCAAAGTCCATTCCCGAGAAAACGACTCTCGGTTCAGATGTTGATCCGGCCAACGCATCATCGCTGGGGCAATTTCGTCATTCAGCCCGCTCAGGCGACACCGGACCGAGCCGAACGGGATATCGGAGTGAGGTTTTCTTTATTGTTGTCTGATTGGCCGGCCGAACGACGCGGCAACAGCGCCAATTCCTCGACAAGTCCACCCAGCAAGCTAGTTCCGGCGACGCGACGCCGCCGGCTCCCGGTTTCCGATGTGTCGTTTTATCTGCCGCCATCCGTCTCGGCTGCGTTATGCCGAGCGCCAGGCGGAGAGGCGCGGCGGCGATTTGGCAAGTCGATTCATGCGTGATGCCGATGGCGCGGGCGATTGCGTTAAGCCGACTGCGGCGATCGGCGGAACGATCGGCACCTCGCCGACACCGCGTACGCCGTAGGGGCGCTGGGGATTGGGCACCTCGACCAGGGATGGTCTCGATCATCGGCAGGTCGGAGGCGACCGGCATGCGGTAGTCGAGGAAGCCCGGGTTCTCGAGCTGGCCCTTGGCGTTGTAGATGTACTCCTCGTTCAGCGCCCAGCCGATGCCCTGCACGGCGCCGCCCTGGAGCTGGCCCTCGACGTAGGAGGGATGGATCGCCGTGCCGACATCCTGCGCCGCGGTGTAGCGGCCGATGGTGACGACAGCCGGTGTCGTCGTCGACCTCGAGATCGACGCAGTGCACGCCGAAGCCCGGCCCAGCGCCCGTGACGTTGAGCTGGGCATGGCCGTTGATCGGCCCGCCGGTCTTGCCCGCCTGGGCGGCGAGATCGGCGAGGTCGAGCGGCCTCGAAGCTCGCCGACGTTGGTGCCGGCGGGCTTGGCCATGCCGTTCTCCCAGATCACGCCCTCCGGATCGACCTTCCAGATCTTGGCGGCGCGCACCTTGAGCTCGCGGATCATGTCGCGCACCGAGTTCACCACCGCGAGGCCGGTGGCGAAGGTGACGCGGCTGCCGCCGGTCACGAAGTTGAAGCCGATCGAGGCGCGTGTCGGCGATCACCGGCCGCACCTTGTCGTAGTCGACGCCGAGCTCCTCGGCCGCCATCAGGGCGAGCGAGGCGCGGCTGCCGCCGATGTCGGGATTGCCCGAGATCACCGTCACCGACCCGTCCTCGCCGACATGCGCGGCGGCGCTCGAGATCGGCGCCGATGTTGAACCAGAAGCCGGCGGCCACGCCGCGCGGCATAGCCCGGCTTGACCGGCGTGCTTGTAGTGCGCCGAGTTCTTGACCGCCTCCAGCGTCTCGACCATGCCGATGGTGTTGAAGGTGACGCCGTAGGCGGTCTTGGTGCCCTTCTTGGCGGCGTTCTTCAGGCGCAGGTCGATCGGATCCATGCTCGAGCTGCTAGCGCCAGGATGTCGAGCGTCGGACTCGACGGCCCACGCCGAGATCGGCGCGCCCGGGCGCGCGATAGGCCGCGACCTTGGGCCGGTTGCTGACGACATCGAAGCCCATCGATGTAGACGTTGTCGATGTCGTAGCAGGCGAAGCAGCACATGCAGGCCGGCCCGACCGGCGAGCCCGGGAAGGCGCCCGCCTGCATCTCGACCGATGCACTCGGCGGCGACGATGCGGCCGTCCTTCGTGGCGCCGATCTTGACCTTGACGTTGCCGCCCGGCGCGGGGCCGGAGGCGCGGAACACGTCCTCGCGCGCTCATCGTCATCTTCACCGGCTTGCCCGACTTCTGCGTGACAGGCGGATCGCCAGCGGCTCGAGATAGACCACGGTCTTGCCGCCGAAGCCGCCGCCGATCTCGGTCGGCGTCACGCGGATCTGCGAGGTATCGATGCCGAGCAGCCGGCTGCAGAAGCCGCGCACCTGGAAGTGGCCCTGGGTCGTCGACCAGACCTGGACCTGGCCGTCCTCGGCGGCGGACGCCAGCGTGGCATGCGGCTCGATATAGCCCTGGTGCACGGCCTGCGTGGTGTAGTCGCGTCTCGATCACGACCTCGGCCTGGTCGAAGCCCGCCCTGGTGTCGCCCTTGTTGAACTCGATGCGCTTGGCGATGTTCGACGGCTTGGTCGGCCGGCGGATTGGCGCCCTCGGTCAGGAGATGGTCGTGCAGGATCGGCGCGTTGGGCTTCATCGCCTCGGCGACGTCGATGACGTGCGGCAGCACCTTGTAGTCGACCTTGATCAGCGCCAGCGCCTGCTTGGCGATCGCCTCCGACACGGCGGCGACGGCGGCGACGGGATGGCCTTCATAGAGCGCCTTCTCGCGCGCCATGATGTTGCGCGTGATGTCGCGCATGTTCACCTGCATCTCGCCGGTCGGCACGATGAGGTTGGGCTGGTCGGGAAAGTCCTTGGCGGTGATCACCGCCTTCACGCCGGGCAGCGCCTCGGCCTTCGACGTGTCGATCGACTTGATGACGGCGTGGGCGTGCGGGCTGCGCAGCGCTTGCCGATCAGCTGGCCGGGCAGGTTGAAGTCGGCGCCGAAGCGGGCGCGGCCGGTCGACCTTGTCGGCGCCGTCGGGACGATCGGGGCGCGTGCCGATCCACTCTGTACTGCCGGTGGTGTTCGGAGCGTGGCTCATTTGGCGGACTCCCTCATTTCGGCGGCCACATCGAGGACCGCGGTGACGATCTTGTCGTAGCCGGTGCAGCGGCAGAGGTTGCCGGCCAGCCAGTAGCGGACCTCGGTCTCGGTCGGGTTCGGGTTCTTGGCTCGAGCAGCGCGCGCGAGGCGACCAGGAAGCCCGGCGTGCAGATGCCGCACTGCAGAGCGGCCATCTCGACGAACTTCTTCTGCAGCGGGTGCAGCTTGTCGCCGCTCGGCCATGCCCTCGATGGTCTCGATCTTCGGCGCCTCGCGCCTCGGGCGCGAGCACCAGGCAGGAGCAGACCAGCCGGCCGTTGATCGTGACGCTGCAGGCGCCGCAGTCGCCCGAGCCGCAGCCTTCCTTGCTGCCGGTCAGCCCGAGATTGTCGCGCAGGACATCGAGCAGGGTCTGGTTGGCGTCGCACAGGAACTCGGTCGGCGCGCCGTTGATGGTGGTGTTGACGTGGATCTTGGCCATGTTCAGCGATGTCCTTGACCAGTGTGTCCGCGGTGCTCGATGCCGTTGATGCGATCGCGCGCGATCATGGCCGCGCGCTTCAGCAGCACGCCGGCGATCTTGGTGCGATAGTCGATGGTGCCGCGCTTGTCGTCGATCGGACGTGCAGGCCGCCGAGCAGGCGGCCGCCGCGGCCGTCGAGCGCGGCTTGTCGTCGAGCTTGGAGCCGATCAGCGCCTTGGCGGCCTCTGTCGACCAGCAGCACGGTCGGCGCGACGGCGCCGAGGCCGACGCGGGCGGCGGTGACGGTGTCGCCCTTCATGGTGAGGCTGACGCCGACGCCGACGACGGCGATGTCCATCTCGGTGCGCGGGATCAGGCGCAGGTAGGCGTCCGCTCGAGTTCTTCGGCCGCTGCGGCAAGCGTGAGGCTGACCACGATCTCGCCCGGCTTGAGCGTGGTCTTGCCGGGACCGGCGCAGAACTTCTCGACCGGCACGCTCGCGCTTGCCCTTCGGGCCCTGCACGGTGACGATGGCAGCCGGCCGCGACCAGCGCGGGCACGCTGTCGGCGGCCGGCGAGGCGTTGCAGAGATTGCCGCCGGCGGAGGCGCGGCCCTGGACCTGCGTCGAGCCGATCAGGTTGACGGCCTCGATCACGCCCGGCCAGGCCTTCGACGCAGCTTCATGCATCGCCCATGCACGGCGGCGGGCGTCGCGGCGCCGATGCGGAAACGGCGCCGTCTTCTCGGCGATGCGCAGTCATCTCGGCGATCTTCTTGACGTCGACGATCACCCCGGGGGTCCGGGCGCCGACTTCATTCGGCGCCAGAAGGTCGGTGCCTCCGGCCAGGGATGTAGCTCCTTGCCCCCGCGGCCGCAGCCAGAAGCTTGTCGCCGCCCTCGCCGCACAGCGTTTTTCGCGACCTTGTACTCGATATCGCCTCGCGCCCTCGGTTTCCCCTATCTTCAGGTCGATGGCGGCAGCACATCCAAGCGGACTACAAAGCCAAGTGGGCAAGCAGGGGACGGCTTTGGACGACCCGGGACATCGGGCTTCCGCGACGATCCGGCGGGCGCGGCCGCAGGCGCTGGGTATCCGCACCGCGAAAGGCCATGGCCTGGTTGTCCCATTGGCAGAAACGCCTGATCTGCCTCGCCAGGAAGTTCGCCGATCCGTCTGGGCGTCCGGAGCCCCGGACTGCGCCGCCCAGTCCCGTCGCCCGGCGTCGAGCCCTGATCACGCGACGATGGGCGGATTGCCCTCCCCTGAAGCTGCCCAAGACTGCAGTTCAATGGATGGGTATCGGTGCGGCCTCGACCCGGCGAACAGCAGGATTCTCCTCGATAATGCCGTCAGCCCCACTGTTGGCGTGGTTATCGCCAATCACAACAACAGCGACTTTGTCGAGCAAGGCCATCGAGTCGGTCGCGCGCCAGACCATCCGCGACATCCAGGTCGATCATCGTCGACGATGCCTCGACCGACCGATCCGACGAGATCGATCCGCCGCTGCCTTTCGCATCTGAATGACCCTCGCTTTCGCTACATCAAGCTCGAGTCGAATGTCGGGCAAGGCCGGCGCGATTCGCGCGCGGCCTGGCGGAGCTCGACGCGGCGTTCGTCTGCTTCCTCGATTCTGACGACCTCTGGTACGACGACTTCGTCGCCCGGCACCTCGTCGTGCACATGAATGCCGACTTTCCGGTCGCGCTGACCTACCGCGATCTCCGCATCATCGATGCCGACGACCGGATCCTCGCGGGAACCGCGTGGTGGTTCGATTGCCATTCCGCACGGACATATCGGACGGGCGAAAGCGTCGATGCCGCGCCGATCCTGACGATCGACCGGAAGACGCGGCGAGCTTGCCTGGCCAGCCAACGGCGAGCGTCACGCTTCCATCCGCACTGGTCGCCGGGCGGGCGCCACCAACAGCACGGCGAGCATGATGTTCAGGCGCGCCTTCGTCGACCTCGTGCTCGTGCCGCCGGACCACGATCTCAGGCTTTACGTCGACTTCTACCTGTCGACCTTCGCCGCTCTCCTCACCGGCGTCATTGCCATCCATGAGGCGCTGTATGCCTATCGCATGCACGGCCGAAACAGCACTCGAACGCGACCGTGCTGGGCGGCCGCTACACTTGACACAGGCATGGGAGGCCGGCGCACGGCCACCCTGCAATTGATCCGGAGCGTGATGCAAAGCGAGGCTGAAGCTATCTCATAGCTTTCGGCGAGGAGCGCTACGGCAGGGCCGTGGCGCTCTCGCGCCGGCGCGCTCGAAGCGGACTCCGGACGACCGAAGACGGGCTGGGGCCGGATGCTGGAGACGCTGCGGGCCGGGCCGCCCGTTCGTCGGACAATGGATATCCTCCAGCCCAGCGCTCGCGGTGAAGCCGTGCCGGCCGGACCAGTGCGGTTTTCACGGGGTAGCGCGAAACTGCGCCAGCTATCTGGCCCGAAGTGCCGGAGAACCTGGCCGCTTTGCCGGATCGTATGCCCGGACGTCCTTCGTCTCCGCGTGGTCAGCGATACGTCAGGACGATCTGCTTGCGATCCTGGAGCGATGGCTGGGCGACGGTCGCCGCGGCAAAGCGATCGATCCGGACCTGGCGGACCGGCTGCCCAAGCGCACCGAGCGCATCGCCCACGCCCGCAACGCCTGCCTCGACGAAATCCGCCGCTCTGAATGGGCGGGCTACGATCACCTCGTGATGGCCGACCTCGACGACGTGCTGGCACTTCCCATGCCGGCCGATGGTTTCACCCAGGCTGGCTTGCTGGCTCGACGGCGGCCCGACGAGGGCTGCCGTCTTCGCCACAGTGGCGCCGCGCTACTATGACGTCTGGGCGCCGCGCCATGATCGCTGGTGTCCGCGGATTGCTGGCATCCGATCTGGGACGCCCGGCGGAAGAGACCTTCGAAGCCGCCAGTTCCGTGAGGTCTTCGCGCGCCAGATCGAGATTCCGCCCAAACCTGCCGCCGCTCGATTGAGCCAGGTGACGTATCTCCTGGCGGCCTCGGCATCTACCGAATGTCCTTCGCGCTTGGCGCCCGCTATTGCGGCCTCCGACGACGCGGGCCGGGAAACATCGGAGCATGTCGCCTTCAACGAGTCGCGATCGCCCGGTCGGGCGGCGTGAGCTCTGCATTTTTCCGCCGCTCAGCGTGCGCGCGCCCCGGCAGCACACCGCCACCAGGCCGCCGAGTTCAGCGCGGCGCTGGCGCTGGACCGTGCTGGCCCCGGCGCCTGGGCGAAAGCGGCGGCGGCCGCCCTGGCAGAAGCTCTTCCTGCCCTCATGAAAGCCCTGATCATCGACCCGGCGCTCCGTTCCAAGGGCGGCATCTACAACGCGGTTCTGCGGCTGCAGGGCGAGCTGTCGAAGTTCGGCATCGGCTCCTCATGCCTGGGATCGGTTCATGCCGATCAGGACGGTGCGCCAGATCTTGGCTGCACGCCGTCCTCTTCAAATCGGTCTATGGCAGGAACTGATGCCGACCCCGGCGAGTTCGCTGGCAACGTCGCGGGAAGCGGACGAGAGGAGCTCACGCGGGCGCTTCGGCGGCAGGCGCGGGCCGATCTGTCTATCCTTCCCAGCCAGACCAGGTCTCGGCCATGGCCGTGGCGTACATCTCCGCAGCAGGCGTAGCAGATGGGCGGCTGCACCGCATCGTGCTCTGCTGCTCTGACGACCGCATCACAAGAAGGTGGCGGACGATCCGCCGCCACGGTCCTGCAGGACGAATGCCGCAACGCCTTCGCCAGCCTGAAGACGAGTGCGTCGAGACCCACGGCGCATCCATGCGCATTGGTGAAACCCCGGCGATGGCGGACTTATCGCGCGCTGCTCGATCTCGATGTCGAGGTCACGCCCGGTCCGGGCCCTGTGCTGGCGCGCCGAAGCGGTCGGGCCGAAGCGCCGGGCGGTGCCGCGACTGTCGTCTGCGTCGGTTTGCCAATCGGCCGAAAGGGGCTTACCGGCTGCCCAGCGATCGGGCACATGCTTGAACATCATCGCAGCGTCAGGTTCCTGATCCACGGCATCGTCGATGTGATCCGATGCCTGACGAGCAATCGACAAACTGACCGTCTGTCGACCCTGGGCGAACGGGTCGTGGTGCGCCAGGATGCTGATCGGCAGAGGAATACGCCACATGGCTCGGCTTCAGGCCGATCTGGTGCTGCTGCCCTATGACCGCGAGGTCTACCGGTCGCGCGGGTCCGGCGAAGACCCGAGGCGCGACGCCAAGCATTCCCGTCATCGCCCCTGGAAGGGATGCGCCTTTGCCCAGCCGGCTCGATAGCGATGGCGTGGCGATCGCCGACGCGGCGAGGGCCTTCGTGCCGCGCTGGCCGCGCCGACCGTCTGGGGAACTCCAGTTGCGCCGCGCGCTCGCCGCCCATCAGGCCACCGATGATCTCGGCTTCTGTTCTGGGCGACCGTCGATGCGGTCCGGACAGAGAGGTCATCGTCTGCCGCCCGGGCCAAACGCTTCGTCAGCCGGAAGCTTGAGTCCGGTTTGCCCGATTCCGATGCGTAATTACGCCTGTTCCCGGTACGCATTGCGTCTCCCCGAATCATCCGGATCCGCCCTTTGGGGAGCGCAGCAGTGGCCGTCAAACCGTTTCATCTCGCGTGGTTCCTCCAAGGATCGAGTGCAGGCCCGGGGAGAAAGGCCGTGACCGGGCATATCGGCCGACCTGGATGGAGCCCGAGCTGTTCCTGAACATGGCGCGCACCGCTGGAGCGCGCCTGCTTCGACTACATCCTGCTCGAGGACTCCGTCCTATGTCGGCGAGAGCTTCGGCGGCTCGACCGAGATCTACCTGAAGAACGGCATCGCCGTGCCGCGCCAGGACCCGTCGGTGGTGGCGGCGCTGATGACGCAGGTGACGTCGCGCATCGGCATCGTGCCGACCTTCGGCACCTACGCCTATCATCCCTACCTGCTGGCCCGCCTGGTGGCGACGCTCGACCAGGTGTCGGGCGGCCGCATCGGCTGGAACGCCGTCACCGGCAGCTCCGATTTCGCGGCCGATGAACTTCGGCATGCAGGGCATGCCCGAGCACGACCTGCGCTACGACATGGCCGACGAATACATGGAAGTCTGCCGCGGCCTGTGGGGCTCGTGGGAGCCCGGCGCGATCATCGCCGACCGCAAGAGCGGCGTGCTGGTCGATCACACCAAGGTCCACGCCGTCAATTACAGCGGCAAGTACTTCAGCACGCGCGGCCCGCTGAACTCGGGCCCGGCGCCGCAGGGCCAGCCGGTCATCGCCCAGGCCGGCGGCTCGCCGCGCGGCCGCAAGTTCGCCGCCGCCCATGCCGACACCATCGTCGTCAACGCCAAGGGCATCGAGGCGATGCGCGCCTATCGCGACGACGTGCACAAGCACATGGTCGCGCAGGGCCGCAAGCCGTCGCGACTGCAAGGTGCTGTTCCTCATCAATCCGATCCTCGGCGAGACCATGGAAGAGGCCGCAGGAGCGCAAGCGCAAGCGCGGCCTGCCATCGCCATGGAGCACATCGACGAGCGGCTGGCGCATTTCGGCAAGGTGACCAACATCGACTTCGGCAAGTTCGATCTCGACAAGCCGCTGCCCGACCACGTCACGACCAACGGCCATCAGCAGAACCTCGAGCAGTTCCGCAAGATGGCCAACGGCCGCTCGATCCGCGAGACCATGGCGAGCTTCAACGCCGTCGACCTGTCGATCGAGCTCGTCGGCACGCCCGACGCCGTCGCCGCGCGCATGGGCGAGGTCATGCAGGAAGTGGGCGGCGACGGCTTCCTGTTCTCGATGCCCAACGTCAACCGCCGCACCCTGGCCGAGATCGAGGACGGGCTGATCCCTGCCCTGCAGGATCGCGGCCTGATGCGCAAGGCCTACGAGCACAAGCAGTTCCGCGACAATCTTCTGGCGTTCTGATCAACCGACAGGAAGGCAGGCAGTCATCATGCGCAAGCACCGCTTCGACCCGCTTCGGTCGCCGCACCGCCCTGGGCTCGTTGCGGCGCCGGCCTCGCCGCGCCGTTCATCCGGCCGAGCCTGCGCAAGCAGGCGTGGCCCGAGGTCAGACCGCCATCCCCGACATCCTGAAGGGCAGCGGCGAGGTCCGCATCGCGCACCTTCGGCGGCACCATGCAGGAGGCGCAGCAAAGCGCCTATTTCGAGCCGTTCGAGAAGCTCTCCGGCATCAAGGTGCGGCCTTTCCCGGCTCCGATCCGACCAAGGTCAAGGCCATGGTCGAGACCGGCAACGTCGAATGGGACATGGCGCAGCTCAGCCGCGGCTCGATCATGAACCTGCAGAAGCGCGGCGACTACTTCGAGAAGATCGACTACGCACATCGATCGATGACGGCGTCGATCCCGCCTACCGCTTCGAGTATGGCCTGGAGATGCTGGTGTGGGCGCAGGTGCTGGCCTATCGCACCGACGCCTTCGAAGGGCGCAGTGCCCGAAGGGCTGGGCCGACTTCTGGGACACCAAGAAGTTTCCCGGCGATCGCGCCATGGTCGGCACCAGCGCCGGCGGCTGGCCCGAGCTCGAGTTCGCGCCTGATGGCGGCCGGCGTGCCGGCCGACAAGCTCTATCCGCTCGACATCGACAAGGCGCTTCGGCGAGCTACGACAAGATCAAGAAGGACGTGATCAAGTGGTGGGACACCGGCGCCATGCCGATCCAGCTGCTGACCGACCGCGAGGTCGTCATGACCACGGTGTGGAACGGCCGCATGGCGGCGCTGCAGGCGGCCGGCGTGCCGGCGGCGATCAGCTGGAGCCAGGGCCTGCTGAAGCGCGATGCCTGGGGCATCCCCAGGGCGCGAAGAACAAGGCCAACGCCATGAAGTTCGCGGCCTACTCGACCATGGCGATCCCGCAGGCGCGCATCGCGTACTGCGATCCCTACGGCTCGGTCAACAACAAGTCGAACGAGTACATCCCGCCTGAGCGGCTGGCGGTGCTGCCGAGCGCGCCCGACATCAAGTCGCAGCTCGTCAACTACAACTACGATTGGTGGATCGACAATCGCGAGGCGGTCGTCAACCGCTTCAACAAATGGCTGCTGAGCTGACGGCCATGAACGGACGGCCGCGGCGCCTCTCGGTGTCGCTGACCGACCTCGAAAAGAAATTCGACCGCGTCAACGCGGTCGACGGCGTGCTCGCTCGACATCCGCTCGGGCGAGTTTCTGACGCTGCTGGGGCCGAGCGGATCGGGCAAGACGACGACGCTGATGATGATCGCGGGCTTCGAGATGCCGACGCGCGGGCGACATCGCCATCGATGCCAAGTCGGTGGTCGCCATGCCGCCCTATCGCCGCAACATCGGCATGGTGTTCCAGAACTACGCGCTGTTTCCCCATCTCACGGTTGCCGAGAATATCGGCTTCCCGCTGAAGCAGCGCGGCGTCGGCCAAGGCGGAGCGCGCCAGGCTGGTCGGCGAGGCGCTCGAGCTGGTGCATCTGCCGGGCTACGGCGAGCGCTATCCGCGCCAGCTCTCCGGCGGCCAGCAGCAGCGCGTGGCGCTGGCCCGCGCCATCGTCTTCAGCCGCGGCTTCTGCTGATGGACGAGCCGCTGGGCGCGCTCGACAAGCAGCTGCGCGAGAACCTGCAGCTCGAGATGCGCCGCCTGCATGCCGATCTCGGCATCACCTTCATCTACGTCACGCACGACCAGGAAGAAGCGCTCACCATGTCCGACCGCATCGCCGTCATGAACGACGGCAAGGTGGCGCAGGTCGGCGGCCGGAGGATCTCTACGACCGGCCGACCAGCCGCTTCGTCGCCGGCTTCATCGGCGAGTCGAATTTCCTGCCCGCCATCGTGCGCGGCCTCGAGGACGACGTGGTCGTGGCCGAGTGCGACGGCGCGATCATCCGCGCGGTGTCGCCCCACCCGGCCGGCCGCGGGCGAGAAGGTGATGCTGACGACGCGGCCCGAGCGCCTGCGCTTCGCCGACAGCGCCTGGAACTCGACCACGTGGCGCAGAACCGCCTCAGCGTCACCGTGACCGAGGCCGTGTTCGCCGGCGAACGCTGCCGCTACATGCTGCAAGCCGGCGACGGCACCGCCATGGTGCTGAAGGAGCCGTCGAGTGCGGCGATCCGCCGGCGCGCCGGTCGGCGAGCAGGCGGAGATCGCCTGGTCGGTCGCGGACACGATCCTTGTTTGAGGTCGGCCTTGTCTGGAGCCGTCGTCCGCGCCCTCGGCTTGGTCGCCTCGCGGCCGCTGCGCGCGTCGTTCTCGTGGCAGCGCGCGATGCCGATCGCTGCTGGCCGCGCCGCTGGTCGTCTTCATGCTGGCCTTCTACGCCCTGCCGGTGGTGACGATGCTGATGCGCAGCGTGTCCGATCCGGTGTGGACGCTGTCGAACTACGCCGCCCTGCCGGGCGACGCGGTGTTCCTGAAGACCTTCTCCAACACCTTCTACACCTCGCTGATCGTCACGCTGGGAACGCTGCTCATGGGCTATCCGGTGGCGCTCGCGCTGGTGCGCGCGCCGCGCTGGGCGCCGCTCATCCTGATCCTGATCCTGCTGCCCTTCTGGACCAGCGTTCTGGTGCGCAGCTACGCCTGGATGGTGCTGATGGGCCGGCACGGGCTGATCAACGAGGCCCTGCTGGCCGCCGGGCTGCTCGAGCGGCCGCTTGCGCATCCTCAACACGCCGCTCGCCACGCAGATCGCGATGATCCACATCCTGCTGCCCTACATGATCCTGCCGATCGCCAATGCGCTGCGCCAGATCGATCCCTCGCTGCTGCGCGCATCGTCCGGGCTGGGCGCGCCGCCCTGGCGGACCTTCCTGCAGGTGACCCTGCCGCTCTCCATGCCGGGCGTTGCCGCGGGCGTCCTGCTGGTCTTCGTGCTGGCGCTGGGCTTCTACATCACGCCGGCCATGGTCGGCGGCCCGCGCGAGATCACGATCTCGATGCTGATCGCCCAGCAGGTCGACCAGCTCAACTGGTCCTATGCCGCGACCTTGTCGGCCGTCCTGCTGGCGACGGCGCTGGTGATCATCGGCGCCTGCTATCGCCTGCCGGGCATCGGCAACGCCTTCCGGATGAACACGCGATGATTGCGCGCGCGCCTCCTGCCGACGACGGTCGTCGGCGCTGATCCTGCTGTTCCTCGCCTTTCCCATCGTGGTCGTGATCGTGGTGTCGTTCTCGTCGGCGACCTATCTCACCTTCCCGCCGCCGGCCTTCGGTTTGCGCTGGTACAGCGCCTATTTCGGCAGCGAGGATTGGCTGCGGCCGACCTGGCTCAGCATCTGGGTGGCTGCCGCCGTCGTCGTGCTGGCGACGCTGCTCGGCACGCTGGCGGCGCTCGGCATCAGCCGCCTGCCGCAGGCGCTGCGCGTGGTGGCGGCCGGCCTGGTGCTCTCGCCGCTGATCGTGCCGGGCATCGTCGTGGCGATCGGCATCTACTACGCCTTCTCGCGCTACGGGCTGGTCGGCTCGCCGGTCGGCCTCGTTCTGGCCCATACCTGCCTCGCCGTGCCCTTCGTCGTGACCAGCGTCAGCGCCAGCCTCGCCGGCATCGATCCCCGGCTCGAGCAGGCGGCGCTCAGCCTCGGCGCCACGCCCAGCGGCACGTTCTTCCAGGTGACGCTGCCGCTGATCCGGCCGGGCGTGCTGGTCGGCGCCCTGTTCGCCTTCATCACGTCGTTCGACGAGCTGGTCGTGGCGCTGTTCATCTCCGGCTCGGGCGCCGTCACCCTGCCGCGCCGCATGTGGGACGACCTGCGCTTTGCCATCGATCCCACGATCGCCGCGCGTCTCGACGCTGACGATCGTGCTGACGGTGCTGCTGATGGGCTGCGCGCATCTTCTGCGCAGGCATAACGAGCGAATACGGACGGCCTGAGCCGGCTGGTTCCCTGCATAATGGCTTGTCCGGCGAGCGCCGGACGCGCCAGTCATGACGGGACATGACACATCCCAAATCAGACAAGCCCCTGCGGCCTGACCTGCAGCAGGTGCTCGAGAGCCGCGCCGCCATTCTCGACGACGCCCGGCCGAAAGCGGTGGCGCAGCAACGCAAGCGCGGCCGCTGGACGGCCCGCGAGGGCATCGCCGCCCTCGTCGATCGCGACAGCTTCGTCGAGTATGGCGGCCTTGCGCGGCCGGCCGTGTCGGGCATGACCGGCGCTGCCGATGGCGTGGTCATGGGCACGGCGCAGATCGACGGCCGGCCGGTCGACCTGCTGATCTACGACTACACGGTCTATGCCGGCACGCAGAGCGCCATCAACCACATGAAGACGACCCGCATGTTCGAGCATGCCGAGCGTCATCGCCTGCCGGTGGTGTGCTGGCTCGACGGCGGCGGGCGCGCGGCCGCACGACATGAAGGTCGAGGGCCGCGGCGCCACGCCCACCTTCGTGGTGTTCGCGCGCCTCTCGGGCCTGGTGCCGACGATCGGCATCCTGCCCGGCCGCGCCTTCGCCGGGCCACGCCAACCTCGCCGGCATGTGCGACGTGCTGATCGCCACCAAGGATTCCACGCTGGGCATGGCCGGCCCGCCGCTCGTCGAGGCGGCGCTGGGGCGTCAAGCTGACGCCCGAGGAGATCGGCCCGGCCTCGGTGCACGTGGCGTCCGGCGTCATCGACGTGCTGGTCGACGACGAGGCCGAGGCCGTCGCGGTGGCGCGCAAGTATCTCGGCTATTTCGGCGGCGCGACGCTCCGGGCGCGGCGCCCGACGGCACGGCCCTGCGCGACGTCGTGCCGGACAATCCGCGGCGCGCCTACAACGTGCGCAAGGTGATCGACGGCATCGGCCGATAGTCGGCAGCGTGCTCGAGCTGAAGGCGGGCTTCGGCCGCGCCGTGGTGACATCGCTGATCCGCATCGCCGGCCGGCCGGTCGGCGTGGTCGCCAACCAGCCGATGGTCCTGGCCGGCGCCATCGACAGCCCGGCCTCGGACGAAGGCCGCGCACTTCATCCAGGTCTGCGATGCCTTCGACATTCCGATCCTGTCGCTTTGCGACACGCGCCCGGCCTGATGGTCGGACCGGACGTCGAGCGCACCGGCCTGGTGCGCAAGAGCGCCCGCGTGCTCACCGCCTTCGCCAACGCCACGGTGCCGGTGATGACGGTCGTGCTGCGCAAGGCCTATGGGCTCGGCTACTACGTCATGGGCTCGCAGCCGCTCAATCCCGCGATCCTGCTCGCCTGGCCGACGGCGGAGTATGGCGGCATGGGGCTCGAGGGCGCGGTCAACATCATCTACACGCGCCGAGCTCGACGCCGTCGCCGATCGCCGAGGAGCGCGCCGGCGCTGCACAAGCGCCTGACCGATGCGCTGAAACGCTCGAACACCGCGCATCGAGGTCGCCGCCCGCTACCACTACGACGACGTGATCGACCCGGCCGATACGCGCGACATCCTGATCAAGACCCTGGCCACCGCTGCCGCCGCCGCCGCCACGCACGACACGCAAGCGGCTGATCGAGCCGTTCTAGGGCAGCCTCGTGTCCGACACCGCACCGGGACGTCGTATGAGGTCGCCGGCGCGGATCGCCTCGGGCGTGCCGCTGCCGATGACGGCGCCGTTCTGCAGCACATAGGCATGGTCGGCGATGTCGAGCGCGCGCTCGACCATCTGCTCGACCAGCAGGATGGTGGTGCCGGCCGTGCGCAGGCGCTGCAGCACGTCCATCACCTGGTCGACGACGATGGGGCGCGAGCCCGAGCGACGGCTCGTCGAGCATCAGGAGCCTGGGCTGGCGCATCAGCGCCTGGGCGATCGCCAGCATCTGCTGCTGGCCGCCCGACAGGACGCCGGCCAGCGCCTGTCGGCCGCTCGGCCAGCATGGGAAGAGCGTCGTAGACGAAATCGTAGCGCTGCCGCTCGACCGCCTTGTCGAGGCCCGTGCCGTAGAGGCCGAGCTCGAGGTTGGCGTGCACGTTCTGGCGGCGAAACAGGCGGCGGCCCTCGGCGACATGCAGCAGGCCGAGGTCGATGATGCGATGCGGCGGCTGCGCCGGCGACGTCGTTGCCGGCGAAGACGATGCGTGCCGGCCGACGGCCGCAGCAGGCCGCGAAATGGCGCGCAACAGCGTGCTCTTGCCGGCGCCGTTGCTGCCGACCAGGGCGCACGATGTCGCCGTTCGAGCACCGCGAGATCGACGCCGCGCAGCACGCCGACATGGCCGTAGCCGGCGTCCAGGCCGCTCACCTGCGGCAGGCGGTCGTCGGCGCTCATGACGCGCGCCTGCCCGACGCTGGCATGCGATGCCCATGTAGGCCGCGATCACCTCCGGGTGCGAGAACACCTCGGCCGGCGTGCCCGAGGCCAGCACCGCGCCGCGCTCGAGCACGGTGACGCTGCGGCAGATGTTGGCCACCAGCTCGAGGTGATGCTCGACGATCACCACGGTCGTGCCCAGCGCGCCGATCGCGCGATCAGCTCGCCCAGCCGGTCGAGCTCGTCCAGCGACAGGCCCGCCGCCGGCTCGTCGAGCAGCAGCAGTGCAGGCCGGCCGACCAGGGCACGGGCGATCTCGGCCAGGCCGCTGCTGGCCGTGCGGCAGTCGTCGCCGGCCAGCTCGATCGCCGCGATCGGCGAGGCCGACGAAGTCGAGAGTAGCGCAACGCATCGCCGAGCGAGGCGGCCTGCTCGCGCCGCGCCGCGCGGCAGGCCGAGCGCGACTCGACCGCGCGCCCTGCCGCTCGGCCGGAAGGCGCCGAGCAGCGCGTTGTCGAGCACGCTCAGCTGCGGCAGCATTCCGGCGTCTGGAAGGTGCGGCCGACGCCGTTGCGGCGCGATGCGGTGCGGCGCGATGCCGACGACCGACGCGGCCGTCGATCAGGATCGATGCCGCTGTCGATCGGATAGAAGCCGGAGATCATGTTGAGCAGCGTCGTCTTGCCCGAGCCGTTGGGGCCGACGATGCGCGTGGGTGGTGCCGGCCGCAACGTCGAGGCTGACGCCGGCCGCCGTGACGCCGCCGAACTGCTTCTCGACGTCCCGCACCGGAGAGCGCGGCGCCGGCGACCGGCTGCGACGGTCTCGCGTGCTGCGGCGACCGACGGCGCGAGTCGGGATGCTGGAAAGGCCGAGCCGCGTGCGCCAGGCGCTGCCAGCCCACGTCGATCGCGCCGACCAGGCCGTGCGGCGCGTAGAGCATCAGCAACAGGAGCGCCACGCCGTAGATCAGCATGCGCCAGCTCTGCAGCGCGGCGAGCAGCTCGGGCACCAGGAAGAACACGACCGCGCCCACCACCGGGCCCCACAGCCGGCCGGCGCCGCCCAGACCACCATCAGCAGGAAGAAGATCGAGAAGTCGGCGGTGAAATCGTCCGGCGTGACCACCGTCTTCTGGACGGCGAACAAGGCGCCCGCGAGGCCCGCCATCGCGGCACTCACCACGAAGGCCATCATCTTGATGCGCACCAGCGAGACGCCAGACGCCGTCGCCGCCACGGGATTGTCGCGCACGCCACCAGCGCGCGGCCGAAGCGCGACGGCGCAGCAGGTTGGCCATGCCGACGAAGCGCCAGGACGTTGAGCGAGAGCGCCAGCCAGTAGAGGTCGAACGGAGGACAGCGTGTGGCCCAGCACCACCGGCTTGGGAATGCCGACGACGCCCGGCGAAGCCGTGCGTCAGCTCGCGCCATTCCGTCAACAGGCCGCTGACGACCTCGGCGAAGCCCAGCGTGATCAGCGCGAAGTACCAGGTCGAGGCCGGAAGGCCGGCAGCGCCATCGACCGCGCCGACCGCGGCCGCCGCCACCATCGCCAGCAGCGCCGCCGGCCAGAACGACCAGTGATGATCGACCATCGCCAGCGCCACGGTGTAAGCGCCGATCGCCACCAGCGCGCCGTGGCCGAGCGAGACCTGGCCGCCATAGCCGTTCAGCAGGTTGAGCCCGATCGCCACCAGCACGTAGGCCGCCATCTGGGTGGCGATGAACAGCCGGTATTCGGTGCCGACTGCGAAGGGCGCGAGATAGAGGAGCGACGCGCCAGCGGCAAACAGCAGGGCCGGCCGGGTGCGCGGCGAGCCGATCGCGCGCGCACGTGTCGCCCATGGTCTCAGACCGCCGCGCCTCGGCGCGGCCGAACAGGCCGTGCGGACGGATCAGCAGGATCGCCAGCATGACGGCGAAGGTCGCGGCGTAGCTGGTAACCGGGCGACAGCAGCGTGCGCGCCACGGCCTCGACGATGCCGATGATGTATCCTGCGATCAGGGCGCCGCGATTGTTGCCGATGCCGCCCACCGCCGCCGCGGCAAAGCCTTTCAGCAGCAGCGACGGGCCTAAGCCTGTCGAGGCGTAGAGCACGGGCGCGGCCAGCACGCCGGTCAGCGCCGCGACGCCGCCGCCCAGGAAGAACGACCAGCTCGACAGCCGGTTGGGATTGATGTTACCGCGCAGCAGGGCGGCGTCGCGATCCTCGGCCACCGCCAGCACCGCCTTGCCGCTGCGCGTGCCGTAAAACGCCTCGACGCCCAGCACCAGCACCAGGGTGATCACCATGACGGCGATCTGGTAGGAGCTGATGTTGGCGCCCAGGAGCTCGAAGGTTTCCGTGCTGAGCGGCGCGGGCGGCTGGACTGGCGATCGGGTCGGGCCCCAGCCGAGGCCGACCAGGTTGGCGAGGATCATCGACACGGCAAGCGTGGTGATCACCCAGCCGGCCGGTCGCCGAGCGGTTGAGGCACCGGCGCGACGGCGATCTTCTCCTCGAGCGAGCGCCAACGCCGCCACCGCCAGCATGGCAAGGGCGGCGCCGACGAACCACGGCAGGCCGAGCAAGGTGATGAAGGTGGCGCCGAACATGGCGCCCAGCATCACGAGGTCGCCTTGCGCGAAATTGAAGACGTTGGTCGGGCGATAGAGGATGTTGAATCCCATCGCCACCAGCGCATAGAGGCTGCCGGCGGTGAGCGCGCCGACCAGCAGGTCGAGATCCATGCCTACTTGGCCATTTCGCGGAAAATGCCCATCGCTCTTGGATCCTTGCCCGAGGCCACCGAAGCGAGCGCAATGTCGTCGATGCCGATCGCGGTGTGGTTCTCGGGCGTGAAGTTGATGGTGCCCAAGAGGCCCTGATAGCCCTTGACGCTGTCGAGGGCGCGCTTGACCTTCTCCGGCTCGAAGCTCTTCTCGCCCTCGATCGCCAATTTCAGCACGTGCAGGAAATCGTAGTACGGGCTGTTGGCGACCGGCACGCCCGAGCCCTTGCCCTCAGGGTAGAAGGTGGCGACCTTCTTGGCGAAGGCGACCCTGGCGCGGGCCGCGGGCTCGTCGTGTCAGTCCACATCAGCGAGCGGTACATCGTGCCGTAAACGTTGGTCAGCTCCTCGGCGGCACCAGGTCGAACAGCGCGTCGAGGACAGGCCGTTATGGCCGGTGATCGGCAGGAACCATTTCTGGTGTTCATGGCGTTGAAGGCCATCGCCGCGTTGGGCACGTTGGCGATCCAGGCGATCATGTCCGCTCGATGCCGGCCTTGCGCAGGTTGCCGACGTAGGGTGTTGAGGTCGGGCGCGTTCAGCGGATGAGACCTCGACCTTCACCGGCTCGAGCCCGAGCTTCTTCAGGGTGGCGCGCGAGGCCGTCGTCGCCTGCTCGCCGAAGGCGGTGTTCTCCTGCAGGATGCCGATCTTCTCTTCAGCTTCATCGTTCTCCACCAGGTAGCGCGCGGCGATCTCGCCCTGCTGGTTGGTGTTGAAGGTGCACTGGTAGTGGAACGGGTACTTCGTGCCGTCGCCCATCTCCGCGCCGTTGGCGTAGGTCGCCTGGATGATCTTGGCCGGCGTCGTGGTGGCGAGCGACGACAGCGCCTGCGAGCTGCCAGTCGGCGCCGGCGATGAAGTTGATCCCCGATTCCTGCAGCTTCTTGACGATCGCCGGCTCCTTGGCGGGCGAGGCTTCGTCATCCTCCTCGATGCGCGCGATCGGCCGTCCCATGATGCCGCCCGCGGCATTGATCTCCTCGATGGCGATCAGGCCGCCGATGTAGAGATGAGGAGAAGGACGAGGCGAGCCGGCCCGTGGTCGGCCGCACCCAGCCGATGTTGAAGGGCTGTTGCGCTTGCGCGATGCCACTGGCGAGGCCCAAGCTCGATACGCCGAAGGCGCCGACGCCCAATCGCCCTGCGGTACGCAGGAAATCCCGGCGGTCGATGCTGCCGTCGCGCCGCAGGCCGAAGGTCGGTCTTTTACTGTCGGTCATGCGTTTCCTCACCCGTGCGCGATGGAATTTCGCGTATTGTTTTGCCTTCGCCGAACGCTAGTACGCTTCGTATGCCGACACAACGATGCGACGAGCAGGGACGGAGAAGTTCGCCATGTCGACATCCTGGTTTGATCCGCGCGTTCCCGCCGCCGATCTGTGCGTGCTGCGGCCGCTGCTCGATCGCCACGCCGCCGCAACGCCCGACAAGGTCTTCGCGCGTTTCGCCGACGGCACCGAATGGACCTACCGACAGACGCAGGCGATCGCGCGCCGCACAGCGACCGGACTCGCGGCACTGGGCGTCGCGCAAGGCGACAAGGTGCTGTCGTGGCTGCCCAACGGGCCTGATGCCATTCGCGTCTGGTTCGGCCTCAACTATCTCGGGTGCGGTCTATGTGCCGATCAATCTCGCCTATCGCGGCGGCTGCTGGCGCATGTGGTGCGCCAATTCCGATGCGCGGCTGATCGTGGCCCACGCCGATCTTGTTGGGCCGGCTCGCCGACATCGACCGCGCGGCGCTCACGACCGCCGTCGTGCTGAGCGGCGTGGCGCCCGTCGTGCCCGGCCTCACCATCCATCCGTCGTCGGCGCTCGACCCAACCGATGGCGCGCTGCCCGCCGCTCACGCGCGAGATCGCGCCGTGGGACATGCAGACCATCATCTACACCTCGGGCACGACCGGCCCGTCAAAGGGCGTGATGTCGTCGTACCTGCAGCTCTATTCGATGGGCACCGAGTCGTTTCAGGCCCTGGGCGCCAGCGACCGCTTCATGGTCAACCTGCCGCTGTTCCATGTCGGCGGCACGGCGGCCGTCTACGCCATGCTGGCCCTCGGCGGCTCGATCGCCGTCGTCGAGGCGTTCGACACGGCATCGTTCTGGCGCGTGGTCGGCGAGAGCGGCACCACCTCGTGCGTGCTGCTGGGCGTAATGGCGACCTTCCTGGTGAAGCAGGCGCCCGGCCCGCAGGACCGCAGCCACACGCTCACCAGCGCCATCATGGTGCCGCTATGCGAGGACGCCGCTGCGTTCTCCCAGCGCTTCGGCTGCGATATCTACACGGTGTTCAACATGACCGAGGTCTCGACGCCATTGCGCTCGGCCAGAACCCGGCGCCGCTCGGCACCTGCGGCCGGCCGCGGCCCGGCGTCGAGGCGCGCGTCGTCGACGAGAACGACTGCGAAGTGGCGCCCGGCGAGGTCGGCGAGCTGATCGTGCGCACCGACCGGCCGTGGGCGATGAACCATGGCTACTACAAGAACCCCGAAGCGACGGCACGGGCCTGGCGCAATGGCTGGTTCCACACCGGCGATGCCTTCCGCGTCGGCGAGGACGGGCAGTATTTCTTCGTCGACCGCATGAAGGACGCGATCCGCCGGCGCGGCGAGAACATCTCGTCCTTCGAGGTCGAGACCGAGATCTGCGCCCATCCTGCGATCCGCGGAAGCGCCGCCGTCGCCGTGCCCAGCGAGTTCGCCGAGGAGGAGGTGCTGGCCGCGATCGCGCTGGTCGACGGCGCCACGCTCGATCCGGCGGAGCTGATCGCCTTCCTGACGCCGCGCATGGCCCACTTCATGGTGCCGCGCTACATCCGCATCGTGCCGGCGCTGCCCAGGACGCCGACGCAGAAGGTTCAGAAGCACCTGCTGCGCAGCGAGGGCATCACCGCCGACACCTGGGACCGCGAGAGGCCGGCATCCGGCTGAAGCGCCAACGCCTCTCGGCCTAGAACGGAGCGTCCGAGCGAATGACCGTCACGACCTCCCGCATCCAGGACCTGATCGCCTCCGTCGAGATCGCACGCGCCGGCCTGCTGGACGATGCCCGCCCGGCCGCCGTCGAGGCGCGTCCAGCGCGCGGCAATCTCAGCGCTCGCGACGCGGCTGGCCCGCGCTGATCGACGAAGGTTCGTTCCGCGAGATGCGGCGCCCTGGTGACGCCGCCGAGCAGGAAGACGACGCGGCTCGAAGCGCAGGCACGTGCCCGCGTGCAGACGCCGGCCGACGGCGTCGTGCGTCGGCACCGGCGTCGATCGACGGCCGGCCGGTCGTGATCTTCTCGCAGGATTTTCGGTGCATGGCGGCAGCATCGGCAAGCTCGGCAGCGCCAAGACCCAGCGCGCCCTGCAGATCGCCATCACCCGCGGCCTGCCGCTGGTCATGATGCTGGACGGCGGCGGCCACCGCATCCAGGACGGCCAGGACTCGCGCCACTTCGCCCATGCCACGCGGCATGTTCCACAATTTCGCCCGCGCCTCGGGCTGGATCCCGATGGTGGCGCTGATGCTGGGCGCGGGCTTCGCCGGGCCGACCAACTATGCCGGCCTGGCCGATTTCGTCGTCATGGTGCGCGGCCTCTCGACGATGGGGCTGGCCGGACCGGCGCTGGTCAAGGCCGCGACCGGCGAGGACACCGACAGCATGAGCCTGGGCGGCGCCGACGTGCAGGTCGACCGCGTCGGCCTCGCCGATCTCGGCGTCGACGAGCGAGAATGCCAGCCTTCGATGCCGCGCCAGCGCTTCCTCTCCTACCTGCCGAGCAACGCCCGCGCCGAGCGGCCGATCCGCAGCGAGCATGCCGCGGCAGACCGCATCGACGACGCCATCGCTCGACCTGGTGCCGATCTCGGCGCGCAAGGCCTACGACGTGCGCAAGGTGCTGGCGATGATCGCCGACCCGGCAGCGTGTTCGAGCTGAAGCCCACCTTCGCCGGCAACCATGGTGACGGCCTTCGCGCGCCTGGGCGGCCGGCCGGTCGGCTTCATCGCCAACCAGCCGCAGCGGCTGGGCGGCATGCTCGACGCCGACGCCTGCGACAAGGGTGCGCATTTCATGGCGCTGTGCGACGCCTACGGCCTGCCGCTGGTGTCGTTCATCGACGTGCCGGGCTTCTCGATCGGCTCGGGCGCCGAACGCACCAACCTCGGCCGGCGCAGCGCCAAGCTGATCTTCGAATGGGGCCACGTCAGCGTGCCGCGCATCTCGGTCGTGTTGCGCAAGGGCTACGGCCTCGGCTACTTCGCCATGAGCGGCGGCCGCAGCTTCGCCGCCGACGCCTGCTTCGCCTGGCCGACGGCGGAAATCTGCGCCATGTCGATCGAGGGCGCGATCGACGTCGCCTTCCGCAAGGAATACGAGCGTGCGCCCGACCCGCAGAAACGCCGGCAGGAGATGATCGACGAGACGCGCGCCCGTATCGGCGCCCTGCGCGCGGCCGAGGGCTTCGGCGTCGACGACGTCATCGACCCGCGCGATACCCGCCGCCGGCTGATCGAGATCTTCGCCCAGCACCCAGCCGCGCCGGCCGAACGACCATCCGCCGAAGCACCGGTCGATCGTGCCGATCTAATTTACCTCACCCTGAGGAGCGGCCGCAGGCGCTGCGTCTCGAAGGGTGGGCAACAGGGGCATGTCCTGTGCCCATGCTTCGAGACGCCGCGCTACGCACGGCTCCTCGGCATGAGGTCTTTGCTGTAAGGCCGCATTTCAGGGGCCTGCTTGCCTGCGCGAACGAGACCGATCTCAGACCTTGCGAACGGGAGAGTCGCGCACTAGCGGCGTGTCGAGCCTGCTGACGTAAGACGGTGTCACGCCGCCCGGCGCGCCTCCCAGCCGGTGACGCCGTGCGCCGAAGAACTCGGCATTGGCGGCGATGAACGGCTGTTCGGCGGCCGGCACGTCGACATCCTCGTAGATCGCCTGCACCGGGCAGACCGAGACGCAGATGCCGCAATTGATGCATTCGTCGGGCTGGATGTACATCATCCGGCCGCCCTCGTAGATGCACTCCACCGGGCAGACCTTCTGGCAGATGCCGTCCTTCACGTCGATGCAGGTCGAGGTGACGACGTAGGTCATCACCGGCCCTGCCAGCGCGGCGCGCGCTTCTCGACGAAGGCTTTCACGCCTTCGTCCTGGTCGGTCGAGTTGAGGGCGGCGATCAGCGCCGGCACGCGCAGCATCTGCGCCTCCTGCGGCGAGAGCTGCGGCGCCGCGGCGCACCATCTGCTTGACCGCCTTCACCGAAAGCGGCGCGCAGGCGAGGATGTCGGCGACCCAGCGCTCGACCGCCTCGTCGAGCCCGGCCTGCGGCACGACCTCGTTGACCAGGCCGAAGCGCAGCGCCTCGGCGGCCGAGCATCCGCCGGCCGGTCAGCAGCATGCCCATCGCCCAGACATGCGGAATGCGGCGCGGCAGGCTGGCGATGCCGCCGTCCAGCGCCAGCCGGCCGACGCGCGGCTCGGGGCAGCCGAAGGTGGCGTTGTCGGCGGCGCACGACGATGTCGCAGCCCAGCACCATCTCCATGCCGCCGCCCAGCGCGTGGCCGTTGACGCGGGCGATCACCGGCACGTCGAGCGTCTCGCGCAGCGACAGGCCGCCGAAGCCGCCGGGCCGCGTCGCGCGCCCAGTATTCCAGGCCGGTCTTGTTGCCGCTCTGCTTCATGTCGGCGCCGGTGCAGAAGGCGCGCTCGCCGGCGCCGGTGACGCACGACGCAGCGCACCTCGTTCGTCCTGCTCGATGGTCTCCCAGATGCGGATCAGCTCGGCCTCGGAGGCCTCGTCGATGGCGTTCATGCGGTCGGGCCGGTCGATCGTGACCCGCGCGACGTGGTCCTTCGACGGCGAAGCGGATGGTCACGCGACAGCACCTTGGCCGTGCGCAGCTCGGCGATGCGGTCCGGCGCGTAGCCCAGCTCGCCCAGGATCTCGCGTGCCGTGCTCGCCCAGGCTGGGCGGCGCATGGCGCAGCTGGAAGGCGGCGGTATCCATGGTGATCGGCGAGGCGACCAGTTTCAGCGGCTCGTTGCGGCCACTGCCGTTGGCGTCGAGCGACACCACCATGTTGTTGGCCGCGGTCTGCTCGGAGGCCGAGCGCCTCGCCCAGGGTCTGCACCGGCGCGCAGAGCAGGTCCTGCTCCTCGAGCTTGGCCAGCCAATAGCGCCGTGGTGTCGGTCGAGAGCTTGCTGCGGAACAGGCGGTGCAGCTCGGCCTTGTTCTCGGCCTGCTTGGCGAAGGTCGCGTAGTTCGGGATCGGCCGACAGGTCGGGCAGGCCGAGCGCGCGGCAGATGTCCTGCAGCGGATTGGCCTTGAAGGCGCCGACGATCACCAGCGCGCCGTCGGTGGTCTCGAACACGCCGGTCAGCGGGAAGGCGCCCCAGTTCAGCTCGCGCTTGCGCGCCAGCCACATCGCGGCTTCCTGCATCTGCATGGCCAGCATGGAATCGTAGAGCGACACCGAGAGCGACTGGCCGACGCCGGTCTTCTCGCGCTGCATCAGCGCCAGCAGGATGCCCTGCACCATGATGCATGCCGGCCGAGTAGTCGGCCAGCGCCGTGGCGTAGAGCGAGGTCGGCAGGCTCTGGTCGGGCTTGCGCGCCATCACGCCGCTGCAGTCGCCTGGGCCAGGATGTCCTGGCCGCCCTTGTGCGCCAGCGGCCCGCTCTGGCCGAAGCCCGAGCCGAAGGCGCAGATGATGCGCGGGTTGATCTTGCTGCAGCGCCTCGTAGCCGAAGCCCATGCGGTCCATGACGCCGGCGCGGAAATTGTTCACCACCACGTCGGCGGTCTTCACCAGGTCGTAGATCGACGGCCTTGCCGGCCTCGCCGCGCAGGTCGAGCGCGATCGAGCGCTTGTTGCGGTTGAGGCTGCGGAACACCGGGTTGTTCAGGCCCGTCGGGATCGTCGGCCAGCGAGGTGCGCGACAGGTCGCCGGCGCCCGGCCGCTCGATCTTGATCACGTCGGCGCCGTAGTCGGCCAGCATCTGGGTGCGCGCACGGCCCCATCATGACCTGCGTGAAGTCGAGCACCTTCACGCCGACGAGCGGCTGCTTGCGTCGTTGGCGCTCATTCGGCGGCCCTCAGCACGGTGGCGTTGGCTGCCGGCCTGTCGCCCGGATCGGCGCCGCGGGCGCGCAGGCGCGCGCCTGCAGCTTGCCGACATCGACGCGGTCGAACGCGACGCCGCCTTCCAGCGCCAGCGGCCGCCGCCTCGCCCGCCGCCTCGCCCATCGCCATGCAGGGCGGGATCTCGCGCGACATGCGCTGGGCCGACGAGGTCGCCGAATAGTGCCGGCCGGCGACGATCAGGCCCTGCACCGTCGCGCGGCAGCAGCGCGCGGTAGGGCGTGTAGTAGTCGCGGCCGCGCGCCACGCTGTCGGCGAAGTGCCGGCGCTCGGTCACGTCCTCCTTGGTCACGACATAGAGGCCTTCGAGCAGGCGCGTCTGGCGGATGCCGAGCTGCGGCGCCACGTCGACCACGTAGCAGTCGCGGAAGCCCGGCATCTTGGCGTGCAGGAATTCGAGCAGGTTGGCGATCCGCTTGCGGCCCTCGAAGTCGGCGCGCGTCAGGTCGTCGACCTTGAGGCCGTCATAGTTGGCCATGTGCGGGCAGTTGCACCACACGACGCCGGGCAGCGGCGTCTTCAGCCACCATTTGTCCCACGAGCCGCCGATGGTGCGCTTGGCCTCGCGGTCGATCGCCTCGAAGGCCTCCGGCTCCTCGTACTCGAAGCGCTCGGCCTCCTCGATGTTCACGCCGCCCAGGCGGAACACCGTGGTGACGATATAGGCGCCCTCGATGAACGGCGCGCCGGCCGAGGCCGCGACGTCGAGGTCGCCGGTGGCATCGACCACGATCTCTGCCCAGGATGGCCTGGCGGCCCTCCTTGCTCTCGCAGATCACGCCCTTGATGGCGCCGTCCTCGACGATGGCGCGGCTGAACCAGCTGTGCAGGCGCAGATTGATCTTCGGCCTCGGCGATCATGTCGTTGGACGACGCGCTTGAAGCCGTCGGGATCGAAGGCCGCGGCATAGACGATGGGCTGCGGCTTCATGCTGCGAGGTGAAGTCGAACACGCCCCAGCGCGACCACTTGCGCCACATCGCCGGCATCGGAGCGCCGGTCGGCCTCGGGCGGAGTCACCGCCAGGCCCAGTCTTCTCCATGCGCGCGATCAGGTCGGCGCAGAGGCCGCGCACGGCGATCTCCTGGCCGTTGCACATGTCGTCGAGCACCAGACACCATGCCGCCGGAGGCGAGCCCGCCGAGATAGGGATAGCGCTCGAGCAGGGTGACGCTGCAGTCCATTGCGCGCGCCGGCGAGCGCCGCGGCGATGCCGGCCGGGCCGCCGCCCACCACGACGAGGTCGGACGACGCCGCGACGGGCACGCTGGCCGCCAGGTTCGGTGACGAACTGCGGAGTTGCGGTCATGGGACAGCTCCTTGGTTCAAGCGTTGTGCGGCACGTTCCAGCGCAGCACGCGCCGCTCGGCGAGCGAGATCACGCCGAAGAACAGCGCCGAGAAGGTCGAGCCGACGACGATGGTGGCGTAGAGCAGCGGCAGATCGAAATTGTAGGTCGACTGGATGATCAGCGCGCCGATGCCCGTGGTCGAGCCGATCCACTTCGCCGACGATGGCGCCGATCACCGCCGTGGAGGCGGCGATCTTCAGCGCCGAGAACAGATAGGGCAGCGCGTTGGGCACGCGGATGCGCGAAGAACACCTCGCGCGGCGTGGCCGACAGGATGCGCATCAGCTCGAGCTGCTCGGCGCGCACGTCGCGCAGGCCGCGCGTCATGTTCACCAGGGTCGGGAAGAAGCAGATGATGGCGGCGATGGCGATCTTGGGCTCCATGCCGTTGCCCAGCAGCAGCACCAGGATCGGCGCCTTGGCGACCACCGGAATGGTGTTGACCATCACCGCGATGGGAAACAGCGCCTCTTCCATGGTCTTGCGCTAGACGAACGCCGTGGCGAGGCTGATCGCCGCGAAGTTGCCCAGCGGGAAGCCCGACACCGCCTCGATCGCGGTCGGCAGCAGGTTGGTCATCAGCATGTCGAAGCGCGTGTAGCAGCACCTCCGCCACCGCCATCGGCGAGGGCGCGATGAAGGGCTTGATGTCGAAGCTGCTCGACCGCCTGCCACCACAGCAGCAGGAAGACGATCACCGGCACCGACCGGCAGCAGGCGGCGGCGCCAGGCGAGATAGCGCTGGCGGGCGGCGAAGCGCGCCTGCGGCCTCGGCGTCCTCGACGAAGGCGCCGGCCATGGTCGACAGGTTCGGCCTGGTTGGCCATCAGCAGGTCTCCAGCACGCGGCGCAGATGGCCGGCCAGCGCCACGAACTCCGGCGTCTCGCGCATGGCCAGCCGCGCGCGGCGTCGGCAGGGTCACCGGCACCAGCTCGCGCACCCGGCCGCGGCCGCGCCGCCAGCAGCAGCACCTTCTGGCCGAGGAACGCCGCCTCGTAGATCGAATGGGTGACGAACACGATGGTCGTGCCGGTCGATTGCCAGACCTGCAGCAGCTCCTCGTTCAGCCGATCGCGCGTGATCTCGTCGAGCGCGCCGAACGGCTCGTCCATCAGCAGCAGCCGCGGGCCCGAGACCAGGGCGCGGGCGATCGCCACCCGCTGGCGCATGCCGCCCGACAGCTCGTGCGGATAGGCCGTCTCCCAGCCGGTCAGGCCGACCAGGCTCGAGCAGCTCCTGCGGCGAGCGCGCGCCGGGCAGCGCCCTGCCGCCGCCGACCTCGAGCGGCAGCGTGACGTTCTCCATCACGCTGCGCCACGGCAGCAGGCGCCGCGTCCTGGAAGACGAAGCCGATCTCGCGGTTGTGCCGCGCCGTCTGCCGGCGCGTCGCCCAGCACCGAGATCCGCCCGCTGCGTGGGCTCGATCAGGTCGGCCATGACGCGCAGCAGGGTCGACTTGCCGCAGCCCGAGGGCCCGAGCAGGGTCAGGAAGCTGCCGCGCGGGATCGTGAGGTCGATGTTCTCGAGCGCGGTCACGGTGCCGCGCTCGGTGGTGAAGCGCACGCGTGACGCGCTCGCAGACGGACGGCGTCGGCGCTGGCGGCCGGCGCGGGTGCCCTGCGTGCGAGCGCGACGGCCATCGCCGCGCTCAGCCGACCTTGGCGCGCTGGGCTCTTGGTGGCGTCGAGGATCTTGGTGGTGATGACGTCCTCGAGCTTGGGCGCGCCGGCGGTGAACTGCTTCAGCTCGTCGTAGAGCGTGATCTGGTCCTGCCACACCGCCGGATCGAAGGCGCCCCAGCCGTTGGCCTGGGTGTTGGCGTTGAAGGCGAAGTTCAGCAGCGCCTTGCTGCCCTCGATCTCGTCGTCGCGCTTGAGGTTGGGATATTCCTTGACCAGGAAATCCACCGCCTTCTCGGGATTCTTGAGCGCATACTCCCAGCCGCGCGAGGCGGCGCGGGTATAGGCCGCCAGCATGTCGGCCTTCTTCTCGATCGTGTCCTTGGTGGCGTAGTAGGGCAGCGCATAGAGCCGCACGCCGGCGTCCCACAGGCGCAGATCGATGCGGTCGGGGCCGAGCGGCTTCAGCGTCGTGGTGTTGGTGATCCAGCCGCTCACCACGTCGGTCTGGCCGGTCAGGATCGGCGTCATCTCCGAGCCGATGATGACGATCTCGACGTCCTTCTCGGCGATGTCGTGCTTCTTCATCAGCGCGTTCAGCAGCACCTTGGCGGTCGCCTGGATGCCGACCTTCTTGCCGACCAGGTCCTTGGGCGTGCGCACCGGCTTCTTGGGCAGCGAGAAATAGGCGTAGGGATGCTGCTGCAGGCCGGTGGCGAAGCACATCACCGGGATCTTCTGCGACGCCGCCAGCATCAGCGACGGGCTGGACGACACCTGGCCGATCTCGTGCCGGCCGGAGGCGACGATGGCCACGCCGTCGATGCTGGGCCCGCCCGGCTGGATCGCGAGGTTGAGCTTCTCCTCCTCGAAGTAGCCGAGATGCTTGGCCGCGACCTCGCCCACCTGGTTGTTGCCGGCGAGCCAGCCGAGCTGGAGGTTGACGGTCTGGGTCTTGGCCTGGGCGAAACCGCCCGCCGGCAGCGAGGCCCGCGGCGGCGAAGCCGGTGGCGGCGCGCCGGTCTTGAGCAGCGAGCGGCGGCGGAGCTTAGCTGAACCGAGCTGGCGCATGGCTGACTTCCCTCTTCGTCGTTCCCCGGTGCGAACGCTATTGACGCGGGGTGCTCTAGAAAAGAACATTAATTCGCGCGGTCGCGCTGCCATTTCGGCATCGCCCGCTGGAGAGGGCAAATCGCCATGCATGCCGCGGTCCTGCGCTATTTCGACCACGTCGCGCGCCACGGCTCGATCCGCAAGGCCGCCGATGCGCTCGAGCGTCGCCTCCTCGGCGGTCAACCGCCAGATCCTGCGGCTCGAGGACGAGATGGGCGTGGCCTTGTTCGAGCGCGGCCGCGCGCGGCGTGCGCCCGACCGCGGCCGGCGAGCTGCTGCTGCGCCACGTGCGCGAGACCCAGAACGAATACCAGCGCACGCGGGCGGAGATCGCCAGCCTGGGCGGCACGGTGAGCGGGCGACGTCCGCATCATCTCGCTCGAGATCGCTGCTGGTGCGCTTCCTGCCGCAGGTCGGTCGACGAGATGTCGGCCCGGCATCCCAAGGTGAGCTTCACCGTGCTCGGCCGTGCATCCCAGCGAGATCGGCGAGGCGCTGCGCTCGGGCGACAACGATTTCGGCGTGCTGTTCGTCGACAACCGCCATCGCGGCGTCGACGTGATCGCCGAGTTCCCGACCGCAGTCGGCGCGCTGATGCGGCCCGACCATCCGCTGGCCGGCCGCCAAGACGCTGACGCTCGACCGAATGCGTCGGCCATCCCGGTCGGTCATGCTGCAGGATCGCTGGCTGCTCGACGCCATCATGGCGACGGAGTTCGCCGACTCGAGCGCCCGGCTGTCGCCGCGCATCGTCTCCAACTCCATCGAGTTCATGCGCCAGGTGATCAAGTCGGGCCTCGGCATCGGCTTCTTCACGCCGATCGGCTTCCTCGAGGAGATCCGCCGCGGCGAGCTGGTGCACGTGCCGCTGGCCGAGCCCGGCCTGGCGCAAAGCCGCATCGGCATCCTGGTGCCGCGCTATCGCCGCCTGTCGCCGCCGGCCCGGCTGATGATCAACCACATCAGCGAGCGGCTGCGCGCCTTCGGCGACTTTCTCGCCGCCCCGTCCGCGTCGTGCCGCGACAGCGCCAGCGCAGCCAGGCCGCAGGAGCTGACATGGCGATCGTCCTTTGCAGGCGGCGCGGTCCTCACCGTCGAACGCCGCCGACGAATTCCTGCCGGCCGCCGACATCCGCATCGAAGGCGATACCATCGCCGCCATCGGCGCGGCCGGCAGCCTGGCGCGGCCGGGCGATCACGGTGATCGATTGCCGCGAGGCGCTGGTGACGCCGGGCCTGGTCAACGTCCACACCCACGCCGCCACCGCCTTCTTTCGCGGCATGGCCGACGACAGGCCGCGCGCGTTCTGGTCGGCGGGCTACGCCGTGCCCGGCCAGGAGCGCTTCACGGTCGAGGACCACGTCTTCTCGGTGCGTGCCGCCTGCGCGGAGTTCCTGCTGAACGGCGTCACCTGCATCGCCGACCGGCTGGGCGACATGGATCGCATCGCGCCCGGCCATCGAGCAGATCGGGCATCCGCGCCATCGTCGGCCACACGCTGGTCGACGCCAAGCGCGCCGGCGCGACTGGAAGACCGCCGACGCCGTGCTCGAACGCTTCGGCACCGATCCCCGCCGCGCGCGTGTCGGCCGGCATCGCGCCGCATGCGCTCGACACCTGCTCCGACGCGCTGTTGAAGGAGTGCGCGCGGCGGGCCGACAGGACCGGCGCGCGCGTCTTCATCCATGTCGCGCAAAGCGAGCCCGAGGTCGCCGCGGTGCGGCGCGCGCGGCCATGCCGGCGCGCTGGCCTGCCTGCGTCGCCACCGGCCTCGCCACGCCCAACACCGTGGCCGCGCATGCGATCTATCTCAGCGACGCCGAGTTCGAGGCCTGGCCGGACCATGGCATCGCCATCGCCCATTGCCCGGCCAGCAACCTCAAGATCGAGGCGCGCACCCTGCCGCTGGCCCGGCTGGTCGGCCGCGTGCCGATCGGGCTCGGCACCGACTGGACGGTCACCAACAACAGCATGGACCTGCTGGCCGAGGCGCGGCTCGCCGCCCTGGTCGGCAAGATGCGCGCCGACGATCCGCACGGTGCTGCCGGTGCGCCAGATGGTGCGCATGCTGACGCATCGACGGCGCGCGCGTGCTCGGCCTCGACCGGCTGATCGGCAGCATCGAGGCCGGCAAGCGCGCCGATCTCGTGGTGTTCGACGCCAACCGGCTGGAAGCGACGCCGGCGCACGACCTGGCGTCCAACCTGATCTATTCGATGAACGGCCGCGCTCGGTGCGCGACGTGCTGGTCGACGGCGCGCGCTCCTGGTGCGCAACGGCAGGCTGACACGCGATGATGAGGTGGCCCTGGCGCGCCGCCACCGGACTCACGGCGCAATAAGTAGGCGCGCTAACGTCTGTCGCGGCGGTTCCTGAGACGCGCGTGAGCTGCTGCGGTCGGCTATGACGCCGATCAGGATCACCGTGCTCATCACGGCGAAGTTGAGCGAGCTCGGGATGCCGAGCAGGTTGACCAGGTTCTGCAGGATCTGCAGCAGGATGGCGCCGAGCACGATGCCCAGGATCGAGCCCTCGCCGCCGCGCAGCGAGCAGCCGCCCGAGCACGGCGGCGGCGATGGCATAGAGCTCGTAGAAATTGCCGTGCGAGGCCGGCGAGATCGAGCGCGTGTACATCGCGAGGTAGATCGACGACAGGCCGGCCAGGCCGCCGCAGATGATGTAGGCCGCGGCGACGATGCGCTCGGTGCGGATGCCGGAATAGCGCGCCGCCTCCTCGTTCTTGCCGACCGGCGAACAGGTAGCGGCCGAACACCGAGCGGTGCAGCACCACCGCCATCACCGGCGGCGACCAGCAGGAACGCGATGAAGCTGTGCGGCACGCCGAAGCGTTCGGCCGGCGGTCAGCCACTCGAGCGTCGGGAAGCTCTGGCCGAACTCGAAGCCGGCGGTGCCGTCGTTCGGTGTAGTAGCGCGCGACGCCGCGGTAGATCAGCAGGCCGCACAGGGTGACGACGAAGGGCTGCAGGCGCAGCCGCGTGACGAGGAAGCCGTGGATCGCGCCCAGCACGATGCCGCCCAGCACGACGATGAGCAGCGGCGAGCCACCAGGGCAGCTGCCAGGTCACGAGCAGGTCGATGAAGATGACGCCCAGCAGGGCGAACATCGAGCCGACCGAGAGGTCGATGCCGCCGGTGATGATGACGAAGCCCTCGCCGATCGAGAACAGGCCGAACAGGCCGATCAGGTTCGCCGTATTGGCGAGGTTGATGGGCGACAGGAAGCGCGGGTTGATGATGCGACCACGACGATGCCCACCACGACAGGATCAGCAGGAAGAGGCCGAGATCCTTCTTCAGCACGACACGGCCTCCGCTGCCTGCAGGTCCTCGTCGGCCGACGGCCAGCTGCATGCACGTTCTCCTCGCTGAACTCGGCCGCGCTCGAGGAAGCCGCTGATCCGGCCCTCGTGCATCACGACGATGCGGTCGCTGACGCCGATCACCTCCTCCATGTCGCTCGAGATCATGAGGACGGCGACGCCGGAATCGGCCAGCCCGCGCATCAGCTCGTAGATTTCCGACTTCGACGCCGACATCGATGCCGCGCGTCGGCTCGTCGAAGATCACGACCCTGGGCGTCATCGACAGCCACTTGGCCAGCACGACCTTCTGCTGGTTGCCGCCCGACAGGGTGCCGACGCAGCGTGTCGATGGAGGCCGTCCTGATGTCGAGCGCGGCGCTGCTGCTCGGTCGCGTTGCGGCGTTCGGCGCCGGTGCGGATGAGCAGGCACCGGGCGAAGGCGGCGAGGTTGGCGAGCGAGATGTTCTCGGTCGACCGAGACGTCGAGCACCAGCCCGGAGCGCTTGCGGTCCTCCGGGACGAGGAAGATGCCGCGATCGATGGCATCGCGCGGCGCGCGCGATGGCGACCGTCCGGCCGTCGAGGCGCACCTCGCCGCCGGCCGGCCGGTCGATGCCGAAGATGGCGCAGGCGAGCTCGGTGCGGCCGGCGCCGACCAGGCCCGCCATGCCGAGGATCTCGCCGCGCGTGCAGGGACAGGTCGACGCGCGTGGTCGGCATGGGCCGTGCGTCCGCAAGCCGGCGATCTCGAGCACCGCGCCGCCGGGCGCGCGCTCGGGCGGCATGTAGAGCGATTTCAGGTCGCGGCCGATCATCATGCGGATCATGGCGTCGTGCCCGATCTCGCCCCGCGCCAGTTCGCCCACGACGCTGCCGTCGCGCAGCACCACGACCCGGTCGGCGCAGTGCTCGACCTCGTTCAGGCGGTGCGAGATGAAGATCACGCGACGCCGCCGGCCTTGAGCTCGGCGATCACCTTCAGCAGGCGCGCCGTCTCCGAGGCGGTGAGGCTCGAGGTCGGCTCGTCCATGATGACGATGCGCGCCTCGAGCGACAGCGCCTTGGCGATCTCGACGAGCTGGCGCTGGGCGAGCGACAGGTCGGCGACCGGCGTGTCGGGCCTCGAAGTCGACGCCGAGCCGCTGCAGCAGCGGCGCGCACCTTGCGCCTCGAGCGCCGTCCGGTCGATCAGCTTCAGCGGCCCGCCGAAGCACCGGTTCGCGGCCGATCATCACGTTGGCCGCCACGTCGAGATTGTCGAAGAGGTTGAGCTCCTGGTGCACGAAGGCGATGCCCGCCGCCATGGCGCCGGCGACCGTGAGCGCGGCATGCTCCGCGCCGTCGATGCGGATCGCGCCTTCGCTCGGCTCGACGACGCCGCCCAGGATCTTCATCAGGGTCGACTTGCCGGCGCCGTTCTCGCCGATCAGCGCCAGCAACCTCGCCGCGCTCGACGCGCGAGGCTGACGCGATCGAGCGCCCGCACGCCGGGATAGGTCTTGCTGATCCGATACGAGCTCGAGAAGCGGTGGAGTCACGGCGCCTGACACGCCAGTCAGGGCGCCGCGCGATCATGCGACGCCCGTCAGTCTACGGCCAATCCGACCGGCGGCGCGGCTACTTCTTGCCCTGTGCGCTCCTTCAGCTCGGCCCAGAAGGCATCGACGTTGCTCTTGTCGATGATCTTGGTCGGCACGATGATCAGCTTGTTCGCCGGGATGAACGACTTGTCGCCCTCGAGGTACTTGGCCATCAGTCCTTCATGCCCTGATAGCCCCATTCGTAGGGCTGCTGCACGACGGTGCCGACGATCGTGCCTTCCTTGACGCCGCCCAGGGTGATCGGGTCCTCGTCGAAGCCGATGATCGTCACCTTGCCGAGCTTGCCGGCCTCCTTCAGCGCCTCGTAGATGCGCGGCGTGTTGTAGGAGTAGAAGCCGACCATGCAGTTGATGTCCGGACGGGCGGTGAGCGTGTCCTCGACGTTGCGCTTGGCGCGCGTCTGGTCGATGTCGTCGGCGCGCACGTCGACCAGCTCGATCTTCGAGCCCTTGATGGTCTCCTTCACGCCCTCGATGCGCTCGCGCGCATTGTCGGCGCCGAGCAGGCCGACGAAGCCCATGCACTTGCCGCCGTTGGGCAGCGCCTTCAGCATCAGCTGGCCGGCCTGCTTGCCGGCGTCGACGTTCGAGCGAGCCGATATAGGCGATGCGCTTGCTGTTGCGGCGCGTCGCTGTCGGTGGTGAACAGGGCGACCTGCCCGCCGACGCGGTTCAGCGCGTCGCCCATGGTCTTGGGGTCGACCGCGCTCACCATGATGCCGGCGACGCCGGCGGCGACCAGATCGTCCATCATGCGCTGTCTGGATGGCCGCCGACGACTGCTCGGGATACTTGAAGACCAGCGTGTAGTTCGGCAGTTCGCCTTGCGCCTTCTTGACGCCGGCTTCGGCCGCCTTCCAGAAATCGGAGGCGCCGTTGACCACGAAGGCCAGGGTTTTCTTGCCCTGTGATTGCGAGGCTGCCGGCAAGACCGAGCAGGGCGGCGGCGACGGCAGTGGCTAGCAACAGCTTCTTCACGATCGTCCTCCCTCTTGGTGAGTGCTATGACGCGATCGTCGACCGATTTGAGTATCGATTGAGCGACCAAATCGTCGTTGAACAGCTATTCAGAAGCCTGCGGGGTCGTCAACCTGCCGGGAAGGGTGCGGAGATATGCGACAGCCATCAGGCGGCAGCTCGATTGGGAAATGGTGCCGTCGGGCGCGGCGAGTGCCGCAAGCTCGCTGGCCGATGGCCTCGCGGGCCGAGGGACGCAGCTCGACGGGCAGGTGGGCGAGAAGATTGCCGAAGGAACTGGCCTCGGAGCAGCGCACGAGCGCCTGCGGCGAGGCGAAGGTCGCATCTGCGAACTCATGCGATTCGATCGACCACCTCGAATGCGGCCGCACGTCAGCAACGCGCGCATCTCCTGCTCGTCGACGCGATGGCTCAGCCCGCCGGTTGGTCTTGCATAGGCACTGAACGGCGGCCGCGCCAGACCGCCGAGTACAGCTCCTGGAAGCGCGTACGGGGACCCTTGACGCTGCTGCTGATGCCCAGTCGCCCGCCGGGCTTCAGGACGCGGGCAAACTCGCGGGCGGTCCGGACTTTCCGGCAACCAATGGAACACGGCGTTGAGGCAGGCGACGTCGAACGCGGCGGCCGGGATGGAGGACAGGTCGTAGGCGTCGGCGACCCATGAATTGGAGATTGGGCCGCGCCTTGGCCTGGGCAAGCTCGATGCGCAGCGGCAACGGATCGACGCCCAGCACGCTGCCGGTAGGGCCGACCAGATCGGCGATATGCTGGGCCAGCAGGCCCGTGCCGCAGCCGACGTCGAGCACACGCGCTCGCCAGGCACGATAACGAGCTTCCGTATCAGAAGCTTGCCCGACTGGAACTGACGGTCGAGACTCAGGCGCTCATGTAGTCCCGCGCCAGCTCATCGCTGTCCTGGGTAAGTGCACGGTCTCTGCGTGCTCTGCGTCACACTTGCGCTCCATCGGTCGCAGCGGTCGATTGACGGCCTCTCCGGGCATAGCTAGCGTCGCCACAACAGTGAACAAGCGCGCGGGTTGCAAGCGACGCTGATGTGGGGAGGATACGATGCGCTGATGGCGTAACGTCGCTTTGCTGCTGTTCGCCGGCTGCGTGGCCGTCGACGCCCAGGCCCAGGGCACGATCTCGAGTCTTCCGCGCGAAGGAGACGCTGATCGTCGAGAATCCCGAAGGCACGATCAAGAACGCCGGCTGGTTCAACATCTGGGCGATCAATGCCGGCGGCCAGTCGACCGGCCTGCATCAGCTCGGCGATGGACACCTTCTGGTACATCGACCCGCAGAAGGGCGTCGACGGCGTGTGGGACAATTCGCTGGCCTCGGAAAAGCCGATCTACAACGCCGACTTCACCGAGATGACGGTGAAGCTGCGCAAGGGCATCTTCTGGAGCGACGGCGTCGAGTTCACCGCCGACGACGTCGTCTACACCATCCAGACCCACATGAAGACCAACGGCCTGCGCTGGAGCGCGCCGGTGCAGGTCAACGTCGCCGACGTCGTCGGCGCCCGATCCGCAGCACCGTCGGTCTTCAAGCTCGAAGAAGCCCAACTCGCGCTTCCATGCGCTCTTCACGGTGCGCTGGAACGCGATGTGGATGATGCCCAAGCACGTCTTCGAGAAGGCCGGCGATCCGCTGAAGTTCGCCTTCGATCCGCCGGTGACCCTGGGCGCCTACACGCTCAACTCCTACGATCCCAACGGCAAGTGGTTCATCTGGCAGAAGCGGCCGGACTGGCAGCGCACCACCGTGGCGCGCTTCGGCGAGCCCGGCCCGAAATACGTCGCCTACATCGATCCCGGCCCGCCGGACAAGCGGGTGATCGCCCAGCTCAACCACGAGCTCGACATCATCCACGACATCTCGCCCGAGGGCATGTTCACCATCGCCAAGCAGTCGAAGTCCTCGCACTGGCTGGTTCAAGGGCTTCCCTACGCCCATCCCGACCCGACCCTGCCGGCGGTGGTGCTTCAACGACCAGAACGACATCGTTCAAGAGCCGCGACGTGCGCTGGGCGCTGGCGCTGCTGATCGACATCAAGGCGGTGTCGATGGCGTCGTATCGCGGCGCGGCGACGATCTCGGCGATCGGCGTGCCGCCGACCGGCTCGGCGCCGGACGTCTATCACGTGCCGCTCGAGAGCTGGCTGCAGGCCTTCGAGATCGACACCGGCAAGCGCAAGATCAAGCCCTACGATCCGACCGTCGGCAAGCAGATCGCCGACATGCTGCGGCCGTCGATGAGGCGATCAGATCCCGACCAGCGCCGACGAAATCGCCAAGTCGTTCGGCCGCGGCTGGTGGAAGCCCAACCCGCAGGCGGCGCAGGAGCTGCTGGAGCGCGCCGGCTACAGCAAGAAGGGCGACAAGTGGTTCATGCCCGACGGCAAGCCGTTCGCCATCAAGCTGATGGTCGAGGGCGAAGGCCGGCCGGTCATGACGCGCGCCGGCAGCATGATCACCCAGCAATGGCGCCAGTTCGGCATCGACGCCGCGACGGTGGTGGCGCAGGGCAGCATGGCCGACCGCCGCGCCGCCGGCGATTTCGAGGCGATGATCACCTGGAGCGTCGAGACCTGGGGCGGCCATCCCGACCTGTCGTTCTTCCTCGACAGCTGGCACTCGCAGTTCGTCGCCGCGCCCGGCAAGCCGCAGCCGCCGCGCAACTGGCAGCGCTGGACCAATCCCGAGCTCGACAAGATCGTCGAGCAGGTCCGCCAGACCGGCTTCGACGATCCCAAGGGCCTCGAGCTCGGCCGCGAGTACGTGAAGCTCGTGGTGCGCGAGATGCCGACGATCCCGCTGATGTCGTACAACGTCTTCACGGTGATGGACGACACCTACTGGACCGGATACCCGAGCGCCGACGAGCGCGCCCTACACCGATCCGGTGCCGAACTGGGCCAACACCGAGTACATGATGGTGAAGCTGAAGCCGCGGTCCTGCTGAGCGCGCGCCAGGCGAACTGATCGACGCCACGGATGACGAGCATGACAGGCTATCGCGGTCTACCTCCTGACGCGCCTGGGCCAGTTCGCCCTCGTCGTGTTCATCGGCATCAACATCGCCTTCATCGTCACCCACGCAACGCCGATCGACCCGGTCGAGCAGTCGATCGCCGCCGCCACGCAGTACGGCAGCACCAGCCCCGAGGCGATCGCGCTGATGCGCCAGTCGCTCAAGGAGCTCTACGGCCTCGAGGGCGGCCTGGGCGAGCAGTACGCTCGCCTTCTGGCGCCGCGTCGCGGTCGGCAATTTCGGCCCCTCGCTGTCGGCCTTCCCGACGCCGGTCGTCGGTGCTGATCGGCCGCGCGCTGCCCTGGACGGTGGCGCTGCTGGTCGTCTCGACCCTGCTCACCTGGGTGCTGGGCAACCTGCTGGGCGGCCTCGCCGGCTACTACCGGCGACAGCCGCACGCTGCGCTTCGCCGGCGTGCTGGCGATGGCCTTCCATCCCATCCCCTACTACATCGTGGCCTTCCTGCTGCTGATCGTGTTCGGCTATCTGTGGCCGGTGCTGCCGCTCAGCGGCGGCTACAAGATGAACATGCCGCGCGACTGGAGCTGGGCGTTCGTCGGCAGCCTGCGTCACCCATTCCATCCTGCCGGTTCTCTCGCTGGCGCTGGTCGGGCTGGGCGGCTGGTTCATGGGCATGCGCTCGCTGGTCTCCAACATCGTCACCGAGGACTACGTCGTCTATGCCGAGCTGGGCGGCGTCGAGCGCCGCCGCATCCTGGCGTCCTACGTCATGCGCAACGCCCTGGTGCCGCAGGTCACCGGCCTCGCCATGTCGCTCGGCGCCATCTTCAACGGCGCCATCATCACCGAGCAGGTGTTCGGCTATCCCGGCGTCGGCACGCTCCTGGTGTCGGCCGTCTATGCCGGCGACTACAGCCTGGTGCTGGGCATCACCACGGTGTCGATCGTCGCCGTCTCGCTGGCGGTGCTGCTGATCGACCTCGTCTATCCGCTGCTCGATCCCCGGGTGCGGGTCGCGCTGAGCGATGGGCGCACCGTCCGCGATCTCCTGCGCTTCAACCGCCAGTTCGCCGTCGGGCGTGGTCCTGCTGGCGCGTGGTCGCGGCCTTCGCCTGCCTGTCGTTCTTCTCGCCCTACCCGCCCAACGACAGCTTCGTCGTGCCGCCCGACGTGCCGCCGTCCTGGGCCTACCCGATGGGCACGACGTCGCGCGGCCAGGACCTGTTCTGGCTGCTGAGCTTCGCCATCCGCAACACGCTGCTGTTCGGCATCGTCGTCGCGCGTGCTGAGCCGCGTGCTGGCGCTGGTGATCGGCCTGGTCGCCGGGCTACTCGGGCGGGCTGGTCGACCGCGCGCTGATGTCGCTCAACGACACCTTCATCGTCATCCCGCTGTTTCCCGATCCTGGTGCTGTTCTACTTCGTCATGCGCGAGCACATGTCGTGGGGCCTGCTGGCCCTGATGATGGCGTGCCTGGGCTGGGCCTACGACGCGCGGCTGATCCGCTCGGTGGCGATGAGCCTGCGCACCGCGAATTCACCGAGACCGGCATCTTCTCCGGCATGAGCACGCGCCAGATCCTGGTCGAGGAGCACCTGCCCTACGTGCTGCCGATCGTCTTCTCGACCACCATGAACAACATCAACTGGTCGATCGGCCTCGAGGTGACGCTGTCGGTGCTGGGCTTCACCGACATCAACACGCCGACCATCGGCGTGCTGATCTACTGGGCCAACCAGCACACCGCCCTGGTCGCCGGCATCTGGTGGTGGATCTTCTTCCCGGTGCTGCTGGTGGTCGATGACCTTCATCGGGCTCTTCCTGCTGGCCGTGTCGATGAACGAGCACATCGACCCGCGCAGCCGCCTCGGCCGGACCGGCGCGATGAGCGAGCCGGTCCTCGCCGTCTCGGGCCTGCGCGCCTACTACCGGACGTCCGCGTTCGGCGTCGAGCGCGAGGTCCGCGCCGTCGACGATGTCAGCCTCAGCATCGCGGCCAACGAGATCTACGGCCTCGCCGGCAGATCGAGCAGCGGCAAGACCACGCTGATCAAGACCATCGCCGCCGCGATCCAGCCGCCGCTCGAGGTGCTGGCCGGCTCGGTGGTGTTCAACTTCTCGCGACCGGCGCGTCGACATGCACGGCGTCGAGCCGCGCGGAGCTGGCGCGCGATCCGCTGGAAGCACCTCTCCTACATCATGCAGGGCTCGATGAACGTGCTGAACCCGGTGCGGCGGGTGCGGCACTCCTTCGTCGACTTCGCCTTCCGCCACATCGGCAAGCCGATGCCGGCAGTTCCTCGAGGTCGTGCGCGGCCATCTGCAGCGCCTGCATCTCGCGCCGGACGTGCTCGACGCCTATCCGCACCAGCTCTCGGGCGGCATGCGCCAGCGGGTCACCATCGCGCTCGCCACCGTCTGCCGGCCCGAATTCATCATCGCCGACGAGCCGACCACGGCGCTCGACGTCGTCGTCCAGAAGGGCGTGCTGGCGATGATCCACGAAATCCAGCGCGAGCTGGGCTCGTCGATCCTGTTCGTCACCCACGACATGTCGGTGCACGCCAACCTCGCCGATCGCCTGGGCATCATGTATGCCGGCCGCCTGGTCGAGGAAGGCCGCACCGCCGACGTCTTCCGCGCGCCCCGCCATCCCTATACCGCCCATCTCATCGCCAGCCTGCCGCGCCTGGGCGATTCGGCGCCCAAGAAGGGACTGGAGGGCGCGCCGCCCAACCTCGCCGATCCGCCGCCGGGCTGCCGCTTCCATCCGCGCTGTCCGCGCGCCACCGAGATCTGCCGGCGCGAGACGCCGCCGATGGACCTGGCTGGCGCCCGGCCATCGCGCCGCCTGCTTCCATCCCGAGCCGGAGCCGTCGACATGAGCGCCGCCGCTGCTCGAGGTCGCCGACGTGGTGCGGACCTATGCCAGCGGCGGCCTGTTCTCGCGACGCCGGGTCACCGCCGTCGATGGCGTCAGCCTGCGCCTCGACGCCGGACGGCCGGAGATCTTCACCATCGTGGGCGAGTCGGGCAGCGGCAAGACCACGCTCGCCCGCATGATCCTGGACATGGTGGCGCCCAGCGCCGGCACGATCCGCTTCCAGGGCACCGACCTCGCGACGATCCGCGGCAAGCGCGCGCGGCTTGCCTTCATGAAGCAGGTCCAGCCGATCTTCCAGAACCCCTTCGAGGCCTTCAACCCGATGAAGCGGGTCGACCGCTACCTGTTCGTCACCGCCCGGCGCATGGCGGGCCTCGCGGGCGAGGCCGCGATCGCCGAGGCCACCGACGGCGCGCTGAAGAGCGTCGGCCTGTCGCTGGCCGAAATCCGCGGCCGCTTTCCGCACGAGCTGTCGGGCGGCCAGCTGCAGCGCGTGGCGATCGCGCGGGCGCTGATCTCGAAGCCCGCGCTGCTGGTGGCCGACGAGCCGGTGTCGATGATCGACGCCTCGCTGCGCGCCTCGATCGTCAACCTGCTGCGCGACCTGCGCGATCGCCTGGGCGTCGTCGATCATCTACATCACGCACGATCTCGCCACCGCCTACTACATCAGCGACCGCATCCTGATCATGCGCCAGGGCAGCGCCGTCGAAAGCGGCGATGCGCGCGCCGTGCTCGACAATCCGCAGCATCCCTATTCGCAATTGCTCAAGAGGTCGGTGCTGTCGCCCGACGTTCCGGCCAGAGCCGGCGCGCGGCTGCGGCCGATCCGGAAATCCCGAAGGTCTTCCGCATGCGTAACGTCGAGGTCCGCCTGCACCGCGATTTCGCCATCGGCACGCACCAACCCGCGCCTGTTCGGCGCCTTCGTCGAGCATCTCGGCCGCTGCGTCTATGGCGGCATCTTCGAGCCGGGCCATCCCACCGCCGACGCCAAGGGCTTCCGCCAGGACGTGCTGGCGCTGGTGCGCGAGCTGGCGCCCACGATCATGCGCTATCCCGGCGGCAACTTCGTCTCCGGCTACAACTGGGAGGACGGCGTCGGCCCGGTGGCCGAGCGCCCGCGCCGGCTCGATCTCGCCTGGATGTCGACCGAGACCAACCAGTTCGGCACCAACGAGTTCATCGACTGGTGCCGCATGCCGCCGACATCGAGCCGATGCTGGCGGTCAATCTCGGCACGCGCGGCGGCGATGCCGCCCGCAACATGGTCGAATACTGCAACCATCCCGGCGGCACGACGCTGTCGGACCTGCGCCGCAAGCACGGCTGGGACAAGCCGCACGGCGTGAAATTCTGGTGCCTCGGCAACGAGATGGACGGCCACTGGCAGATGGAGGCCAAGACCGCCGACGGAATACGGCCGCATCGCCAGCGAGGCCGCCAAGATGATGAAGTGGGTCGATCCGCACGCTCGAGCTCGCGGCCTGCGGCTCGTCGGGCCGCCGCATGTCGACCTTCGGCGCAGTGGGAGGACACCGTGCTCGAGCACACGTTCGACCATGTCGAGTACATCTCGCTGCACACCTATCTCAACAACTACGACGGCGACACGCCGGCCTTCCTCGCGAGCTGCGACCTGATGGACAATTTCATCGACGAGGTGGTGGCGATCGCCGACGCGGTCGCCGCCCGCCGGCGCTCGTCCAAGCGCATCATGCTGAGCTTCGACGAATGGAACGTGTGGTACCGCACGCGGCGCAATCGCGCCGCGCGGGTCAGGAAGGCTGGCCGGTGGCGCCGCCGATCCTCGAGGAGATCTACAACGTCGAGGATGCGCTGGCCTTCGGCGGCTGCTGCATCTCGCTGCTCGAACCATGCCGACCGCGTCACCGCGGCCTGCCTCGCCCAGCTCGTCAACGTCATCGCGCCGATCATGACCGAGACCGGCGGCCCGGCGTGGCGCCAGACGATCTTCCATCCCTTCGCCCATTTCAGCCGCATGGGTCGCGGCCGCGTGCTGCGCACCCAGATCGATTCGCCGACCTATGCCGCGCGCTACAACGATCCCAACGGCCCGATCGACGAGTTCTTTCGCCATGCCGGCGGTGCCCTACCTGAAGCTGGCGGCGGTGCACGACGACAAGAACGGCGTCCTCACCCTGTTCGCGCTCAACCGCAGCCTCACCGAAGAGTTGCCGCTGCGGCTCACGCGCGGCGGGATTCTCCGAGCTGGCGCGTCAAGCAGGCGCTGCAGCTCTGCGATCCCGACCTCAAGGCCGTGAACACCAGGCAAAATCCGGACCGCATCGCGCCGCGGCCCCTGACGTCGGTGCGCACCGACGGACGAGCGGCTGGAGGCCACTCTTGGCGCCGGCGTCCTGGAACGTCATCCAGCTCGCCGTGTCGGACTGAACGCTCGGCAAGAGCTTCAGCGCATCGCAGGTCTGCAGCGCCGGATCGGCTTCGGCCTTGCGTTTGCCTAGGGCCTGCCTGACAAACTTTGCTTTCACGTCCGCCGACTTGCGCAATTCTGCGGTGGCGGGAACTGGCCGGCGCCGCAGGGCATGCCGGCCGAACATGGACGAGGGATGTCATGCCGAAGGACGCCCACGTTGCCGTCCCGAGATGGCGATGGATCGGCGCTGTCGGACTCGTGGTGCTGGTCGTCGCCGGCCGGCGTCGGCCTGGTTTCTGACCAGAGATCACGCCAAGCCCGCTCAAGCCGCCGCCGCTGCGGTCCCGGCGCCCGCGGTCGGCGTGCGGCCGGTGGCGACCAAAGGCGTCAGCCAGTCCTTCGAGTTCGTCGGCCGGATCAAGGCCACGGACAAGGTCGAGCTTCGCGCCCGCGTCGAGGGCTTCCTCGAAAAGGTCCTGTTCAAGCGAGGGCCAGGACGTCAAGACGGGCGACCTGCTCTACCAGATCGAGAAGGCGCAGTTCCAGGCGCTGGTCGACCAGGCCAAGGCAAATCTCGCTGTCGCCGAGGCCGAGCTGACCAACGCCAAGCTGCAATACGACCGCAATCTCGAACTGTCGAAGCGCCAGTTCAGCCCGCAGAGCCAGGTCGACCAGGACAAGGCGGCGCTCGATCCGGCCGCGCGGCAAGATCATGCAGATGAAGGCGGCGCTGACGCAGGCCGAGGTCAATCTCGACTACACCGACATCCGGTCGCCGATCGACGGCCGCATCGGCCGCACCGCCTTCACGGTCGGCAATCTCGTCAACCCGGCCAGCGGCGTGCTGGCGACGCATCGTCAGCCAGGATCCGATCTACGTGCTGTTTCCGGTGAGCGTGCGCGACCTCGAGACCATCCGCGAGGCGCGGCGCAAGGAAGGCGGCGGGCTGGCCAAGATCGACATCCGCGTGCGACTCGTCCAACGGCCAGGACTATCCGCATCCCGGCGTCTGGAACTTCACCGATCCGCAGGTCGATCAGCAGACCGATCCGCTGATCATGCGGGCCACCATGCCCAATCCCGAGCGGACCCTGGTCGACGGCCAGTTCGTGACCGCCGTGATCCGCGAACGCAAGGAGGAGCCGCGCCTGGTGATCCCGCAGGCGGCGCTGCAGGTCGACCAGTCCGGCTACTACGCGCTGGTCGTCACCGATCAGCACAAGGTCGAGCAGCGCCGCGTGCAGACCGGCCCCAACCTCGGCACCGACGTCGTCGTGACCTCCGGCGTGCGCGAGGGCGACAAGGTGATCGTCGACGGCATCCAGAAGGTGCGGCCGGGCCAGGTCGTGCAGGAGACGGTCCTGCCGCCGCGGGTCGGCGGCTAGGCCGGCCGCCATGATCTCGGGCGTCTTCATCGACCGGCCGCGGCTGGCCTTCGTCGTCTCGATCGTCATCACGCTGGCCGGCCTGCTGGCGATCTTCCAGATCCCGGTCGCGCAGTTTCCCGAGATCGTGCCGCCGCAGGTCTCGCTGACGACCCTCTATCCCGGCGCCGACGCCGAGGTGGTCGAGGCGACCGTCGCCCAGCCCATCGAGCAGCAGATCACCGGCGTCGACAATGCGCTCTACTACCAGTCGGCCAGCGCCGCCGACGGCAGCTATTCACCTCACCGTGACGTTCGCGCTCGGCACCGATCCCGACATCAACACGGTGAACGTGCAGAACCGGGCCCAGCTCGCCACGCCGCTCCTGCCGGCCGAAGTGCAGCGCCAGGGCCTCGTCATCCGCAAGAAATCCGCGCGCGCTGCTGCAGATCATCACGCTCTACTCGCCCAAGAACACCTACGATGCGCTCTACCTGAACAACTACGCGACGATCAACGTCATCGACCCGCTGTCGCGCGTGCGCGGCGTCGGCCAGGCGAGCCTGTTCGGCGCCCTCGACTATTCGCTCCGGCTGTGGCTCGACACCGACCGCCTCACCGCCTTCAATCTCACGCCGTCCGACATCGTGACGGCGATCCAGAGCCAGAACGTCCAGGCGGCGCTCGGCCGCATCGGCGCGGCGCCGACGCCGCAGGCCCAGCAGTTCCAGCTCACCATCAAGACCCAGGGCCGGCTGACGCGGACCGACCAGTTCGACAACATCGTGGTGCGCGCCAATCCCGACGGCTCGGTCGTGCGGGTCAAGGACGTCGCCCGCGCCGACCTCGGCGCCAAGAGCCAGGAGCGCTACAGCCGCTTCAACGGCGCGCCGACGGCGGCGATCGGCATTTTCCAGTCGCCCGGCGCCAACGCCGTCGACGTCGCGCGCCATGTCCGCGAGGTGATGGACGATCTGAAGCAGCGCTTCCCGGACGATCTGGCCTACGACGTGTTCTGGGATTCCACCGTGTTCGTGACCTCGACCATCGAGGAGGTCGTGCGCACGCTGGTCATCGCCTTCGTTCTCGTGGCCATGGTCGTCTTCCTGTTCCTGGGCAAGCTCCGATCGACCCTCATTCCGCTGGTCGCCGTGCCGGTGTCGATCGTCGGCACCTTCGCGGTCCTGCTGCTGATCGGCTATTCGGCCAACACCGTCTCCCTGCTCGCGCTGGTGCTGGCCATCGGCATCGTGGTCGACGATGCCATCGTGGTCATCGAGAACGTCGAGCGCGTGATCGAGGAGGAGCCGGACCTTTCCATTCCGGACGCGACCAAGAAGGCGATGGCCGAGATCACCGCGCCGATCATCGCCATCACGCTGGTGCTGCTCTCGGTGTTCGTGCCGGTGGCCTTCATTCCCGGCGTCAGCGGCCAGCTCTTCCGCCAGTTCGCCGTCGCGGTGTCGACGGCGATGATCATCTCGGCGATCAATGCGCTGACGCTCAGCCCCGCCTTGTGCTCGGTGCTGCTGAAGCGCGGCGGGACGGCGTGTCCGTCCGATGCGCGCGGTCCTGGGCGCCATCGACTGGGTGCGCGACGGCTATGTCGTCGATCGTCCGGCGCCTGGTGCGCTTCGCCGTCTTCGGCCTGGTCGCGGTGGCCGTGGTCGGCGGCCGCGTCGCTCGGGCTGTTCAGGATCACGCCGCAGGGCTTCCTGCCGGCGGAGGACCAAGGCGCCTTCTTCGCCGCCATGCGGCTGCCCGAGGGCGCCTCGCTCAACCGGACCGCCGAGCTGGTCGCCCAGGTCGAGGACATCATCAAGCCGATTCCCGGCGTGCAGGGCGTGGTGTCGGTCGTCGGGCTCAACTTCATCGACTACGTCGTGTCGTCCAACAGCGCCTTCTTCGTCGTCCGGCTGAAACCCTATGAACAACGAACGGCGCCCGGCGCAGCAGGTCGACGCGATCCTCGCCAACCTGCGGCCCAAGCTTGCCGCCATCCAGGGCGCCGTCGTCTTTCCTTTCAACCTGCCGCCCATTCTCGGGCTGGGCAGCACCGGCGGCTTCCAGTACGTGCTGCAGGCCCTGCAGGGCCAGTCGCCGACCGACCTCGCGGCCGTGACGCGCGCCATGATCGTGGCGGCCAACCAGCAGCCCGAGCTCGCCGCCGTGTTCACGACCTTCGCCGCCGACACGCCGCAGATCTATCTCGATATCGACCGCGACAAGGCGCAGGTGCTGGGCGTCAAGGTGAGCGACATCTTCAACGCGCTGCAGTCGACCCTGGGCGGCTTCTACGTCAACGACTTCAACCTGTTCGGCCGCACCTGGCAGGTCAACATCGAGTCGGAGGACCGCTTCCGCGACACCATCGAGGACATCTACCGCGTCTATGTCCGCAACAGCACCGGCACCATGGTGCCGATCCGCGCGCTTGCCCAGGCCAAGCTCGTCCAGGGACCGCAGGTCGTCATCCGCTACAACGGCTTCCGGGCCGCCGTCATCAACGGCGCGCCCAAGCCCGGCTTCAGTTCCGGCCAGGCGCTGGCCGCCATGGAGCGGATCTCGGCCACGACCCTGCCGCCCGGCTACGGCTTCGAATGGACGGCGACGGCCTTGCAGGAAAAGACGGCGAGCGGCCAGACCGGCATCGTGCTGGGCCTGGCGATCCTGTTCGCCTATCTCTTCCTGGTGGCGCTCTACGAGAGCTGGAACATTCCCCTGCCCGTGCTGCTGTCGGTCAGCGTCGGCGTGCTGGGCGCGATCGCCGGCGTCGCCCTGGCCGGCCTGGCCTTCGACGTCTATGCCCAGATCGGCCTGGTGGTGCTGGTGGCGCTGGCCGCCAAGAACGGCATCCTGATCGTGGAGTTCGCCGTCGATCAGCGGCGCGCCGGCAAGGAGATCCTCGACTCGGGCATCGAGGGCGCGCGATTGCGCTTCCGCCCGGTGATCGATGACGAGCTTCGCCTTCATCCTCGGCCTGCTGCCCCTGGTCATCGCCGAGGGCGCCGGCGCCGCTCAGCCGCCGCGCGGTCGGCACGCCGGTGTTCGGCGGCATGATCGCCGCCGTCCGTGTTCGGCATCTTCGTGATCCCGATGCTGTACGTGGTGTTCCAGCAGCTGCGCGAGCGCACGGCGCGGCGGCGCCATGGCGCCACCGGTATCGGCGGACGACGATTGACGGGCTTGCCGGGAGCGCACCAGTCAGTGGCGCCCCGGCAATGATCCATGCGCCGAGGCCGCTTCGGCCGAGTCGTCCTGCGGCTTCGGCCTCGGCGGCAGACGCGCCCGCTCGGACGCCCCGTCCAGGGCTCTCCAGTCCGGTCCCTCGTCCTGCACCGGCTTGGGGCCTTCGCGCCATTGCTGGGGACGGCGGTTGCGCAGCCAGAAGGTGCCGGCCCGGACGTCGGGCGGTTTGTGCACCGTGTGCGGCACCGAGACCACCGGCTCGCCGCTGTAGAGCACGACCCGGGTGGTCTCGTAGGTGTAGCCGATGGCGCGCGAATAGAGGCCGTGCGCCACGCGACCGTCGGCGAGCGCGCGTCCACGCTTCACCGACTGGGCGAACTCGGGATGTTTCTGCAGCCAGTTGTCGATCGTGCTGTGGCCGACCTCGAAGGTGTCGGCCAGGTCGCGGTTGGTGGCGCCGGCCAGGCAAAGCTCGAAGGCCTGCTCGGCGAATTCAGGCTGGTAGAGCGAAGGCCGTCCGGGTCCGTCCATGATCAATCCTCCAGGTGATGCGGGAGGAACATGATCACTGACTTAAGTGAAAGTCAAGTCATATATCGATAAAAACTTAAGTGAAGAATGTGTCGGAGGATGCCGGCGAGCCGAATAAGTGGGTACCATACGACCCAAATATGTAATCTTTGGAAAGTTCGGGCGTCGGCCGCGGCTTAAGTATTGCTCCGCGCCAGCGCACCGACTGCTGCCGGCTCCTTCGCCACCCTGGCCCTCCAGCTTCGCTGGGGAGGAATGATTACGACAGACCTAGCGGTCGAGCCAGACGTCCTCGAAGCGCCAGTTGTTGTAGATGCTGTTGACGTGGATCGTCACGCCCTTGACGTAGGGCTGCCAGCAGCCGGCCGCGCGGCCGTTGGCGATGATCGGCCGGGCGATGTCCTCCTGCAGCTTGCGGTCGATGTCCCACACCATCTTCAGGCGCTTCTTCTGGTCGAGTCTCGCTGCGACTGCGCCTCGAACAGCTTGGTCATCTCCGGATTGCAGTAGCTGTTGTAGTTGCGCAGCGAGCCGCAGGCGTAGCCCTCGAAGAAGGTGACATCGGGATCGTCGACGGCCGATGCCGCTGAGGTTGAGCGCCACCGACGTAGTCCTTCTTGAACACGCGGTTGTAGTAGACCGCGGTGTCGATGACCTCGAGCTCGCCGTCGACCCAGATCTGCTTGCAGCTGGTCGATCAGGATGGTCGCCGGATCGCGGAAGGTGGCGATGTTGCGCGTGCTGACCTTGACCTTCAGCCGCTTGTCGGGGCCGTAGCCCGCCTGCTTCATCAGCTCGCGCGCCTCCTCGCGGCTCTTGGCGACGTCGCCATAGCCGATGATGGTCTTCAGCATCTCCTGCGGCATGCCCCACACGCCGTCGGGCGGCGGCAGCATGGCGCCGCTCATCTTGCCCTCGCCCTCGACTCAGGATGTCGATGAAGGCCTGGCGGTCGAGCGTCAGCGCCAGCGCGCGGCGGATCCTGCGGATCGTCGAACGGCGGCACGTCGCGGTTGACGATGAGGTTGGTGCTGACGCCGGTCTCGCGCATGGTGCATTGCGCCTGCGGGCGCATCGCGGCTGGATGTTCTTCAGCAGCGGCACCGTGACGTCGGTCGGGAAGGTCATGTCGAACTTGCCGCTGGCGAACGACAGCATGCGGGTCGAACGGTCGGCGATGATGGTGAATTCGATGCCGTCGAGATAGGGCCGCCCGGCTTCCAGTAGTCGGTGATTCTTCGTGAGCTTGATGCTCTCGTTCATCTTGAACTCGACGAACTTGAACGGGCCGGTGCCGATCGGCTTGCGCCGCATGTCGGCGATGCGGGACATGGCAGGGATAGATCGGCGTGTAGCCCGAGGCGAGCAGCGCCAGCAGCGACAGGCTGCCGGTGCTTGAGATGGAAGGTCGCGGCGAAATCGCCGTCGGCCGTCACCTTCTCGACATTGCCCCACCAGGCCGAGCGCGGGTTGCGCCGCAGCTTGTCGGGGCTGATCAGCAGGTCGAACGTGCAGGCCACATCCGCGGCGGTGAACGGCTTGCCGTCGTGCCATTTCACGCCCTGGCGCAAGCTTGAAAGCGAGCTGCTTGCCGTCCTCATTCCACGACCAGCTCGTGGCGAGATCGGGCACGATCGACTCGAGGCTGTTCCTGGCGACGTGCTGGTCGAACATGACCAGATTGTTGAACAGACCGCCATGAACGGCACCGCCGTCGAGACGGTCGCCTCCTCGTGGATCGACGCGCTGGGCGGCGTATCCATGTGCTGGATTTTCAGCACGCCGCCGGCTTTCTGTGCCCAGCCGGCACCTGCCGTCGCCATCACAAACGCCACTACGCCCGCCAACGCGAAGCATCCGGTTTTGGATTTTCATGTTGTTTCCTCCCAGCTACTCGATGCCCGTTACGCGCTCCTTCCTCTACGCACTCGAAATGCAGGGTCGATCCGGATTGTAGCGGCTTGACCGGGACGTTTGCACTACGCATCGTCTGCACGATGAAGGATCAGACCATCTCCAGGTTCGAATGGACTCCCTCGGCGACCCTGCCCAGGGCACGGACGTCCTTTGCCGGCGTCGGCTACGGCGAAATGCTCGAGCGGGCGCGGCGCCTGGTGCCGAAGATCGCCGCACGGGCCGAGCAGTGCGAGCAGCTGCGCGCGGCTGCCCGACGAGACCGAGCGCGACCTGCACGACGCCGGCCTGTTCCGCATCGCCCAGCCCGCGCCGGGTCGGCGGCGCCGAGCTCGATGTCGGCATCTTCGTCGATGTCTGCGCCGAGATCGCCCGCGTCTGCCCGTCGACCGCCTGGAACATCGGCAATCTCGCCAGCCACCACTGGATGCTGGGCTACTTCCCGCCCGAGACGCAGGACGAGTTGTGGGACGTCTCGACCGACGTGCTGATCGCCACGTCGCTGGCCTTCCCGCCGGCCGCGGCCGCAAGGTCGACGGCGGCTACGAGGTCTCCGGACGCTGGCCGCTCTCCTCCGGCGTCGACAACTCCGACTGGAACATGCTGGGCTTCATGCGTGCGCGAGAGCGAGGACGGACCGCCGGTCGATCACCGCTTCGCCCTGCTCCATCGCTCGCAGTACGAGATCATCGACAACTGGCATGCCGTGGGCCTGTGCCGGCACCGGGTCGAAGGACGTCGCCACCAAGGCGACTGTTCGTGCCCGAGCGTCGCATCGATCTCGGCCTGGACGTTCAACGGCAAGCCGCATGCCGGCTCTGCCGTGAACCCTCGCCGCTGTTCCGCCTGCCGTTGTTCGCGCTCGGTCCCTATGTGCTGACGGGCGTCATGCTGGGCTGCGCCCAGGGCGCCTACGAGCTGGTGGTCGGCGCGGCGCGCAAGCGCAACGCCACGACCACCGGCCAGCCGGTCAACGCCAATCCCGACCGTGCAGATCAAGGTGGCCGAGGCCAGCGCGCGCATCGACAACGCCGAGGTGATCATGCGGCGGGCCTGCGAGCATGCCATGGCGGTCGCCCGCGCCGGCCGCGAGCCCGACGCACGCCGACAAGGTGCGCTACCGCCGCGACGCCTTCTTCTCCGTCCGGCTCTGCCTCGAGGCGGTCGACATCCTGATGGGCATTGCCGGTTCGGGCGGCCTCTATACCGACCGGCAGCATGCAGCGGCTGTTCCGCGACGCCCATGCCGCCAACGCCCACGCGATGTTCTCGCCCGACATCCAGGGCGCCATTTTCGGCCAGCATGCGCTCGGCAGCCGCCGGCCCGCCGCCGCTCGATGTGAGCCACCTGCGGCGCACGATCTGAGCGCCAGGCAATTGTCATCCGAGCGCAGCGAGGGACCTTCCTGCAGCCCTAAAGGTCCCTCGGGCTTCGCCCTCGGGATGACAGGGTGCGTCCCGGCCGGGCTAGGATCGTCCCAACAAACAGGTAGTCTGGGAGGACATCGTCATGCGCATCGAGCGTCGTACCTTCAACAAGCTCGCCTCGCCGGCGCAGCGACCGGCCTTGCCGGTTCCGCCCGCGCCCAGGCCAAGCCGCTCACCATCGGCTTCGGCATGGCCCTGACCGGCGGGCTCGCGCCCAACGGCAAGGCGGCGCTGCTGGCCATGCAGATCTGCGGAAGAGGACATCAACGCCAGAGGCGGCCTGCTCGGCCGGCCGGTGAAGCTCGTCTACTACGACGACCAGTCCAATCCCTCGACGCGTGCCCGGCCTCTATACGAAGCTGCTGGACGTCGACAAGGTCGACATCGTCGGTGAGCGGCTACGCCACCAACATGATCGCGCCGGCGATGCCGATCGTGATGCAGAAGGACCGCACCTTCTTCGCGCTGCTCGGGCTGGCGGTGAACTCCGAGTTCAACTACCCGCGCTATTTCGCCATGCACGCCGACCGGCGGACCGAAGCCCAAGGAAGCCTTCGCCGACGGCTTCTTCGAAGTGGCGATGGCGCAGAACCCCAAGCCGCAGACGCTGGCCATGATCGGCGCCGATGCGGAATTCCCGCGCAACGCCATGGAAGGCGTGCGCAACATCGCCAAGAAGTACTGGGCCTCAAGATCGTCTACGACAAGAACTATCCGCCGACGACGGCCGACTATACGCCGGTCGTGCGCGCGGTGGCGGCCACCAATCCCGACATCTTCTTCGCCTGCGTCCTATCCGCCCGACTCGGTCGGCATCATCCGCGCCTGCAAGCGAGATCGGCTTCAAGCCCAAGATCTACGGCGGCGGCATGGTCGGCCTGCAGGCCACCGCCATCAAGACGCAGCTCGGGCCGCTGCTGAACGGCATCGTGGTCTACGACTTCTGGCTGCCGTGGGCGGGCTTCGCCTCGGACGCGGGCCGCGAGTTCGTGAAGAAGTACCAGGCCAAGTCGGCCGCGGCCGGCGTCGACCTGCTGGGCTACTACCTGCCGCCCGTTCGGCTACGCCCTGATGCAGGTCGTCGAGCAGGCGGTGAAGGGTGCCGGCGGCACCGACGACGCCAAGCTCGCCGACTTCATGCGCAAGAGCACCTTCAAGACCGTGGTCGGCGACATCAAGCTTCAACGAGGAGGGCGAATGGGCGACCGCGCAGGTGCATGGCCGTGCAGTTCCAGGGCGTCCAGGGCAACGGCGTCGACCAGTTCACGCGATCCCAAGACCGAAGTGATCCTGTGGCCGGACAAGTACAAGACCGGCAACATCATCTATCCGTACGATCCGAAGAAGTGACGAGCCGCATGCTCGTCATCCTGAGCGCAGCGAAGGATCTCGTGCCATGGCAGCGGCGGTGAGATCCTTCGGCTTTGCGCTCAGGATGGACAGCGGACAGTAACGTCGCGCGTCCGCGGCTACCCAGCCACCTTCCGGTATGACCGCTTCTCGGCGGCGACCTTGCCGTCCCGGACGGTCATGACATCGCAGGCGTGGAACCTCGCCTGGTCGCCGCCGGCGGGCGTTGCCGGTCACCAGCAGCTCGAGCACCACGAGATCCCGGCCGAAACTGCTGTGGACCAGGTCATAGCGGACGTCCGGCATCGCCTTGAAGAGCGCCGCGATCGCTGCGCGAACGGCCTGGGATCCGTCGAACCGGGTGCCGTACAGCTCGGTGCCCCTGAGCATCTCCCCAGATGCAGTCGTCCGTCATCAGGGCCATCGCGCCATCGACATCGTGCTCGTTCCACGGCTTCATGAATCTGGTCACGAAGGCTTCGTCCTGCATTTCCATGGCGCGCTCCCTATTTGGCGAGCGCCAGGCTGGACCGTCGTCGTGCCAGTTTCTGTCAGCATGACGCCATCAGGCAGGCGCTTCAGCAGCCTGCTTCACGGGCTCGTACCGACGCGAAGGCGAAAATGGAGCGCGTTCAGGGCCCGGATCGCGCCGCAAGCCGCGCCGAAGCCATTGTCGATGATTCGTCACCAGCACGCCTTGTCCGCAGCTCGCGAGCATCGAATGAAGCGCCGTGAATGCCGCCTAGCGGAAACGCCGTAGCCGACCGGATGTCGGTACGCCGATGATGATCTCGCGACGACCAGGCCGCCGAGAACGCTCGCCAGGGCGGCGTCCATGCCGGCGATGGCTATGACGATGTCATGCGCGCGGATCTCCTCGATCCGCTCGAGCATCGGCGCCAAAGTCCGGCGACACCGACATCGTGACGAAGAGCGAGCAGGTGACCCCCATGAAGGCGAGCGTGCGTTCCGCTTCGCGTGCGACTTTCAGATCTGCCGTGCCGGCCGTGACAACCGCCACGCGGCCCTCGCGAGGCGGCATCGTGCCGTTGAGGAGAGCCGTCGCCGATACCGGTTCATAGTCCAGCAGGCCGGAAAGCGTGACGTCCAGGCTTTTGAATTGGGCGGCAAACAGTCGGGTAAAAAGCACCGGATGATCCCGGCGATCCCGCAACTCGAGAATGATATGGTTCAGGGATCTCCGTCGTCTTGCCCTCGCACAGAACTGCTTCGGGCATTCCGAGTCGTTTGACGTGGTCATAGTCGAAGATCGACCTTGACCGTCATGACGGCACGCTGAGATCGTTCATGTTCGCCCCGCTTCAACAAACACGCTGACCTTCGCCCCCGCCAGTATCAGACGGTATGCAGCGAAGCGTCAAATCGCTAAGGCAGATATGCGCCAACGCATACAGATGCCGCCATCGTTGCGGGCACCGACTACGCCCCCAGATAGAACTCGCGGATCAGCTCGTTGTTGTTGAGCTCGTCCGCCGAATCGCCTGCGAAGGCGATCTTGCCGTGCACGATGACGTAGCCGCGGTCGGCGATGCGGATGGCCTGGGTGAAGTTCTGCTCGGCCATCAGCACGGTCAGCTGGTAGCTGCTCCTTCAGCTCCTTGATCTTGTCGATGGTGCGGCTGACCAGCAGCGGCGCCAGGCCGACCGAGGGCTCGTCGATCAGCAGGATGCGCGGCGCCGACATCAGCGCGCGCGCCAGCGCCAGCATCTGCTGCTCGCCGCCGCTCATGCTGCCGGCGAGCTGGCGCGCGCGCTCCTGCAGGCCGCGGGAAGGTCTCGAAGCAGAAATCGAGGTTGCGGCGCGATCGCCGAGCGCGCGCGTCGGCCGGAAGGCGCCGAGCAGCAGGTTCTCGGTCGACGGTCAGCCGCGGAAACAGCCGCCGGCCCTCCGGCACGAAGCGCGATGCCGAGATCGACGATCTCCTCGGTCGAGCGCGCCGACCAGCTCGTGCGTCGTGCCGTCGATCTCGGCGACGATGCTGCCGGCCGACGGCCGCACCATGCCCATGATGCATTTCATCAGCGTCGACTTGCCGTTGCCGTTGGTGCCGAGCAGCGCCACCGTCTCGCCGCGCGCCGACGCTGCAGCGACACGTCCTGCGAGCACGCGCACCGCGCCGTAGCCGGCGTCGATGCCGGCGATGGTGAGGCTACTCGCCAAGGTAGGCCCTCACGACTTCGGGATCGCGCACCACGTCCTGTCGGGCGTGCCGTCGGCGATCTTGCGCCCGGCCACCAGCACGGCCAGGCGCTGGGAGAAGCTCCATCACCGCCCGCATGATGTGCTCGATCATGATCACGGTGACGCCCTGCTCGTTCAGCCGGATCAGGAGCGCGATGATCTCGTCGACCTCGGCATGCGACAGGCCCGGCCATCGCCTCGTCGGCGATCAGCAGCTTGGGCTCGGCGGCCATGGCGCGGGCGAGCTCGAGCTTGCGCATCTCGATCTGCGTCAGGTCGCGCGGCAGCCGCTCGGCCTTGTCGGCCGAGCCCGACCATGCCCGAGCAGGTCTCCAGGCAGCGCGCGTCGATCGCCGCGCCGGCGAGATGCCGCGGTCGCCCGCGCGTTCACGGTATAGAGGATGGGAATGCGCAGGTTCTCGGCCAGCGACAGGCTGGCGAACGGCCGCGGCAGCTGGAAGCTGCGCGCCAGGCCGCAGCGCGTGCGCTGGTGCGCCGGCAGCCCGTCCAGCGTCTCGCCGGCGAAGCGCACGCTGCCCGTCTCGTTGTGCAAGGTGCCGCAGATGCAGTTGACCAGGGTCGACTTGCCCGAGCCGTTCGGGCCGATCAGGCCCGAGCCGCTCGCCCTGCTGCACCTCGAGGTCGATGCCGTCGAGCGCGACGAAGCCGCCGAAGCGCTTGCCGAGCCCGCGCGACCTGCAGCAGCGCGCGTCATCTCGCTTCCTCTGTGAACAGGCCGACGATGCCCTGCGGCGCGGCGATCACGAAGGCGACCATCAGCACGCCCGCGACCAGCACGTTGACGGCCGACGAGATCGTCACCCTGAGATATTCCTGCAGGCCGCCCACCAGCACCGCGCCGACCACCGGGCCCAGCCAGCTGCCGGTGCCGCCGATCAGCGGCATGGCGATGGCGTTCACCGCGTAGTTCAGGCTGAAGCCGGACGCCGGATCGAGATAGGTCGACGTAGAAGGGCAGCGGCGCGCCGGCCATGCCCATGAAGCCGCCGGACAGCGTCGTGGCGATCAGCTTCAGCTTCAGGGTCGGCACGCCCGAGGCCTCGGCCGCCGCCTTCGTCGTCGCGGATGGCGGCGAAGCCGATAGCCCAGCGCGGAGCGTTCGATGGCGCGCGCCGTCGCCAGCACGATGACGCACATGCCCAGCATGAGCAGGAACAGGTATTGCATGTACTCGCCGCCGATCAGCGGCGCCACCGTCGGGCGCAGCACATAGGCGCCGCGCGCGCCGCCGACGAAATCCCAGTTGGTGATCAGCGTCTGCACCACCACCGCCAGCGCCAGCGTGGCGATGGAGAAGAACACGCCGCGCAGGCGCAGGGTCAGGTATCCGGTGCCCAGCCCGACCAGGCCGGCCAGCACGCCGCTCGACCACGATCATCGCCGGCAGCGGCAAGGTCGGCACGAGCTTGTGCAGCGCCACCGTCGAGTAGGCGCCGATGGCGAAGAAGGCGGTGATGCCGAAATTCACGTAGCCGGTGTAGCCGCCCAGGATGTTCCACGCCGTGCCCAGCACGATGTACTGGCACGACCACGTAGCCGACGAAGAAGGCGTAGCTGCTGTCGAGCCATCGCCCGAACGCGAAGATCACGACGGCGACCGCGATCAGCGCCAGGATGAACGGCACGCCGCGCATGCCGGGCCGCCGCTACGGCAGTCTTATCGGCCAAGGATGCCACTGGGCCGCACCGCCAGGGTGATCAGCAGGATGCCGAACGCGACCGCCGGCGCCCAGGACGGGCCGAAGAACGTCGCGGTCAGGCTTTCGGCGATGCCGAGCGTCATCGCCGCGATCACCATGCCGGGCAAGCTGCCCAGCCCGCCCAGCACGCAGATGGCGAAGATGCGGCCGATATATTCGCGCCCGATCGACGGCTCGACCGGCTGGATGATGATCAGGCAGGCGCCGGCCAGCGCCGCGGTGGCGATCGACAGGCCGAAGGCGATGCGCTTGATCTTGGTCGGGTTGGCGGCCATCAGCCGCAGCGCCCGCTGGTCCTGCGCCACCGCCTGGATGGCGCGTCCCACGAAGGTGCGCGACAGGAAGATCTGCAGGCCGACCACCATGACCATGCGAGACCAGGAAGGGCACCAGCAGGCGCAGCGGCAGGTCGAACAGGCCGAGGTGCAGGCTGGGCCCGATATAGGGCGCCTGCACCGTAGCGGTAGTCGACGCCGAAGATCAGCACCAGCGTCGACTTCGGTGATGAACAGCACGCCGAAGAAGAACGACAGGCCGCGCAGCGACTGGTCGTCGCGTCGCTCGAAGGCCACGTAGTAGACCTGATAGACCACCATGCCGAGCAGGTAGAAGGCCGGCAGCATGATCGACCGCGGCCAGGATCGGATCGATGCCGAACACGGTGTTGCCGATGATAGGCGACGTAGGAGCCGAGCAGGATGAAGGCCGGATGGGCGATGTTGACGACGTCGAGCATGCCGAAGGAGATCGCCACGCCGATCGACACGGCGGCATAGAAGCCGCCCAGCAGCAGGCCGGAAATCACCGCGTTCATCAGGAGATCGAGCGAGACCGCCATGATGCCGGATCAGCTCACTCGCATAGCGAACCGGCTGGAAGCCCGCTCCGGCATCGATGTTCCTCCCCGTGGACGTGGCGATATTTCGCCTACGTCGCCGACAGTTTGCGCCGGAGCACCGAGGCTTGCCTAGTGTCTTTTCTCGGGCGTCCTTATGATCGAGGCAGCTCGAAGGGACGGAACATGCAGTTCGGACTGTTCGGCGGCGCGCGGACCAAGCGCGGCGTCGGCCTCGAGGACAGCCAGGGCTACGAGAGCTTCATCGAGTATGTGATCGAAGCCGACCGGCTGGGCTTCCGGCAGCTCTTCATGGTCGAGCACCACTTCACCGGCCAGGGCCAGGTCTCGGCCTCGATGACCGTGCTGGCCTATCTCGCCGCCAGGACCCAGCACATCCGCCTCGGCACGGCGGTGGTCGTGCTGCCCTGGCACAATCCGGTGCTGGTGGCCGAGCAGGTCGCCACGCTCGACCTGCTGAGCGGCGGGCGCGTCGATTTCGGCGTCGGCAAGGGCTACCGCCAGGCCGAGTTCGACGGCTTCTGCATTCCCATCGCCGAGGCCACCGAGCGCTTCGACGAGGCGATGGAGATCATCCGCAAGGCGTGGACCAGCGAGGGCCGGTTCAGCCATCACGGCAAGCGCTGGCACTACGACAACATCGTGGTCGAGCCCGAGCCGCTGCAGCGCCCGCACCCGCCGCTCTGGCTGGCCGCCGGCAGCCACGACAGCGTCCGCCGCGCCGCGCGCGAGGGCTACAACCTGCTGCTCGACCAGCTCGCCCAGGTCGACCAGATCATCCAGCGCATCGCCATCTTCCGCGAGGAATGCGAGCGCGATCGGCCGCGCCTACGATCCCAACATGGTGGCGACCGCCGCGCGCCGCTGCAGATGATCCATAGCGAGAGCGAGCGCGCCGCGGCCTACGAGACCGCGCAAGCGCGTGGTGAGCGTGATCGGCGACCTGGCGCGCGACAAGCTGCCCGACCGCGATCGAGGACGACACCGCGCCGCTGCTCGGCACGCCCGACGAGGTGATCGCCCGGCTGAAGCAGCTCGAGGCGGGCGGCGCCACCAACATCCTGCTGGTCGATCCCAACGCCTCGGTCGGCAACCTGCGCGCCTTCGCCCGCGAGGTGATGCCGAGCTTCCGGCCAGCCAGCGCCGCCGTCGCCGAATGACGGCTCTGCCTGTCGGGCGTCCGCGTCGTCGAGATCGGCGCCTTGCCGGCCGCCGCCTATGCCGCGCGCCTGTTCGCCGACTTCGGCGCCGAAGTCATCAAGGTCGAGCCGCCCGGCGGCGATCCCAACCGCTGCTTTCCGCCGCTGATCGACGGCGGCAGCGGCTGGTTCGCCTATCTCAACTACGGCAAGAAAAGCGTCACGTCGGACGAGGTCGATCTCGACGCGCTGCTGCGCGGCGCCGACGTGCTGATCGATCTGACCGGCGCCGACCGCGGCGTGCATCCGCATCTGGTCGCCGTCGATCTCTCCTGGTTCGGCAGATCCGGCCCCTATCGCGACTTCAAGACCAGCGACGCCGTCTGCCGCGCGCTGGCGGGCTTCGTGCAGCTGATCGGCCCGGCAGAAGGCCCGCCGCTCACCCTGCCCGACTATCAGTCGGCGATCATGGGCGGGCTTGCCGCCTTCATCCCGGCCATGGCCGCGCTGCTCGGCCGGCAGAGCCGCCGCTACGAGGTGAGCGTGCACGAGGCCACCATCGCGCTCGCCGAGTACCAGGCGATCGAGGCCTGGGCGACCGGCACGCCGCAGAAGCGCTGGGGCTTCAACCGCTTCACGCCGACCTATCCGATGGGCGTCTATCGCTGCAAGGCAGGGCTGGATCGGCATCACCATCGTCACGCCGGCGCAATGGAAGTCGTTCTGCGACCTTATAGGCATGCCCGACCTCGGCCGCCATCCGCAGCACGTCATGGGCACCGGAGCGGCTGGCGCACGCCGACGCGCTGGAGGCGCGCTTCGTGCCGCGCTTCCTCGACCGCACCGCCGAGGAATGGTTCGCCGCGGGGCTCGAGCTGCGCCTGCCCTTCGCCATCGTGCCCGACATGAAGCAGGTGCTGGAGTGGCCGGTGTTCCGCGAGCGCAAGGCCATCGTGCCGATCACGATGGGCGAGCAGGACGGTCGAGGCGCCGGGCTCGCCGTTTCATCTGACGCGCACGCCGGCCAACTTCGGCGGCACGGTGCCGGAGCTGGGCGAGCACAACGATCGAGCAGCATCGCGACTCGCGCCACGTCGCGACGCTCCTGACAGGTGACGACGAAGGCGACGGCCGCTCGAAGGCCTGCGCATCATCGACCTGTCGATGGGCTGGGCCGGTCCGATCTGCACGCGCAACCTGGCCGACCTCGGCGCCGACGTGATCAAGATCGAGGCCTGCGGCTATCCCGACTGGTGGCGCGGCGTCGACAACCGCCTCGAGACGGTGACGCAGCGGCTCTACGAGAAGTCGTCGCGCTTCAACATCATGAACCGCGGCAAGCGCGGCCATCACGCTCGACCTCACGGTGCCCGACGGCGTGGCGCTCGCCAAGGCGCTGGTCAAGGACGCCGACGCGGTGATCGAGAACTACTCGGCCGAGGTGCTGCGCAAGTTCGGCCTCGACTATGCCGAGCTCGCCAAGGTGAACCCGTCGCTGGTCATGGTCTCGATGGCGGCGTTCGGCGCGCACCGGCCCGTGGCGCGAAACGCGCGCCTACGGCTCGACCCTCGAGCAGGGCTCCGGCCTGCCGAGCGTCGGCGGCCGCGCCGACGATCCGCCGATGATGAACCATCTCGCCTACGGCGACGCGGTCGGCGGGCTGAACGCCTGCTCGGCCATGCTGGTCGCCCTGCTGCACCGCCGCGAGACCGGCGAGGGCCAGTTCATCGACCTCTCCCAGGTCCAGTGCATGCTGCCCTTCACCGCCGCCTGGGCGATCGAGCAGTCGGCCAACGGCCAGAGTGGCGCCGCGCGCCGGCAACCGCCATCCGTCGTTCGTGCCGCACGGCGTCTTTCCGTCGGCCGGCAGCGACAAGTGGGTGTCGATCGCCGTCACCGACGACGCCATGTGGCCGGCGCTCGCCCGCCTCATCGGCCTCGACGATCCTGCGCTCGCCACGGCCGCCGGCCGCCGCGCCCAGGAAGATCGCATCGAGGCGGCGATCGCGGCCTGGACCGGCACGCGTTCGCCCGACGAGGCGATGGCAGATCCTGCAGAAGGCAGGCGTGGCGGCCGGCGCGGTGCGCCATCCCGATGGATCTGCTCGACGATCCGCACCTCGAGGCGCGCGGCTTCTGGCAATGGATCGAGCGCGCCTATGTCGGCCGCCATCCGCAGCCCTCGCCGCCCTATCGCGACGGACGACGATCCCATCGCAGTGCGGACGCCCGCCGCCACGCTCGGCCAATACAACGAGGAAGTTCTGGGCGGCCTGCTCGGCCTCTCGAAAGCCGAACTGGAGCGGCTCGCGCGCGACAGCGTCATCGGCAGCGAAGCGCTGCCGCCCGCCCAGCGCAAGGCGCGGGCGATGACGGGCTAGAAGACCGGCCCTCGACCCGACCATGAAGCTGCGATAGCTAAGGACGTATCATGGAAACCTTCGACTACGTCATCGTCGGCGCCGGATCGGCCGGCAGCGTGCTCGCCAACCGCCTGAGCGAGGACGGGAACGATCACGGTCTGCGTGCTCGAGGCCGGGCCGCGGCGACTGGCATCCGTTCATCCATATCCCGGCCGGCTTCATGTACACGCTGGTCAATCCGCGGGTGAACTGGCTCTACACCTCGGAGGCCAGCGAATGGACCGGCGGCCGGCGCATCGCCGCGCCGCGCGGCAAGACGCTGGGCGGCTCGAGCTCGATCAACGGCCACATCTACAATCGCGGCCAGCGCATGGACTTCGACGGCTGGGCGCAGCGCGGCAACCACGGCTGGGGCTATGCCGACGTGCTGCCCTATTTCCGGCGCAGCGAGCGGCGGGTCGGCGAGGCCGACGAGACCTTCCGCGGCCGCGACGGCAACCTGCCGATCACCGACCTCGACTGGCGCGATCCGATCTGCGAGGCCTTCATCGAGGGCGCGGTGCAGATGGGCATCCCGCGCAACCGCGACTACAACGGCACGCATGCAGGCGGGCGTCAGCTACGTGCAGCGCATCATCCAGAACGGCCGGCGCACCAGCGCGGCGCGCGGCTATCTGCATCCGGCGATGAAGCGCACGAACCTCACGGTGCGCACCCACGCGCACGCCACCGAGATCGTGCTCGAAGGCAAGCGCGCGGTCGGCGTCCGCTACCGCAAGGGCGGCCGCGACGGCGCGCCGATGGAAGTGCGCGCGCGCCAGGGAAGTGATCCTGTGCGGCGGCACGGTGAACTCGCCGCAGCTGCTGCAGGTCTCGGGCATCGGTCCGGCGCCGCTGCTGCAATCGCTCGGCATCGAGGTGAAGCACGCGCTGCCGGGCGTCGGCGAGAACCTGCGCGACCACTATGCGCCGCGCTTCGTGGCGCGGGTGAAGGACGCCGAGACCATCAACGAGAAATCGCACGGGCTCGAAGCTGGTCGGCGAAGTGCTGAAATACGCCATCGCCCGCAAGGGCATCCTGTCGCTCAACCCGACGCTGGTCTACGTGTTCTGGAAGTCCGACGAGCGGGTCGACAATTACGACCTGCAGCTCACCTTCACGCCGGCGAGCTACAAGGAAGGCGTGCAGTCGACGCTCGACGATTTCCCCGGCATGACCATCGCCTCCTGGCAGCAGCGGCCCGACAGCACCGGCTACGTCCGCGCCGCGTTCCGCCGATCCGTTCGAGCATCCCGATCATCCAGCCGAACTACCTCGTCGGCCGAGAGCGACCGCCGGGTGCTGCTGGCCGGCATGAAGCTCGCGCGCCGCCTGCTCGCACTCGCCGGCGCTCAGCAAATACTACGACCGCGAGGAATTTCCCGGCGCGAACGTGCAGTCGGACGACGAGCTTATGGGCGCCGCCAAGCAGCGCGGCACCACGACCTTCCATCTCATGGGCACCTGCCGCATGGCGCCGGACAGCGATCCGACCGCCGTGGTCGACGACCAGCTGCGCGTGCGCGGGCTGCGAGGCCTGCGCGTGGTCGACGCCTCGATCATGCCGACCATGCCGTCGGCCAACCTCAACGCCTCGGTGCTGATGATCGCCGAGAAGGCCGCCGACATGATCCGCGGCAAGCCGGCCGCTGGAAGCGACGGCGCTGAAGGACTGAACGGCATGGCCACCGGGACCGAGCCCGCCGTCGACGCCGTCGCCCAGCTGGTGCCGGCGACGCTGAAGGCGCTGCACGCCCTCGAGTTCGCCGGCCGCCATCTCTCGCCCACTTCCCTGCCGCAAGCTCATCGAGGCCATGGCCGGCCGCGACGACGATGTGACCGCGGCGCTGTCGCTGTCGCGCGCGCTCGACTGGCCGGGAGCGCCTGGCGCCGGTGCGCGACTGCCTGGAGCCGGCCGCCGAAGCGGCGGCCCAGGGCATCGCCGGCCTGCGCGCGCGCGGCGCGAAGCGCCGCAGCCGATCGTCGCCGCCTACCGGGCGCTGCGCAACTACGCCACAGGCGGCCGAGGCGATCTATCCCATGACGGCGTTTCTCAAGCCGGTCAGCCAGTTCTTCCTCGAAGCCGTCGGCGCGCGACGATGCGGCGCTGACCGAGCGCCTCGCCGCGGTCGATCCGGCGCGCGAGAAGTGTCGGCGTGATGCATGTCGGCGGCCCGCCCGGCACGCGCGGCGCTTTCTCGCTCTATGTGCCGGAGTACTACGACGCCGCGCAGCGCCTATCCGCTGGTCGTGGCGATGCACGGCGGCAGCGGCAATGGCGGCGCCTTCCTGTGGAGCTGGCTGCGCGAGGCGCGCACGCGCGGCTTCATCGTGATCGCGCCGACGGCGATCGGCTCGACCTGGTCGCTGATGGAGCCCGACGTCGACGGCCCAGCATCGACCGCATGGTCGAGCAGGTCGCCGAGCGAGTGGAACATCGATGCCGGCGCGCAAGCTGCTGACCGGCATGAGCGACGGCGGCACCTTCACCTATGTGCTGGGCCTGCGCGGCGATTGCCGCTTCACCCATCTGGCGCCGATCGCGGCGGCCTTTCATCCCATGCTGATGACCTTCGCCGATGCCGACCGCGTGCGCGGCCTGCCGATCCATATCGTGCATGGCGCGCAGGACTGGATGTTCCCGCCCGAGCTGGCGCGCAGACGCCGAGCGGACGCTGGCCGAGGCCGGCGCCGCACGTGATCTATCGCGAGATCGCCGACCTCTCGCACACCTATCCGCGCGACGAGAATGCCCGTATCCTCGACTGGTTTCTGGGGAGGGCGGCGACTTGAGCACCATCGCGAAGGGCGGCAAGGCCCTGTACGGCGCGCCGCTCGGCATCCTGATGCTGGAGGCGCGCTTTCCGCGCATCCCGGCGACATGGGCAACGCCACGACCTGGCCGTTCCCGGTGCTCTACCGGATCGTGCAGGGCGCGACGCCCTGAGTCGGTCGTGCTGAAGGGCGCCGCGGGACTGCTGCCCAACTTCCTCGAAGCCGCGCGCCGAGCTGGTGCGTCACGGCGCCGAGGCCATCACCACCAATTGCGGATTCCTGTCGCTGTTCCAGACGCGAGCTGGCGGCGCACGTGAAGGTCCCGGTCGCGACCAGCGTCGCTCCTGCAGGTGCCGTGGGTGCAGGCGACCCTGCCGCCCGGCAAGCGCGTCGGCGTCATCACGGTCAGCGGCTCGTCGCTGACGCCCAAGCACCTGGAGGCGGCCGGCGTGCCGTCTGGACACGCCCTTCGTCGGCACCGAGAAGGGCCGCGAGTTCTTCCGCGTGCTGATCCTGGGCGAGAAGGACGACATGGACGTCGCGCAAGGCCGAGCAGGACATCATCGATGCCGGCCGCGCGCTGGTGGCGGCGCATCCCGACATCGGCGCCATCGTGCTCGAATGCACCAACATGCCGCCCTACGCCGCCGCGCTGCGCGAGGCGCTGGGCATGCCGGTCTACGACATCTACTCGATGATCACCTGGTTCCACGCCGGCCTGCGGCCGCGCCGCTTCACGACGAGCTAGGACGACCTGCACCTTGGCGCCGTCGACGAGGTCGACCGAGGGATTGAGGATCACCTGGTCGCCCGGCTTGACGCCGTCGCGCGCCTCGACCTTGCCGTGCCGAGGTCGCGCGCCACCACGATCTTGCGCAGGTGCGCCACGCCGTTCTCGACGACCGCGACCTGCACGCCATTGGCGATTGAAGATGATGGCGTCGGCGGGCACCGACGAGGCTCGGCGTCTTGCGCGGAATGTGCAGCTCGACCGTGCAGTAGATGCCGGACGCCAGCGCGCCGTCGGCGTTGGGAATGTCGATCTCCGTCAGCAGCGTCCGGCTGCCGGGCTGCAGCGCGTCGGCGATCCGCGTCACCGTGCCCGGGAAAGTGCGACCGGGCATCTCGGGAACGCGCACCACGGCCTGAACCCCGGCGCCACGCCGAACGCCGCGTCCTGCGGCACGAAGACCTGGGTGCGGATCACGTTGTCCTTGCATGATGGTGAACATGAAGGTGCCGGTGGTCGCATCGGCCTGCACCAGGCTGCCGATGTCGATGTTGCGCTGGGTGATGACGCCATCGAACGGCGCGACGACGCTCTGATAGAGCTTCTGCTGGTTGCAGCACCTTGAGCTGGGCCTCCTGGGCGACGACGTTGTTGCGCGCTTCGCCTGACCGTGGCTTCCTGCTGGCTGAGGGTCTGCTCGTCGATGGTGCCCTGCTGCAGCGGCAGCCAGCCCTTCTCGACCACCGGCTTGTCGCGATCCCAGGTCACGCGCGGCCAGCTCGCGCGCCGCCTTGCGCGTTGCTGCAGCGTCGACCGTGAGCTGCTTCAGCGTCGCCTCGGCCTGCGCGATCTGATGGTCGAGCTCGGGCGCCACGATCGGTAGCCAGGAGCTGGCCGGCCTTCACCCGGTCGCCGATGTCGACGTTGCGCTGGTCGATGTAGCCGCTGGCGCGGGCGAAGATGTTGGCGGCCGCGAAGGCCGACGTGGTGGCCGGGCAGGCTGACGACCAGGTCGCCGTTATCGGCCTGCACCGTCCCGGCCGCGGACGCTCGGCACGAAGTCGCGACGCTGCTCGGCCGTCGCCGCCGACCTGGCGATCCTGCGCAATAGTGGCTCCAGGCACCGGTCGCGACGGCCGCGACCAGGATCAGCAGCGCGCCGAGGCCCAGTATTTGTGCTCTGCGGTTCATGCCAATTCCTCCTCGAAGACGCCGTGCGCTGTCTTGCCGTCGTTGCCCGACCGCAGCTTGGCGAACAGCCAGGGCACGACGAGGAGCGTCGTCGGCGTGGCGAACAGCAGGCCGCCGATGACGGCGCGCGCCAGCGCCGCGTTCTGCTCCTCGCCGGCGCCGCCGATCGCCATCGGGATCATGCCGACGATCATCGCCGCCGCCGTCATCAGCACCGGCCGGATGCGGGTGCGCCCGGCGTCGATCGCCGCCTCGAAGGCCGTCTTGCCGGCGAGCTGCTGCTCGCGCGCGAAAGTGACGAGCAGGATGGAGTTCGCCGAGGCGACGCCGACCGCCATGATCGCGCCCATCAGCGACGGCACGTTCAGCGTCGTGCCGGTCACGAACAGCATGGTGAGGATGCCGCAGAAGGTCGCCGGCAGGGCCAGCATGCACGACGAACGGGTCGCCGAAATTCTGGTAGTTCACCACCATCAGGAGGTAGACGAACACGGCGGCGAACAGGAGGCCGATGCCGAGATCGACGGAAGGAGTCGTTCATGCTCTCGATCTGGCCGATCGACCTGGATGCGAGTTGCCCGGCGACAGCTGCTTCTGCAGCTCGGCGACGACCTTGTCGATTTGCCGCGGCGACGCTGCCGAGATCGCGGCCCTGCACGACTGGCATAGACCTCGTAGACCGGCTGGATGTTCGCCTGGTTGGCGTTGGTCGGCACGCTGCGCCGCTCCAAGGTCGCCACGTTGCTGAGCAGGCCGGGCACCGGCACCGCCGCCCATGGAGCGAGCGCGGTCGAAACCGGCGTGTTGCCGAGGTCGTTCAGCGAGCTCACGCTGCGCTCGGGCGTCTGCACCGCAAGATAGTAGGGAATGCCCGACGCTCGGATCGGTCCAGAAGTTGGGCGTGACCTGCTCCGACGAGCTCAGACTGACGTTGAGGTTGGTGGCGACGGTGATGGCGTTGAGGCCGAGCTGCGCCGCGCGCGTGCGATCGATGGCGGCATAGAAGGCCGGCGCGTCGACTTCCTGCTGCAGATGGGCATCGACGATGCCCGGAATGGCGGCGATGCGCCGGCGCAGCTCCTTGGCGACCCGCAGGTTGGTGGCGCGGTCGTAGCCGACGGTGCGCACGTCGATCTGGGCGGGCGAGGCCGAAGTTCAGGATCTGGGTGACGATGTCGGCGGCCTGGAAATAGAACACGGCATCCGGGAAAGGCCGCCGGCAGAGCCTTGCGCAGCCTGCGCACATAGTCCGCGGTCGGCGCATGGCCTTCCTTGCAGCGCCACCAGGATCACGCCGTCGTTCACGCCGATCGTCGAGCCGTCGGTGAAGGCGAGATTGTAGGGCCGCGCCGGCAAGCCGATGTTGTCGACGATCAGCTGGCGGTCCTGCTCGGGAATGACTTCGCGGATCTTGTCCTCGACGGCCTGGAAGATGCCGCTCGGTCGCCTCGATGCGGGTGCCGGCCGGCGCGCGGACATGGAGCTGGATCTGGCCGCCGTCGATCAGCGGGAAGAAGTCGCGCCCGACGAAGACGAACAGCGTCCCGCCCGAGCGCCAGGACCAGCGACGGCGGCGACCGGGATGACGAAGCGCCGCGCGAGCAGGCACGGTCAGCAGCCGACGTAGCCCGCGCGCATGCGCTCGAAGCCGCGCTCGAAGCCGTGGTGCAGGCCGGCGAACCAGCCGCGCAGCCGGCCGCGGCGGCGCCGTGATGCTCGCCCTTGAGTCAGCAGGCCGATCATGATCGGCGTCAGCGTCCGCGACAGGCCATAGGACGCCAGCATGGCGAACACGACGGCAAGGCCGAGCGGCGTGAACAGATACTTGGCCGGCCCGTCGAGGAAGATCACCGAGGTGAACACGCAGCTGATGGCGAGCGTCGAGACCAGGGTCGGCACGGCGATGCCGGCGGCGCCGTGCAGCGTCGCCTGCGGCAGCGGCTGGCCTTCCTCGTTGAGCAGGCGATGGGTGTTCTCGATCGTCACCGTCGAATCGTCGACCAGGATGCCGACGGCGAGCGCCAGAGCCGCCCAGGGTCATGGTGTTGAGCGTCTCGCCGAGGAAATAGAGCACGACCAGCGACGTCAGGATCGCCAGCGGGATCGACGATCATGACGACCAGGGTCGACCGCCACGAGCCCAGGAACAGCAGGATCATCAGCGCGGTGAGGCCGGCCGCGATCGCGCCCTCGCGCAGCACGCCCGCGATCGACTGCTTGACGAACACCGACTGGTCGAACAGCTCGTCGATCTGCATGCCGGGCGGCGCCGCGGCGCGCGCGGTCTTGAGGGCGCTGCGCGACCGCGTTGACGACGTCGAGCGTCGAGGCGTTGCCGTTCTTGATGATGCTGAGCAGGACCGAGCGCCGCCCGTCCTCGCGCACGACGTTCTGCTGCACCAGCCAGCCGTCATGCACCTGGCCGACGTCCTTGACGAACACGGTGGCGCCATTCACGACCTTGACCGGAATGTCGTTGAGGTCGTCGATGGTCGGCGGCGTCGGCGTTGGTGCAGCACGGCGTATTGCGTGTCGCCGATCTTGGCCGTGCCCGACGGCAAGCGTCAGGTTCTGCGCGTTGACCGCGTTGACGACGTCGAGCGGCGTCAGACCCCTGCGCCACGCAGCTTCGCCGGATCGATGTCGACCATGATCTGGCGGTACTTGCCGCCGGCCGGCGTCGGCAGCGTGACGCCGGGAATCGGCGCGAGCTGCTGGCGCATGCGGTAGATGCCGTAGTCGTAGAGCTGCTGCTCGTTCAGACGTGTCGGAGCTGAGGCTGATCTGCAGCACCGGCACGCTCGAGGCGTTGAACTGCACCACGATCGGCGGCTGGATGCCGGGCGGCATCAGGGCGCGAATGGCGTTGGTCGCCGACGACGATCTGCGCGATCGCGAGGTCGAGATTGACGTCGGGCTGGAAGTAGATCTTCTGGACCGACAGGCCGTTCATGCGTCTGCGCTTCGATGTTCTTGATGCCGTTGACGTTGGCGCTGATCGAATACTGGCTGTAGGTGCGTGACGCGCTGCTCCATCTCCGGCGTGCTGAGCCCGGTGTAGCTGCCAGATCACCGTCACCACCGGAATGCTGATCTCCGGGAAGATGTCCGTGCGCATGGCAGTAGCTGGCGACCGCGCCGAGAAACAGGATCAGGGCCGCCACGACGTAGAACGTGTGGGAAAGCGCAGCGCGAAGCGAACGATGCCCATTTTCCACCCGAGTCATCGTCGACGCCGGAGCCCGCGGCGCCGCCTCGATAATCGGCATTCCCGCCCGATGATCCATCGTACGCTAGGTAGGCGCGGGCGCCGCTTTTGTTTGGCGCAGTCATACCTTTGTATGGCTCGCCGAACGCGTCCCGGCGTGCGAAGCTGGAGTACGCACCGACGCTACGGAAACGAGATCTCCAACTCCCTGCAGGCGTGGCCTCCCCCATCTCATCCACGCCTGCGCGCCGGGCGACTTTCCCTGCTGCCCCACCCAAGTCGCCCGGCGCCCCATCTGTCGATCGCGCGTCGACGAGTCCTGCCGCGGGCTTGGCGGCGCGGCTTTTGCAACCCACATGGCAAGGTATAGGGTTACGCGGCCTGAGCCAGACGTCGTTACTTTGGAGAGGCAGGATGATGCCGACGTCCCGTTCTTCGTGGTGGCCCTCGCTCGCCGCGATCCTCGCCTATGGCGTTGCGATCCTGTCGGTGACAACGGCGCTGGTCACCGGGATCCTGCTCGACCAGTTTCTGCAGACCACGCCCTACGTGTCGCTGTTCCTCTGCTCGATCATGTTCGCCGCGTGGTTCGGCGGTCTCGGCCCAAGTCTGCTGGCGACCGCGATCGCGGTCACTGTCTCTTCACCTACTATTTCGTGGATCCTGGCGGATCGTTCGAGGTCGCCGCCAGGGACGTGCCCCGCGTCGCCCTGTTCACCATCACCGCACTCTTCGTGGTATCGCTCAGCGCCGCGCAAAGACGCAATGCGAGATTCCCTGCGGTTCGCGCGCGATGAATTGCAGGCGACGGTCCAGGAACTGGCGCGGGTCAACAAGGCGCTGGAGGCCGAGAATGCCCGGCGCCGGCGCGTCGAGGCCTATCTCGACGAGGCGCAGGGGCTGAGCCGCACCGGCAGTTTCAGCTGGAAGGTCTCGAGCGGCGACATCTTCTGGTCGAAGGAAGGGTACCGGATGCTGGAACTCGACCGGGCGGCGAAGCCGTCGATCGACCTGCTTCCTGCAGGGGGTCCACCCGGACGACCGTCACGTCGTGCAGCACGAGATCGAGCGCGCACGAAGCGGGGCGAACAGAATTACGACTACGAGTATCGCTGGCTGACGCCGAGCGGCTTCGACGAAGCACGTCCACGTCCGCGCCCACCGCGTTGCGATTCGAGTCAGGCGAAGACGAGATCGTCGGCGCGCTGATCGACGTTTCCGAAGCCCGCCAGGCGCAGGAGGCGCTGCATGCGGCGCAAACCGCGCTTGCCCACGCCGCGCGCGTGCCGCCACGCTCGGCGAGATGAGCGCCTCGATCGCCCACGAGGTGAACCAGCCGCTGGCCGGCATCGTCACCAACGGCGAGGCCGGCCTGCGCTGGCTCGACCGCAAGCGAGCCGGAGCTCGGCGAGGTCGCGCAGCGCGATGGAGCGCATGGTCCGCGACGGCAAGCGCGCCAGCCAGGTGGTCGAACGGCTGCGCGCGCTCGCCCGGAAGGCGCCGGCTGCAGACACGCCTCTCGACCGTCAACGAGGTCATCGCCGAGAGCGCGGCCCTGCTCCATGCGCGAGACTCCAGAACCACCGCATCGCCCTGCAGCTCGACCTCGCGCCGCGATCTGCCGCCGGTGCTGGCCGACCGGGTCGAGTTGCAGCAGGTCGTCATCAATCTGATCGATGAACGGCATGCAGGCGATGGAGCCCGTAACCGACCGGCCGCGGCGTACTCGTGGTCCGTCGCGCCGGCACAACGACGAGGTGCTCGTCGTCGGTGCGGGACTCCGGCATCGGCATCGATCCCGACAACATCGGACCGCCTGTTCAATGCCTTCTTCACGACCAAGGCCGAACGGCATGGGCATGGGATTGTCGATCGGCCGGTCGATCGTCGAGATCGCATGGAGGACGCATATGGGCTTCGAGCAACGATGGCCCCGGCACGACCTTCCACGTTCGCCCTGCCGCTCAGGGCTGCAGGGCGCGTCGTGAGCCGCGGTCCGACAGCCGCACGGCCGGCCAAGGCCAGCCGGTCGTGTTCGTCGTCGACGACGACCCATCGGTGCGCGAGGCGCTCGAGCAGCCTGTTCCGCCTCGGTCGGCCTGCGAGGTCGAGCTGTTCGGTTCGGCCGCCGAGTTCCTGCAGCGCAAGCCGTCCGACGGCGCGAGCTGCCTGGTGCTCGACATCCGGCTGCCGGGCGTCGAGCGGCCTCGACTTCCAGGCCCAGCTCGCTGAAGGCGAACATCCAGCATCGCCGATCATCTTCATGACCGGCCACGGCGACATTCCCGATGTCGGTGCGCGCGATGAAGGCGGGCGCCGTCGACTTCCTGGCCAAGCCGTTCCGCGACCAGGACATGCTGGATGCCGTGGCCGCCGCCATCCAGCGCGACCGCCACGGCGCGCGAAGCCGAGACGCATGCTGGCGGCGCTGCGCACCGCCTACGACACTGCTGACCGCGCGCGAGCGCGAGGTGATGGCGCTGGTCACGGCCGGGCTGATGAACAAGCAGGTCGCCGGCCAGCTCGGCCTCAGCGAGATCACGGTCAAGATCCATCGCGGCCATGCGATGCGGAAGATGAACGCGCAGGTCGCTGGCCGATCTCGTGCGGATGGCCGAGAGCCTCGGGCTTCATCAGCCGAAGGCACATCAGCCCTAAACGTCCGTATGATTTCGCGGACGATCGCCGATCGGGCACTCTGTCTGGCGAATTGATTTGCGCGATCGCGCTCGGTGATTGCGACCGCCGTCCGAGGATCGGTCCCTTGTCGAGACGCTGCCTGTAATCTCCATCGTCGACGATGACGACGTCCGGTCCGTACCGCAATGAGCAGCCTCGTGCGCTCGCTCGGGCTACGAGGCCTGCGTAGTTCGCCTCGGCCGAAGCCTTCCTCGCCTCGCCCCGCCTGCAGGACACGGCGTGCCTGATCGCCGACGTCCAGATGCCGGGCATGAGCGGGCTCGACCTGCAGGAGCGCGCTCCATGCGCGGCAGCACCGTGCTACCGATCATCTTCATCACCGCCTTTCCCGAGGAACGGATCCGCAAGCGCGCCGAGGCGGCAGGCGCCGTGGGCTTCTTCAGCAAGACCCGTCGATGGCCACGTGATCATCGGCTGCCTCGATAGCGCGCTGAAGCATGACTGAACCCTCGACCAGCGGAGCAGGCCCGTGAAGCGCATCAGCCCCGACCGTCGTCCTGCGGCTGGCAGCGATTGGCGCCATCCTGCTGACCCTCACCGCGCGGCTTCGCCTTCGCCGGCCGGATGGCTCTCCCCGGCGGCTGCAGCCCGCGCGGACATCGTCGATGCCCCTGCAGATCCACGACGGCCTGCATCGGGCTCCGCCGCGCCCATGCCAAGGGGCTTTGCATCGCCGGAACCTTCCAGGCCAACGGCAGACGGAACGGCACTCTCCAAAGGCCAGCGTGTTCGCGCCCCGGCAACGTCCCGGTGATCGGCCGGCTCTCGACCGGCGGCGGCCGGCCCCTATGCACCCGACGGCCGCCTCGTCTTCCACGCCATCGCCCTCAGCCTGACCCAGGCGAACGGCGAGCAGTGGCGGATGGCGATGGACGACACGCCGATCTTCCCGTCGTCGCCACCCCGGCAGGCCTTCCGCGACTTCCAGCTCGCCACCGCGCCCGACCCCGCGACGGGCAAGCCCGATCCGGCGCGAACGGCGGATTTCCCTCGTCCATCATCCCGGAGACGCGCGCCTTCACGGAATGGATGCGCGATGCGCCACTGCCATCGAGCTTCGCCAACGGCACCTACTACAGCATCAACGCCTTCCGCTTCACCAACGCGGCCGGCGAGACCCGGCTTGTCCGCTGGTCGCTGGTGCCCGAGACGCCGTTCGACCGCGCTCGACAAGAGCACGCTCGCGAGCCAGCCGCCGGATTTCCTGTTCGACGACGTCCGTCCAGCGCCTGCGCCAGGGCGACCGCTGCGCTGGCACATGGTCGTCACTGTCGCCGCACCGGGCGATCCAGTCGACGACGCCACCAAGCGCTGGCCGGACGACCGCCCGCAGATCGATGTCGGCACGCTCACGATCGATCGCGCCATGACGCAGCCGAAAGCGAAGGCGCCCGCTGCGCAATACTCACCTTCGATCCCTTGATCCTGCCGTGCCGGCATGGCGTCCTCGGACGATCCATTGCACTGGCGGCGCGCTCGGCCGTCCATTCCGTCTCCCGACGCGGCGGGACGTAGTGAGCCGGCGGCGCCGAGCGCTGCTTCGAAGGACTCCGCAATCCGCGGGACCCGCAGCACATGAAGCCCGCCGTCGCGCAGTTCCCTCTCGCCTTGCGCCTCGTGCACTGGCTGATGGCGGCGATGGTCATCGCCATGCTGTTCAATCGGCGTCGGCGTGGTGTCGACCGTTGTCGGGAGATGCGGACCTGGCTGCATCGACGTGCACAAGCCGCTCGGTATCCTGATCCTTGTGCCTGGCCGCGCTGCGGGTGTGCCTCCGTCCTCACGCGGCCCGGCGCCGCCGCTGCCCGGACGAGTTGCCGATCTGGCAGAAGGCGGCGGCCCACGCCTCGCACCTCGTGCTCTACGCCCTGATGTTCGCGCTGCCTCTGGTCGGCTGGACCATGCTATCGGCAGGCGGCTACCCGATCGCCTTGTTCGGCAGCTTCCACTCTGCCGCCGCTCGGCCCGGTCGATCCGGACGCTGTTCGCGCTGCTGCGCCGGGCGCACACGCTGCTCGCCGTTCCTGCTCTTCCTGACGATCCTGGCGCATCTTGGCGCCGCCCTGTTCCATGCCTGGATCCGCCGCGATGGCGTGTTCCGAAGCATGGTGCCCTGGCGCTAGGGGCTGCCTGATTCCTCCTCGCGATTGGTAAATCGCGCATTGCCGAGGCCGGTGCCGATCGTGAGGACGCCCCAATGGTGGACGTCCGTCATGTTCGGGACCTCGCTCAGGCCCTGATCACCGCGTCGTTGTGCATGACGACCACGGGCTCGTGGCCTTCGAGGCGCGGCAGCCGGTGGGCCAGCTCGGCGGCGAGGTTGAAGCCCTCGCCTTCCCAGTTGCCCGGCAGGTTCTGGCCGCCGTTCACGATGACGCCATGCTCGTCGATCAGGCCGGGACAGCCGACGCCGACGAACGGCGCCAGCTTGATCTTCTCCGCGCCGGCGAGCTCGATCAGCTCGTTCGCCATCGCCGGCCATGCGCTCCAGCGCCTGCTCGCGCGTCGGCTGGTCGTCGCGGTGCCGCCAATGCAGGTGCTTCCACACCGCGGCCTTCGACAGGTCGCCCTTCTTCATGTTGAGCTCGACGACGCCGACCCGCGAGGTTGGTGCCGCCGATATCGGCGGCGAGGATGGCGTCGTGGCCGGCCAGCACCCAGCTCGGCGCCAGCTGCACCGCGCCGATCAGGCCGGCCTTGTCAGGATGGTTGGCGATGGTGCGCAGCTCGATCGTCGATGTCCTCGCCGGCCAGCAGCACGGCGGCGCGGCCCATCGCCAGCTCGCCGATATGGCTGGCGCTCGAACCCGCCGCCGATCACGATGCGCTCGGTGCCCTGCCACTCCTTCAGGCGCAGGAAGCGGCGCACCACGGTGGCGAGCTCGACGGCGATACTCCTCGACCGCGGTATGGACCAGGCCGGCCGCCAGCGGATCGGCGCCGGCCAGCATCTTGTCGAGCTTCGACTTGGAGATCTCCTGGGTCGGCGTGTCGCCGAACGGATCCTCGCCCTGCGCCGCGAAGCTTGTCGCGCCAGTCCTCGAGGATGGCGCGGAAGCGCGCGGCCGCTGGCGCGATCGCCGACGAAGCCGTCCTCGTCGCGCAGCTCCTCGTTGTAGGTGTCGACCGTCACGGCCGGCAGGACGCGGCCGCCGTGCGCCAGCACCGACGACGCGCGGCAGCTTCCGGGGTGTTCGATGCCATGGTGTTGTCGGGAATGACCGCCTCCCCACGCGCGCGCTCGCCTGGCCGCTGATCGGCAGGTCAACGGAACAGGGCCGGCGGTTGCCTGACTGAAGGGCCTTGGCCGGCCGCCCATGACCTTCCGGGCCTGATGGATCAGCCTGCGGTCGATGGGCGCCGTCGCGAGCTGCGGCCTTGCGCGCCGCCATGCGCTCTCCGGTGCCGACGAGATCGAGGCGCGAATGGCGCAGGCGCGGGAAGAGCTCGTCCTCTTCTTTCTTCATGTGGCGGGCAGCCTGCTCGGCCAGCACCATGACCGTCGAGTCGAACGACGGGATGCGTCGGACGGCATGTTCTCGATCCTTGGCGATCAGGCGGCGCGAGTGCCGTCATGTTCGATCCGCGCCTTGCCCAGCAGCTCCTTGTCCTCGCCCTCGAGCACCGCCTCGGCGGCCGGATAGAAGACCTCCTTCTTGATCGCGGCATGCGACGGTCAGGGCATGGCAGATGCGGAGCGCCAGCTTGCCCTTCTCGACGTGATCGGCCGTCTTGCGGCGGCGCTCGAACTCGCGCACCAGCTTGTCGATTTCGTTGTGATCGGCGGTCAGCAGGACGAGGGCGTCGTGGGGATTGATGTCCGCCTTGCCGGCGTCCCGCTTGGCATGCGCGGCTTTCCTGCGCGCAACAGTCATCGCTCTCTCCGCTGGCTGCCCACCGTTGGATAAGAACGTCGGGAGTCAGGCGAAGGTTGCCAGTCCCGGAGACCCTGCCTAGGTCTCTAGGCGCATGTCAGCCCCCGCCGTCGCTGCGGGCTCGCCCAGCGACAGCATCAGCCGGTTCGCCCAGTTGAAGAACGGCGCGGCGTTGATCACGTCGACGATCGACGCATCGTCGAGCCCGACCTTGCGCAGGCGCGTCGATATGCTGCGGTCCGAAGGCGATCGGCGTCGAGGTGAGCGCCACCGAGGCCGCGACGATGGCGTTCCAGCGCGCGTCGAGGTCGGCGCCCACGCCCTCGTCCAGCAGGCGGTCGACGTCCTCGACGCGCTTGGAATAGGTCGCGGCGAAGCGCGCATGCACCGAGGCGCAGTAGATGCAGCCGTTGAAGCGCGAGGTCGCGGCCGCGGCGAGCTCGCGCTCGGCCCGCGGCAGGCCGGCCTCGGGATTGTAGAAGATGTCCTTGTCGGTGCGGGTGCGCGCCTCGAGCACTTCGGGATCGCGCGCCAGCAGGCGGAAATAGGGCGACTTGGCGCGCGCGGCATCGACCAGGCCCGCCATGTGGCGCGCGGTCAGGTCCTGCTCCGCCATCGGCTCGAGCCAGGGCAGCCAGTCGAGCTGGTCGCGCGTGAAGACCACGGGCTCGACGTGAGCCGGCGGCGAGAGAACCTTGTCGGTCATGCGGGCCTCGCGTTCAGGACGCGCAATCCGGCGACGACCCTGATCTGGTAGGACAGGAAGGCGACGAGCTGGGAGATGACCACGATGCCCGTGGTCGACCAGCCGGCATCGAGCAGCGCCTGCAGGTAGGCCGGCGCCGCATCGCGCGGATGGAACACCAGCATGTGCGTGTGCTCGAAGGCCGCCGCGAGCCGCGCGCCCAGCGCAGCGCGCGTCGGCGCGGCGATGCGATGGACGGGACCGGCCTTGTCCTCGGCGCTGAGCGGTCCCTTGGGATAGTGGCCGTAGGGGCCCTCGACCCTGGCCGCCGCCACGGCCGCGCCGATCGCGGCCTGCAGCGCCGGCCGACGCGCCGGCGGCGGCGAGGCCGATGCCATAAAGGCTTCCATCTCCGGCCGGCCATGCAGGCCGGCGACGAAGCAGGCGATGGCAAAGCGCTCGAGCCTGCTGGCGTCGGCTTCGCTCAGCGGCGCGAACAGCGAATCGTAGCTCGCCTGCGCATGCAGTGCGCGCCTGCAGGCGCTGGGCGCGGACCGCGTCGAGCGGCGAGCCTGGCGCGATTCCGGCCAGCGTGTCGATCACGTCGGACATCGTTTCCTTCCCGACTGTCAGGCCACGCGCCGTTCGGCGGCCTTGTCGTGCGCGCACCCAGCCCAGGGCCGGCGCCACCTGCTCGGCCATCAGCTCGATCGAGCGCAGGATGAACGGATGCGGCGGGTCGATCGAATGGACCTGCATGGTGAGGTCGGTGGCGCGCTCAAGCGTGCTGTCGGCCTGCAGCGAGGCGATCACCTCGCTCGGGCGTGCCGATATGGACGTCGAACGCCTGGATCAGGATCGCCGACCAGATTGCCCGACGACAGGTTGCCGGTCGCGGCGAGCCGGTGGCGCATCTTGGCCAGCCCGATTTCGGCCAGGCGCATCGCTTCCTTGCGATCGTCGGCGGCGAACACCGTGCGCGAGGCCAGGATGCGCGGCTCGCGCCCTTGGGCAGCGCCTCGAGATAGGCGTCGATCATCGGATTCTGGATGTCGGCCAGCGAGGCCTTGGGCGCGTCGGGCGAGCGCGGCTGGGTGCGCGACAGCATCAGCCCGTCGCCGGCCAGCGCCGGCGCGGCGCGCGCCCGCCACGGTGAAGGTCGCCTGCCAGATGCGATCGACCAGCGTCGGGCTCGACGGATAGAGCTTGTCGCCGCCCGGCAGCGCGCCGCCCGACCACGCGGTGCGCATCAGCTCGAGATTGCGGTCCATCAGCTTGTGGCGGTCGTTGGCGTCGAGGCCGAAGGCGGTGAAGGCCGTGAGATTGCCGCCCGGCCCGACGCCGACCTCGAGGCGGCTGCCCGAGATCAGGTCGGTGACGGCGGCGTCCTCGGCCACGCGCACCGGCAGCTCCAGCGGCAGGGTGACGATGCCGGTGCCCAGGCGGATGCGCGAGGTCCGCACCGCGGCCTGCGCCAGGAAGACGAACGGCGCCGGCAGGCCGCCCTCGCCCTCATGGAAATGATGCTGGGCGATCCAGGCCGAATCGAAGCCGCAGCGCTCGGCATGGACGATCTGCTGCGGTGGCCAGCCGATAGCGCTCGGCGGCGGTCGGCCTCGTCGAGCAAACGGGTGAAGAAGCCCAGTCGCTTGGGCGACGGTACGTGTCGTCATCGGGTCAACCTTGCATGGAGATCGGGGACGATGCAAGGACCGGCATGCGCGGCCCGGAATGGCGTCGATCAGCTCGCGGGTATAGTCGCTGTCGGGCCGCGCGAACGACCTGCCTCGACCGGCCCGCCATCGACCTGGCGGCCCCTTGTGCATGACCGAGACGGTGTCGGAGATCTGCTGCACCACGGCAAGGTCGTGCGATACGAAGAGATAGGTGAGGCCGAGCGCCTTCTGCAGCTCGTCGAGCAGCGGCCAGGATCTGCGCCTGAACTGCGACATCGAGCGCCGAAACCGCCTCGTCCAGCACCAGCACGCGCGGATCGAGCACCAGCGCGCGGGCGATGGCGACCGCGCTGCCGCTGGCCGCCCGACGAGGCGCGCGGATGGCGCGGCCGAGGAAGCCTCGGGCAGGCCGACGCGGCGCATCATGTCGGCGCACCTTGCGCGCGCGGTCGGGCTCGCGGCATCGGCTCGAAGTTCGAGCAACGGCTCCTCGATGATCCTGGGGACCGTCTGGCGCGGATCGAGCGAGCCGAAGGGGTTCTGGTAGACCAGCTGGATGTGCTTGCGGAACTGGCGCAGCGCCTCGCCCTTCGAGCGTCGTGAGGTCGACGCCGTCGATCAGGATGCGGCCGGCGGTGGGCTTCTGGAAGCCGACGACGCCGCGCACCGTCGTGGTCTTGCCCGAGCCGGATTCGCCCACGATGGCGTGGGTGGTGCCGCGCCGCACCTTGAACGACACGTCTTCCAGGGCGCGGAAGCTCTTGGCCGTCGCCGCGCGACCGGGAAGTCGTGCGTCAGGCCCTCGACGACGATGGCGAAGTCCTGCTCGCCGCCGGCAAGCCGGGTTCGGCGCTCGCGGCTTGGCGAGCGACGGCGCATCGGACAGCAGGCGGCGGGTATAGGCGCTGCGCGGCGCGGCCAGGACCTCCTTCACCGGCGCCCTGTTCCTGGATCCGGCCGCCCTGCAGCACGACCAGCCGGTCGGCGCGATCGGCGGCGACGCCGAGATCGTGCGTCACCAGCAGCACCGCCGTGCCGTTCTCGCGGCGCAGCTCGTCGATCAGGTCGAGGATCGCGGCGCTGCACGGTGACGTCGAGCGCGCTGGTCGGCTCGTCGGCCACGATCAGCGCCGGGTTGAGCGCGACGGCGATGGCGATCAGCACGCGCTGCTTCATGCCGCCGCGACAGCTCGTGCGGATACTGCCTGGCGCGCATCTCGGCCGGCGACGAGCCCGACACGCGTCAGCAGATCGAGCACGCGGGCCTGGATCGTCCTGGCGATCGCCGCGCGGCGGTGGATGCTGCAGCACTTCGGCGACCTGCGCGCCGATGGTGCGCACCGGGTTCAGCGAGCTGCCGGGATCCTGCGGGATCAGGCTGACGACGCGCCGCCGCGGATGGTGTCGAGCCGCTTCTGCGGCCAATGGGCGATGTCGGTGCCATTGAGCCGGATCGCGCCCGCGCTCGATCCGGCCGTTGCCGGCCAGCAGGCCCGAGCACGGCCTGCGCCGTCGTGGTCTTGCCCGAGC
>ERZ1370068.2232-contig-139_pt1 | contig 85794 bp, 91 predicted proteins | sample MGYA00561227_ERZ1370068 | MGnify/ENA primary metagenome ERZ1370068 (study PRJEB38410, sample SAMEA6850437) | metagenome | study: Metagenomic assessment of the ecological functions of the soil: analysis of the soil microbiota associated with the...
GTAGGAGTCGGTTGGACTTCGTTTCGCTCCACGCGCAGTCGAAGCCCGACGCCGTGGCCCAGATCGAGGAGGATCGACGCCTCACCTGGCGGGAGCTGCTGGAGCGCCGCAACACGGTCGCGGGCGCGCTCGCCAAGCTGGGCGTGGGCCGGGGCGAGCACGTGATCGTCTACGCCCCCAACTCGCTGGAGTGCCTGCTGGCGTCGGCCGCCACCCGCGCCGCCAACGCGGTGCCGGTGCCCATGAACCACCGTCTGGTCGCCGAAGAGGTCAGCTACATCCTCGAGAACTCCGACGCGGTCGCGGCGTTCGTCGGCGGCCCTTCGTGGCGATGGCCGACGAGGTCCGGCGAGCGCGCCGCGAAGATCCGCCTCTGGATCCTGCTGGGCGAGGAGCGGCGGAGCTGGGCGACGAGCCTCGACGATCTCCTCGAGCAGGCACGCCGAGCCGCCGGCGGTCGACCCGGCCCAGGGTCTCGGCGGCTCCATGATCTACACCGGCGGCACCACCGGCAGACCGAAAGGGCGCGTTTCGCGCGGCCTCCGATCCGCAGGTGACGCTGGCGTACATGCAGGGCGCTCGGCATGATCCACGACCCGCACGTGCATCTGGTGGCCGGGCCGCTCTATCATTCCGCGCCGGGCTCCTTCGCCCTCTTCTCCGCGGTCATCGGCGGGACGGTGGTCGTCATGCGCCGGTTCGACCCGGAGCACGCGCTCCACCTCATCCAGACCCACCGGGTCACCAGCACCTTCATGGCGCCCGCGCTGGTCAAGCGCATCGTGGACCTGCCCGAATCGGTGCGCGCGCGCTACGACGTCTCCTCGATGCGCTCGCTGGTGGTCGGCGGCGGCGCCGTGCCCGATGCGGGTCAAGGAGGAGGCGCTCCGGCTACTTCGGTCCGTGCTTCTACGAGTTCTACGGATCGACCGAGCTCGGCATCAACACGGTCCTGCGGCCCGAGGACGTTCTGAGAAAGCCCGGCTCGTGCGGCCGGGCGGCGCCCGGCATCGAGATCGCGCTCCTGGACGACGACGGCAATCCCGTCCCCGTCGGCGAGCCGGGCGAGCTCTACGTCCGGCGCTTCGGCGGCATGTACGACGAGTACTACAAGAACCCGGAGGCGACGCGGCAGACCCGGCGCGGGCGACTGGTACTCGGTCGGCGACGTGGCGCGGGTGCGACGCCGACGGCTTCTACACGCTCTGCGACCGCAAGCGCGACATGATCATCTCGGGCGGCGTCAACATCTACCCCGCCGAGATCGAGGACGTCGCTGCACCGGCACCCGGCCGTCGACGACGTGGCCGTGTTCGGCGTGCCCGACGACGACTGGGGCGAGCGGGTTCACGCCGCGGTGCGGCTCCGCGCGCGGCCACGCGCTCACCGCCGACGAGCTGCGCGCCTTCGCCCGGCAAGCACCTGGCCGACTACAAGGTGCCGCGCGAGGTCTCGTTCCTCGAGGACTTTCCGCGCGACAGCGCCGGGCAAGCTCGTCAAGCGGCTGCTCCGCGACCCCTACTGGGCGGGACACGGCCGGACGATCTGACGCCGCCTCAGGACCCCTTCAGCGCGAGCACGTTGAAGGCGGGAACGGGCCTGAGAAGCCCTTCAGCGTCAGGCCGCCCAGATCCTCCACCTCGACCAGCGCCTCGACCGCCCCGAGCACGCGCTGCGCGATCAGGATCTGCCGCGGCTTCGCCTCGCCGCAGAGCCGCGCGGCCATGTTGGTCACGGTGCCGATCGCGCCGTAGTCCATCCGGCCCTCGAAGCCGATCGCGCCGATCGTCGCGTAGCCCTGCGCGATCCCGACACCGAAGTCGAGCTCGTAGCCGCGCTTGCGCCAGCTTCACGAGCAGCTCGTCGACCGCTCGCGCATCGCCGCCGCCATCCGCACCGCGCGCTCCGGCCGCGTTCGGCCACCGGCACCGGGTCGTTGAAGAAGATCATCATCCCGTCGCCGGTGAAGCGCTCGAGCGTGCCCTCGTGCGCCAGGATGAGCCGTCCCATCACCGCGTGGTACTCGCGCAGCACGCCCATGACCTCCTCGGGCTCGGACGTCTCGGCGAAGGCGGTGAAGCCGCGGAGGTCGAGGAAGACCACCGTGATCTCGCGCCGGTGGCTCTTGAGCGGGTCCTCGGCGCTCGCCGCTCACGATCAGCTCGGCGAGCTGGGGCGAGAAGAAGCGCTTGAGCCGCTCGAGCCGGTCGAGCTGCGCCAGCTGCTCGCTCGACCCGCTGCTCGAGGGTCCGGTTCCAGTCGGCGAGCTCGTCGTGGAGCACCTTGATCCGGAGCAGCGACTTGACGCGGGCCAGGAGCTCGGGCTGGTTGATGGGCTTGCGTCAGGAAGTCGTCGGCGCCCGCCTCGATCCCCTTCACGCGCTCCTGGCTGGGATCGAGCGCCGTCACCATGATGATCGGCAGCATCGTCGTCGCGGGGTTCTCCCGGATCTTGCGGCAGACGTCGTAGCCGCTCATCCCCGGCATCATGACGTCGAGCAGCACGATCCCCGGCCGGTCTGTCTCGACCTTGGCGAGCGCCTCGGCGCCGTTCGCGGCGGTGACGACGTCGTATCCCTTGACCGTCAGGAGGTCGGCGAGCAGCTTCACGTTGACGGGCACGTCGTCGACCACCAGGATCTTCTCGGGCATGCGCTTCGCTACCTCGGGGCGTGCCGGTCGAGCGTCTGGCGGACCACGTCCATGAACTCCCGCACCCTGATCGGCTTGGTCTGGTACCCGTCGAACCCGGCGGCCAGGATCTTCTTGCGGTCCTGAGTCATGGCCGACGCGGTCACCGCGATCACCGGGATCGCGCGGGTCGCCGGATCCGCCCGCAGCTGGCCGAGGGCGGTGATGCCGTCGATCCCCGGAAGCTGGATGTCCATCAGGATGAGCGCGGGCCGCGCTCCTTCGCGAGCCGGACGCCGTCTTCCCCGGTGCCCGCCTCGATCGTCTGATACCCGGTGTGTCGAAGCACGTCGCGCACCAGCTTGAGGTTCTTCTCGTTGTCCTCGACGATCAGGATCAGCTCGTTGGCCATGGCTTCACCGGAAGTGTGAACGTGAACGTCGCGCCCTGACCCAGCTGGCTCTTCACCCAGATCTTGCCGCCGTGCAGCTCGACGAATCGTCGCGCCAATGCGAGGCCCAGGCCCGTCCCCTCGTGCTTCTTGGCGTAATCCGTCCCCACCTGACGGAACTCCTCGAAGACGGCCTCGTGGTCCTCGGGCGCGATCCCGACGCCGGTGTCGGCTCACCGAGATCTCGGCGACGCCGTCCGCGAGCCCGGCGTGGACGCCCACCCGGCCGCCCTCGGGCGTGAACTTGATCGCGTTCGACAGGAGGTTCAGGAGCACCTGCTTCGACCTTGCGCTCGTCGCCCTTGATCTCGCCGAGCTGCGCGTCGATCCCCACCTCGAGCGTGATCGCGCGGCGGGCGGCGCGCTCGCGCACCAGCGTCACCGCGTTGTCGATAGCCTGCGGGAGATTGAAGTCGGCCACCTCCAGCTCCATGCGCCCGGCCTCGATCTTCGCCAGATCGAGGATGTCGTTGATGAGCGACAGCAGATGGCGGCCCGAGGCGAGGATGTCTTGCAGATACTCGTCCTGCTTCGCGTTGATCTCGCCGAACATCCGCTCGAGCGAGGACTTCCGAGAACCCGATGACCGCGTTGAGCGGCGTGCGGAGCTCGTGCGACATGCTGGCGAGGAACTCGGACTTGTGCCGGTCGGCGATCTCGAGCTGCCGGCTCTTCTCCTCGATCTCCTGGAACAGGCGCGCGTTCTGGATGGCCAGCGCCGACTGCGCGGCGAAGCGTCCGCAGCAGCTCGATGACGTCCGGCGCGAACTCGCCCGGCGTCTTCCGGTTCGACGACGAGCGCTGCCGATGATGCCGCTCCTCGCGGAGCAGCGGCACCGCCAGCACCGCGCGGTAGCCGGCTGCGCAGCACGCGTCTCCGCACGCCGGCTCTGATATGTGGCGTCCTGCAGGATATCGGGGATCTGCGCCGGCTCGCAGCGTCAGCGCGATCCGGCCCATCGGCGCCTTCGCCCTTTGCGGATGAGACGTCGAGCGCAGCAGCTCGACGCAGCTCCACGTCGAGATTCTGCGTGGCGCGCAGCAGGAACGTCTTCGGTCTCCTCGTCGTATTCGTAGATGGCGCCGCCGTCGCTGCCCGACAGCTGGCTGGCGCTGCGACACGATCGTCGCCAGCACCGTCTCCGAGGTCGAGCGTCGGAGCTGACCCGCCCGGCCGACCTCACCGAGGGCCTGCAGCTCGCCGACCGACCTGCGCCAGCTCGCGGGTCCGCGCCTGCAGCTCCTGGAACAGGCGGACGTTCTCGATCGCGATCACCGCCTGGTCGGCGAAGGTTTTGCAGGAGCTCGATCTGCTCGTTCGGTAAACGGCTCCGCTTCGACTCGGCGGACCAGGATCGCCCCGATGCGGCACGCCCTTCGCGCATCAGCGGCGTGGCCACGAACGGACGCGCGCCATCGCGGCCCGATCGTCTGGGGAACTCGGTCTCGCGCAAGGTGGCGAGGTCCTCGATGTGGATGGTGCGGACGCTCGATGATCGACGCGCCCAGTCGGTGAGAAGTCGCGGTCCAGCGGGATCACATCGGCTACGCCGATCGGAGTCGATCCGAATCGTGAGACGCGCGCAGCGCGTAGCGCCGTCGATCAGGCGGATGATGTCGCATCGGACGCCGCACAGATGCGCGCGGCGTTCTCGGCGACCGCGTCCAGCACGGGCTGGATGTCGGTCGGCGAGCTAGAGATGACGCGCAGGATCTCGGCGGTCGCCGTCTGCTGCTCGAGGGACTCGGTCAGCTCCGGGTGCGCTCCTCGACCTTGCGCTCGAGGCCGGCGTAGGACTCCTTGAGCTGGGCGGCCATGCTGTTGAACTGGCTGCCGAGCGCTTCGAGCTCGTCGCCGGTGCGGACGTCGATCCGCTGATCGAGCTCGCCGGCGCCGATCCGGGCGGCGCCCGGCCTGGAGCGCCTGGATGGGCGTGACCATGCGCCGCGCCAGCACCAGGCTGGCGGCGACGGCCAGCAGCACGCCGAGCGCGACCAGCGCGATCGTGCGCTGGATCGAGGCGTACAGGCCTCGAACGCCTCCTCGAGCGGCTGCTCGACGAAGACCGACCACCGGAGCGAGGCGATGGTCGCGTACGCCGTCATCACGCTCCGGCCCTTGGGATCGTGCGCGATCGTCACCTGCTCCCGCCGCTCGCCGGGCGCCGGCGCGGCAGCGAGCGCGCTCTTGACCTGCTCGAGCCCGGCGAACGTCGTCTTCTGGAGCACGAGGCTGATGTCCGGATGGGCGATGAGGACGCCCTGAGCGTCGACGACGTAGGCGTGGCCGGCCTTGCCGATCTTGATCTGGGAGACCACGTCCCAGATGAACTTGAGGTTCACCGCGGCCACCGTCACGCCGGCGTCCTTGCCGCTCCCGGCGAGGGCGATCGTCATGTAGGGCTCGGACTCCTTCCGGAACTTCACCGGCCCGTGGTAGACCTTGCCGGCCTTGGCATCGACGAACTCCGGCTCGTGCGAGAAGTCGATGCCGCTGCCGGTCACGTCCATGGCCAGACGCGAGACGCGCAGCTGCTCCTTGCCCTCGGCGTCGAGGTGGCTGATCTCGGTGATGGCGAGCACCTGACGGAGCAGGCGCAGGTAGTCGACGCGCCGCTGGTACATCGCGGCCGCCGGCGCGCCCAGCTGGGGCTGCGTCGTCCAGCCGATCTGGCGCTCGATTTCCTTGATGAAGTCCTCGATGCGGGAGGCCACGCCGAGCGCCTTCTCGCGCTGGAGCGCGACGAGGGCCGCCCGGTTCTCCTGATAGGAAAAGTAGATCTCGATGGCGCCGGAGGCGAGGAGGGCCCCGCTCACCAGGCCGGCGAAGACGATCACGTACTTCCGGAAGAGGCGGCCGCGGGGCGTCACACGTCTCTCGTGCCGTCGCTCGACGACCGATCTTCGGAGCGGAGGTCGAACGATGCGTCGCTCATCACGGTCTCCCGTTCACCCCGACAATATCATCAGGAGCCGCGGGACCGACTGTTCCAGGCAGCGCTTGATCTCGTCGCGGCAGGCGCGGAACACGTCCTCGCCCTGGGTGGCGGGGTCGTCGATGTCCCCGTCCTCGCCGACGAACTCCCGGAGCGTGAAGACCGGCCGGCCGCGCGCCTCGTCGAAGGCGTCGAGCATCTGCTTCTGGCGCGCCGTCATCGTCAGGATCACGTCCGCCTCGGCGAGCAGGTGGCGGTGCCGCTTCAAGTCGGTCGAGGCGAAGTCCTCCTCGGCCAGATGGATGCCCTCCTCGCGCAGCGCCAGCCGCGCGTCGAGCGAGGCGATCATGCCGTCGCGCGCGTAATTGGCGATGCCGCCCGACCTGACGCGAATGGCGCCGTCGACGCCGTGCCGCGCCAGCATCCGCTCCAGGAGCACGTGGGCCATCACGCTCCGGGCGGTGTTGGCGTGGCACACCATGAGGACCGTTTTCACGGCTCCTCGTACCGGGACTTCCAGAATCGCCGCCCGCCGCCGAGATCGCGCCACTCGTCCGCGGGGCGCTCGTCGATCTTCTGGCCGAACTCGATGCTCGGGGGCTGCTTGAGGTTGCCGCCGAGCGTCTCCGGAAGAGCTTCGTCAGCTCCTCGGGATCCCACCGGCGGACGTGCTTGACGTGCCGCACGGCGTGGGGCTGGGCGAGCAACGTGTAGCCGAAGCCGCGCGCGTGGAAGACCTGGCCGTTGACGTTCGCGGCGGCGTCGCTCGACAGGTAGACCACGATCGGCGCCACGTTGTCGGGATCGCGATCGGTCCCGACCGCCTGCTCGCTCGGCCACTTGCCGGTCTGCTCGAAGACCGCCCGGCCCCGCGGCGTCGAGTCGATCATGCGCGTGGCGCCGCTCGGCATGATCGCGTTCACGGTCACGCCGTACTTCGCCATCGCGTTGGCGGTCGACCACGTGAGCCCGATGATGCCGGCCTTGGCGGCGGCGTAGTTCGGCTGGCCCGGCGCGCCGAGGGCGGACACCGACGACATGCTGATGATGCGGCCGCCCTTCTGCTCGCGCATCGAGACGGAGGCGGCGCGGACCACGTTGAACATGCCCTTGAGGTGCACGTTGACCACCGCGTCCCACTCGTCCTCGGTCATGTTGAAGATCATCCGGTCGCGCAGGATGCCGGCCACGTGCACGACGATGTCGATGCGGCCCCACGCGTCGATGGCCTGCTGCACCATCGCGGCGGCCTGGCCGAAGTCCGCCACCGAGCCGTAGTTGGCCTTCGCGGTCCCGCCGTACTTCACGATCTCGTCGACCACCGTCTGGGCGGGCGTGTTCTCCTTGCCCTCACCGCTCAGCGACACGCCGAGGTCGTTGACGACCACCTTCGCCCCCGCCGCGGCCAGCGCGATCGCGATCCCGCGTCCGATACCCCGTCCGGCCCCCGTCACCAGCGCTGTCTTTCCGTCGAGCATTCCCATGGTCACTCCACCAACGGTCGATAGTAAGGGTTCCCTGCCTTGACCCACGCTCCGAGCATCTCGCGGAACTGCGGTCCCATCGGATCGATCCCGCGCATGGGCATCGTCCCGCGTCGGATCGTGAAGTCGTGGGGCGCCAGCTCGCCGGCCTTCGCGAAATGGCGCGCCGCCGCCGCCGTCCGTCCCTGAGTGAAGAGCCACTCGCCGAGCCCGAACTCGGCGCGCGCCCGCTGATCGTCATCGGTCGGCAACGTCTGGAGCGCGCGGACCCGCGCCTCCGGCAGGGCCGTCGCCTCCCGCGCACCCAGCCGCGGAGCGCCGCGAGGTGGCCGGCCGACGCCATGCCGGTGATGTGCCTGAACGTATCGGTCCCGAACGCGACGTCGTTCGGCCGCATCGATCCGGCCGCGCTCGTCGATCCAGAGGATCGTCGGCACGTTCACGATGTTGTAGCGATCGGCGAGCGCGTGCGTCGTGTCGATCAGCGACGGGTGCGTGGGTCTCGCCGCTTCGATCCACGGGCGCGCGTCGTCGGCCGACTTGTCGATCGCCACGGTGATCACCGTGAAGCCGAACCCCCGCAGCTCCTCGTGGACTGCCTGCCAGACCGGCAGGTCGAGACGGCACCCTCACCACGACGCATAGGCGACCAGGAGCACCTTCTTGCCGCGATGCTCCGAGAGCGAGTGCCGCCGTCCGTGCACGTCGGGAAGCGTGAAGTCCGGCGCCTCGAGCGAGCCGAGCGCGTCCGCGCGCGCCCGCGCCGTCACGCCCAGATAGGCGGCGCGCTCGTCCGAGGTCGACCGCCACCGGGCGTCCGTCCGCCTCGGCCCGCTTCAGGAGCTCGGCTCCCTCCCGCGCGCCCAGCACGGCGACTCGCCCGTCGTCGATGATCGTGAAGCTCGCCTCCGCCATTCCCTCTCCTCTCGATACGCCGGGTTTTGCCCGCCGGCCCCGCCCGTCCGAGCCTACCCCTGGGCGATATTACTGTAACCGGGGCTCGCGGGGGCGCCGGAGACGCGGGGCGCCGCGCGCGCCCGGCTGCTACTTCCAGGCCCAGGTGGGCTGCTCGAAATGGGCGACGCGCGTGGACCGGCCGTGGACGACGACCTCGCGGATCTGATAGAGCACCGCCGCGGTCGGCGCGTGGATGAGCGACGACAGCAGCGGGACCTGGATCACCGGGCGGTCGCTCTCGGGAATCGAGATCAGGCGCGGGACGTCGGGCTTGTCGAGCTCGGCGAGCGGCACGCGGTACACGTGCGCCACCTCGGCCGGATTCGGCGCCAGCTCGATCGCGTCCCCGGCCCACGCGACGACGGGCGTGATGATGAAGCCCGAGCGCGTGCCGTAGTCGTCGAGGAGCCCCAGCACCGAGGCCGGCTCGAGCGCGAGCCCCACCTCTTCCCGCAGCTCGCGCAGCGCCGCGCGTCCGGGCTTTCGCCCGCGTCGATCCGGCCGCCGGGCAGGGCCCACTGACGGGCATGGGCGCGGAGCGTCGCGGTGCGCCGGGTCAGAACAAAGCAGGCGCGCCCTTCGTCGTCCGGGAGGAGCACGACGGCCACTGCGGCGGGCCGGCGACCGTCAGGAACGATCGGGTGCCGCTCGAACCGGTCCAGGTTGGCCCTGACCCGCGCCTTCAGCGCGTCGTCGAACCCTCCCGCCTCGCGATCGGCCACGCCCTAGCGGCCGATCATCCGAGCCCCCAGCTCCGCACATGCGCGGGGGTGATCCGGAACATGACACGGTTCGGACGGCATGGCACGGCCGTTCCAGAGGCGCTCGAGCCGACGGTACTTCGCGTGGAAGCGCTCGATCAGCGTGCGGCGCTCGGCGCCGTCGTCGAGAAACTCGGCGCGCCCCTGCACCGTCACGCCGCGCACCTCGCCGCCGGCGCCGACGTCCTCCGCCACCACGCACACGCGCGCGTCGCGGCGCAGATTCCGGACCTTCTGGGTATCCGCGACGCTGATCATGGCCAGGATCGCCGGTCCGTGCAGGAACCACATCGGCATCGCCAACGGCGCGCCGTCGGCCTGCACGGTCGCGAGCACGACGACCTCCCTGGTGGCGAGGAACCCCTGGATCGCCGCCTCGTCGAGGCGCATCTAGTAGGCGGGCAGCGTGCCGGCCTTCACGCCGGTCTTGCGCACCGCCGCCACCTCCTCGGCCGCCTTGGCGGCCATGAAGCGGCTGTCGCTCGCGAGCGTCACGAACTGGTAGCCGGCCGCGACCATCTTCAGCGCGTAGGCGGCGGTCGCGTTGTGAATCCCCGCCGCGACGCCGTGCCGCTTGCAGGCCTCGACGATCTTCTGCTGGGCCTCCACCACCGGCGGATCCGTCTGGTCCAGGCGCGGCTTGCAGCCCATCGTCAGCGAGAGATCCGACGGGCCGACGTAGACCGCCGTCGACGCCGGGAACTTTGAGGATCTCGTCGATGTTCTTCACCGCCTCGGCAGTCTCGATCATCGGCATCACGATCAGATCGTCGTTGGCGTGGTCGCCGTAGTCGGCGCCCGCGTAGATCGACGCGCGCACCGGACCCCAGCTCCGGTAGCCGCGCGGCGCGTACTTGCAGGCGGCGACGAGCGCCTCGGCCTGGGCCTTCGTGTTGATCATCGGACAGATGACGCCGTAGACGCCCGCGTCGAGGATCTTCATGAGGAGCGCCGGATCGTTCCAGGGCACGCGGGCCAGCGGGATGACCGGCGTCGTCGATATGGCCTGCAGCATCGTGACCGCGGCCTGGTAGTCGACCACGCCGTGCTGCATGTCGACGGTCAGCGAGTCGAATCCCTGATGCGCCATCACTTCGGCGGCGAACGAGCTCGGAATGGACAGCCAGCCGTTCACCACCGCCTCGCCCCGCGCCCAGATCTTCCTCAGGGTGTTCTCGCGCACGTGCTCCTCCTTCGATCGTCAGCTGGGAACGTCGGCCCTGTCACAGCTCCGGGCGACACACCACCCGAAAGTTGCACCACTTCGCAGATTCTGAGGTCCTCGGTCTTCTCGAAGTCGGCGATCGCCGCGGCGTTCGCCGCCGGATCGACCAGGTACGCCTTCATCGAGCGGATCGAGAGACGCAGCTGCTCCTTGATGGCCTCGAGCCGCTCGTCGTTCCAGGACAGCTGCGTCACTTCGGGCTCGCGCAGGTTTGCCTCGAAGAGATCGACCTTCGCGGGCGGCACGCCCAGCACCTCGTCGGCGTAGAGCGCGTAGCAGCCGAGCTGGAATGCGGCGCCGTCCGGGGTCGCGCCGCCCGTCTTCCAGTCCACCAGCGCGAGCCGGCCGTCGTCGGTCCAGAAGCCGAAGTCGGGCGCCATCCACACCGGCGTACCCTCGAAGTCGAACACCTTGGACCAGTGCTCGATCGACCAGTGCTCGGGCGGCGTCTTGCGGATCGACGCCACCAGCGGCAGGCGGAAGAAGTTGCGCAGGCAGACCGTGACGTTGCGGGAGAGCGCCTGCCACACCTCGGGCTTCAGGTCGATCGCGTACTCGTGCTCGAACAGCGCGACCGTCTTGGGGCTCTCGCGATAGCGGCCGGCCTTCGACGAGCGCCATTCGCCGCGCATCCGCTCGACGACGTCGGCGATGAACGGCTCGACCGGGAGGTCGCGCCCCTCGGCGAAGGCGTGCAGGACCATCTCGATCGCGTCGTGCACGACGCGCCCCGCCCACATCTGGCGCGACGCGAGCTGCTTGAGGATGTAGAGGCGGCGCACCTCCTCGCCGGCGGCGGCGTCCCACCCGCCCCAGGCGCCGTAGTAGTGGTAGAAGTAGCGGCGGCGGCAGTCTTGAAAGGTGTCGTCGCGGCTGCGCGACCAGGAAAACTCGTTGGCGAGCTCGGCCATCGGCGGCATTGTCGCACGGCTTGACGCCCTCCGGACACGCTGCTAGCGTGACGCCAATGGCCGCACCGTCGTTCACGGTCGAGTGTCCGTGTTGCAAGGCCAAGCTCACGCTCGACCCGGAGCTCCGGGCGGTCATCGCGCACGAGGCGCCGCCGCCGACGCGGTCGGTCGACGATCTGGGCGCGGCGTTCGACAAGCTCCGCGCCAAGTCCGCCGAGCGGGAGGAGCGCTTCAAGGAGCAGCTCCGCGCCGAGGGCGAGAAGGGGAAGCTTCTCGACCGCAAGTTCCAGGAGGGTCTCAAGAAGGCCAAGGACGATCCTCGCCACCGAAGCGACCGTTCGACCACGACTAGCATGGCCGGCGACCTGCTGGGCGCCCTCCTCCGGCAGGTCAGCCGGAGCTTCTATCTCTCCCTGGCCGTCCTTGCCGCGCTCGCTCCGCGAGCCGATCGGCCTCGCCTACCTGCTGGCCCGCGCCGCCGACACCATCGCGGACACACGGCTCATCCCGCGCGACGACCGGCTCGGGCACCTCGAGATCCTTCGGCAGGCCGGCGCCGGCGAGCTGGTCGACGTCCGGGCGCTCGCGCGCGCCTGCGCGCCCGTGCAGACACACGCCGCCGAGCGCCGGCTGCTCGAGCGGGTGGGCGAGGCGCTCGCCCGCATCGAGGCCCTGGCCCCGGCCGACCGCCACGAGGTGCGCGCGGTGCTGGCGACGCTGACGTCGGGCATGATCTTCGACCTCACACGCTTCCCCGGCGAGGACACGGAAGGGACTCGCGGCGATCGAGACGCTCGAGGAGCCTCGACCACTACGTGTATCTGGTTGCCGGCTGCGTCGGGCCCTTCTGGACGGCGCTGCACATCGCGCACCGGCCCCGGCTCAGCGACTGGCCGCTGCGTGAGATGAGCGAGCAGGGCGTGAGCTTCGGCAAGGCGCTGCAGCTCACCAACGTGCTGCGCGACGTGCCGGGTGACCTCGCCCACGGCCGCTGCTACCTGCCGGCGCGCGAGCTGGCCGCGCTCGGGCTCGGGCCGCGCGACCTGCTCGAGCCGGCCGGTGCCGCCCGCGCGCGCCCGCTCTACCGTCGCCTGCTGGGTCTGGCCCTCGAGCACTACGACGTCGCGTGGGACTACACGCTGGCGATCCCGCGGCGCGAGTGGCGCATGCGTCTGGCGTGCGCGTGGCCGCTCCTGATCGGGCTCGCGACCCTCGCCGCCCTCACCGCGCACCCGAACCCCCTCGGCGTGACGGCGCCGGTCAAGATTCCCGCCGCGCCGTGCGCGCTGCTGGCGCGATCGGCGTTCACGGTCTGGTCCAATCGCGCCCTCGCCGCCCACGCCGCTCGGGTGCGGGCGACCATCGCCGTCTAATTTCTTCTTGCGAAACCGGGGCGCTCGACCGCAGGGTAAAGCAAGCGCGAGCCGATCGGCCTGACCATGGAGGAGACGATGGAACGCATGTTCGGTGAACCCGAGCCCTGGACGCCGACCCCGACGCCGGCGGCACCACCGGCCCCTGCACCCGCCCCCTGCCAGGCCCGCGCCGGCGCCGAAGGCCGCCAAGCCCAAGGCCAAGGCAAAGGCCCTCAAGAAGGCCAAGGCCCGGCCGAAGAAGGCCAAGGCCAAGGCCCGGAGCAAGGGCAAGAAGAAGGCGAAGGCGCGCCGCCGGCGCTAGTCGAGAAGCTCGAGGCCCAGGAGGGTCGCCGGGTCGATCCTCGCCGAGCCCACCATCGCGCCGAAATGCAGGTGCGGGCCGGTGGCTCGGCCGGTGGATCCCACCGTCCCGATCGTCCGGCCTCGCTCCACGCGCTCGCCCTCGACGACCGTCGTCGTGTCGAGGTGGAAGTAGAGCGTGAAGAGGCCGAGACCGTGGTCGAGGATCACCAGCCGACCCGGAAGAAGAACTCGGCGACAAGGGCGACCTTGCCCGAATTGGCCGCGACGACCGGCGTCCCGCGGGGCGCCGCGAAGTCGATGCCGCCGTGAGGCGAGCGCGGCTGACCGTTGATGATGCGGCGCGCGCCGAATCCGGTGCCGGCCGCCGGGGTTCCGACGGGCTTCGCGAACCGCCCCCGCCAGAGCCGGTCGGGTGTGACGGTCCGGTAGAGGGTCGTCAGCTGCCTGGTCTCGTCGACCGCACGCTTCTCCGTCTCCGGATCCAGATCGACCATCGTCTGCGGCAGCGTGAGGCGCTCCTGGGGAAAGCTCCGCCGGGCGATCGTCAGACTACCCTGCGCGTTCCGCGGCTCACGCCCCGGCTCGACGACTCCCACCTTCCACAAGTGGGCCCCGGGCTTCGTCTCCAGATCGACACCTATCAGCGCGGCCTGGCCGCCCGCGTAGGGAAAGAACCTCAGCGGTCGGCCGTCCATCGAGCCCTCGACCGACGCGCCCTCGGGCACGTCGCGCACGTGAAGCCAGGCGACGTCACCGAGCTTCGGTTTCGATGGATGCCAGGCGACGCCGACCCGTTCGGCCGCGCCGGAAGAGCCCGAGATCAGAGCGAGGCCGACGGCGACGACGCCGACTCGGCCCCAGATCACTCTGGACGTTGCTGGCGGAGAAACTGCTCGATTTCCGCGACGAGCTGGGAGGCCGGCGGCAGGTCGCTCGGACCGGCCGGCGCGGCCGGCGGCGCCTCCTCGGGCACGTCACGCGCCTCGAGCTTCTTGATGTAATTGGCGATCTTCGCGTTCTGCGCGACGATCTCTTTCAGGTTGGCGTCGAACTGCTTCACCGCCTCCTCGAGGTCGCCGACGTCGACCGTGGCCCCCAGGAGGGGCGCGACCCGCTGGACCAGGCCCAGGGTCGCCCTCGGGTTCTCGATGCCCGAGATGTAGTGCGGGACGTTGGCCCAGAGGCTCGCCGTCGCGAGCCCCTGCTCCTTGCAGATCGTGTTGAGCACGCCGACGATCCCGGTCGGCCCTTCGTACTTCGTCGGGCGGACCCCGAGGCGAACGGCCAGCTCCGGATCCGACGCGCTGCCGGAAAGACGGACGGGCCGGGTGTGCGGCACCTCGGCGAGCAGCGCCCCGAGCGTCAGCACGAGCGTCACCTCGCACCGCCGCGCGAGCTCGAGAACCGTGCCGCAGTAGGCCTTCCAGCGCAGGTGCGGCTCGATGGCCACGCCCAGGATGACGTCACGCGCCAGCGCCGAAGCCTGGCTGATCGAGAACTCCGTGGCCGGCCACGTGATCTCACGCTCGGTCTCCGAGCCGGGCTTGAAGCGAACGTACGGTCGGGAGAGGCCGAAGTGATAGAACTCCTCGGGATCGATCTCGGCGAACTTCTCGGCCCGAAAGGACGTGCCCAGGTAGCGCACGGCGGTCGTCGCCGACTCGGCGGCGTCGTTCCAGCCGCCAAACGCCATGATGAGGATGGGCCGGCGGAGGCCCTCAGGTCGTGACTGGATCTTCAGGGCATCCATTCGGATACTCTCCTCGACGTTGTATGGGGGAGTCTAGCACGAACGACCAATTGACCGGCCCGCCTTGCGAACGGTAGGATGTGCGCAGTTTCGAAACCCCTGGGAGGACCTGCATATGCGCGGCAAGCACTGGCGACTGCTCTTGATGGGAACGTCACTCCTGCTCGTTGGCGGCTGCGCCAGCAGCGAGGAGTGGAACACCTGGCGGTCGAGCACGAGCCACTTCGCAGTCCAAGGAGCATTTCGACTTCTCCATGCGGAATAGCTGGGGGACTCGAAAGGGACGGTCACGAAGAACGACATCGCCCTGGCGCAGAGCCAGAGCTGGTTCGGGCAGCCCGTGACCGTTTCTCAGGAGCAGATTCTCGAGCGCTAGACCAGGCTCCGCTCGGGCACGCAGGCACCGGCCTGACGATTCAGGGGGCAGTTTGGCTGCGGCGGACGTCGCCTGCTGCCCGAGAACCCGCTGTCGATCCGCAGGGTTAGGCCCCGGGGTCGGCTGGCACGGCACATGCCATCGAGTGTCACACATGACAAACACTAGGCTCGCTCGCGCGATTCGTTCACTGGCCGCGGCCGCTATGCTGTTGTCTCTCGGTACCCAGGGCGCCCTGGCCGCGGATCCGCCGGCGGACCGCGTTCTCCAGGCCGACCGGTATACCTCCGAGAAGGGACGCGGGCTCGCCCAGAAGTACCAGGCGACGCTCCGCGACCTGAATGCGAAGGTCTACCACTGCATGCCCTGGCTGGAGGTCAAGAAGGAAGGCATCGGCTTCTACAAGCCGAAGCACATCGACGGGGATAACCGGTACCTCTCGCTGAACGTCACCGTCGATCAGCAGCCGGCGCCCGAGTTCGCCCGCCTGACCGTCCAGGAGCGCGTCTCGGCGATGTTCTCGCGCTACGTTCCGCACCTTCTGCGCTCGATGGCGACCAATGACCTGCTCAAGGATCCCGGCTCGACGGGTTCACCGTGATCGTGAGCTGGTTGAAGGCCGAGCCGGCGAGCGGCCAGCAACCGGTGCATGAGACGGCCGCGGCCTTCGTTCCCAAGCCGCTGGCCTCCGACTTCCTGAAGAGCCGCGCCAGCCTGCCCCAGCTCGCGGATGGCTCGCACGTCATCGCCTGGGACGGCGAGACCAAGCTCGGCCAGATGAAGCCGAAGGCCTGGGCCGACGACTTCGTCCTGACGCTACAAGGTCGCGGGCTACACCCCGGATCCGAAGACCAGCTGCAACCAGACTAGAGCCCTCGACGCCTCGCGCGGGCGCTCACGCCCGCCGAGGCGAGAGGGCGGCTCGAACCTCCCGCGCAATCCGCTTCAGCGCCTGCGCCGATTCGCATCCCGGCGAGACGACCACGAAGGCCTCTCCCGGTCGGCGGCGACGGACAGCGCCGGATCGAACGGCACGCTCCCGAGGAAGGAATCCCCGCGTCGGCGGCGAGCCGCGAGGCATCCGGCCCGGGAAAGAGCCTCGCCATGTTCTCGACGAGCCCCAGCACCGGCGCCCTCGTGGCGGCGGCCGCGGTCACCGATCGACGGACGACCAGCTGCGACACCTCCGACGGGATCGTCACCACGATGATCCCGTGAAGCGCCGGCGCGAGCGACGCGACGGTCGCCAGCCGATCGGTCCCGGGCGGCAGATCGAGGAGCAGCGCGTCGAGCTCGCCCCAGTTCGTATCCGCCAGGAACTCGCGGACTGCGTTGGCCTCCATGGCCCCGCGCCAGGTGTGCGCTTCCTCCTGGATCGGCGAGTCCCAGGTGAGGGGCTCGGCGTCGCCGGCCAGCAGCAGGTCCATCGACATGACCTTCACGCCGAGCGTGGTCCCGGGCGGATCGACGCCGCCGTCGGCCAGGACGAGCCGCCGGCCGCGCACGCCGAGAATCTTGGCCTGGGTCGGGCCGTTGAGGTCGGCGTCGAGGACGCCGACCTTCCATCCGTCGAGCGCCAGGCAGCACGCGAGATTCGCGGTGAGCGCTGACTTGCCGACGCCGCCCTTGCCCGACACGATCGCGACCACCGATCCGACCGACGCGAGCCGCCGCCGGAGCTGGCCCTGCTGAGCCTCGACCTGGCCCGCGATGTTCGAGCCGCCGTCGCCCGCCACGTCCCGGTAGCGCTTCACGCGGCCTTCTCCGCCCAGGCGGCGCGGCCGATCAGCAGCAGCGCCGTCACGGTGACGAGCAGGAACACGCTCGCGCCCGCGCGAAAGGTGATCTCACCCCCCAGGGCGCGGACACGGTGGCGGTCTCCGGCCGCAGGACGACCTTCAGGACGTGCCACGCCCGAAAGGCCATGAACAGGGTGAGAACTCGCGCGAAGTCGCGGCGGGAGAGGACCCAGCGCTCGAACCACGCCCGGCGGCGCGCGAGGAGGTACGGGATCGCCACCACGAAGGCGAGACCGAGAACGATCCACACCACGCCCGGCTGCATCATTCGTTCGCCACGGACGCCGACTCCGTGCGCGGCGAGATAGACGCCCCCGATCCAGTAGATCACGCCGTAGGTCAGGTACGCGCGCGCGGCGACGTCGAACCGATCCCTCACGGCTGGGCTCGGAATCGCGAGCCCCACTTCGCGCGGACGTCGGCGAGAAGCTCCTTCGTGATCGTCGTTTCGCCCCGGCCGCGCGCGTAGGCCTCGACGGCCTTGATCACCATGCCGCGCGCGAACGAGGGGATCGCCTGAAGCCGCGCGCGCGCCTCCTCCTCCCAGACGAGCTCGTAGTCCACCGGCAGGCCGAAGGTGAGCGACGCCGGGAGATCGATCGTCGCCCCGCCGTGAGCCCCGGGCTGGTAGCCACAGGCCGGGTCCTCGGCGAGGTAGTCGCCGTGCGTCGCGTAGGCGCGGCAGCGGCAGCCGCCGCAGATCTTCGAGAATTCGCAGACGCCGCAGCGCCCGCCGAGCCTGGGATCGCGCAGGTCGCCGAACACCGGAGCCGTGCGCCACAGGTCCGCGAAGGACCGCTCGCGGAGATTGCCCGCCGTCACGGGCATGTAGGGGCACGGCGTGACGTCGCCCTCGGGTGTGATCCGACAGTAGTACTTGCCGGCCGGGCACGAGCCGTGGGCGTAGTTGCGGAGCAGCGGCGAGGACGGATTCATCTCGTAGAGGATGCGGCGAAAGTGCGGGGCGCACTTCGCGCGGATCAAGAGCCCGTCGGCGCGGCCCACCGGCACCGACCACGGATCCTCGAACTTGTCGGGGCTCCGCCGCTCGCCCAGCCCGAAGAGCGCCTTCACGAACGAGGGCGGGCCGCTGCCGGCGCCCTGGACCCGGGCGAGGTAGGTCAGGATTCGCTCATAGGCTGCGGGATCGATGTCCGTCAGGTTCTTGCCGCGGCCGGTCCGCACGAGGAAGAAGAAGTTCAGGACCTTCGCGCCGAGCTCCTTCGCCAGGTCGATCATCGCCGGGACCTCGGCCACGTTCCAGTCGGTCACCGACATGTGCAGCGAGAAATCGAGGCCGGCGTCGCTCAGCACGCGGGTCGCCCGCACCGCGGCGTCCCACGAGCCCGGCAGGTGGCGAAACGCGTCGTGCTTCGCGCGATCGGTGGAGTCGAGGCTGATCGACGCGCCGAGGACTCCGTGGGCGCGCATGAGCTTCGCCTCGGGCTCGCGCAGCAGCACGCCGTTGGTGCCCAGCACCGTCGTGAACCGCTTCTCCGCCGCGTAGGCGGCGATGTCCCAGATGTCCTTCCGGAGCAGCGGCTCGCCCCCGGTGAGGATCAGGAAGACGTTGGGGTTGACGAGCGCGATCTCGTCGATCACGCGCCGGCACTCGGCCGTGGACAGCTCGCCCCGCGTATCGGCCCCCGCGAACGCCGACATATAGCAGTGCGCGCACTCCAGATTGCACCGCTGCGTGAGATTCCACGACACGCTGTACGCCGTGTACGCCGTCGCCCCCGCCGCTGTCCCGGTGCCCGACGCCGACGACGTCATCGACGCCGCCGCTGCGGACGCAGCCGAAGCGATGTGAGGTGAAGAGGACTCACTCACGATCCAAGACCTGATGCGCAGCTGCGCGGGTGTGGTGGTTGGGATCCATGGAGGCGCGGGGGTGGGGGTGGGAGTGCCTCCCGGGATCCGTGTAGTCAGGATTGCGCTTGCCTGAGGCATGAGGACCGGCCGAACCCGGTCGCAGCAGTCGGATCCCGGGAGGCACTCCCCACCCCCACCCCCGCGCCTATCGCGGTTTCTTGTTCGACACGTACCCCGCGATCACTTCGTTCATGGTCTCGCGAGCGTGCCCGATCCCTCTTCGCACACGGCGAGGTCGATCGTCGAAACGCCCTTGGCGGCCGCCACGCGCTCCACTTCCTCGCGCGTCATGTCGCGCATGAACCCCGCGGGCACGCGGTTGAGCCGGGCCGTCGCGTCCTCGGTCCACGCGAAGCGGGCGCCGTCGCCGGTCGGCGTCGCCGCGGGCGCCTCGGCCGGCTCGAACTTGGTCTTCGCCAGAAGGGTGTCCCAGCCCGCGCCGAGCTTCTCCCGTCCGACGGTCTCCTCGATCATCGGCAGCGCGAGCTGACAGGTGATGACCGGAATCTTGCGCGAGCGCGCGTACTTCTCGACCCGCGCCTTGGCGCGGCGCCGAGGTACGCGTCGGTCACCTCACGCAGCGCGTCGCGCGCCTCGGCGGACCACTTCACCTGGACGCCGGGCAGCGCCTCCTCCGACTCGATGCCGCCCTCCTGGGCCGCGATGGCCTCGACCGCCTCCCGCGTGATCGTCTGAAACTTGTCGGCGCCGGCCTTGCAGACCGGGCACGTGACGACGGGATTGGGGCCCTTGACCGTGTAGCCGCAGACGGAGCAGATGGCGGTCGCCGCCTGGGACTCGGCGCGAAGCTGCGCGACCGCGACGTCCTCGGCCAGGATCTGCATCCGCTCGGCCATCCGCGTCGGCATGAAGATGGCCATCGCCTCGTCGATGACCTTGTTGGTGACGACGGTGTGGCCCTGCTCGATCGCGTAGCGCAGGAGCGCCGTGCGCGCGACGCCCTTGACCTGCGGCGGCACACGCTCCATCCGCGCCTCCGCCTCCTCCGTCCACGAGATGATCTCCTCGGCCTTGACGTCGAGCGGCGGATAGAACTTGCCGCCGGTGAGCAGCACGTTGCACGGCGCCAGCCGCAGAATATTCTCGGTATTCGAGCCGAGGTCGACCTCGTTCTCATCCGAGTGCACGCCGACCCGCCCGAGGATGAGGAGCCACGGCTGCTCCTTGCGGACGAAGGTCAGGATCTTCTCGAAGCACTTGCCGTCGAGGAGCGTGATGGCCAGCTCCACCCCGGCGTCGGCGGCGAGCTTCCGGGCGATCTCGAGGTGCGACTGGTAGATCTTGGCGAGGCCCGTGTCGATGATCTCCTCGTGGAGCTGCTCCTGCTCCTTGAAGCGGAAGATCTTCGACGCCTTCTCGTTCAGCACGCCGACGATGCCGTTGAACATCGCGTAGTGGAGGTACGGGTCGTAGACCGCGACGGCCTGAAGCGGCCGGTGGAGCGCCGTGGCGAGCTCGATGCCGAGCCGGAGGCCGTTGAAGGACTGCGGCGAGCCGTCGAGGCAGACGACGATCGCGCCCTGCTGGTCCTTCAGCGCGTCGGTATTGCGCACGATCAGCGTGTCGCGGGCCACGCGCCGGACGAACCGCTCGGTGACGGAGCCGAGCTGGCTGTCCTTCACCGCACCCATGCCGAGGGCGCCCATCACCACCAGGTCGTAGTCGGAGGCCTGGCGGTCCTCGATGAGGACCTTGTAGTGCTTGCCGTCGATCATCTTGGGTTCGAAGTCGAGGCCGGCTTCGGTGGCCTTCTTCGCCATCACGTCCAGGTACGACTCGGAGATGAGCTGCAAGCCCATCGCGATCAGCGAATCGTGGATCTTCCGCTGGCGCTCGAGCTCGGTCCGTCCTTGTACTCCTCGGGAAGCGTGTATTCCATCTGCTTGAACCGGTAGTCGTGCAGTCGCGCGGCGTACACGTGAATGCCGGTCAGTCGGGCGCCGCTCGTCCGGCCGAGCTCGACCGCCACGTCGATCGCGCGGTTCGAGTGATCCGAGTTGTCGACCGGAACGCAGATGTGCTTGAACATGAAATCCCCCTGTCTAGCCTCAGTGCTACCGGATCAACGCAACTCGTACTCGACCGTCGCCGTGGCCTTCGGCGCGATCGTCAGCTCTTTCGTCATGGTCCGCGGCTCGTCGTAGAGGGCCGCCCGTCCTTGTCGCTGCCCTTGGGTCGGAAGCCGGCATGCCACATCGTGATCTTGTACGTCCCGGGCGGCACGTCGCCGATGCGGAACGCGCCCGAGGCATCGGTCACCGCCACGTACGGGCTGTCGTGAACGAGCATCCAGGCGAACATGTGCGGGTGGGCGTCGCACAGCACGCGCACCACGCCCGGCTTCCCGAGCCGCTTGGTGATGTCGATCATCTGATCCTTGTTCGGCAGCGCCAGGTTGAAGACGGTGGGCTGGCCGAGATATCCGTGGCGTGTTGTGGAGAATCGGGTCCAGGTTGCGCACCCGCACGCGATCGCCCGGAGCCACGGCCGTCAGCGTGGCCGACGAAGACGCAGTTCCGGTTGTCGACGATGACGTCGCCCGTGCCCTTCTTGCCGCGGGTGACACCTTCGATCATCACCACGGTGTCCCGCACGCCCCGGTCCGGGCCGACCACGAGCGCCTCGGACGGCTTCTGGTCCCCGCCACGTCGCGGTTCTTGTTCACCGGAATCGGGCTCAGGGTCGGCGGCGTGCCGACGAATCGGACGACGCCGGTCACGGTGCCGCCGTCCTTCACCGTGATCGCCTCGTAGGCCGCCACCGGCGCCGCCAGCGAAGCACGGCCAGGCTCGCGGTCGCGATCAGTCGCGGACGCCTCACGGCTCTCGATTGATCAGCCACTCGAGCGCGAGCCAGGAGGCTCCGGCTGTACCGGAAGAACCACAGCGGGAACACGATCACCAGGGGCACCACCAGCGCCAGCTCGGCCGCCGTGGAGAGCGCGGTCAGGCCCCAGAGCAGAAAGAAGAGTCCGAGCGCGAGGACCGCCGTCACCGCGTAGTTGACGTAGATCGCGCCGACGAAGTAGCCCTGCGCGCGCTCGAACCGGAGGCCGCAGAGGACGCACGCCTCGGCCATCGAGAACCAGCCCCGGAAGAGCGGCGTTTCCCCGCAGCGGGGACACCTGAGCCGCAGCGCCCGACTCAGCGATGTCGCGACCGCTCCGCCATCGCTCACGCCGCCGGCCTCAGGACCGACCACTCAGTGCTTCGCCGGCTCGGTCGTGGCCGCCTTGACGCCGACTGCGTCCTCTTCACGACCGCGAACCCGTCGGGCAAGAGCACGAGGACCAGCAGCGTCGCGATCACCAGCGGAGTGACGGCGACCATGCCGGGTGCGCGCCTCGAAGCGCGAGGTGCATGAAGTACATCGCGACCAGCGCCGCCTTGCCGAGCGCGAGCCGCACAGCAGCACGCCGATCGTGAACTTCGCGACGGCAGGTAGATCACCGCGATCTCGACCACCGTGAGGGATCGCGAGGTACCAGAAGATCGCCACGTAGTTGGGATGCTTGTGCTCCGCGGTCGCCATGGCGCAGACCCCTACAGGAGATACATGAAGGTGAAGACCATGATCCACACGAGGTCGACGAAGTGCCAGTAGAGCCCCGCGATCTCGACCGCGTTGTAGCTCGCCGCCGGCACCGGACGCCGCTTGACCACCATCATCATCGCCAGCAGATAGATGACGCCGCCGGTGACGTGCAGGCCGTGAAACCCGTCACCAGGAAGAACGACGTCCCGAAGAGCGAGGCGCCCCAGGGGTTGCCGTTGATGTGAGCCCCCGATGGATCAGGTAGTCCACTCGTAGGCCTGCAGGCTGACGAAGAGCGCGCCACCGAGCGCCGTCAGGAAGAGGAGCACCCGCGCGCGTGTCCGGTCTCCCTTTCCCAGCCACTCGAGCGCCTTCACCATCGTCACGCTCGAGCAGATGAGCAGGGAAGGTCATCGCGGCCATCAGGTTGATGCCGAGGACGTCGTACGGCCTGGGCCAATCGCCGCTGGTGGCCGCATCGCGCTGCAGCGGCGAGGAGCGTGCCGAATCCGACGGCGTCGCCCGCCAGGAAGATCCACATGCCGAGCTTTCCCCAACTCTCGGGTGTGAGCGGCGACTCGGCGGGTTCCACCGCCCCCATGCATCGAGGCTACTGACTCATGTCGTCTCCTTGAGGATCTCAGGGTCGTCTGGTGCGGTGAGAACGGGCCGCGAGCCATCGCTGCGAGGCTCCGCGGGCCATAGCCGGCGTGGTACGCGAGGAGCGCCGGCGACTGCTGCCATCAGACCGAACGGCAGCAGGATGAGACCGGAGATACGGCCACGTGTAGGTCTGGTCTCCGAAGGGCGTCGAGATGCACGAGGCGCACGCCCGGGCGAGGCCCGGGTGAGGGCACCGCCAGCACGGCCGATCCCCAGCGCTTCATACGAGGTACACCAGGAGGTACAGGATCGGCCACGCAGCAGGACCACGAAGTGCCAGTAGATCATGCACGCCCGCAGGGATCCGGCCCGGCCGTCGGCGAACCGCCCCGCGCGGCGAGCAGGACGGTGAGGGCCGGCCCAGAGGACCGCCGCGACGACGTGAGCCGCGTGCGTCCCGATGAGCGTGTAGAAGGTTCCGCCGTAGGCGCCCGCCGGCACGGTGAGCCCGAAGCTGACGAGGCGGACCCATTCGTAGCCCTGGACGATCAGGAAGACGGTTCCGAGCGCCGCGGCGATCAGGAGCCGTCGCACCAGACCGGCGTGTCGTCCGCTTCGCGGATCGGGCGGCCGCCAGCATCGCGACACTGGACGCGAGCAGCACCAGCGTGTTGGCGCCGGTGACGCCGACGGGCAGGCGCGGCTGGAGCGGCGGCGGCCACTGCGCCGCCCGTCACCCGCAGGACCAGAAAGCGGCCGAGACCAGGCCGCCGAAGAACATGATCTCGCCGCAGATGAGGAACAGCATGGCGATCCGGATGTTGATCCAGCCGCGGACGCCGCGGCCCCGGCTCGCGCTCGGGCCCGTCGCCCCCGCCCGTCGGCGGGAGCGGCGGCTCGCGGTGTCCGTTGGTGCGCCGGGCAACCGGCGGCGTCTCGGTGACGGTCGTCACCAGCGGATCCCGACGAGGAACGCCGACACGATGAGCGCGCCGATGATCGTCAGCAGCACCTCGCACCGTCCGTCGATTCCGCGCGTCGATCCGTCATCGTACCATGCCGAAGGCCAGCCAGGGCAAGGAGGACCGGCAGGTACAGGAGCGACGCCAACAGGAACGACGCCGCGCCGAGCCCGCCGACGTGCGTCAGGGACCTGACGCCGCCGAGCCACCACGAAGGCCGTGCCGAGGACGAAGGCGCCGACCGAAGTAGATCGGACCGGCCAGCCCGATCAGCGTGGGCAGAAGGCTCACGGCGAGCAGCGCCAGGCAGCCGGTGACGATCTGCCGCTCGGTACTGGTTCCCTCGGCGTCGACGACGGGCAGGAGCCGTACGCCGGCCCGGGCATAGTCATCGCGATACAGGCGCGCGATGGCGAGCGTGTGGGACAATTGCCAGAGGAACAGGATGCCGAACAGCACCCAGGCGCCGAGCCCGAAGGCCTCGCGCGACGCGACTCCAGCCCGTCACCGGCGGCAGCGCCCGGGCACCGCACCGACGATCGTGCAGAGCGGCGTCCGGAGCTTGAGCGGGAGTGTAGGCGAACAGGTAGAGTCCCGTGGTGGCGCGCGGTCACGAGCATCACCAGCGGGCCCACGAAGGCTCCGAGGTAGCCGAGCCCGGCGACGGTGACCGCGGTGCCGAAGAGGAGCGCCTCGAGCGGCGCGAGCCTTCCCTCCGGCAGCGGGCGCGCACGCGCGTGCGCTCCATCCGGGCGTCGCACGTCCGCTCCCAGTACTGGTTCAGCGCGAGGGTCCCGCCGGCCGCCAGCAGCGTGCCCACCAGCAGGTGAACGAGCCGGGCGTAGTCCGGCGCGCCGGACAGGCCGACGTAGTAGCCGACGACGGTCGTCACCAGGATCATCAGCACGACGCGCGGCTTCGTAAGGGCGATCAGGTCGGCGACGACGCTGACGGCGGTCGCGCGCCTGCGCGGCGACGATCGCTTCGGTTGGGCTCATCGGCGCGCGCTCCAGGAGATCGCCTCGTCCCCGGCGCCAGCCGCGATCCGGCTCGGCTCCGACTCGTCCGGGCCCAGCGTCGTCGTGATTCTGCCGTTGGCCTGCTGATTCGCGACGATGCCCGAGGCTCGCACGCTGAGGGCCACGGTGGCGGCCAGGATGAGACTGCCGACGAGCCGGTGCGCCACCGGCGGGCGATCACCGATCAGCTGCTCGCCCGGAATCCAGAGCGACGAGAACCGCGCCAGAAAGCTTCCGACGCCGAGCAGGAGCTGGACCCCGAGCAGGACCAGAAGAAGCCGCGAGAGCGGCACCGCCACCGCGTCACCGCTGCCGGCGGAGCCTCGCCGTCACGATCGGCACCAGCGCGAACACGAGGACCGCGCCGGCCAGGTGCAGGTCGATGCGGCCCGTGTGGGTCAGCAGAGCACCGAACACGATCTGCGCGTAGACCAGCGCCGCCGCCAGGACGGTCAGCCCCTTCAGGGCCGGGTCGACGGGAGCGAACGCCGCGCGCGCGCGCGGCGCCGTCAGCAGCGCGATCGCCGCCAGCAAGGCGAAGAAGGCCTGCGCCAGAAGGCCGTGAAGATCGCCAGCGTGTCCTGGAGGAGCACGACCCGCAGCCCCCGAGCAAGCCCTGGGCGAGAACGGCCACGACCGCCAGCAGGCCGAGCCGGCGAAGCCGGCCGCCCTCACGCCAGAGGGCGGCGGCCAGCGCGAGCGTGAGGAGGCCGACGAGCGCGCCTATCAGCCGATGGCTGTGCTCGTAGAAGATACCGCCCACCATCCGCGACCACGGGAGAGAGAATCATGTTGTAGCCGAACGTGCTCGGCCAGTCGGGCACCGCGAGGGCCGCGCCCGTGTTGGTGACCAGCCCCCGAGGAGGATGAGCACGCACGTCGCGGCCAGGTGTCGCGAGCGTCAGACGATGAGCCACCGGTCGTCCGTCTCGATCAGTGCCGCCGCGCTCCGCCCGCCACGACCGGCGGCGTCCACTGCGGCAGGAAGTCTTCCTTCGACTCGGGCGAGCTGTACTCGTAGGGACCGCGGTACACCGTCGGCAGCGTCGGCCCCCAGTTCAGGTGCGGCGGCGGCGAGGGCGCGCTCCACTCGAGCGTGTTGGCGTTCCACGGGTTCATCGGCGCCTTCTTCCCGGCGAACAGCGACCAGAAGAAGTTGACGACGAAGGGGATCTGCGCCGAGGCCGAGGCACAAGCGCCGACACGGTGATGAAGACGTTCCAGTGCTGCTGCGTGCTGCAGGAACTCGTACTGCATCGGGTTGTAGATGCGGCGCATCTGGCCGCCGACCCCGATGATGTGCATCGGGAAGAAGGTCAGGTTGAAGAAGACGAACGTCGGCCAGAAGTGCAGCGTGGCCGAGCACCGTCGTTCATCATCCGGCCGAACATCTTCGGGAACCAGTAGTAGATCGCCGCGAAGGCGCCGAAGATCGAGCCGCCGAAGACCACGTAGTGGATGTGGCGCCACGATGAAGTACGTGTCCTGGATGAAGATGTCGACCGGCGTCGAGGCCATGAAGATGCCCGAGAGGCCGCCGATGACGAACATCGACGACGAAGGCGAGCGCGTTCAGCATCGGGACCGTGAAGCTGCATGTCGCCGCCCCACATGGTGCCCAGCCAGTTGAACGTCTTGATGGCCGACGGCACCGGCGATGATCATCGTCGTGACCGTGAAGGCCATGCCCAGCGCCGGGTTCATGCCGCTGACGAACATGTGATGGCCGTAGACGATCCAGCGACAGGAACGCGATGCCGATCATCGAGAACGCCATCGCGTGGTAGCCGAAGATCGGCTTGCGGCGAGAAGACCGGCAGGATCTCGGAGGCGATGCCCATCGCCGGCAGGATCAGGATGTAGACCTCCGGATGGCCGAAGTACCAGAAGAGGTGCTGCCAGAGCAGCGGCTCACCGCCGCCCGAGGGCTTGAACCAGCTGGTGCCGAGCGTGCGGTCGAACAGCAGCATGGCCACGCCCGAGGTGAGCACCGGCAGGGCCAGGAGGAGCAGGATCGCCGTGATGAAGAGCGACCAGATCGACCAGCGGCATGCGGAAGAGCTGCATGCCCGGCGCCCGCATGTTGATGATCGTCGTGATGTAGTTGATCGACCCCATCATGGAGCCGATACCCATCGATGAACAGGCTGATGCACCAGAGGTTCTGGCCCCAGTTCACGCCGGTGTACGCGGGCACCGCCGAGAGCGGCGCGTACGACGTCCAGCCGGCGGCGGCGTGGCCGCCCTCCACGAAGAAGCCGGAGAGCATGATGACGCCGGCGCTGGCCGTCGACCCAGAACGACAGCATGTTGAGGAACGGGAACGCCATGTCGCGCGCGCCGATCATCGAGCGGAATGCAGAAGTTCGCCGAAGCGAGCCGCCAGGATCGGCATGATCACGAAGAAGATCATGATCGTGGCGTGCATGGTGAACGCCATGTTGTAGGTGCTCGGCTCCAGGATGCCGCCGGTCTCCTTGAGGATCCCGCCGAGGCCGGGGCACCGCCGTCTCGGGCCACGCCAGTTGCCAGCGGACCACGAGCGCGAGCAGCCCGCCCAGGACCATCATGGAGAGGCCGAGGAACAGGAACTGCCGCGCGATCATCTTGTGGTCCGTCGAGAAGATGTACGTTCGCACGAAGCCGAGCTCGTGGTGGGTCGCGGGCCCGGCGTGCGCGTGAGCGGTCGCGCTGGTGGCGCTCATTTCTTGGCTTTCCCCTCTTCTTGGGCTCGGCGGCGGCCGGTCTGGCTCCTCCGCCGGCGCCGCGGCCGGGGCCGCCTGCGCCGTCAGGTTCTCCGCCGCCCACTTCCCGTACTCCTCGGGCGTGTGGACGTAGATCCAGCCCCGCATCCCGGAGTGGCCGAAGCCGCACAGCTCCGCGCAGGGCCACTCTGTACCGGCCGGGCTTGGTCGCCTCGAACCACTGCCGGATCTCACGCCCGGGCACCGCGTCCTGCTTCATCCGGAACTGGGGGACGAAGAAGCTGTGAATGACGTCCTGCGACTTCAGGTGGACCCGGACGACCTTGTTGACCGGGACGTGCATCTCGTCCAGCAGGGTCTTGTCGTCGGCGGTGCCGAACTTGCCGTCGGGGCCGGGATAGGTCACCTGCCAGTTGAACTGCTTGGCCGTCACCTGCACGACGAAGTCGGTCTCCGGCATGGTCATCTTGATCCGCGACCAGGCGGGGACGCTGAGGATCGTCAGGATGACGAGGATCAGCGCCGGCACCACGGTCCACACGATCTCGAGCGTCGTGTTGCCGTGGGTGTACGTCGCGCGGCGGCCCGGACGGTCGCGGTACATCACGATGAACGCGAGCATCGTGACGAAGACCAGGACGAACGTCACGCCGGTGATGTAGTAGATGAGGTGAAAGAGCCAGTCGATCTCCTGGCCGTAGGTCGAAACGTTCTCCGGCAGCCACCAGTCAAGCATGCTCGCAGAGCCTCCTGGCTCTCTACTTCTTCATCTCGAAGGCGACTTTCGCGGTCTGCCCGGCCTTGACCTCGACGTCCTTCGTCTGCTTGCCGAGCGTCTCGTGCCACGCCTCGACGGTGTACTTGCCGGGCGGAACGTTGTCGATCTTGGTCACGCCGTTGGCGTCGGTGACGCCGAAGAACGGGCTCGGCATGACGGCGACCCACCCGAGCATCCAGCTGTGGACGTCGCAGGTGAGCTTGATCATCTCGGGCTTCTCGAACTTCTCCGTCATCAGCTTCTTGAACTTGGGCTGGGCCTTGTTGATGGACGGATTCGCCGTCGAATACGTATGGATGTTGTGCAGGATGTCGTCCGAGTTCTTGAGGTCGAGCTCGCCCGGCGTCATGACGCTCACGTGCGGGACGAACTTGCAGCCGTGCTGATCGACGGTCGTCTTCACCGCCTTCGCGGCGCCCTTGGCGCCCGGGACGGAGACGACGGCGTTCGCGAGCCCCTTGTTGGCGCCGACCACGACCTTCTCGATCACCGCCTCGGTCCCGCACTTCTCGGTGTCCTTGTTCACCTTGAGCTTCGACCACGGGCGTTCCGGCGTACGTCACCGCGGCCTCGATGGTCCCGCCGCCCTGCGCGCCGGCCGGGCCCGGACCGTGGGCGACGACGGCGACGCGCTGCGACGAGCGCGATCGCCAGAAACGCTCCGATTACTTTGCGCATTGCTCAGGCTCCTTCTGAATTGGAGTTATGCACGTCGATTCGCCACTCGCACCACGAGCAGCATCACCGCGAGAGTGAGGATTGCGACGACCGGAGGAATGACGAAACGCCGGTTCGACTGCGGTTCCTCCAGCCGCAGATAGTACCATGACGTCAGCGACATCTTTGTCCCGCTCTCCCCCGCGCCGCCGTCCCAGGCCTGGAACGCGACGGGCATGAAGACCGCGGGCGTGAACGTCGGACGCGCCGTGTCCGTGGAAGTCAGCGGACGCTTGATCACGAGACGATATTGACCGTTGGCATAGACCACCTTGGCGGTCGCCTCGCTGCCCGGGATCGGCACGGATCTTCGTCGGGCCGTTCGCCGTCGCCTCGCTCACGCCCCGGCCGTTGTCCCAGCGCAGGAGGTAGACGGCGTCGGAGGCGTCGCCCATCAGGAAGTAGGGCCGCTCAGGGCCCGCGGTCACCTGCGGCGGGAACTGGAGCGCGATCGCGTCGGCGGCGAGCTTCTTGGCGGGCTCGTCGGCGGACTGCGTCGGGTCGTCCCACGTCAGATGGAAGGCGATCTCCTTGTCGCTGTATGCGGCCCGCACCGCCACCAGGTCGATCACGGGATTGAAGTTCCGCGGTTCGACGATCACCTGCCCCATCAGTGGGACGTTGCTGGGGGCGATGTTCTTCCAGAGGTCGGCGTTCGGGTCGTCGGCGATCGGTCCCGACGTTGCCATCACCTGGATCAGCGTGGTGTAGTGCGGCGACTCCGGACCGAGCGACAGGATGAAGTTCGTGAGATGCCAGATGTCCTCGGGCTTCTCGACGCTGTCGAGGAAGGCGGGCATGGGTGTGCCGAGGACGCCGTTGGCGAGACGCGTGGCGATCTCGGTCCGGCCGGACCCTCCGCGGAAGGTCCACCGCTTCGTCAGGTTGGCCGGCGGTATGGGGTGACCCCACTCGTCCTTCAGCTCGGCGCGCGAGGGGCCGTCGGCGCGGCCCTCGGTGCCGTGGCACTTGTGGCACTCGATCGCCTCGAACATCTCCTTGCCGCGCTTGATCGACTCCGCCGACGAGGCGACGTCCTTGGGCAGCTCGAGCTTCTTGGGCGCCTCCTTGAACTTGTCCGCCGCGAAGGCCTTCACGTACGCGACGAGATTCCACCGGTCCTTCTCGGAGAGCACCGCCCACGGCGGCATCGAGGTTCCGGGCATCCCGTCGGTGATGATCCGGAAGAGGTCCTGATCGGTCGGAGCCTTGTTGGCCGTGGTCCTGATCTTGTAGAGGCCCGCGGTGAAGTCGCGGGGCTTCGGCGCGAGCAGCTCGGCGGCCGGCCCCTTGCCGTCCCCCTTGTCGCCGTGGCAGCCCGCGCACTTCCGCTCGTACACCGCCTTCCCGGCCGCCGCGTCCCCGCCTGCGCGAGCGCGGGCACCGCGCCGGCAAAGAACCAGAGCGCGACGAGGACCCCGACGCCGCCGAGACGCACCGACATCAATGCGTCCTCTTCCCAGCGGCGCGGCTGCTGCGCCGGTCGCGTCGTAGAGGTACATGATGACCTGCCAGATCTGCTCCTCGCTCAGTCGGTCCTCCCAGGCGGGCATGACCGAATTCCAGGGCGTCGACTCCTTCGGCAGCCCGGGCTCGCCCTTGGCGATGCGCCAGAAGAGGTAGGCCTCCTGGAGCATCGCGATCGTGCCCGGATCCTGGAAGTTCGCCGGCGGCGGGTTGAAGCCGTAGGCGAAGTGGCCCTTCCCGTCGAGGTTGTCGCCGTGGCAGTACATGCAGTTGCGGATGTAGATCTCCGCCGCCCGCCGCGACGTGCTTCTTGAAGCTCGCCTGATCCTTCCGCAGCGGGTTGTCCAGCCCGGTGATCGTGATCTCCTTGCCGCGGAACTGGATCGATCCCGGCGGCGCCGGGTGGACGGCGCGCAGTTCCGGCGGCGCCTGCGGCCTGGCCGCGGCCTGCGTGTAGGCGTAGTAGCCGAGCAGGAGCGGCAGGGCGATCAGGAGCCCGAGCCGCAGGTAGCGCCGGTCGGGGTTGACCAGCGTCGCGCGGATCGGCCGGACGAACTCGCGCCAGGAGTCGGAGTCGGACGACACGAACACCAGCACCGCGAGGAGCACGATCGACATGTAGAGCGTGAGGACGCTCCACGGCGCCGGCGGTCGGATGCCGAACCGGAAGACGACGAACGCGACGACCAGCACCAGGATGGCCTGGACGAAGCGGGAGCGCAGAAAGCTCATCGCGTCACTTGAGCGTCATCAGGAACGCCACGAGATCCACGTACTCCTTCGCGGTCAGCGACTGGCCGAACATCGGAGGCATGACGCCCTTCGGGAAGCCCGCGACCGTGCCGGATCCCGCCGGATCGAGGATCTTCTTCATGACGTACTCGGGCGTCTGAATCTTGGCGATCTGCGACAGATCGGGGCCGACCGGCGAGGCGCCGATCTTCCCCGCCTTGTGGCAGGCGATGCAGCCGCCCTTCCCCGAGAAGACCGCCTCGCCCGCCTTCGGGTCGCCCGGAATCTTCACCTCGGCCGCGCCGCCTCCGCCCGCCGCGGCGGCACCCGCCGTCTTGGGAATGTCGTCGAGCTTGACGTCTGGAGTGCCGCCGAGCGACTCGAGGAACGCGGTGAGCGCCCAGAGCTCGGAGCGGTTGAGCCCGATCGGCGGCTTGTCGACCTGCGGCATGATGTTCGGGTAGCCCTCGACGAGATAGGCGCCGGGCTGCAGCAGCGACTCGATGATGTACTGCCTGGCGCTCATGCCCGGCTTGGTCTTCGCCGCGCGGGCGCCGACGCCCGCCAGATCCGGCGCCCGGGTGCCCTTCTGGCCGATCCGGTGGCAGATCTCGCACGTGCCCTTCGTCTTGAAGATCTCCTCCCCGGCCTTCACGAGCTGCGCAGGGGTGACATTGCCGCCCTCGAGCGACAGCTCGGCCGGCGGCTTCGACTGAATCTGCGGAATCGAGTTCGCGTAGTACGTGTACGTGCCCATCACGACGAGCGCGAACACGCCGACCTTGACGCCGACCGGAAGACGCATGGCTAGGACTTCGGCCTCGGCACCCGCGCGGGGTCGGCGTCGCTGCCGCCCGAGAACACCGGCATGGCGGCGGTGTGGCCGTGCCCGCCCGCCTTGCCCCTCTCGGCGAGGCCGCCGAGCCAGAAGACGAACATGACGAGCGCGAAGAAGGCGATCGTGACCGCGGTGATCATGTTGGCCGCGTAGCCGATGGCCGGCGTGACCGCGTCGACCGAGTTGTCCCGCATGACGCCGTACACGTGCCAGTGCTGGCGAATGCCCGAGCGGGCGAAGCCCATCAGGCCCATCAGCCAGGTGAACGTGACCGCCAGAAGGATGAGCACGTACTGCGAGCGGGGCGCGATCGTGCCCCAGCGGATCGCGCCGGTGGAGCGCGCGCCCTTGAACATCGGGATGTCGACCGCCATGACCACCACGATCGCGCCGAGCACCGCCATCACCTGATAGACCGAGAAGCCGATCCGCACCAGCGATTCGACGAAGTAGCCGTACACGCCGTAGAAGATGACGACGGCCGCGGCGAGCCCGAGGGCGACCCACTGGATCAGCATGCCGATCCCCACCCAGGACCTGGTCGAGATGCGGTTGGCGCGCCGGTAGAGGACGAACGACAGGAAGGTCGTGAGGATCATCATGTTCACGGCGGTGTTCTTCGCCGACATGACGCCCAGGAACCCGAGCACCGGATGGTGCGTGCCGCCCATCGCGCGCGCCTCGTCGAGCGTGATGACCATGGAGCGCGGCGTCGCCCAGACCATGAAGCCGAAGGCGAGGATTCCGATCATCATCGGGACGTAGCGGCGGTACCGCTCCGAGCCGGGGATGCGCTCCATGCCGAGCCACAGGTAGTAGTTCGAGCCGATGAACAGCACGCCGATCAGGATCGCCTGGATGATCCAGAGCCACGACATGAAGCCGCCCATCATCGTGATGCCCATCGTCTGGTTGAACGCGTAGATCTCGCGGCCCAGGTAGTAGCCGGCGAACGGCAGCACGATGAACGCCGAGAGCGCCACGAAGTTGCCGATGTAGCCCATCCAGTCGTAGCGGGCGCGCTCCTCGTCGGTCTTGGCGCCCAGGAAGCGAAAGGCCGCGTAGGCGGCGGCGATCGTGCCGCCGAAGACGATGTTCGCGATCAGCCGGTGGATGTTGATCGGCATCCAGGTGAAGTTGTTGATCGCCGCCCACACCGATCCCTTGAGGGCGCCCGACTCATCGATGCCCGCCGGCGAGATCATGAAGGTGACCCAGGAGTTCGCGACCAGGAGGATCGCGGTGCCGAAGAGATTGCTGAGGACCCCGAGCCCGACGTGGATGGCCTTGCGCGAACCGCTCAGCCAGTCCCACCCGTAGTACCAGATGTAGACGGTGAAGGTCTCCGCGAAGAACAGGAGCGCGTAGACCCAGTAGGTGGGGAAGAAGATCGACGTCATGTACGTCCAAAACTTCGGGTAGTAGCCGACGAAGAGGAACAGGAGGAAGGCGCCCAGCAGCGCGGTCGTCGAGAACGCCGCGAAGATGAGCTTGACGAACTCGTGGGCCAGCCAGTCGTACCGCGCGTCGCCCGTCCGCCAGCCGATGATCTCGATGATCACCGCGAAGATCGGGACGCCGAGAATGAACGCCGCGAAGTTCAGATGGAGCTGCGCGATCGCCCAGCACGGCGAGCCGCGACCCGATGAGGGGAAAGCCCGATACGCGGGCTCGCGAGCCGCGTCCTGGGCCAGCGCCGGAAGCGCGGAGAAGACCGTGAGGAGGAGAACCACGGCCAGAGCCGCCCATGCTCCCCGGCGAACCGCACGGTACTCCCTCACCTCGACCCCCGAACCAGAAGCTCGCAGCGGCGTTGGCCGGCCCTCGCGAGAGATGAGCTTGTTCTTAGTTTCACAGGAGCGGTCAGCGCCAACTTTTAGGCCAAAGGGCTTGAAGTGTCAAGCAAAAAGACGCCGTGAGTTTGACACTCTCCGCCGCGACGCTAGCATGGCCCAAGGGGATCCTCGATGAAGCCGCGACTCAACCAGCGTCTCCAGTTTTTCGCTGGCCTACCTGTTGGTTGCGGCCACCGTTCTCCTCGTGCTGCAGGCCTGGCTCCAGGCCCCGCGCACGGTCGAGATCCCGATGTCCCGGTTCCTCGACCTGGTACGCAGCCGACAAGATCGAGAAGGTCGCGCTCACCGAGCGGCAGATCCAGGGCATCGCGAAGCCCGACGCCTTGCCCACCGGGCCGAGCGGCGCCGGCGACCGCTCTCCGCCAGTGGCTCACCCAGTCGGCCGAGGTGCGCGTGTTCACGGTGACGCGCATCCCCGGCGTGGAAGAGGCGCCGCTCGTCGCCGAGCTCGAGAGCGCACAAGATCGAGTTCACGGGCCGGATCGAGTCGACCTTCGTTCGCGATCTCGTCTTCGGCTGGATCATCCCGCTCGGCGTCATGGTCGCCATCTGGATGGTCCTCATGCGCCGGGTCGGCGGCGGGCCCACCCAGGCTCTGTCTTTCGGCCGCTCGAAGCACAAGATCTTCGATCGCAAGGAGCTCAAGACCACCTTCGGCGACGTCGCCGGCGTCGACGAGGCGAAGGCGGAGCTCGTGGAGATCGTCGACTTCCTGAAGAATCCGCGGAAATACCAGCGGCTCGGCGGGCGCATCCCCGAAGGGCGTGCTGCTGGTGGGCCCGCCGGGCACGGGCAAGACCCTCCTCGCGCGGGCGGTCGCCGGCGAGGCGGACGTCCCGTTCTTCACCCTGTCCGGCTCCGAGTTCGTCGAGATGTTCGTCGGGCGTCGGCGCCGCGCGCGTTCGCGACCTGTTCGAGCAGGCCAAGGACAAGGCCCCCTGCATCATCTTCATCGACGAGCTGGACGCCATCGGCAAGTCGCGGGCCGGCAGCACCGGGTTCATCGGGGTCACGACGAGCGCGAGCAGACGCTCAACCAGCTCCTGGCCGAGATGGACGGCTTCGACTCCTCGAAGGGTGTCATCATCATGGCCGCCACGAACCGGCCCGAGGTGCTCGACCAGGCGCTCCTGCGCCCGGGGCGCTTCGATCGCCAGGTGGTCGTCGACAAGCCCGACCTGCGAGGGCGCGAGGCGATCTTGAGACTGCACGCCCGCGCGGTGGTGCTGGCGCCGGGCATCGACCTCGGCATCATCGCCGCGCGCACGCCCGGCTTCGCGGGCGCCGACCTCGCCAACATCGTCAACGAGGCCGCGTTGCTGGCGGCGCGCAAGGAGAAGAGCGCGGTCGAGATGGCTGATTTCGAAGAGGCGATCGATCGAGTGGTGGCAGGTCTCGAGAAGAGGAGCCGCGTCCTTTCGGAAAAGGAGCGTGATATTGTAGCCCACCACGAGATGGGCCACGCGCTGGTGGCCACCTCGGTCGCGCACGCCGATCCCGTCCACAAGGTGACGATCATCCCGCGCGGGGTCGCCGCCCTCGGAATGACCTACCAGCTGCCGACCGAGGAGCGCTTCCTGATGACCCGAAGCGAGCTGGAGGACCGGATCGCGGTCCTGCTCGGCGGACGCGTCGCCGAGGAGCTCGTCTACGGCGAGGTCTCGACCGGCGCGCACAACGACCTCGAGCGCGCGACCGAGCTGGCCCGCCTCATGGTGACGAAGTACGGGATGTCGGAGCGTGTGGGCCTCGCGACGTACGGCGAGCGCTCGTCGCTGTTCCTCAGGGGCAGCGGAATCGGCGGCGAGCGGGAGTACAGTGAGGCCACCGCCCGCACGATCGACGAGGAAGTGCGGGCGCTCCTCGAGCGCACGCACGACCGGGTCCGCGGGATGCTGACGACGAAGAAGGCGGTGCTGGTGTCCGCGGCGCACGAGCTGAAGCGGACCGAGACCTCGAGGGCGAGCGCCTGCGCCGGGCGCTGGCCGGCGAGAGCATGACGGAGGGTGCGTGATGATGCAGCTCAAGCGGAAGACCTTTCTCGGAGCGCTGGTGCTGGCGCTGGTTGGGGGTATCGCCCTCGGCGCGTTCTCGGCGTCGCGCGCCGGAGCTGCGGCGCCTGCCCCTGCTGGCGCAGGGCCCCGTCAGCCCGGTGCCCCTGCTCCCGGTGCAAATGCCGCCCCAGGGCGGGACGCTTCGCGGCGATCGCCGACGCCATCAAGCCGGCGGTGATCAACATCAACACCTTCGCGCGCGGGACCGGTCAGGGCCGCACGCCCTTCGAGGAGTACTTCGGCGAGGAGTTCTTCCGGCGCTTCTTCGGCGAGGCCCCTGAGCGCATTCCGCAGCGAAGCCTCGGCTCCGGCGTCATCGTGGATCCGACGGGGATCGCGCTCACGAACGCCCACGTGGTGGAGAAGGCCACCGAGATCGAGGTGGTGACGCTCGACGGCGGAAAGCACAAGGCCAAGATCATCGGCCTGGACAAGAAGACCGACCTCGCCGTCCTCAAGCTCGACGACGGCAAGGGCAGCTTCAAGCACGCCCGGCTGGGTGACTCTGACCGGATCCAGGTCGGCGACTGGGTCCTCGCCGTGGGCTCGCCGTTCGGTCTGCAGGCGACGGTCACCGCCGGCATCATCAGCGCCAAGGCGCGGCAGCTCGACCAGGGTCCGTTCGACGACTTCCTGCAGACCGACGCCGCCATCAATCCCGGCAACTCCGGCGGTCCGCTCGTGAACATGCAGGGCGAGGTGATCGGGATCAACACCGCGATCGTCGCCGGGGGCTCCGGCATCGGCTTCGCGATCCCCTCGAACATGGCCCGCAAGATCTACACCGAGCTTCGCGACAAGGGCCGCGTGACGCGCGGCTGGCTCGGCGTCTCGATCCAGCCGCTCACCCCCGAGCTGGCCCGCTCGTTCGGCGCCAAGGACCCGAAGGGCGTGCTCATCAACGAGGTGGTCCCGGACAGCCCGGCCGCCAAGGCGGGTCTCAAGCCCGGCGACATCCTGCTCGAGTTCGACGGGCGTCCGATGGAAGGTCCGGGCGACCTGCAGCGCGCCGTGGGGCTCACGTCGCCCGATCGCACGGCAAAGGTGAAGGTCTGGCGCGACCAGGGCGAGAAGATGCTCGAGGTCAAGGTGGGCCAGGCTCCCGACGAGCGCCAGGCCGCACAGGAACGGCCCGGCGGGCGCGCGCGCTCGGCGCTCGGACTCGAGGTCCGTCCCGTCACGCCCGAGATCGCGCGGCAGCTCAATCTGCGATCGACCGACGGCGTCGTGGTGGTCCGGGTCGAGGACGGAACGGCGGCGGCCGAGGCGGGCGTGCAGCGCGGCGACGTCGTCAAGCAGCTCAACGGCCAGCCGGTCCGGACGATGGCGGACTTCGAGCGGTTGACCCGAAACGTGAAGGACGGCGACCCCTCACGGTCCTTCTCCAGCGTGGATCGATGTCCCTTTACGTGGCTTTCCGGGTAGGTCGGGGATGAGGGCTCCGGGCGGCCCTGTAGCTGAACACAGATTTTTCAATATCTTACATGAAAGGGCTCAGTTGTGCCCTGGAGGCTAGTTAGCGTGCAGGACTAAGATTACCTGCTATACTCCATGTATGGTTGGAGAGTGATGGCAGTCGATTTCAAGGACTACTACCGGATTCTCGGAGTCGACCGGAAAGCGGACGACAAGACGATCAAGTCCGCGTATCGGCGGCTCGCGAGAAAGCACCACCCGGACGTCGCGAAGACCAAGGACGCGACCGAGCGCTTCAAGGAGATCAGCGAGGCGTACGAGGTTCTTCCGACCCCGAGAAGCGCCGCCGCTACGATTCGCTCGGACCGGACTGGCAGCGCTACACCCAGGCCCCGCCGGGAGGCCCGCCCGGCGGCGGCTTCCGAGTGGAGCACGGCGGAGACGTCGGCAATCTCGGGGACTTCTCCGAGTTCTTCCGCTCAATCTTCGGAGACCTGGGCGCGCACGTTCGTCGCGGCTCACGCTCTGGAGGCATCCGGTTCGACGAAAGCTTCGATCGGAGCCCCGCGGGCGGACGTCGAGGCGAGCGTCGAGATCTCGCTCGACGAGGCCTTCACGGAGCGCGCAAGACGTTCGCGATGGACCTCGAGGAGCCGTGCGGGTCTGTCAGGGCGCCGGGAACATCCAGGGAAAGCCGTGCGCCGCGTGCGGCGGCGGCGGGTGGCAGCGAGCGCACCGTCAGGTCGACGTGAAGATCCCGGCCGGCGTGAAGAGCGGTCAGCGCGTCCGCGTTTCCGGTGAGGGCACCGGCGCGCCCGGAGCGCGCGGCGACCTGTACCTGAGCGTCACCGTCGCCTCGCATCCGTTCTTCGAGCGCAAAGGGCGACGACATTCATTTGACCCTGCCGATCACCGCGCCCGAGGCGGCCCTCGGGGCCACGATCGAGGTCCCGACTCTGCGCGGCAAGGTCTCGATGAAAGTGCCCCCGGCGACCTCGAGCGGACGCACCTTCCGGCTGCCGGGCTACGGGATGCCGCGCCTCAAGGGCGGCGGCGCCGGCGATCAGTTCGTGACGGTCAAGGTCGTCATGCCGAGCGAGCTGACGTCGGAGGAGCGGGAGCTGTACGAGAAGCTCAGGTGCTCCGGAGCGACAATCCCCGCGCGTATCTCGGGTAATGCGAGCCAGATCTCGGCGGGGCCGAGGCTCCGCCGTTGAACGACAAGGAAGGCTTGAATCATGAGCATGAGAATGGACAAGTTCACGGTGAAGGCACAGGAAGCGCTGCAGGCGGCGCAATCGCTGGCCGACCAGCACAGCCACCAGGCGATCGAGCCCGAGCATCTGCTGCGGGCGCTGCTCGAGCAGCGTGAGGGCGTGGTCGGCCCGGTCCTGGCGAAGCTCGGCGCTCGGCCCGACGCGATCCTTCGCGAGGTGAACGCGACGCTCGAGCGCGCGCCGAAGGTGCAGGCGCCAGCGGCCAGTACCTGGGCGAGCGCACGCGTCAGGCCCTCGAGCGGGCGCAGGCCGAGGCTCAGCGGCTTCGCGACGAGTACGTCTCCACCGAGCACCTGCTCCTGGCCCTCGCGCAGGAGCGTGACGGGGCCGCGGCCCGCGTGTTGTCGGCCAGCGGCGTCGGCGCCGAGGCGATCTACAAGGCGCTGGTCGAGATCCGCGGGACCCAGCGCGTGACCGATCCGAATCCCGAGGAGAAGTACCAGGCGCTCCAGCGCTACTCCCGCGATCTCACCGATCTCGCGCGTCGTGGCAAGCTCGATCCGGTCATCGGCCGCGACGAGGAGATTCGCCGAGTGATCCAGGTGCTCTCGCGCCGCACCAAGAACAACCCCGTCCTCATCGGCGAGCCCGGCGTCGGCAAGACCGCGATCGTCGAGGGGCTCGCGCAGCGAATCGTCGCCGGTGACGTGCCCGAAGGGCTGAAGGGCAAGCAGCTGGTCGCGCTCGACATCGGTGCGCTGGTGGCCGGGTCGAAGTACCGCGGCGAGTTCGAGGACCGCCTGAAGGCCGTCCTGAAGGAGATCACCGAGTCGGCGGGCGCCATCATCTGCTTCATCGACGAGCTCCACACCCTCGTGGGCGCGGGCGCGGCCGAGGGCGCGGTAGACGCGGCCAACATGCTCAAGCCGGCCCTGGCCCGCGGCGAGCTGCGCTGTGTCGGCGCGACGACGCTCGACGAGTACCGCAAGCACATCGAGAAGGACGCGGCGCTCGAGCGGCGGTTCCAGCCGGTCATGGTCCGCGAGCCCTCGGTGGAGGACACGATCGCGATCCTGCGCGGCCTGAAGGACAAGTACGAGGTCCATCACAAGGTGAAGATCAAGGACACGGCCCTCGTCGCCGCGGCGGTCCTCTCGCATCGCTACATCGCCGACCGCTTCCTGCCCGACAAGGCCATCGACCTCGTCGACGAGGCGGCGGCGCGCATCCGGATGCAGATCGACTCGATGCCGCAGGAGATCGACGAGATCGAGCGCCGCGTCATGCAGCTGCAGATCGAGCGCGTCTCGGTCGCCCGCGAGGAGGACGCCGTCTCGCGCGAGCGCCTGGCCAAGATCGACGCCGAGCTGGCCGAGCTGCGCGAGAAGGGCGACGGCCTCAAGGCGCGGTGGCAGTGCCGAGAAGGACGGCATCACGCGCATCGGCAAGATCAAGGAGGAGATCGAGGCGGCCCGCCACGCGATGGCCGACGCCGAGCGCCGGGGCGATCTGAACCGCGCCGCCGAGCTCCGCTACGGCACGCTGATGACGCTCGAGAAACAACTCGGCGAGCTAGACGCGCAGCTCGCCGACCAGCACGCCCACGGACGCATGCTGCGCGAGGAGGTCGACGAGGAGGACATCGCCGTCACCGTCGCCAAGTGGACGGGGATCCCCGTCACGCGGCTGCTCGAGGGCGAGATCCAGAAGCTCGTCAACATGGAAGAGCGCCTCGGCCAGCGCGTCGTCGGCCAGGACGAGGCCCTCCGCGCCGTGGCGAACGCGGTCCGGCGCGCGCGCGTCGGGCTCGCCGATCCCAATCGCCCGATCGGCTCGTTCCTGTTCCTCGGGCCGACCGGCGTCGGCAAGACCGAGCTGGCGCGCGCGCTCGCCGAGTTCCTCTTCGACGACGAGCGGGCGATGATCCGGATCGACATGTCGGAGTACATGGAAAGCACACGGTGGCCCGTCTGATCGGCGCGCCGCCCGGCTACGTCGGCTACGACGAGGGCGGCCAGCTGACCGAGGCCGTTCGCCGCCGTCCGTACTCCGTGATCCTCTTCGACGAGATCGAAAAGGCGCACGGGGACGTCTTCAACGTGCTGCTGCAGCTGCTCGACGACGGTCGGCTGACCGACGGCCACGGGCGCACGGTGGACTTCCGGAACACGGTCGTCATCATGACCTCGAACCTCGGAAGCCACATCTTCCGCGAGTACGAGCAGCCGGAGAAGGTGCGCCCGCTCCTCATGCAGGAGCTGCGCAACACGCTGCGGCCGGAGTTTCTCAACCGGATCGACGAGGTGGTCATCTTCGCGCCGCTCGGACGCGAGGCGCTCGACCGGATCGTGGAGATCCAGCTCGGCCACCTGCGCCACCGCCTCGCGGCCCGGCGGATCGAGCTGTCCGTGACCGACGCGGCGGGCGCGCTCCTCGGGCGCGAAGGCTACGACCCGACGTTCGGGGCCCGGCCGCTCAAGCGCACGATCCAGCGGCTGGTCCAGGATCCGCCTCGCTGAAGCTCCTCCAGCGCGAGTTCGCCGACGGCGACTCGCTGACGGTGGACGCCGAGGGCGACGCGATCGTCTTCAGGCACACGGCGCCGGCGGGCGCCAAGAGCTGAGGGCCCCACGCGCGATGACGGCCCGGGCGGAGTCACACCGACCCCGTACCCGGGCCGCCCCGCCCGCGACGGCCTTCCTTCCTCAACCTGACCCTCTCTGAATCTCGGGGCGGGCCCGGGAATCTTAAGCCTGTGAGCTCGATCCGGCGGCCGCATCCCGCGTGGATTGTGCTGGCCGCCGTGACCCTCTGTATGATGGCCGGCACCGGCCTCCGCCCTCCTTCGGCGTCTACATCAAGCCTCCATGGAGGCGGAGTTCGGCTGGGGTCGGGGTGCCCTGTCGGGTGCTGCCGCGATCTCGCTTCTGCTTCTGGGCGCGGTCGGGCCCTTCGTCGGCCGCGTTGCCGACCGCTGGGCGCCCGGCGGGTGGTCGTCTTCTCGCTCGTGCTCCTCGGCGTGGAGCCCCTCGGCGCCTCCCGCGCGCAGAGCCTCTCGCAGATCTACCTGACGATCGGGCTCCTGATGGCGGTCGGCGCCGGCGGTCTCGATGGCCACCGGAGCGACGGTGGCGGCGCGATGGTTCGAGCAGCGCCGCGGCGTCGCCATCGGCCTGGCTGCCGGCGGAATGTCGGCCGGGCAGCTCGTGGTGATTCCCGTGGCGATGGCGCTCACACTGTCGTACGGCTGGCGCTCGAGCTACCTCTGGCTCGCCGTAGGGCTGCTCCTGCTGGTGCTCCCGATCGCGCTCCTCCTCGTTCGCAACGACCCGGCCGAGCGCGGGCTTCGCCCCTACGGCGCCACCGGGACCGCGAGCGCAGCGGCCGCGGCGGCGGCGATCGAGAAGTCGCAGCGCGTAACGATCCGGGAGGCGATGCGGGTGCCCCAGTTCTGGCTCCTGATGGCGACCTTCTTCGTGTGCGGCTACACCTCGAATGGCATGGTGCTCACCCACTTCATGCCGCACGCGCTCGAGCACAACTTCAGCGAGCTGCAGGCCGTCGATGGCGCTCGCCGTGATGGGCGCCATGAACGTGCTGGGCACGATCTCCTCCGGCTGGATCTGCGACCGGTTCGGGCGGCGAGGGCCGCTGGCGTTCTTCTATTTCTTCCGCGGTGTCTCGCTCCTGTTCCTGCTCTACGTCTGGAACGCGCCGTCGCTGCACGTGTGGGCCGCGATCTTCGGCCTCAACTACATCTCGACGGTGCCGCCCACCACCACGCTGACGGCGAACATCTTCGGCCGGTACTCGGTGGGCGAGCTCGTCGGGCTGGATCTTCCTGTCTCATCAGGTGGGCTCGGCGCTCGGGCGGCGCTCGCCGGCTGGATCTACGAGTGGACTGGCGGCTACGAGATCGCGTTCGTCTCCGCCGCGCTCATGGGCTTCGTTGCCGCGGGCCTGGCGCTCGCGATCCGCGAGGAGCCCGTCACAGCGCGGCCGGCGCCGCTCGCGGCGCCCGCCACGACCTGATCGCGGGACCTACCGACCGGGGCCCGGGGGCGCGGGAGCGCTCCCGGTCGAGGGCGCGACAAGCGCGGGTCACGGTCCGGAGCAGCTGCGTGACGTTCCCCGCCCTGTCGGTCGCGACGATCTCGAGCATCGTTCGGCCCCGGCTTGAGCGGTGCGAGCGCGCTCACCGGCACGCCCCGCCCCGTGACGCCGATCTCGCGCAGCGGCGTCGCCTCGACGCCGTTCACCAGCACCTGGATGCGAACGACGTCGACGTTGTCCGTGACGAGGCCCGTGATGATCAGCTGCGCTTCGGTGACTCGCGCGTCCGGGAGCGGCGAGCTCAGGGTGATCCGCGGCGCCTGGAGGTCGCTCGCTTCGGCGTCGCTGCGCGACCGACGGATGTCGCGGCCGGCGGCGCGGTCGGGGGCGGCGACGGGGCGGGGGCGGCGCGGCCACGGGGGCGGCGCGGCTCCCGATGTGCCGTGCGGTGCGGTGGGCGGCGTGGCTTCACGCCGCGGCTGATCGGGCGGCCGGGCCGCGACGGCCGGCGGGGCCGGCGGCGGCGCTCCGCGGGCCAGCTCCCAGCTGAGCCCCTTCAGGTTGCCCTCGGCCTTCACGAAGCGCTGCGCGTCGGGCGCGTACCAGAGGAAGACCTGGCCGAACTGCTGACCGCTGCCCCCGAACCCCGCCGCGACCGTCTCGATCTTCTGGCTGATTCGCAGAGTCCGGAATGTCCCACCGCCCGTCGCGAGGTCCTCGGACAGCTCGACCTGCCACGAGACGTTGATCGCGCCCGTGAAGCCCAGCAGCGGCCTGGGCGGCGCGGAGCGCCAGAGGGCGCGGCCGACGCCCCATTTGCCGACCTCGAGGGGCCAGCTCAATTTCGGCGGTGGATCGATCTCGAGCTCGGTTCGCCCGCCGAGCACGATCTTCGCGACGCCGAGATCCTTCGTGAGCTGGAATCCTTGTCCGCTCCCGCCGAGAAGACGTAGACGTCCTTGTCGATGCGCGCGTGAGCTCCCAGGCACCGTCGGTGCGGAGCCACTTGTCGCCGACGTGATAGACGGGCCGCTCGGCTCGAGGAGCGTCGGCGGCCTGGAGCGGCGTGGCGGGCACCGCGACGAGCGCAGCGACGAGAGCGAGGTTGGCGAGCCCGACCGTCGCGCGGCCGGCGCGCTTCAGGCGCCGCGGCGCGGCCGGGACCCGGTCGGGCTGAGCCGTGGAGCTACCGCGCGATGGCGTGGCAGCCGCGACGCGGATCGGCCCCAGCCCACCGGGTCGCTTCCGCTCCGACCTTGACGCGCATACCGCGCCCGCCCGCCACTCCCACTCCGGCCATTCCGCGACGCTGTGGCCGAGGGCCGCCAGCGCGTCGAGCGTCTCGCGCGGAATGCGCCCGCTCGGCCTCCATCTTGCCCGGAGCGACCGCGTGCGGCCAGAACGAATCGGGGTGGCTGCGCGACGCGACGCGCGGCGCCTCGATGGCGACCTGCGGATCCATGCCGAAGACCGTGGTGTTCAGGAACACCTGCAGCATCGCCTGCTGCTGCACGTCGCCGCCAGGAGTACCGAACGGCATGAGCAGCCGGCCGCCCGTGAAGGCCATCGCCGGCGCGGGCGTGAGGCGGGGCCGCTTGCCCGGAGCGACGACGCTCGGATGCTCGGGGTCGAGCCAGCCCTGGGAGCCGCGCGGCGACACGACGCAGCCGACGCCGCTGACCACCGGCGAGTCGACGTTCGGATCGCTCGGCGTGGCCGAGAAGCCGTTGCCCGCCTCGTCCACGACGGCGACGTAGCTCGTGTCGAGCGCGTCCGTCTCGGCGCCGGGCGCGGGTGCGAGCCCCGGCCAGCGGGAGCGCGGCCTCCAGATTACGGACGGCGTCGAGCCGCTCGGGATCGCCCGGGGGCGGCAGCTGAGGCCACGCCCGCTCCTTGACCAGCCGCTGACGCGCCGCCGCGTACGCCTTTCGAGAGCAGCCCGTCCGGGATGTTCACGAAGTGCGGATCGCCGTAGTACGCGTCGCGATCGGCGAAGGCGAGCTTGATCGTCTCGATGATGCGATGCAGGTACGCGGGCGAGTTGTGCCCGAGCGCCTTGAGGTCGACGCCGTCCAGGAGTTGAGCATCTGGAGCAGCGACGGCCCCTGACACCAGAAGCCGCACGCGGCGACCTCGTAGGAGCCGAAGGTGGTCCGGAGCGCGGCGCCGACCTCCACGCTGAACTCCGCGAGGTCGCTGGCCGCGAGTGGCCCGCCCTCGGCGCGGTGGAATTCGGCGATGCGCTTCGCGGTCTCGCCCCGGTAGAACTCGTCGCGCGCGGCGCGAATGCCGGCCTCGCGGCTGCCGCCCGCTCTGGCTTCGGCGCGGGCCATGCGCCGGAGCGTCTCGCCCAGCTCGCGCTGCACGAGCACCTCGCCGACGCGGAGCGCCCGCCCATCGCGCAGGTAGAGCGCCGAGGACGACGGCCAGCGCCGGTACTTGTCGACGTTCGAGCCCATCTGATAGGCCGTGAACTGCGAGACGGCGAACCCACGCTCCGCATGCTCGGTGGCCGCCGTCGCGACCTCGGCGAAGGACATGGTGCCCCAGCGCGCGAGGGCCGTGCACCGGGCATCCGGGGCCGCCGGCACGACGGTCCGCGCCAGGCCCGGCGGGATCTGGTTGCCGTGCCGCTCGCGGAAGTACGCGACCGAGCTCGCGCGCGGATACGGCCCGACGCCCGAGACCTGCCACGTCTCGCCCGTTCGCGCGATGTGCACGAGAATCGGCGCGACGCCCGCGACGCTGACCATGTCGCAGTGGACGACGCCCAGGGTGATCCCCGCGGCGACGCCGGCGTCGATCGGCGTTGCCACCGGCGCCGAGCACGCGCGCCGCGGCTTCGACGCGAGCGTGTGGCCGGCGGCCACCGCCCAGCGGGTGCCGATCACCTGGGCCGTGGCGGTGGGAGTGTGGGCGGGCGCTTTTTGCTGGGAGCTGACGGAATCTAGGCTCATGGCGGCAATCATACTCGCCGGCCAGCCACAGCCAAGAGGCACCGTGCTACGCTGGTGGCGATGAAGCCGCCCTCATCGGCGTCTCACGACGTCGGTCACGGTCGACCGATATCCGGAACGTGCCTACGTCAACGCGGCGTACCTCGGCGCGGTCCAGCAAGCCGGCGGGATTCCGGCTTTGCTCCCGCCCCAGCTCGAGCCTCTCGGCGCGCCGAGCTCCTGAAGCGGCTCTCCGGGGTGCTGCTGACCGGAGGCGGCGACGTCGATCCGGCCTGGTTCGGCGAGGCGCCGCACTCGACCACCGTCGACGTCTCCGCGGCGCGCGACGGGCTCGAGATCGAGCTGACACGCTGGGCGATCGAGACGCGGACTCCCCTGCTCGCGATCTGCCGCGGCCTCCAGGTGCTCAACGTCGCCGTCGGTAGGCAGCCTCCATCAGGACATTCCGAGCGAGCCGGGCTCGCCGCTCGATCAGCAGCCAGGCCGCGCTCCAGGGCCGGTCCCGGAGCACGGCGGTGCATCAGGTGAAGGTGCAGGACGGCTCGCGGCTCGCCGGCATCCTCGGCACGCTGGAGGTCGACGTGAACAGCTTCCACCACCAGGCGTCCATCGCCTCGGCCGCGGCCTGAAGGACGTGGCGTGGGCTCCGGACTCGATCGTCGAGGCGTGGAGCTGGTCGACGACTCCCGCTTCGTCGTCGGAGTCCAGTGGCACCCGGAAGAGCTCGTCGGCCAGGATCGAACCGCCCGCAATCTGTTCCGGGCGCTGGTGGAGCGGGCGCGCGAGCGCTCGACGACGAGGCTAGCGGACGAGCAGCCAGCGGGACGGCGCGTCCCGCACGACGCCTCGAGCACGCGCGTTTCGCGCGCGAGCTTCTTCAGATGCGACTCCAACCGACTGCGCCGCCATCGGATGGAGCGTCTTCGGCACCTCGGCGTAGATCTTCTCGACCATCGCGGGAATGGTGGCGAGCCCGGCTCGCCGAGCGCCTGAGGATCTGGCGCTCGCGCATCAGCCGATGATCGATGTACTCCTGGATCCGAGCCGGGCCGTCCTCGATGACGGGGCCGTGGGCCGGATAGATCCGCCGGACCTCGAGCCCCTGCAGCCGCTTCAGCGAATTCATGTAGTCGAGCAAGTCGCCGTCGCCGGCCGGGATCACCGTCGTGGATCCGGCCAGGACCACGTCGCCGGTGAAGAGCGCCTTCTCCTCCGGCCAGGTAGCAGAGGTGATCGGAGGCGTGGCCGGGCGTGTAGAGCGCGATCAACGTGCAGCCGTCGCCCTCGATCTCTGGCCGTCGCGCAGGTCGTGGATCGATTCCGGAAGCGACGGGTCGCGGTGGAGCATCTTCGCGACGTGAATGCCCCGAAAGCGCGCCCGCAGCTGCGAGACGCCGCCGAGGTGGTCGGCGTGACGATGCGTGAGGATGATCCGCGAGGGCTGCGACCAGCCGCGCTCGGCCAGGTAGCGCGCGAGCAGCGCCGGATAGTCGACCACGCCGGCCCCGGTGTCGATGAGGATCGGATCGCGGCGCCCCACCAGGTAGGTGTTGGTGCCGGGCCCGGTCATCATTCCCGGGTTGAGTCCGAGCACTCGCCCCACCAGGTCGCTCGGCGTCGCGGTCGTCGGAACGCGCGGTCGATCCAGCTCACGGCGTGCAGTCTCTCATACGCCGAGATATCGGTGCTGAATGTCTGCCCGGGCGCCGAGCTCGGCCGACGTTCCCGTCCAGACGATCCGGCCCTTCTCGAGGATGTAGTGCGCGTCCGCGATGCGCGTGAGCGTGCGCACGTCCTTATCGATGAGCAGGATCGACTGGCCGCGCGCCTTGAGGCGTTCGACGCAGCGCCAGATCTCGACCCGCACGAGCGGCGCGAGACCCTCCGTCGCCTCGTCGAGGATGAGCAGCCGCGGGTTGGTCATCAGCGCGCGACCGATCGCCACGCATCTGCTGCTCGCCGCCGGAGAGCGCGCCGCCGAGGCTTCGCGCGCGCGCCGCCAGCTGGGGAAAGAGATCGAAGACCGTCTCGACGCTCCACGGGTCGCGGCTCGCCGCACGCGGTTCGCCGCGGTCGCAACCAGATTCTCGCGCACCGTGAGGTTGGAGAATATCTGGCGGCCCTTCGGGACCAGGCCGAGCCCGGCCTGCGCCACGCGGTACGAGGGCAAGCCGTGCGATCGCGCTCGGCCCTCGAAGTGGATCGCGCCGGCCTTCGGCCGCGCGCGATGCCCATGATCGAGCGCACGGTCGTGGTCTTGCCCATCCCGTTCCGGCCGAGGAGCGTCACCACCTCGCCGGGGTCGACGGCGAAGCTCGACGCCGAAGAGCACCTGGCTGCGCGCCGTACGCGGTCTCGAGCGCGTCGACCGTCAGCATCGACGTCCTCACCCAGATAGGCGCGCCGCACCTGCTCGTTGCGCGCGCACCTCCGCGGGCGTCGCCGGTGGCGATGATCCGGCCGTAGACCATGACGCGAGATGCGGTCGGCGAGCGTGAACACGGCGTCCATGTCGTGCTCGACGAGGACGATCGTGATCCGCCCCTTGAGCGTCGCGAGAAAGCGAACCATTCGCTGCGATTCCTCGGCCCCATGCCCGCGACCGGCTCGTCCAGCAGCGAGCAAGCCGCGGCTCGGTCGCCAGCGCCATCGCGATCTCGAGCTGCCGCTGCTCGCCGTGGGCGAGATTGGCGGCCGCGATGCCGCCGCGCGCGCCGAGCCCCACGGACTCGAGCGCGAGCCGGGCCGGCTCGCGAAGCGCCGCCTCTCGCGGGCCGGGCGCCAGAACCGGAAGCTCGAGCCCGGCGTGCGCCTGCACGGCGAGGGCCGCGTTGTCGAGGGCGGACAGCTCGGGAAGATGCTCGTGATCTGAAAGGACCGCGCCAGTCCGAGCCGCGACCGCGACGGCGCGTCGAGCCGCGGTGACGTCCCGACTCATGAAGCGGATGGCGCCGTCGTCGGGACGCAGATCGCCCGCGAGCTGTCCGATGAGCGTGGTCTTGCCCGCGCCGTTGGGCCCGATGATCGCGTGCGTCTCGCCGGACACCACGTCGAGGTCGATCCGGTCGCTGGCCAGCAGGCCGCCGAAGCGCTTGCTGAGCGCCCGCACCTCGAGCACGCGCTCAGCCATCGCGGGCGCCCGACAGCAGGCCGAACAAGCCTGCGCTTCGCGAACAGCACGACCAGGATCAGGATCGGCCCGAGGATGATCTGCCAGTGCGCGGTCAGCGCGGACAGGACGTCCTCGAGCAGCAGGAGCGCCACGCGCGCCGATCACGGGCCCGAACAGCGAGCCCATGCCGCCGAGAATCACCATGAACATGATCTCGCCCGAGCGGGTCCAGTGCATGAAGTCCGGCGTCAGATACTCCGTCTGGTTGGCCAGCAGCGCCCTGGCGAGCCCGGCACATACGCGCCGGCGATGACGAAGGCCGTGAGCTTGTAACGGTACGGTCGAGAAGCCGATCGGCGCGCGCGCGGCTCGTTGGCCTTCGCCGCGCGGATGACCATGCCGAAGCGCGAGGCTGACGAGGCGGTGGCCGACGACGAGCAGGAGCACGAGAATCGCGAGCACGACGTAGTAGAAGGTCGCCGGTTGCGCCAGATCGATCGGCCCGCCGAACTGGCTGCGCGACGCCAGCCGCATCCCGTCGTCACCGCCGTAGGTCCTCGAGGCTGATGCCGAGGTAGTAGAGCATCTGGGTGAACGCGAGCGTGATCATGATGAAGTACACGCCGCTGGTCGCGCAGCGAGATCGCGCCGATCACCAGCGCCACCAGCGCGGACGCCACGACGGCCAGGCCCAGCTGGACGAATCCGTTCGTGATGCCGTGGAAGGCGGGAATGCCGACCGCGTAGGCGCCGATGCCGAGATAGGCCGCGTGGCCGAAGCTGACCATGCCGCCGTAGCCCAGGATGAGGTCGAGGCTCACCGCGGCGATGGCGAAGATCATCATGCGCCGGACCAGGTCGAGGTAGAACGGCTGGTCGGTGAGCGCCGCGATCGGCGGCACCAGCGCCAGCAGGACGCCGCCGACGGTGAGCGTGATGACGCGCCGCCGGTCGGCCATCAGGAGCGGCTCCGCGCCGGGAACAGCCCTCGCGGGCGGAACGAGCAGCACCGCCGCCATCAGGAGGTAGATCAGCATCGAGGCGAGCGCGGGGCCGGCCTTGTCGGCCGCGGGCGGCGAGATGACCGTGGCCAGCATGGGCTTGAGGAACGCGCGGCCGAGCGTGTCCGACCATGCCGACCACGATCGCGCCGACCATCGCGCCGCGGATGGAGCCGATGCCGCCGATGACGATGACGACGAAGACCTGGATCAGGATCTGCCTCGCCCATGCCGGGCTGCACCGCGTAGATGGGACCGGCCATCGCGCCGGCGAGGCCCGCGAGCGCGGCGCCCAGGCCGAAGACCAGCGTGTAGAGGAGCCGGACGTTCACGCCGAGCGCCGAGACCATCGTGCGGTTGCTGGCGCCGGCCCGGATGCGCATGCCCAGGCGAGTCCGGGCCACCAGGCACCAGAGCAGCACGGACACCACGACGCCGACCAGGATGATTCCCGCGCGATAGGTCGGATACGGCACGCCCGGCAGGATGCGAAAGTGGCCGCCCAGGATCGGCGGCACGCTCGTGTAGATCGCCGCGCGGCCCCAGACGATGCTGATCAGCCTCGTTGAAGAAAAGGATCAAGCCGAAGGTCGCCAGCACCTGGTCGAGATGATCGCGCTCGTAGAGGGTGCGCAGCGCGATCACCTCGACCGCGATGCCGACCAGGAGCGTCGCCGGCAGCGCCAGCGCGACGCCGAGCCCGAACGATCCGGACCACTGCGCGAACGCCGCGGCCAGATAGGCGCCGACCATGTAGAGGGAGCCGTGGGCGAGGTTGACGAGGTTCATGATGCCGAAGACGAGCGTCAGCCCCGCGGCCATGAGGAAGAGCATGACGCCGTACTGCAGGCCGTTGAGCGTCTGCTCGAGGACGAGGGCCCAGCTCACCGCCGGGCGAGCGCCGCCACCGCCGCGACTACCACTTCATCGGGCACTCGGCGGCGTAGGCGTCCTTGTGGCTCTCGAAGACGGTGCGCTGGATCTGCATCGCAAAGTCGCCGTCCGGGTTCTGCACGGCCTTGAGCAGGTAGAAGTTCTGGATCGGGAAGTGGTTCACGTTGTACGAGTACGGCCCGCGCGTCGACTTGTAATCGGCCCGGCGCATCGCCGCGATCATGCCCTTCTTGTTGGTGAGGTCGCCCTTCACCGCCCGGATCGCGCTGTCGATCAGCATGATTCCGTCGTAGCTCTGGGCGCCGTAGAAGACCGGCATCTTGCCGTACTTCTTCCGGAAGTCGGCGACGTACTTCTGGTTCGCGTCGTTCTTGAGGTCGGGGCTCCAGTAGCGCGTCTCGAACTGGCCGAGCGCCGCTTCCTTCACGGCCGGCAGCGAGATCTCGTCCACCGTGTACACGGAGTAGAGCGGGATCTGGCCGCGCAGGCCGGCCTGGGCGTACTGCTTGAGGAACTGGATGCCCATGCCGCCGGGATAGAAGACGAAGACCGCCTCGGGTTCGCGGCGCGAAGCTGGCTGATCTCCGCCTGATAGTCCTGCTGGCCGAGCTGGGTGTAGACCTCGCCGACGACCTTGTTCTTGAAGTAGCGCTTGAACCCGAGATCATGTCCTTGCCGGCCGCGTAGTTCGGCGCCATCGCGTACACGTCGGTGAGGTTCTGGTCCTGCATGTACTTGCCCATGGCCTCGGGCGTCTGATCGTTCTGCCACGACGTGGTGAAGAACATCCTCGTGGCACATCTTGCCGGCGAGCTCGTGGGGCCCGGCGTTCGTCCCGATCATGAAGGTGCCGGCGCCGGTGACCGTCGGCGCGACCGCCAGCATCACGTTCGACCAGATGACGCCCGAGACGAAGTGGACCTTGTGTTTCTTGAGCATCTCGTCGGCGAGCTGCTTGCCGACGTCCGGCTTGACCTGATCGTCACCGTAGATCACCTCGACGTCGAGCCCGCCGAGCTTGCGCTCGAGATGGTCGAGCGCCAGCTCGACGGAGTTCTTCATGTGCTCGCCGATGGCGCCCTGCGGCCCTGACAGCGTGGTGATGAAGCCGATCTTCACCGTCTCCGCGGCGGCCGGAAACGCGACGAGCGCCGCGAGAAGCCCCACGAGAGCAGCGCGAGTTTGCGTGCGCACGATTGACCTCCTTCCTGATCGGGCTCGCCGACCGCGCCGCGGTCGCGCGAGCTTGAAACGAGTTGCGGGATTCTAGCAAAGGGCGCGGGCCGGGCCAAATGAAGCGGCGGGCGATGCCGGCGTCACCGGGCGGCGAGGGAAATCACGTAGTTGCCGCTGCCGGAGGACGGGCCGTAGGCATACACGGTGGCGGCGAAGCTGCGCCCCGTCTCGAGGAGACCGAGAGACAGACGCGGCTCAGCTCACCCATGGCGGACCGAGTATACCGTTACGCTCCGCGGAGCCGTCGCGCCACGTCCTCGGGGATCGGCCGGGCGTGGAGCGTCTCGCCGGGCGACGCCGGCCGGCCGACCCACGCGCGCACCTCGAAGCCGGTCGAGCAGAGCCGGGCGCCGACCGAGATCTCGTGCTCCATCCGGAACGTCCTGGTCTTGACCCACGCGACCGTCGATCGGATCGTCAGCACGTCGCCGTAGCGCGCGGGGCTCAGGAACTTCGATCCCGACTCGACGATGGGCACACCGACGATGTCGTACTTCGAAACGCCTCGGGCCACGGCAGCCCGAGGGACGCGAACAGCGACTCGCAGCCCAGGTCGTACCACTCGAAGAACCGCGGATAGAAGACGACCCCGGCCGGATCGACGTCGCTCCAGCGCACCTGCACGTCGGTCGAGTGCTCGACCATCGGCGCGGATCTTACCGCGCTTTGGCGGGCTCCTCTCGAGCGCCTGCGACGGTGACGCGGCCGCCTTCCTTCAGGCCGTCCGGCGGGCTGACGACGAGCCGCTCATTCCCGGAGAGTCCCGCGACGACCTCGAGCGACTGCCCGAGGTCGCGGCCGAGCTGAACGCTCATGTAGTGCACGGTCCCGTCCCCGCGCACGGTGACGACCTGCGGCCCGGCCGCCCGCGTGATCAGCGCCGTCGCGGGAATCACCCACACGTCGTCGGCGGGTACCAGGCTGAACTTCACCTGCGCGTACATGCCGGGCATGAGCGCGTGGTCGTCGTTACGCAGACGCACCTCCGTCAGGAGCGTGCGCGACGCCTGATCGAGCGCGCCGGCGGTGCTCGCGATCTTCCCGACGAACGGCCGCTGCGGATACTCGGGCACGAGGACGCGGACCTCCTGGCCCACCGCGATGGAACGCACGAAGGTCTGCGGGACGTTGACGAAGATCCGCCAAGTTCTCGACGTGGGCGATCCGGAACAGCGGCGGGCTCGCTCCCCTGGCCACTGCCCGCCGTGATCAGGGCGCCACGGTCGATACCGCGCGCGGTGATGATGCCGGCGAACGGCGCCTCCACCGCGCTGGAAGGACTGGAGCGCCATCAGGCGCTGCACGTTGGCCTCGTTGGCGGCCACGTTCGCCTGCGCCGCGCTCACGCTGGCCTCGAGGGCGCCGATGCTGGCCTGCATCGCGGCGACATTGGCCTGCGAGACCGCGGTGGCCGCGCGGGCCGCCGCCAGCGCCGTCCGCTTCTCGTCGGCGTCCTGATGGGCAACCAGCTCGTCACGCTCGAGCTTGGTGAAGCGATGGGCAGTGATCACGGCGAACCCTCGTTCGCCTTCGACTGCTCGAGCGCCGGCGTCCGCCTGGCTCAGATTCGCCTGGGCCTGGGTGAGGCTCGCGCGGGCCTGCGCCAGGCTCGCGCGCGTCTGCGCCAGCCCCGCCCGGGCCTGGCTCAGCTCCTGGTCCAGCTCGGGCGCGTATCGATCTGGGCCAGCGCCCTTCCTGCCGCCACGCGGTCGCCGATGTCGACGTAGCGCTCGCGGACGTAGCCGCTCGTGCGGGAGTAGATGGCCGTCTCCGCGATCGCCTGCAGCGTTGCTCGGCAGCACGAGGTCGATCGGTCCCTCAGCGCGCGCTTGGGCGGCGCCACGGCGACCGAGACGAGGCCGGCGTGCGGGGCCGTCGAGGGCGGCGACGAGCTCGGCGCTCTGCCGCACCCGCGGCACCACCTGATCACGAGCAACCCGGACCAGCAGGGCCAGGCCGCCGAGAAAAACTCCACGTCGTCTTGACTGAGGCATGGCTCACTCCTGGGTGGACATCGGTGAGGCGCGTCGTGCTCGGGCGCCGGGTCGTCGAGGAAGTCCGCGCGGCGGCTTCCGGCGAAGCACGCTGTACACCAGCGGAACGAGGAAGAGGGTCGCGAAGGTGGCCACCACCAGGCCGCCGATCACCGCGCGGCCCAGCGGTGCGTTCTGCTCGCCGCCTTCGCCGAGGCCCAGCGACATCGGCAACATGCCGATGATCATGGCCGAGCGCGGTCATCAGCACCGGGCGCAGGCGGGTCGCGCCGGCGGCGAGGGCTGCCCGGCGCGAGTCCGATGCCCTCGAGCGTCTGCTCGTTCGCGAACGTGACCATCAGGATGCTGTTCGCGGTGGCGACGCCGACGCTCATCGATGGCGCCCATGAGGGCCGGCACGCTGAACGTCGTATGTCGTGGCGAAGAGCATCCACACGATGCCGCAGAGCCCGCGCCGGGCAGGGCCGTGATGATGATGAACGGGTCGAGCCAGCGACTGGAAGTTGACGACCATCAGCAGGTAGACGAGCAGCACGGCGAGGATCAGCCCGAGGCCCAGCCGAACGAAGGCGCGAGTTCATGCTCTCCACCTGGCCGCGCACGGTGATGGTGTGCGCCCGGCGGCAGCTTGGGCCTGAGCTCGGCGGCGATCCGCTGGACCGCGGCGGCGACGCTGCCGAGGTCGCTGTCCTGCACGTTGGCGTAGACGTCGAAGACCGGCTGCACGTTCGAGTGGCTGATGACGGCCGGGAGCTCCCGGCGCTCGAGCGTCGCCAGGTTGCTGAGCAGCTGGGGCGGGCGGGCGTGGCCGCGGTCACCGACGTGTTCATCAGCGTGTTGACCGAGTCGACCCGGCTCTGCGGCGTCTGTACGGCGACCAGATAATTGATGCCGCCGCGGGGATCGGACCAGTAGTTCGGCGACACCACCGCGCTCGAGCTCAGTGACACCAGGACGTTGTTGGCCACGTCACGCTGGGTCAGAGCCCAGCTCGGCGACGCGCGACCGGTCGACGTTGACGAGCAAGGACGGCGCGTTCACGACCTGGTGCAGGTGAACGTCGGCCGCGCCCGGGATGCGCGCCATCCGGGCGACCAGCTCGACCGCCACCTCGTGCGTGGCCTGCTGGTTGAACCCGATGACCTGCATCGTCGATCGGGGCCGGCAGCCCGAAGTTCAGGATCTGGCTCACGATGTCGGCCGGACTGGAAGAAGAAGGTCACGCCTGGGAATTCGCGCGGCAGCGTGCTCGCGGAGCGTCTTCATCCATTTCGCGGTCGGCTGGTGATCGATTCAGCGCGACCAGGATCTCGCCGTCGGAGGCGCCGATGGTCACGCTGTCCGTGAACGCGAGGTTGATCGGCTGGGGCTGACCGATGCTGTCGATCACCAGCTGAATCTCTTCCTTCGGGATGAGGTGGCGAATCGCGGCCTCGACGTCGGCGAACACCTGCTCGGTCTCCTCGATGCGGGTGCCGGCCGGCGCGCGCACGTGGAGCGCGGAACTGTCCGGTGTCCACCTCCGGGAAGAAATCGCGCCCGACGAAGCGGCAGGAGCGCCGCGCCGCTCAGGGCGATCGACGCCGAAGACCGGCGAGCACGCGCCCCCGCCGGCTCAGCGCGGTTTCCAGAGCGCCGACGTACGCGGCACGAAGCTGCTCGAACTGCGCGCTGAAATGCGGCGTGCGATCCGGCCGAAGAGGCCGGGCGCGGCGCCCGCGTCGGTCGGGCCGTGGCCTCGCCGGCCAGCAGGTAGCGCACCAGCGTCGGAACAGATCGTGCGCGACAGGAGGTACGAGGCCAGCATGGCGAACACGACGCGCCATGCGCCAGCGGCGTGAAGAGATACTTCGGCGGGCCGGTCAGGAAGACGACCGGGACGAAGACGATGCAGATCGAGAGCGTCGAGACGAAGGCCGGCGTCGCGATCTGCTGGGCGCCGTCGAGGATCGCCTGCACGATGGCGCTTGCCGAGCCCCAGGTTGCGGTGGATGTTCTCGATCTCGACCGTGGCGTCGTCGACGAGGATGCCGACCGCCAGCGCGAGCCCGCCGAGCGTCATCACGTTGAGCGTCTGGCCGAGTCAAGCTCAGGATGGCGAGCGACGTGAGGATCGAGAGCGGGATCGACGCGATCACGACGAGCGTGCTGCGCCAGCTCCCGAGGAAGAGCAGGATCATGAGGCCGGTGAGGCACGCCGCGATCGCCTCTTCCGTGAGCACGCCCGCGATGGCGGCGCGCGACGAAGAGCGACTGATCGAAGAGCTCCTTGACCTCGAGGCCGGGCGGCGCGGAGGCCCGGATGCTCGGCAGCAGCTGCTTGAGCTGCTTGACGATCGTGAGCGTCGAGGCCCTGCGCCCTTCTTGGATGACGGTGAGCAGCACCGATCCGGCCGGCCGTCCTGCACGGACGATGCGTTGGTCTGCACCGCGAAGCCGTCGCGCACGTGCGCCACGTCGCGCACGTACACGGTGGCGCCGTTGACGACCTTGACGGGCAGCCTCGTTGAGCGCGGCCACCGCGTCGGGGCTGCTGTTGAGGCTGACGCGATATTCCGCGCGGCTCGAGCTTCACGCTGCCGGACGGGAGCGTGAGGTTCTGGAGGTTGACCGCGTTGCTGACGTCCGCCGCCGAGATCGACTTTGGCCAGCAGCGCCTGCGGATCGAGATCGACCATGATCTGGCGCGGCTTGCCGCCGTACGGCAGCGGCAGGGTGATGCCCTGGATCGGGGCGACCTGCTGACGGATGCGATAGATGCCGTAGTCTGCAGAGCTGGGCCTCCGAGAGCGTCGCGGCTGCCGAGGGCGAGCTGGATGGGATCGGGACGCTGGAGGCGTTGTACTGGAGAATGAACGGCGGCACTGCGCCGGGCGGCAGTGCGCCGGAGGATCGATCATGCGCGACACCGCCGTGACCTGCGCCAGCGCCGCTTCGACGCTTCACGTTCGGCTGGAAATAGATCTTGATGACGCCCACGCCCGCGGTACGTCTGCGACTCGATCTGCCGCACGTCGCTGACCGCCGACGAGATCGTGTATTCCGGAGAATGTCGTGACTGCGCGAGGCCATGTCGTCCGTGGTCAGACCGTCGTAGTTCCAGATCACCGACACCACCGGAATGCTCGATCTCCCGGGAAGATGTCGGTAGGCGTCGTGACGACCGCGAGACCGCCGAGCAGCAGCAGGATGACGGGCTCCCATCACCACGAAGGTGCACGGCCGGCTGAGCGCGAGGCGTACGATCCACATGACGCTGCGCTCGTGCTCCTTGCTCCTGTGGATTGCGCGCGAGCGCCTCGGGCGATTCCGTCGACGGCGCATTGCCGGTCTCGTCTGATCACGACGTAGGCAATCGCGCCAGGTCTTCGAGACGAGCTTGACAAGTGTCGCGCCGAGTGACGGGCGTTCGGGCGAAGTGCCCGAGCGCCGGTCAGCCAGCCGGATCGGCAGAGGCGGACGAGGACGGGTCGGAGTTCTTACATGGGCGACGTCAGCCGCGGGCCAGCACGTGCTCGATCTCGTCGAGGTGCTCGCGCCGATGCTCCGCGCGCAGGAGGTTGATCGGGCCGCCGGCGGCCGCGTTCTTCGGCGAGCCATTCGTCCGACAGCGTCGCCACCGCCTGGTCGGCCGCGCGGGCCGCCTCGACGACCAGCGTGGCGGCTCGGCGCGGCGGCAGCGCGAGCTGCGCCGGCTTCGCGGCGTCGTTGATCCAGTCGACGTCGCCGGCGTCCGCCGTGGGCACCGGTGCGCCGCGCCTTAGCAGCTCGCTGACCACCACGATGCGCTGATCCCAGAACGCGAGGGTGCGCGAGCACGGCGGCCACCGTCCAGCCGGCCGGCATCGCGCGACCCAGCGCCGCATCGTCGAGCTTGCCGACGAGGGCTCTCGAGCCGGCGACGTTCGCGGTCGTTCTCTGGCCAGTACGAGCGATCAGCCATGGATGCCTCCTCACTCCGGAGTTCTACGGCCGGCCGGACCCTGCCGAAGGGACTGACCATTCCGTCAGGCCGGAACATGGCAACTGACTACCGCAGGACGACGCAGGCGGCGGTTCGCCATTCAGTCTCTCCAGAAGATTAGGTCGATCAGGGCGAGAACGTCGATCTCTTTGTCTTGGCTACCTGGATGTGCCGGAGCAATCGGGTCGACGGTCAAAACATCTCAAGACCAATCCGCTGCCGGTCTCAGTTCACTGGCAAAGCTCGTGAAGGTCCGGCTCTGCAGCAGGTGAGCAATTGTGACCCAGACACCGAGACTCGCGGCCGATCATCCTTCCGCCGGTGGCGGGAGGTGCGTCGTCATCCGAGGAGCGACGCCGGGCTGAAGCGAGGGCTGGCCTCGCGGACCGGAAGCCGGGCCGGGCTCTCGGTGGTCCGCGGCGACCAGAACCTCAAGGCACCCGTGCGGGTACGTGAGGACGATAGTCAATGCGCTTCGTATCGGGCCTTCGTCTCCGCTTCCGCGCCCCACTCCGCCGAGGCAGCACGTTTATGTCTCGTCTCCTCCGTGAGAGAACGCGGCTCCACGCGACCGCTCTGCGGCTCTCTATTGCCCTTTGCAGCACCACTCTGATCCTCCTGATGAGCGCCAGACCGACCCAACCGGTCGCGCCCGTTCTGGGCTGCCGGCCCCGGCGCCCCGAGGCGGCCGGGGCAGTTCAGCAGCTAAAGGACCAGCGGCGGCTACCTGCGCCAACGCGAGTATCCCCAGCCCCCACCACCGAGTACGAACAGCACCAGAAGAATGATCAACACACGCTCTATGCCTCATCACCTCCCACCACCTGGAATGCCTACCGAAGAATCATCCGGATGCAGGTTCTGATGCTGGTCGGAAGTGCTCATGCTTGGCTATTGATGCGGGAGCATCTTATTAGCTTCGAGCGCGGACGACCCGCCCCTCGGAGTTTACAAACACCCGGTAGCGGTTCCCGTCCTGGCATGACGCAATGTAGTCGCTCTCACCTTGCCGCACGGACGACTGACGACTTGACTACAGGGCAACGCCTGGGACGCGCGACTACACGCGCCGTCCAGATCCTTGAGAACCGATACAGATCATCCGCGGCGAGCGACGGTCCGGCGGAGAGCATCGTCATCGCAACGCTGGGGCCCAGCCTCTACGCGTGTTCTCACAGCGCGCTTCTCCTCCTGTCGGCTTAGAGCGTTGCAAACTTGACCGGATCCGCAAGGATGCCCCGGATCGCTTCGCGCGACGCCGAGACCGCTTGGGCCAGCGCCGGGTCATCGCCCTGCAGGAGAGACAACACCTTGAGGAGAAGAAGATTGTAGCGTTCCCGAAGCTCGAGCGGGATCACTCCGGCCTGCCCCAGGTGAAACGCCCGGAATTGAGTCAGCAGGTCGTCGACCTGATTCTTGAGCGAGATCTTGGTGAACACGCCGATGGCCTTGGTGTCTCGGAGTCGCTGCTCAGAGATCTCAGGTCCAGGGGCGATGGCGCCACCTCCTGCTTGCGCGCGCTTGGCAGCGGCGCTCTCCTTCTTCCGAGGCGTGCTCCACGGTTGAGGGGAAGCGGAATCTATTCGAGTCTCGCGCTCGGCGATTCGGTTTGCGACCCCAATGGCTCACCCTGCGTCGGCGCCGGTCACGGGCGGCGCGCGCGGCGGCGCGACCTCTTCCTGACGCAACCCGCCGCCAGGAGGAAGAAGAGTAGTCCGACGATGCGCGGTGCGAAGCTGGACTGAGTCTCATACGGCCTCGGTTAGAGCTTTCTCAGCGCGTCGATCCGCGTCTGCGGTTCCCGGATGGCTGGCGAGGAACCCTCCCCCGCTGGCGCCCTCCGGTCCGCAGGAGCCAGGTCAGCGTGTTGATCATCACTTCTTTCGAGTACCCGGCACGGCGGAGGAGATCCACACCGTGGCGGTCCGCCGTCGTATTCCTCCTGGCGGCTATAGCCACGGGTGATCAGGGCGCCGGCGACGGGTGTGATCTGGCCACTGCCAGGGAAGATCTGGTCGAGAATGATCACGCCGATGCCCACTCCGGCGCCGAGCGCTTGCGCCTTGGCGACATGGCCGAGATCGTCGTGGGCGAGCTCATGGGCCAGCACCCCCTGAGCTGGTCATCGTTGGCCTTCTGAAGCAGCCCGGTGGTGACATAGAACTCTCCCCCGCCGGCGCTGGCCGCGTTGACGTGCGGATCATCCATGATCGCCACCCGGACCTGATTCAAGGGGCGCGGATGATTCATGGCTCCGACGAGCGGGACCATGATGCGCCGAAGGCGCTCGGCCTGCTGCGCATCGAGCGGGCGAGACGCCGGCTGGGTCCCGCCGGTCTGGCTCGGCTTTGCCAGACGGCGCGCTCCCGAGTCCGGCGCAACCTCCGGTCAGGACGAAGAGGACGAGAGCGACAATGAGCTGTGTTCGCACGGTTGCCGCTTCTCCGATTGCTGATGCGGGGCGGATCGCCCCTCCGCGGCCCGAAGAGCGCCGCTGACGTGCTCCTTGGTACCCTGCAAGAACTCCTTCGGCTCGACGCAGGGAGTTCCCGCCTCGGTCCAGTACCTTCCAGTCTGCGTCTCCACGGCCCGGATACCCTCCGCTGCCTTCGCGCGTACCTCACGCGTCTTTCCCTGCACAGAGCCCTGGATCTCTCTGCCCCAGGAGCCAGGTGACGACGGCGCCCGTGATCGTTCCCAGGATGAAGGCGTCACTGATTCGCATTTCCGTTCCTCCTCGTCGGTTGTTCACTTCGTCTTTCGCCCCACGCCGACGTGACTGGCGCTGGGACGTCTCAAGCATGAAGGTGTGGAGCCGCTCGTCGACAACGTCCCAGGGTTACAGTGGCCGCCGGGCTGTGCTCCGCCGGAGATCGGCGGCGCTCGGCGCCGACGCGGAGCCGCGTGACCTAGTTTCGGGCGGCGTCACGGCTGCTACGAAAGTCGGGGGCCAGACTGGCTCGATCTGCTCGTAGGTCAGGCATCTCGGCACTCACGCCCCTTCGCCTCCACCTTGTCGGCCAGGAGCTGGTCGCGCCTTGTACTGAAGGATCGTCCAATGCGGGTTCTGATGCTGGTCGGAATTGCTCACGCCTGGCTATTGATGCGGGAGCACGCTTTCTCTAACCGCTACGACGGATGACGGGTCCTGAGCCCTCTAGTCGTGAAGGACGACATTCAGGAGGGAGCTGTGAACTTGCAGGCCACCGTTATACTCGACGAAGCCCAGCTTCCGAAACTTGTTCATGAAGAAGCTCACCCTGGACCGCGTTGTCCCGACCATTTCGGCCAGGGTTTCCTGGCTGATCTTGGGAACAACCTGCTCATGTTGCCCGTCCTTGCCGAACTGGGTCAGCAACAACAGAATCCGCGCCAGCCGTTTCTCACTGGAATTGAACAGCTGATCGACCAGGTCCTCTTCGATTCGAACATTCCGGGACAGCAGGTACGCCATGAACCGCTCTGACCATGCGGGCTCATTGTGGAGCATCCGTATCATCGTTTCTTTTGAACTCGAAGAATCGAGCACTCGGTGATCGAGGCCGCCGTGGCCATGCGAAGCGGCTGGCCCGCGAGGCAGCCTTCACCAAAGAAATCCCCGTTCCCCAGGATTGCGACGACCGCTTCTTTCCCGCGCGCGGAGAGGACCGTCAGCTTGACCTTACCCTTCTCAATGTAAAAGACCGCGTCCGCGCGACTGCCCTGGGAGAAGACGGTCCGGTTTCTTTGATACTCCTTCGTTGTCCCCCGCGGGCTTTCGCAAGATACGTCCTGAGATCGAGGGTCGCGGCTTTTTTCTGTGCCATGAGTCTGACGCCCCCTGTTAGCGGGATTGAGCAATAATAGGTCCAGGTTAGAATCTAGCTCAGCGGCTCGGTCCGGGTCAAGAGGGCGCACGCGGTGGCAGTCCGGGCCGTCGCAGCTCCTTTACGTCGCTGGCAAACGGCCCGACGCCGCCGCTGGTCCTCTACTTCATGAAGGCGAGTTGGTTCTTGACCGACCTCACGCCGGGCACGCCGCGCGCCATCTCGGAAGCCTTGGCGCTGGCGTCGATGGTCGCCACCTGGCCGGTCAATGTGACGACACCGGCATCGGTCGGACATCCACCATCTTGAGCTGCGAATCCTGGGAAAGGCGGGTCTCGACGGCCTTTGCGATGTCCTTATCGTTGGCGTCCACCGCCTGTCGAGCCGCCGGCGTCACCACCTGGAGATCGTTCTTGACGGATTTCGCGCCCTCGACCCCTTGCGCGATGTCGCTGGCGGCGCTCTTGGCCTCGGCGAGTCGACCTTGCCGCGGAGGTGAACGACACCCTTGGCGGTGTCGACGGTGATCTGGTTCCCCTTCACCCGCTCGTCAGCGAAGAGCGAGATCTTGGTCTTGGAGGTGACCCAGCTATCGGTGACCATCGTCTTGGCTTCTTGCGTCGTGGTCTGGGCCTTCTCGTCGGCGGCGCCCGCCGTCAGCGGAGCCGTTGCGACAAGTGCCATCAAGATCGCTGCCGTAGTCGTCGTAGTGCCGTACCGCATTGTCCGATCCTCCTCCGTACGGGTTCAACGCGATCTACGCCCGGCGACTCGTCGTTGTCTTGTCGCCGGGATCTCTCCACGCTCCTGAACTACGTCCTCCTGCTGCCTCGACCGCGCCCGTCATCGCAGGCGCCGTCAGACGGCCCGGCGGCCCCCAAGAAACTGGAACACCACGACAACGGCGGCGATCACCAACAGGAGATGGACCAACCCGCCGCCAGTGTACGAACTGCCCATGCCGAGCACCCACAGCACCAAAAGAACCACGGCAACCGTCCACAGCATGACCCTCCTAGTTCGTCCCCCTGACCTCTCGACCCTCGACCCGCTGCATGTCATCGCATCCATGCTGGTCGAGACGCGGGCCGCGCTCGTCAGAATTGGGGCAGGAACATTTTGAGCAACAGCACGCCACTCACCGCGATCGCGAACGCCACCCAATCGCCCATCGATAGCTCTCAGTCCTCTCGACCTCGATACGCCCTTCCAGACCGTGGACCCTGTCCGAGCCCCTGGCTATCTGGATGCGGATGTCTCTGCAACGAGCCCAGCAGACCCGAAGGCCTGCAGGAGCCAGATGATGACGACGATGACGACGACCACGTTCACGATCCGCTTGATCTTGGCCGTCCATCGGCACGTAGTTGTTGAGCAGCCAGAGCAGAACTCCGACCACACACCAAGGTGGAGTGACGACTCCGATCAGGCTCATGTCGCCTCCGGGCGTGGCGACCTTCGGTCCAAGCCTGTCTGTGTTGTCACGGCGCGCGATCTACTCCGCGGAATCACTATGCGCCGCGATGCGCTTGTTTCGTAGCCCTCGTCAACAGGTCCTCGAAGGACGACGTCCGGATGATCGAATTGAACTGGCTCCGGTAGTTCTGACACGAGGCTCATGCCGATCGAGCACGACGTCGTACACCGCCCACCGATAGCCCCCTGTCGATGAGACGGTAGTCGATCGAGATCTCCACCCGCCGGTCGGTGGTGATCCGGGACCACACCTGTGCATACGCGCCGTTGATCGACTCGCCCAGGAACGTGATCCGTTCCCCGGCGTAGTTCTCGATCGTCGACAGATAGGACCGTTCCAGCAGCGCGGTGAACAGTCGAACGAACTCCTCCTGGTCCTGCGGCGACTGGGCGCTCCAGTGCCGGGACAGGGTCAGCCGAGCCATCTCATTGAAGTCGAAAAACCCGTCCGCCACCTGGCGAATCTCGGCCCGGCGCTGCCCGCCTCGTTGCTGGCGGCGGGCCGTGATTGAACAGCCGCCAGCACCTTCGAGCGGACGACTTGACGAGGTCGAGGGGTCGGACGCGAACCGCGAGCGCGGTGGGCTGCACATCCGGCACGGCGTCCCCGGAGAAGGGCAGGCTGCGGGCCGGAGTGAAACCGCGGCCACCAGAGATCACGCGCTCCAGCGCCGGGAGGCGCTGCTCCATCTCGTCCGATCCTCCAGCGGCTCCATGGGCGTCCCTTAGCTACGGCGATCCGACGGCAACAGCGCGAGGAACCGCATAAGACAATCCGGGCTTCATGCTCATTTCCTCCGCTTAGGGGTGAACTACGTCGTGGTGAACTGCGGAGTGGTGAACCGCCGTTTCCAGGCCCGCCCGATCATCGGAGATAGGGCCGATCACATGAATACGCTCTTCGCTCTACGGAATCTGTCCTGTATTGACCACTCAGTCGGTGTCCAGGCACCGCGGCCCGGCGCGTGGCGCTCTCCTCGTCGCCTGATCAATTTTGACCAGACTTCGTGTGCTGGCACGCCGGTACAGTCCACCTGATGGGACGGGCTGGGGGCAGACATGATGGGACCCACAGTGCAGCTCAAAGATGGCGCTCGTCTCGATGGCGTCCGGGTGCTGGTCGTCGACGACGCCCATACGTGCGACAGGCCGTGACCGACATCCTCGCGGAGGATGGCGCGAGGTCACCGCGGTCGGTTCCGCCGAGGAGGCGCTCGCCGCGCTGCAATGGGAGCGCCCCGACGTACTGCTGAGTGACCTCGCGATGCCGGGAAGAGGCGGGTACTGGCTGATCGGGCAGGTTCGGGCACTACCGCCGGAGCGCGGCGGAGTCACACCTGCCGCCGCCCTCACCGCCTTCAGCGGCCCTGAACACCGCGCAGCGTTCTGCGCGCGGGATTCCAGCTCCATGTGGAAAAGCCCGTCGGTCTCGAGGCGTTGATCGGCGCGGTGGCGATCCTGGCGCTGGAAGAACTACCTGCCGGCGCGATCCTGACCATCGCCGCGCCCGGCCCTTCCTGACAAGGCGTTCCTCCTCGCGGTCACGAGCTAGTGATGGGCTGATCCAGGCGCCAGCAGCCGGTCGAAGCCAGCGGCGCGGAGCTGTCGGCGCGAGCGCGTGAGCGTGCCCGCCGCGTGGAGCGTACACAGCGTACTGGAAACGCCCGTCCCTGCTAACGACGTTCTGGGGATTTCAGACCACGCGTGTCTGCGGCGCGCTCGCCTGCGCGCGGTGTGTGGAATCCTGGAACCGCGCCGGCAACTACGGCGGCGCCGCTGGCTTTCCTATCTCTGCGCGGTCGGCCTGGCCGATCTCTCGCGGACTGGTTCTCCTTTCGGCCGGCGCCTCCGCTCACGCTCGCGCGAGCCGCAGCGACCGGGTGGATCCTGCGCGTGACGACGGCGCTCCCTGTTGATCGGCCACGGCAGGTGCGGCCTGACTTCGCGATGGGGAAGAACTCGGACCAGCTATGCCGCGGCCATCGGTGCATCAGCCCGCACGCCGTGGCGGGGCATCCGCTCAGCCCCATGGCCGGGTGGTTCGAATGACGCGCTGGGCTGGCCGTCCTGGCCCGGTCCGACGCGCCCCCTTCTGCTCTTCGTCTTCGTGTGGAAGCCGGGAGCGAAGCCTTCCGGCCGCTGGCCGGCGAGCCGATCTGGGAGTTCGTGGGGCCGAGCGCGCTGGCAGCTACGGCGCCCGCTCGCGCTCGCGTGGCTTGAGCGACGGACGACGAGCCGTCGCAGCCGCTCACGTGAGAGCGTGATTGGCGGCGCTGCTCCCGAGGCTACAGTGCGCTATTGGATCAGCTGATCCGCCCGCCGCAGCAGCGTCTGCGGGATTGTCAGCCCGGAGCGCCGTGGCCGCCTTGAGGTTGATGACGAGCTCTGAACTTCGCTCGGGGGTTCCTACGGGAAGGTCTCGCCGGTCGGGGTGCCTTGCAGGATCTCGATGGACGTAGGTGGCGGAGCGGCGAAACAGATCGCGGCGATCAGTGCCATACGCGATGAGACCACCGGCATCCGCGAACTCTCTGAGTCCCGTAGATGCGGCGGGAGTCCGCTGATCGCCGCGAAGTCCACGATGCGGGACTCGGTCGGTGACGGTGAGAGGTAGTCGTCCACCGCGATCAGCGCGTCGACCTGACCCAGCAGGGCGGCTTCGAACGCCCGCTCGGATCCCACGACCTGTTCACGTCGAGACGCGCTGGGCCGTACTCCCGATGCCGAGGCGACCATCTCCGGTTTCCTTCACAACCAGGTGGCTGCAGGATGTCCCCGAGTTCCACAGGACGGCCACCGCGATAGCTGAAGGCACCAGCTCTTTGAGGATCTGCAATCGCTGGCCGCCGAGTTCCGGGAAGCCCAGAAATGGGAACCCGGTGACATTTCCCGCCGACCTCGCGAGACTGGCAACGACGCCGGCGCCTGACGCGGATCAAGGCTCGACGCCATGACGATGGGTAGTCGTCCCGCGCTCGCCCGCCGGGCCGCTGACACCGCTGAGTCTCCATTGCGTCACGATCACTTCGGTCTGGAGCCGACGAGCTCGATTGCGAGATCGGCGAACTGTTCAGCACGGCCGTCCGCCGAGCGGTACTTGACGATAGACGAGTTCTGACCCTCGACGTATCCGAGTTCTCTGAGCCGTTGTCGGAAATGCGTTGAGGTTCGGACATTCGAGGCCGCCTCCAGGACCTCCAGCACGCCGATCGCGGTGGACCTTCCTGGCTGCGCACCCAGAGTGAGCGGCGCCGCGAGGATGCTCCCACCGACCGTAGTGATGAACGCTCGCCGGTCCATGATTGCGAACACGTTTGCGAAGCCCTTTCCTAACCAGAAATCCGTGGCCCAGCCGTCTCTGGGCAACTCGGCAAAGCGGTTTCAGCCCGGGACAGGTCAGCGCCGGCGCAGGAAGCGGCGGCCCCGTGGGACCGCCCGCGCCACGGACTCACTGGGCAGGCGCGGCCGCCGGCGCCACCTGGTTGAGCGCGATCACCTGACGGTCGGCGCGCAGCACCCGGCGGAAGAACGCGCTGAGCGCCGGGTCCTCGGGGACGGGCGTGAGCGAGGTCGCGAACAATGGGTCCATGGCCCGGGTGTCGAAGCAACTGGGCGCGCGCTGGCCGGGCTGCGTATGGCAGGCGACGCTGCGCGTCCGGTAGTGTAGATCCTCTCCCTGCTGGTACACCCACGGCGTCCCTCGTCACCGAGCAAGCTGCGTCCGACCCAGGTAACCTTACCGCCGAATCCGAGGATGTCGGCGACCGTCGGGGCGACGTCCATCTGGTGCACCGGGTGGTCCACGCGCCGTGGCGAAGGCATGTCGCGGGTCACAATGGCGATCGGGATGCGGAACAGCTGGTCGAGGCGCTGCACCGGATCGACCGGCACCGTCGACCAGATCGCTGTGCTGTGATCGCCGAGCAGGATGACCACGGTGTTGCCACCGAGCTGGCCCTTGAAGAGATCCTCGAGGAAGCTCGACACCGCGTCGTCCGAGTAGCGGAGCCGCGACAGATACGCCCGGTACGATTCTTTCCCGACCGTGGCGGCGAGCAGAGCGTCCGAAACAGGGCCCTCGGGTATCACCGTGTGCGGGCCGTGAGTGTTCAGGGTCAGGATCTGCGCGTACACCGGCGCGCCGCGCGCCGCGATCTCCCTCGACCGTCCCCAGCGCCTCGTGCAGGAAAGGCTTTGTCGGCGAGTCCCCAGGCGCCGATTCGCTGCGTGACGCCGCGGGCCAGGAAGTGCGCCTCGTCGAAGAACGTCCCGTTGCCGTGCAGCATCTCGAACTGGCGCAAACCATGGTGGTCGGCCTTGTGCGGAATTCATCCACACCGTGTTGTAGCCGTGGGCGCGCAGAAGCTCTTGCAGGCACGTCACTCGCACGGTGGGATGAGCGAGATGCGGCGCGGCGCCGAGGACATGTGGGAGCAGGGAGCAGGAGACGCTGAACTGAGCGCGGACCGTCGGGCGCCGCCGAGACTCGAGGAATACCCCTGGGTAAAGTTGATCGCGTGATCGGCCAGAAGCCGCCGCAGCCGTGGGAACACCTGCGGTCCGAGATCCGGATGCTCGATCTCGAAGCTGCGCGTCGGTCTCGAGCAGGAGCACGATTACGTGCACCGGTCCGTCTGACGGCAACCCGAGCTCCGTTCGCAATCTGCGGCCGCGCACGGGGTCGGCGGCGAGCTGGCGCACCAGCGGGTAGTCACCCGCGTAGCGCTCGAGCGCGGGCGGCGGTGCGCCGTCGTGGTAGTCGCGGGAAGCTCGCGAGTGTCGCGCAGCTGCGCGCTCCATCAGGCCCTGCCCGAGGTCGTCCGACCAGGCGGTCCCGGCGCCCGCGTACAGGGGCCGACTCCACATGTGCCGCGGCATATTCTCGTCCCACCACAGGCGCCGAGACCTGATCGGAGACGGCCATGCTCGGCTCGATCCCGATTGATCAGCGTGGGAAGCTGAAAGCCGACGAACATGACCACGAGCGCCAAGAGGAGCAACTGCGCTCGTGCCGCGCATGGCGCGCCACCGGCCGGCGATCGGCGCGCGCGTCGGCACGACGCCCTTCACCCACACCGCCACCCACGAGCCCGCGAGGGCAACGATGCTCGCGGCCATGAGCGGTGAGAGCGCGTACTCCGCGATCGAGCCACTGACATCTCCGATGTCACGCCAGTGCAGGCGTACGATCCACCAGTCGAGCATCGTTCCGAAGAAATGGAAGTGGCCGGCGTTGAAGCCGGTGCCGAGCCAGAGGAGCAGCGCCAGGGTGCCGAACGCGACGGCCCCGACCCGCCGGCTCGTCCGGCCAGACCACCGCTGCCGCGGCAACGACCAGGGCGGTCGCAGCCGCGTCGTAGAGCCACCCGATGTATACCCTGGCGGCGAGCGCGTCGGCCGGCCCCAGCCGCAGGTCGGCGACGATCTGCAGACGCACGCAGGACGAGCGCCGCCCAGAGGAGCACGGGCGCGAGGAGAAAGCGCGGCGAGGCCGCCGACGTCACCAGCGCGGCCCTCACGCGGGCGATATTACCCACGTCTCGTCGCGAGTCAAGGCCACGTCCGCGGCGTTACGTTCCCCCACCGCTTGGGCCCACGCCCACCTCCCGCAATACCCGGAAGTGTTCGGTGAGCATACGGTTCAAAGCGCGGAGCGCGGGACAGTCCCGACCCGGGGCAAGTCGTCATGCGCACGCTTGTGAGCGGCTTCGGGCGACGGTCAGGAGCCGATCGCCACCGGGCAGGTGCCCCGAGAGCGAAGAGAGAGCGAGCGAGCAACGGGGTACTTCCGGTAGCTGTTCACTCGCCGACGAAGGAACCCCGCTGAGGCGCCACGATGAAGTCATCCGTGGCGAGCGGGGGCAGAAGGCTCGAAGGCCCCGGTCATCGATATGCACGGCGCACCCGGAGATTCCCGCCTCGCCTTATCGTCCCAGGTGCCTCAGCCTCGATCTGATTTGATAGGAGTCGCCCGCCTGCTCCGCGGACCGCCAGGCAGTCCTGCTCCGCGAGCAGCCGCGCTGAAGCTTCTGGTAGCTCATCGCGCGATATCGCCGCAGCTCCTTGGCAACGATTGCGCGCGCCTCCTGCAGAGTCCATCGTCGTCAGATACCTCAAGATAGAAAGTGGATAGCGGAGCGGAAAAACTTCTTAGTCTTAGCCAGCGTGCCGGAAACCGGTTCTAGCTTCTGCGGAACGCGCGTCCATCACCAGCCAAAGAATACGCAAGGTTAGACGCGATTGAGTTGCCTCATTTGGACCCATTTGGCGGGAGGAATGGCGATAGAAAGTAGATAGCCCCGAGACAGCGCGCCTCACGGGTAGCTCATTGCCACAGTCCAGAATGATGCCGCCACGAGACGGTCGAGCCGATGACAGCACGGGTTCGGTTCCCCAACGGGACGCGATCGAACTTGCAGAATTCAACTGCATGATTTTATTGCTCACTGATTGAACGCGCCCCTGTATGTCCGGGTCGGGGCCAGTCTGGGTGGCAGGATTCGTCACTGCCAGGGCTGCGAGAAGCCCCGGCCTTTCCTACGGCGGGACTCCGTGGGATAAGGCAGTATCCAGGTGCTGGGCGCAAGGAGGGGCGAGGGGCGGTGATCGGAGACCCAGCCTACGGCTGGGATGGGAGGGAGTCGCAATGAGCGTACCCAAAGAGATCGGGCATATCGTCCTCAACGTGACCGACGTCGAGCGGTCCACCAGGTTCTACCGCGACGTGGTGGGGTTCCAGGTGTCCCGGTATCGCCCCGACGGGTCGGGCGCCTTCTTGACCTGCGGCGTGGTGCATCACAACCTCGCCCTGTTCAAAGCGCCGGCAGGGGCCAGGCCGACCGAGAAGGGAGCGATCGGCCTGAACCACTTTGCGTTCAAGGTGGAGAGCTACCGGGCCCTGCAAGCGGCCCACAGTCGCTTGGTGGAGGCTCGGGCCGCCATCGACCACATCGTGGACCACGGCATGACCCGGAGCGTCTACTTCCTGGATCCGGACGGGATCATGATGGAGCTGTTCAGCGATACGTATGCGACAGAGGAAGAAGGGCTGGCCTACATGAAATCGACGCGCGGAGGCGCGGCCCCGATGGACATCACCGCCGCGGAGCCCCACGCGCGGAGATTCCCAAGCGGACTTCACCCGGGTCGGCTAGCTGGCCGTCGCTCATGGAGTCCGGGGTCTTCATCGAGTTCCCACCACCCGTGCGGGATGACGGACCGTGAGGCCTTTGCCGAGTGCTTCGCGCTGGTGGATGCCGCGGAGGCCTTGGGCGTTAACTCGGTGTGGCTGGCGGAGTACCATTTTTCCGCGATCAGCGTTCTGTCCTCGCCGATCACGATCGCCAGCGCCATCGCCGCCCGGACCCAACGCATCCGCATTGGCCTGGCGGTGGTGCTCCTGCCCCTGGCCCATCCGATCCACATCGCCGAGGACATCGCCACGTTGGACCACATCAGTCAGGGTCGGGTCGAGTTCGGCGTGGGGCGTGGCACGTTTCCTGACACGCACGACGGCTTCAACTCGCCCTTCGCCGAGAGCCGGGAGCGCTTCGACGAATACCTGGAGATCGTCGTCAAGGCGTGGACCCAGGAACGCTTCTCCTTCACGGGCAAACACTATCGGTGCGACAACCTGTGGGTGCGGCCCAGCCGCTGCAGCGGCCGCACCCGCCGATCCGTGTCGGGATCACCTCCGAAGTCACCTTTCCTCGTGGGACGCCTGGGATTTCCCATCATCATCAACCCCTCAGGGTGTTCGCCCTCTCCGAGCTGGCGCCGTATATCAAGCAGTACCGCGAGGCCTGGCACGCGGCCGGCCACGCCGGGGCTCCTCAGGTGGGGCTCCGGGTGCCGCTCTACGTGGCCACGACGGCCGAGCGCGCCTACGCGGAGCCCAGGGCGAGCACCATGGCCGCCATGCAGAGGCCTCGGTAATCGCGTGGCGGACAGCGCCTCGCGTGTGGGCACCACCGGCGACTGGACCGCTCAGGCCCAACACGTCCGAAGCATGAGCTACGACGATTGGCTGCGGGACAAGGTGGTCTACGGAACGCCGGAGAAGGTGGTCGATCGGCTTCAACAGCTGCGGGACGAGCTGGACCTGACGCAGATCCTGTACGAGGTCAACCACGGGCGCCAGCTTCCCTATACGCTGCAGCTGGAGAATCTGAAGTTGATCAACGAGCGCGTCATTCCGCAACTCAAGTAGTCCCGCTCCGGGAGCTGGAGGACGCCATGCCGTTCCCAAGACTCAGTGATGTCGCCGTTGCACCGCAGACACTCGTCGCCATCGATCGCGAGCAGCGGATTTCTGCCGACTCGCACATGACCGAGCCGCCGGACCTCTTCGAGACGCGGCTGCCACCCGCGCTACGCGACCGCGCCCCGCGCTTTCCGAATCGCGACAATGCCAGCGGCCCAACGTGCGCGCTGGGCGGCTGGGACCCGGGCGAGCGTCTCAAGGACCAGGCGCACGACAGCATCAGCGCCGAGGTGCTCTATCCCACCCGCGGCGCTGCGGCCTGGGTGACGGGTGACCCGGAGCTCGAGGAAGCGTGTTGCCGCGCCTACAACGACTGGCTGATCGAATTTTGCAGCGCGGCGCCGCAGCGCCTCTGGGGCCTGGCGATGATCTCGTTGTGGAACATCGAGCACGCGGTTCGGGAGCTCGAGCGGTGCCGCAACGCGAGGCCTGCGGGGAGCGACCATCGGGCTCGTACCGGCGGAAGACTTGCTCTACGGCTCGGAGCACTACGAGCGCTTCTGGGCCGCCTGCCAAGATCTGAGCGATGTCGGTCAACCTCCACATCAATTCGGGTCCGGGGCGCATGAAGTTCTCCCCGCAGCAGCGCAGCGGGCTCATGCCGGATGGAGCGGCCGGGCACAAGTGGGATTGCATGAAGGCGGTGGGCAACATGGTCGCCGCCGGGGTGTTCGAGCGGTACCCTCGCCTGAACCTGGTGCTCGCAGAGGCCGGCGTCGGGTGGATCCCGTTCTTCGCCCAGGAGTTCGACTACTACCAGATGAGCTTCGGTCCGTCGCCGATCGGGCTCGGGCGGCAGCGCGATATTCCCAGGCCGCCCAGCGAATACATCTATCGGCACGTCTACGGGGCGTTCATTCAGGACACGGTCGGCTGCAAGCTGCTTCCCGAGTATGGCGCCGACACGTTCATGTGGTCCAACGACTACCCGCACAGTGCCTGCATCTGGCCGGGGGCGACTCGGTTCATCGCGCAGGACCTGGGACACCTCACGCCGGAGGCGCAGGCCAAGGTGCTGTGCGGCAACGCGGCCCGGTTGTACAACGATGGCGAGCTCCCGCCACCGGCCGACCCGCCGGGCAACGTGAATGATCTGGAGGCGTGGAACAAAGTCCACTGGCACGCGTAAGCGCATTGAAAAGCTCTGTCGACGAGCGACTGGTGCAGCTCTTCCGACAGCTGGGCCTGGATCGGGTGCATCTCGCAGCTCGTGTGGCCGCGGACTGGCGCGGTCTCGCCACGACGCGTCCGGAGACGATTGCTTCCCTGACGCTCGTATGTCCAACGGGCCTGGACGCCACGCCGCTCGGGGCACTGACCTCGCGTGTCCTCGTGCTGACCGGCGATCAAGGGACGCCCGCCGAGGCGATCTCGAAGGCCATGCCGGCTCACCCGGAAGCTTCGCTCATCACCCTCAACGACTATTACGGCCATCCGCGCGCCGACCTCCTGACGGACCGTGCAGAGGATATCGGGGCAGCGATGCTGGCTTTTCTGGCACGCATGGACCAGCTTCACGCAGTCAAGCTCCGTGCGCCTTCCGGCGCAGGAGGGAGAGCTGGACGGTATCTCCTATCGTAGCTGCAGGGTGCTGGCGCCCCGCTGGTCTTGCTGCCCTTAGGCCCTCGCCGCGTCGCAGTGGGAGCCCTTACTCCCCAGGCTCAGCGCGCAGTACTGCACCCTCACGCTGGGCGGTGCCATCTTGGGGTCGGTCGCCAGCCTTGAAGCACGCGGTCGGAGCACGGGCTACCTGGGGTGGTGCGGAATCTCATCGCCGAAATACACCTGCATCCGGGTGAGACGATTCTGGATGTGGGTGTGGCTCAGGCGTCCTCGACCGCTGGCTGGCGCGGCATACCGGCGGAGCGCATCGGATCACGGCGGTCGACATTCATCGAACCTTGCTGCGAGAGGCCGCGGCCCTGGCCACGAAGGAAGGCCTGGCGGAGCATATCAGAGTTTCGCGAAGGCAACGCGGAAGTCCTGCTCCTTCTGGGACAATAGCTTCGACGTGACGATGTCGGCGACCGTCATGGAGCTCCTGGACGCTGAGCGGATGCTCCGTGAGATGGTGCGCGTCACCCGGCCGGGTGGGCGTGTCGGAGTCGTCGTGCGGGCGATCGATATGCAATCATTCGTCAACGTTCCCGTGCGCGCTGAGCTGAAGATGAAGATCGCCGCGCTCCCGAACGGGCTGGCCGGCGCCAGAGGGTGCGCGGATGGCAGTCTCTATCAGCGCTTCCGTAACGCGGGTCTTCAGGATGTACAGATGCTGCCGCAGTTGGCTACCTACGCCGGCGCTCGCGCGCATGCCGCCGACGAACGGATCGAAGCTGCGCTCAGCCCGGCCGAGCTCGCCGAGTGGCACACGGCGGTAACCCAGGCAGAGGCAGAAGGAACGTTTTTCATCGCGCTGCCATTCCACTGCGCAGTCGGCACCGTCCCGCTGGCCGGTAGGCCTTGATCGCGGGAACGACGTGGCGGGTCATCAGATCGATGCCGCGGATCGCCGCGTCATGCGGCATGAGACCTTCGCGGCCCCAGACGGTCGTGCAGTCTGGATCGACGAGATCGATGATGCGCGTGCGCAGCTTTGACGACCGTGTCGGGGTTCCCTGACGCCGGGCCCTACGGCCGCCACACCGCCAGGCACTTGCCGGAGTTGAAGACGCCGGCGGTCTCGACGTAGTCGATCACGTCGCCCTTCTGTCGGAGCTCGTACATCGCGCCGGCCACGCAGATCCACGTCATCAGCTCCTGCTGCCCCGCGTCCTCGATCTGGGCCACCGTGAGCTCTGCCACTCGGCCTCTCGCCCGTCGCGAATCTGCTGGGCCCGGAGCCGGTCGCTCTCGACATCGGGCCACAGGCAATGGTGCTTCTCGACGAGGAATCCGTGCGACCAGCCGCCGGACGCATACATGAGCACCCGCCACGGACTAGCGGCGAGGATGCGTGCCGTGATCCGTCCGATCTCGAAGCATCGCCGGGGAGTGGGCGAGATCGGGTCCGGCTCCTGGCCGGCCCCGTTGATCGCGCGCCGGTTGCCGATGATCTTGCTGCAGTAGGAGTTCACCTGCACCGGGATGATGGGCACGTCGAAGCCCCAGCGATCGAGCGCTTCTTGAACACCTTCGGCATCGACTACTACCTCTGCGAGACCTCGGCCGACGCCCCGTCGCATCTCGATCGCGTTCGAGGAAGCCCGGCGCACGCGCCGGCCCGTGGGCGGTGCTGATGGCCGACGAGTACCACGGCTTCAACCGGTGAGGGGACGACGATGATCCAGACCGCCGACGTGCTCCGCGTCTTTCACGCGCGTCGCGGCGACGCCGTCAACGCACCGACGTGTAGGACGGGATCGTGCCCTTGGACATGACGATCTGCCAGAGTCTGAAGACGTCGCGTCTTGAACGCGCTCGCGCACGACGTGTAGAAGTACTCCCACATTCGATAGAACCTCGCCCGTGGTTCCGGGACTGCTTCGAGGCGACAACGATGGGTAGTGCTTTCTGGAGATTCTCATACCAGCGTCATCAGCGTCGTGTAGTAGTCCGGGCCGAAGTTGTGCCAGTCCTCCACCACGAAGAGCCCTTCGGCCGCCCGCCCGATATGCCGGATCGACGGGATGGCGACGTTCGGGAAGATGTACTTGTCGAGCCACGGGTCGCCGCTTCGGTCGGGAGACATTTTCCCCGACCGTGTGGAGCAGGAAGAGCCCGCCCTCGGCGAGCACGTCGTCGACGACCTTCATGAAGGCGCGATGGTTCTTGGGGCCGACATGCTCGAACATGCCGAACGAGACGACCTTTGTCTGAAGGAGCCGTGCTCGGCGGCGATTGATCTCCCGATAGTCAGCGGCCAGGATCTGGATGGGCGTGCCGGCGCACCGACGCCGCGCGTATTCGGCCTGAGGACGGGAGATGGTCACGCCGAGCGGCGCGCATCCATAACGCTCGTGCGCAAACGTCACGAAGCCGCCCCACCCACAGCCGATGTCGAGGACGCGGTCGCTCGGGGCGAGCCGGATCTTCCGGCAGGCCAGGTCGAGCTTGTCCTCCTGGGCTTGGGCCAGCGTCGTGGGCGTTCTTCCAGTAGCCGCACGAATAGACCATGCGCGGGTCCATGATCGCCTCGAAGAACTCGGCGCCGAGGTCATAGTGGACGCTGCGACCTGTCCCGCCCGCCGTGACGACTGCCGGTTCAGGACCATGGCCACGGCCGCCGCCAGCGTCTCCCGCCACGGCAACTTGACCTTGGAGTCGAGGCGCGCCTGCAAGCAGGCGGCAGAAGAACTCGTCGAGCTCGGCACACGACCACCAGCCGTCCACGTACGATTCGCCGAGCCCCAGTGAGCCCTCCGCGACCACCCGCTCGTAGAAGCGCTGATCGTGGACCTGAAGGTCCTGAGGTCGCGGATCCGCCAACAGTGATCCCGGCCTGCCCGAGAAGACCACGAACGAGCGATTCGTATCGGTTCATGGATCGGCCGCTATGCGCGCGGACCCAGGAGTTGCTCGGCGTGGGCGAGCTCGCGGGCCATACGCATCGATCGGAACATCGCGACCGCGTCCGTCAGATAGCGCGTCGCCTCGTCGTCTCCGCCCCCACCGTGTCCAGGAGACGGAGCGTACGTCACGTAACTGCGAGCCAGCTCGGGGCGGCTGCCGACGTCCCGCTGAATGCGAATGGCCTCCAGCACGGCCGCCTCCGCTTGCTGGGTCGCTCGGCGGCGAGTCGCCTCCGCGAGCATCCGATACGCGAGGGCCTGGGCGAGCCTGTCGTGAGTGGCCTCGGCGAGCCGGATCGTCTCCCGGCAACAGCGGCACGACCCCATCGTGCTTGCCGAGGGCAAGCAGGCTTATCGCGAGCAGTGCCTGCCCCCAGGCCAGCAGCGCCGTCGTCCCCAGCTGCTTGCCCAGGGCGATGTTGTCCTCGAGCAGGGTGCGGCCGCGGTCCGGATTGCCGAGCATCGTGTGCGCGTGCCCCTCGCCGAACTGAAGGAGGTAGATGCGAAGCCGGTCTCCCGGTGCGCTCGGCGAGCTGCCGGACCTTGCGCGCAGTCGGCCAACGCTTCGGCTGCCGCGCCCTGATAGCCGTACGCCACCGCGCGGTAACAGTAGGCCGCCGCCTCCACGAACGGGTTCTGGAGCCGTTGCGCGAGGTGGATACCGCGATCGAGCATAGACGAGCGCGCGTTCGAACTCGCCCAGCACCGCGAACGCCCCCCGGCAAACCCAGCGGCCGTCGCCTCCTCGGTCAGGTTCCCGAGGCTCTTCATCTGCTCGACGCTCCGCGCCATGAGCTCACCGCCCCGTGCTGTAGTCGCTCATGACGCAGTAGCTGCGACCGACGAGATTGACGGGCAACGCGGCCAGCCTCTCCGTCGCCCAGGCGGTCGGCGATGGCGAGGCTCTGCTCGGCGTAGTCTGCCGCGACCTGCGAACGCCCCGCGCACGTAGCCCAGACGCCCGAGCCAGTAGAGGATCTGCGCCATCCGAGGCTCGTCGGCCAGCGTCGCTGCCAGCGTCCGGGCCTCCTCGAGATTCGCCTGGTCCTGGGCGAAGGCTTCCCGGGTCGTGCTCACGCTCACGCGCTTGAGCGCCGCATCGATCTGAGCGCGCTGCTGCTCTGGCGAGACGACGAGCGCGCGGGCGAGCGCGAGGGCCTGGTCGTAGTAGGCGGCGGCCTCGGCGCTGGGCGTGGCGGAGCGCGGCGCGGTCTCCGGCCAGGAGTGCGAAGGGAATCGCTCGCCCCGGCTCCTGGCTGAGCGCGTAATGGTGGGCGAGAACGGCCGGCTGCTCTTCGGGCGACTCGCCGTGGGGCTCCTCGATGCGGCGCGCGACGGCACCATGGAGGATCTGGCGACGCGATCCGAGGAGGCTACGGTAGACGACGTCCTGGATGACGGCGTGCTTGAAGCGATAGGCCAGCTCCGGGAGAAAGCGCGCCCGTGGACGAGATCCAGGCGTTTGAGGAGCCTCGAGGTGTGCCGGGACATCGGCGGGCGAGGGGCGAGGCCAGCCAGCAGGCGCAGGTCGAATTCGCGGCCGATGACGGCGGCGATCTGGGTCGTTTGCTTGACCGGGTCGTCCAGCCGATCGATGCGCGCCTGGATGATGTCCTGATGGTCGCCGGAAACTCGATCTCCGTCGAGCCGGCCAGCCGGACCGTCCTCGGTCTCGCGCTCGAGCAGCTGTCGCTCGTCCAGCGCGCGGATCACCTCCTCGATGAACAGAGGGTTGCCGCCGGTCTTGTCCTCGATGAACCTTCCTGACGTCGTCGGCCACGTCGCGCCGAGCAACGCCGTCAGCATTTCTGCATCTCCGCTTCCCCGAGACGGTCCAGCGCGGATCTGCGTGTACTCGGGGCGTCCGCCCAGCGCACGGCGTAAGCCGGGACGATGGGTGGTGAGAATCAGCACGGGCACCCCGGCGAGGCTGCCGACGAGAAACGCGAACGAGTCCTCCGAGCTGTGGTCAATCCAGTGGAGGTTCTCGCAGACGAGCACCAGCGGCCGGCGTTGGCCGGCGCCGGCAACGACGGCGCGAAGCACCTCCAGCGTCTGCCGCCGCCGCTCCTGGGGTCCAGGTGGCGGATCGCGTCGTCTGCCCGCGGAGAGGCCGAAGAGCGACTCGAGGAACGGCAGCGTCGGCTCCAGCCGCGCGTCGGCGTCCCTGACGCCTGCGCGCAGCTTTTCCTGGATCTGCAGGGGATTGTCGCCCTCCTCGATGTGGAACGCGCCACGCAGGATCTCGAGCACCGGACCGTACGGGTAACGGCTGCTCATGGGCAAGGCAGTTACCCTCGAGCCAGCCGACCCGGCCAACGGCGAGTGACGCGCGAAATTCGTAGAGTAGCCGCGATTTCCCCCAGGCCGGCCTCGCCGACGATACCGACGATCCGCCCGTGGCCGGACTCGACCTGCGCCTAGCCGGTCGTGCAGGACGCCGAGCTGCGCGCGCACGGCCGACCAGTTGCGTCAGCCCGCGCTCCGCGCTGATGTCCAGGCGACTGCGCCAGCGCCGCCGGCCCGTTACTCTTGTAGACGCAGGACCGGGGCCCGCTGGCCTCTCACCTCGACGGGCCCCAGCGACTCTGCTACGGACCTGGCCCGCCACGAATCGGTGCACGTTCTCAGTCACCAGGATGGCGTCCGGCTCGGCCAGCGCTTGCATGCGAGCGGCCAGATGCGTGGTGTTGCCCACGGCCGTGTAGTCCATGCGGAGATCGTCGCCGATCCGGCCGACCACCACGGGCCCCGTGTTCAGGCCGACGCGGAGCCGTACCTCCGCCCCGTGCTCACGCTGGAACTGGCGCGCTGTACCCGCGGATCGTCTCCTGGATGGTCAGCGCCGCCTGCACCGCGCGAAAGGCATGGTCCTCGAGCGCGACTGGTGCGCCGAAGCAGCGCCATGAGCCCGTCGCCGAGGTACTGGTTCACCGTACCCTCGTAACGATGGATCGCCTCGGCGATGAGCTGGAGAACCTGGCTCAGGAGCTGGTGGAATCGCTCGGGATCGAGCCGCTGCGCCAGCGTCGATGAATCGACGACGATCGACGAAGAGCACCGTGACGAGCTTTCTTTCCCTCCAGCGCGCCGCGCGAGCTGAGGATCTTCCCGTGAGGTAACGGGGCGTGTACGCGACGGGCACTGTCGCCGCCGCCGGTGGCCGCACGACGGCGAGGGGAGCGCCGCACTGGCTGCAGAACTTCGCGCCCGGGGCATTCGCCGTCGCAGTTGGGACACGCCGTCGACAGTGGCGCCCCGCATTGATCGCAGAACTTCGACTCGTCACGGTTCGGGTGCCGGCACTGTGAGCACTGCATGACTCCCCCGGGCCAGGCTGAGGCGTCGAGGGTGCGCAGCCCCAGCGGGCGCAGGGGGATTATATACGCGATCGGCGGGTGGTCTATTGACAACGCCGGATCCCGCGCTATACGTCTGCTCCCGGTTCGATATTCACCCAAAGGGGGACTCGGCCGTGGCGCCTAACGTCGAAGAGGTCCGCCGGTTTTCCGCACGCCATCTCGCCTTCATCAGTCCGCTGGTGCTGATCCATCTCGCCTGCGGGCTGGTGTTCGTCGTTGGCGCGAGCCGGCGCGGCGATCACCGTATTAGTCGCTCACCGGCGCGGCTCAGCTGTTCGGCCTCCACGATGGGCTATCACCGCCTCCTCTGGCACCGGTCGTTCGACGACGAGCCGCTGGTTCCAGTTCTCTGCTCGCCGTCATGGGAACCCTCGCCGGCCAGAACGGGCCGCTGTGGTGGGTCGCCCATCACGATCCATCACCACCTGGCTATGCGGATCAGGACGACGACGTCCACTCGCCGCGTCGCGGGGATCTTCTGGAGCCAGGCATGGGGTGGCTCTTCTCCACGCATCATCCCCATCCGCGCACGAGCTGGTGACCGAGCTCGCCCGGTTGCCGGAGATGCGGCTGTATCCAGCAGTACTCCTTCGTCGTGCCGCTCGCGTACGCGCTCATGTTGTACCTTGCTCGGCGCGGCCTGGGGACGTCTCCCGACCTCCGCCGCCGGGGTCAGCGGCACAACCAGCTGGCTTCGGGGCGCCGTGCTCAGCACGGCGTGCGTCCTTCACGTGGCGCTGTCCGTGGGGTCCGTCGCCCACCTGTACGGCACCCGCCCTTCGCGACACGGGACGATAGCCGGAAACAACGTCGTGCTGGTGTTGCTGGCTGCTCGAGACGGCTGGCAACAAACAATCATCACTACTGTCCGTCCTCGGCGCGGATGGGGTTCCGCTGGTGGCAGATCGATCCCAACTACGCGATGCTCAGGCTACTTGCCCGCATCCGAATCGTCTGGGATCTGAAGGCCCCGCCCCGGGAGGTGATCCGGAGCCCGCGACTGGGGGTCGTGGGGCCGTGGCAGAACAGGCTGTCGAGGTAGATCGAAACGTCCTCGGCCGGATACGCCTTTCGTGAGCGCGACCGCAGGGGCCGAGCCTCAAGGGATCCGGGGCATGGCGCCGCTGTCAGAAGGTAGTGAAGCTGATGCCGAAGGCATTCAGGAAACGCTCGGTGTAGGTGCGAGATCTCGGCCGACGCGCCGCGGATCTCGATCGCGTTCGAGGAGGCTGCGGCGCACGCGCCGGCCCGTGGCGGTGCTGATGGCCGACGAGTACCACGGCTTCCGCAACCGGCAGAGGGGACGACGACTTCAGTAGTGCTCACGGCGCGGACGCGCCCTCGGCAATCCGCAGCCGCGCTGGCCGAGAGCAAGGTGGAACGAGATGTCCTGCGCGAGGGCGACTGTTGTGGAAAAGAACATGCAGACATTCCATCACCTGGACTTTCACGCCTTCAATCACCAAAAGTGGGACCAGCTTCACCTGAGTCATTCTGCAGGACGTCGTCGTCCACTGGCCTCGATGGGCGCACCACGGTCGGTATCGAGGCGCACATCGAGGATCTCAAGGGACTCTTTGTCTGGGCCACGCGGACATCCACCGTGGTCGAACACCCTGCTTTGGCGGAGGTGGACGAGGGCGAGTTCACTGCGTGTCTGGCATCTTCGCGGGAACGTTCACCCAACCGCTGCCGATCGGCGGCGGAGTTGCGATTCCGCCCGACGGGAAGTCGTTCAACCTCCGGTTCTCAACAATTGCTCATTGACCCCGGGCTGGGGTTCTCCCAACGAGGAGTATCTCCTGTGGGACACAACCAGGCTGCTGGAATAGGCAACTCGGCCTGGCGTGAACGACCCCGTATCGCCCCGGGCGGCCCGCTCTCGATCGCATGGAGTTCATCACCCGAGGGACTCGCGGCCGCCTAGAGGCGCGGTGGAGTAAGCGAGACCGTAGAAAGGCGACATAGCTCGGCAGCCCGGGTGGCGTGGCCACGCCCGTAGCTTCGAGGGCCGCAGACCTCGGAGGCCCGGTCCTGTCCTTCGTCACCCGCTGCGGAGGTACAAATGCCGGCAGGCTCGCCCCTGGAAGGCCTCCGACGACGCAGCACCGTGCGACCTTCTCGTGCCTCCCACGATTCTGATGCCCAAGTCCATGGCACACGCCGACCGCTTCATCGGCTCCTCCAGGATCATCAGTTCTTGCGTGAACGGTCGGGGAGATCGGGTAACAGAAGAGTCCGGGGACATGGGTCTACACCATCTCGATGTACGACAGAGTCTCCGTAGTCCGGCGTATTCGCCAACGCAGCCACAATCGACACTGTTCACCCAGCGGTTGCTCCACCGAATCCCGCCGTTGGCGCTGATGTACAATGGACTTCGAACCGATTGGGATACTCGAGCGGGCGGCAGGCGGTCGGGAATCGGCCGGGTGACCGCGTAACATGCGGCTGGCGTCTCATGGTCGAGCGCCTCGCGCGGCCGCTTCGTGTTGAACTCCTGCGAACAGACGTTGAACTTCCGCTATTGCGCCCGCGAGGCTGCCCGCCGCTGGGCGCGGGTTGTCTCCGCCTTCGACGTGCGATGCATCCGCTCATGCCGTCCGTTCTGCGCCGGCCGCCCTGGCTCCATCGCTCGGGGAGGATCCCGAGACTCAGAGATAGGCGGTGACAAAGGCCCAGCTGACGTGAACTGGGCTGTTCTCTGCACCCTCACTCCTTCCGCCGCGCCCATCACAGCGCGGAACAACCAGCGTCACGGATTTTCGCCAGAACAGAGCGCCGGTCCAGGTGGGTGCCCCGCCCCAAGACGCCAGCGAGCGGACCTCCGCGACCGCGGCGGTCCTGATGCCGCTCAGGCGCCGAGCACCACCGCGGGATCTGGCGGCCCCGGCTGCGCTCGGCGGCGCCCGCCCCTTCCCGCGTCGCGCGACTCCGGCGAACGCGCCACGAGAGGAGAAAGTCGAGAGTAGGTCGAAAGTCCCGGAGCGGATTCTCTTTACTTTCAGGTGGTAACGACGGAAACCGGTTCTGCTTCCAGGGGAACGCTAGGTCCATCACCAGTACAAGACTACGCAAAGTTAGACCGCGATCGAGTTGCCTCATTTGGACCCCTCTGGGGGCAGGAACGTCGATGACAGTAGGATAGCGCCCGGACCGCATCTACCAGTGGCACCATTGCTGTCACAGTCTCAGAATGATGTCGTCGAGATGGTCGAGCCGATGAAGCACGGGTCAGTTCCCACCCATCTGAAAGCGCCACCCGGTCAATCGACAGTCTTCGACCTTGTTCTCGCAGGGATAATTCGCCGCACCCTGGATGTTCTTGGGCGCCGGCGAACACCTCAACCGCGGCGCTCAATCCTGCGTACCGTGCGCCCGAATAAGCGTCTTCCCGCCGCTCGCGTGGACCCGTGGCGTCGTCCCTGCATAGCCGGCCAGCTTCTCGGCCGTGGCAAACCGCGTGACGTCGCCCACCTCGAGGGCGATCACGACCGCCAGCGTCAGCCCCACCCCCGGCAGGGTCAGCAGCTGCTGAATCACCGGCGTCGGCTTGAACGTGGCCTGGATCCGTTGCTCGAACCCGCGCACCTGGCGGTCCAGCGCCTCGACCTGCTCGAGCAGCTGCCGGGTCGCGTACGCCGTGTGGGCGGCAGGAGATCGAGGCGCTGCCGCAGGAGGCCGCGGCCGCGCACGCCGAAGAGATCGCTCACCTCGAGGTCGTGGAGGGCGTACTTCGCCAAGGTGGCGTGAACCGATTCTTGAGCTGCGTGCGCTGCCGGACCAGCACCATCCGGGTCCGCGGCAGGTCGCGCTGGTCCCGCAAGCTCGCCGGGCGGAATCCAGACCGTGGGCAGCGTGCCCGCCCGCTGCAGCCGGTTCAGCCCCCGGGCGTCGAGCCGATCGGTCTTGTTGATCTCTCCCATCATCAGCTTCGCCTTGCGGGCATGCACGAGCTTGGGCACACAGCCCGCCGCCTCGATCTCGTCGACGATCCAGTACCAGTTGCCGATCGTCTCCACCGCGACCGGGGACCCTGCTCACATCGCTCGAGAAACTCGCTGGAGCGCCCCGCGCTCATGCGCGGATCCGTTGTTCCCGGACGAGCCTGGCCGTCCGGCCGCGCCACCGACGCCAGCGTGTAGCGCTTGTGCGCATCGAACGCGATATACTCCATCGTGCTGCGCCTCCTCTCGCGGCTGACGCCGCCGAGTGTTCTCAACGCCCACGGTATCTCACCGTGTGCGGAGGCGCAGCGCTTTCATCCCATCAACGGGATTCGTGCGGTAGTGGGCCTGGACCTGACCTTCTCGATTCGCGGCGTGGCTCATCCGCCACAAGCGAACACCGCCCCAACCGGACACCATCTGACGGGCGAAGTGTTTTCGCCAGAATGTGGCGTCGAGCCGAGGTCGCTTAGCTTCAGGCCGGCGCCGGGTCGAGGCTCGTCCCCCGGCCCGGTCTCGGTCGCAGCGCGATCAGCGCCGTCATCGGGTAGCCGAGGTCGCGCCAGGCCTCGGAATCCGCCCGCGAGGGGCCGCACACGCTCGATGCCGCGGCGTCTCAAGATCGGCGCCACACGGGCGCTCGAAGCCTCGCTTTGGTCAGGGTGCAGTAGAGCACGATCTCGCGCCGCGCGGGATCTCCTGGCCGCTGATCGAGGTCCTCGATCGTCAGGTGCAGGGCGCCCGGAATGATCGTGGGCTCGGCCTCGAAATCGATCCGGTCGCGGACGTCGACGATCAGGATTTGCTCGCCGCCGTCGAGCTTGGCCTTGAGCTCCTCGCGGCGAGATCCGCGCGATCCGGATGCGCCGCAAGAAGCGTTGGCGCGAGAGTGAACTTCCAAGTGATGTAGCCGCCGAGCGCGGCGCCGATCAGCACGAGCGTCCAGCTTCCGAGCCGAACCGCATAGTCGGCGACGATCTCGAGCTGACGGGCGAAGATCCAGCCGAGCGCGATGAAGGCGCCGGCCCAGAAGAAAGGCCGCCGAGCGCGCTGAAGACCACGAAACCGGCCGAGCGGCATCCGGACGATGCCCGCCAGCGGCGGGGCGATCGTGCTGAAGCCGGGGATGAACTTAGCGACCATCAAGGAGCGTGGCCCGTGCTTGAGAAGATCGCTCTCCGGTGCGCCTGACGCACGAATCGGGCTCGAGCGAGATGCGGCAGAGCCAGCCGAGTGACCTTAGCGCCGCCGAGCCGGCCGATGACGTACCAGGCCATGTCGGCGATGAGCGAGGCGATACCGGACAGAGCAGGAGAAGCGCGAAGCTCAGCTTGCCGGCGCCCGCCAGCGCGCCGGCCGCGAGGAGGAACGGATCGCCGGGATCGGGAGGCCGATCCGTCTGGCGCCAGGACGGGAGCCGAGGACGACGAGGATAGCCGTAGCGCGCGAGCACGCCGTGGATCGTGCCGGTCCGACAGGCCAGTGTCTCTTCTCCGTCGTCTTCAGGCGACCGGACGTCATCGCTGGCGTCCTCGATATGCGCCCGACTGATCCGGTCATCGAGCTGCGCCGCCAGGCTCGCGAGTTGTCGTGGTGGCACCCGAAGCAGCGCTTCGACCTCGTGCGCGGCTAACTGAAGTCCGAACTCAACACAGGCACGGGCCGGGTTCCGAAAGAAGTCTCGCCGAAAACCGGCGTCCGTCAGCAGGCGACCGAGTGTGCGTTCCACGTCTCGCTGACTCATGCACGTCTTCCCGTAAGGCAAGGATTGCACCAAGCGTGTTTTCCTCAGTTTCAGGAGAGCTTTGGTGCAGCTTCGCACGTCAATGCGTGAATCCACACGCGAACGTGTGTGTCCGCACTATCTCGGCCGCCAGCGGTTCGCCGACCGGTACGCGTCGGTCTGCGTGCGCCTGGGGCCGGGCACGGACTCAAGCCCGGCCTGCGTGCTGGGGGCTACCCGAGTGCCCGCAGGGCGGGCGCCCAGGCGACGCCATCTACGCGCCCCGGGAGACCATGTCGAACGACTGTCGACGGTCACGCGGTGCGACGACGCCGTGCGCGTCATGGTGACGATGAAATAGCCGCGGCTCCGAGCCTGGCGATGTCGCCCCTGACCCGTCCCATGACTTCCTCACGACCACGAGGCCGTTGCCGTCGAGCGCGCCGCGACCTGTGAGGCCGGACGTTCGTGATGCGGTAGGGCCCGTCGTTGTAGATGTAACCCGCGAGGGCGGGCGCGCCGGCAAAATACGCGCGGCGCGGCGTCGACACGAACCGACGGCGCGCCGTGCGCCGCGCCACAGACTCTGGCGGCGGCATGACGAGCGCGAATGCTGAAAGGACGATGGCGGAGACCAGGGTTCGGCACCTCACACCTCCTTCTTGCAGATCCTCAGTCTGCGACGGGACAGGCATAAAGCGAGCCAGATCAGCAATACGTAACTGAACGAAGTACACCGAGTTT
>ERZ1370068.7724-contig-6624_pt1 | contig 85787 bp, 97 predicted proteins | sample MGYA00561227_ERZ1370068 | MGnify/ENA primary metagenome ERZ1370068 (study PRJEB38410, sample SAMEA6850437) | metagenome | study: Metagenomic assessment of the ecological functions of the soil: analysis of the soil microbiota associated with the...
CCAGTTACGTATTGCTATTGGGGCGCGCGATATCTCGGGGCGAGAGTTGCTGCAAATGGAGACGATCCTACGTCAAGGAGCGTGAAGCCGCTGAAGGCCGTGACCACTTCCAGCCGCGAGTTACTAGAGGCGGCCGCCGAACCAGGGAACGGTTTCAGACGACGAACGACCGGCGTTGATGCTCCGTTACTTCCAACACATGGCGGAGTTTTCGGGAATGGTGGAGGCCAGCGCGATCCGGCGGGAGGTATCGTCGCCTTTGTAGTTGGAACCAACCGCACAGTGTTGGGTGGAACGGAATACGAGATCGATACGCCGTCGCTTCTCGCGAAGGTTGCGGAACAGGCTGGGTACGTTGTCGAGAATCATGTCCATGGAGACCTTACGCTCGGTATGATTTACATCAGCGAAATTCGATACAGAGCGAGCGGCTGGTTATCCTGCGGCCAGCCTCGCGACACCGGAGCTACCACAAAGGCGAGATTCCCATTGGTAGCCAGCAGGCCCCATCGCCGACAACTTCTCCCCGATCGACAGCTGTTGCAAAGAGATTTGCCGCGGTGGTGAACAGTGCGGTGCCACGCTCCATGCATGTCAGGCGGAAGGCGGGATCGTCGGATGTTGGCCACCAATCAAGGCGAAGTCACCTTCCGACGGGACTGGCAGCTTCGGCAGCGATTACCTCTGAGCGAAGGCGGCGAACGAACGCCGGAACTACCAAGCGCACGTCTCCGTGACCGCTCTTCCTGCTGCGAAGCCTCGCCATAATGTTGGTATTCCGGTCATTTGGGAAAAAGCACGCTGCGCCCCGCCACATAGCGCGGATGTGCAACGGATATTCGCCTGAGGTCGCCTCACTTGAATAGAGCCCGGCGATCGTACGCAGTGTGTCTACAGGAACGCTTATATTGGATGTCCCGAACACCCTGAAAAGTGTCTAGCGCTGTCATCACGGTTTAGTCGTAGCACAAGTCCTGCGGCCCCATTGCAGCGGAGTGCCAGTCATTGCCTGCGCAGCAATCGTTTCCATGGGTCGAGTTCGGTTCAAATCCGAGATAGGCAGGGAAGCCCGGACGCGGAGCACTCGGGATCACGAGCGCGGTAGGCGGAGACCACGGTGGTGGCAGGGCCGGTGTACTCGCTGGCGGAGCGGCAGCGACTCGCGGGCGCGACTACTGGAGCCCGAGCGGCCTTAAACGCGGGCGCGTTGGTCCAGCGTTCCCGAACCGGAACTGGTTCGAGGCGGGAGCGGGCGGAGGTGTGTCTGCGGGGTATTCCATCGGCAACGAGTTGCGCCAGCGTTTCGGCGGTTGTCGATTCGTGCGAAGCCGTCACGTGCAGAGTCAAAACCAGGCGTCGATCCCGCCGCGATTGTATCCAAGATATTCGATCCGTCGCCATCTCGCGTATCCAAGACCAGCCCGGCTTCTACGTGAAGGGATGCGATTCCAGCGGCGGTGAGGTTGGCGACCCGACGTACGCAGTCTGAGTCCCGTCAGCCCGAGGAAGTGATATGTCTTGGGATGGAAGTAGGCTCCGCTGTAGCTAATAACCTGATCGCGGCATGGCTTCGTGGAACCCCGAGTAGTCCCATGAGTACTGCAACGTCCTCTCGCAGCGTTAGACCCTCGTTCGATCCAATGACACAGCGAACTAGCATGTCGTTGAGTGTCAGGATGCCGCAGAGCGTCCGCCAGGTGCAGGCCAAGGCCGTCCGCGGTAAAGAAACCCGACTGCCACCGGACAGCGACGACGTTCGTAGACAGCACCTCAACCATCCAGTCCCAACTGCATGGCTGGCATCGCGAGTGCCGAACTGACATCGCATGGCGGGGAGAATGTTTGCCGAGTGACTTTGGTCAAGGGTGGGCTGAGTGGTTCATCCCGCAGAAGCGATTGAGCCGAAAGAACAACGAGAGACCTACTCAGATGCGAGGCTCTGCCGCTTCGGGATGTCGTGCCCCTGTGCTGGCCTGAGGGGACACGGACGGCTCCGGCAGTACCTTCATGCCACTTTGCAGACCGACGGTCTCATCGGGGTCGTCCAAGGGCCTCTTCCTCGCCGATGAGTGAGGGACGTCCCTCTGCATCACACCAGCGCAGAGATCTTTCGCAGCAATTCCGGCTCCGACATGACCTCTTCCTCACCAGAGAGTATGAGTTCCACAGTAATCCATGTCATGGCGCGGACAGCTCAGCGGGACCCCTTGGTCGTGACGCCTCGAGGGCTTCTGAAGCCGATGGCTTCGACTTTACGTAGGTGGCGATAGCTGAACACTACCAAAAGCAGACCCGATAGAACCTGATAGATCACCAATTGAGAGACCGTATGCACGGGACGATGTCACCGTACCCGACCCCTCAATGCACAGGCACTGAAGTACACTGCGGTGGAAGGTCGGTGAGGACCTGCTATAGAGCACAGTCGGGCGGGCCACGGTCGACAAGAGGAAGCGGAACTAGTCGGGAAGTCCAAAAAATCAACCCAGGTAGCAGGTCACGGCAAGGCGGCAAGTCGTTGCGTCGTCGGGCTGGTCCTGGACGCCGACCGCTCAGCCGGGGCCGATCCATGGCATCCAGCCAGAATGCCGTTGAAATCTCGCTGCAGCGGGCCACCGGAAACAGCCACAGTAACGGAAGTGAGACCGTTCGGGGAGGCAGTCATGCCCGGCCTGGGTCCCCGGATACTGTTTCCTGACGCCCTCGTTGGTCTCTTGCGGACCTGATTTTGGGGCGTTTGTGTTTCGGATACAGGGACCAACCAACACACGCCACATGGGGTGAGATGGCTACTATCATTGTTTCGCCAGCGAGGCGGGTAACGAGCGATGAAGAGGTTAGCTCGATCTTCTAAGGCCGATGTTCACTGGCTGGCGTTGAGCCGGAAGATTGCTCGTCGCGGAACTGGACAAAGCAACTCGCTGTCCAACTGGTTTTACTCGCCTTGTGCCAGCGATGCGATGCCTAAAAGTGACAAGAAATCCACGTGAGCTGCCGCGCAAACTGCTTATAACCTCAGCCTGGCGCCAGCCAGAGTGCTGATTCCAATCGCCATTAGCGGTTCGGCGTCGCTTCAAGAATCCACTAAAGTCGCAGTGCCTCTTGTTAAAGAAGCCCACGGACAAGGCGCGATTCTTCTGCAACGACCAGGTTATGAGTTCCACCCGCTGACGGGCACGTCCAGCACTGTGGGGTCGAACTGAAGCTCGTTCCTTCTACATCTGATCCGGGAGTCGAACTGAATGGAAGGGGTCCCCTCGGTCCAGCTGCTGGCCGGTCTCCAACAGGCCCGCGAGGCCCAGGAGCCCCAGGGACTGAGAACATCTCCATGTGTTCGTGCGCTCACCACCCTTGCATATCACCGCCTCCGTGTGAGAACGCCACATGTGCGTGAACGCCTGATTGTCCCAACGCCCGGAATTGCGTCCGGTCCTGACCCCAGTGCCTGCAACCTCACCCGATTCCCGAATCGATGCCTGTCCCTAACCCATTGGTTTCCTCGGAGTCCCCTTCCCCCGCCTTGCCGGGAACTTGCTCGGGTCAGCTTGACCCCTTGAAACCAGGGGCCCTCCTACGGCCTGGGGGCCCACCCCGGCACGGGACAATGGGCCGGGGGAATCGTCCCTCGGGATTCGATCTCACCCCCAACGGGAGGTTTCGGGAATGAACCGAATCGGGGCGGGGCCGAGGGGGCCCGGGGAAATTCGATTCTCTCCCCGATCCTCACCCCTTAAGGGGAGGAATGAAATGGTGGAGGTCCAGGCCGACTCCCTCCCTGACCGAGGACGAGATCGCGTTCATCTCCGCTCTTGAAGGAGCTGGCGCGGCTCATCGCGGCGGGCGTCCTCCGGGAGGAGGACCCGGTTCACCGAGGACGTGGAGGCCGTCGAGGCGACGATGAGGGTATGGAGGACGATGTGAGGACTAGCTTCCCCCGCCGACCGCCTCCCTGTCCCCTTCTCGGGCGTGAGAGTTCGGCCGGTTAAACAATAGACACCCTTCGACCCCGGCAGGTGCGCTTCCTTATGCGCGGATCAACTCCCCTGAGGGTTAGGGATGCTCGCCAGCCGATTGTGGGAACCTCGTGCATCCCGTCCGGGGACGGTCCCGCCGTTAAATGATCGGCCCCCCGCAGGAAGTTGCGACGCCCAGGGCTGTCTTGTCATAGGGCTGAGCTTGAGCTGTTCTGAAGTGAACGCTTCCGTCCGCTGGATGCTCGAGCCAAAACCATCACGAGGTCATCGTGAGGTCTTCGTGAGCAGGGCTTGATGGGTAATCCGCAGCATCATCTCAACCTCCCGATTCTGGCACTGCAGGAACCACTCGACGTGATTGACGGACACAGGTTGCCCAATCTTCTCAGCTCACTGTAGAGCTGAGGAGCAGCAGGCAGAACTGGCATACCTGCGGCAGTGCTTCACCGGCCGGAAGTCGAAAGGGCAAGGGCGAGGATAGCTGCCTTCTTCGAGAGTAGAGCTGGCGAAGCCTGCGGTTGGCCCACCATCGAAGATGGGGACGGCCGGGCGGTGTGAAGTGTAGATACTTCGCTGCAACGATCGGGGGCTGCCTGGAGGCCCGGACGCCGCCCAGCAGCCGGAGGTGAAACCTCCTGTGCTCACGAAGAACCGTGCAGACTGATCGGATCGAGCCGCCCAGGGCTAGGCGGGCGTGCAATCCGATGAAGGATCTGCACGATGGCCCCGAAGCCGCGCGCCTGCCGGTGAAGATGCTGGAACCTGCCGGAGCGGTGCCGGCTGCGCCCTCGTCCCTTGACCCGACGTTCGCAGCCCGCCGCGAACGCGACCGACTAGCCAGCTTAAGGTTGAGCCAGCCCTCGTGCTCATGCCCCGGATGCGTCGGCAGAGGTCGCACAGAACGCTATCAGAGGTCGGCCCATTTGTGCAGTGGTGAGCGCGCGGCGCGCAACTGAGTATCCATGAGCCGGTGGCGACGCCATGAGCCTTGTCCCCGGCGGGACCTCGTCCGCGCGTCCGGCCCTTGTCTTCACCGTCAGGAAATATACACTACGTGAATAGCAGAACGCGCAAGAGTTTCCGTCGACCTGGGTCGGCTCCTGGCGGAAACCTTTGCAGACAAGCCTCGCGATGAGGCGGAGCGACGCAGTGACCACGATGGCTCGCCGCCTCGATCATTAACCAACCCCGGCTCGGCTGGAGAGCGCCAGCCAGAACATGACCGCGTACCGGCCAGCTCTGTCGCGCGCTTCGATGCGAGCCAGGAGACCTTGTTTCGCCCCCGGACGCACTGCCAGCTGGCTGTAGGATGGGTCCGACTCAGAGCGGGTGTGGAAGTGAGACGAGACACGCCCGAGTGCGTTCTGAGGTAGGCAGTGAGGCCTGGGGGGTCTGCATTAGCGCCTACTTGACGTGTTCGATCCCGATCGCCTCAGAGCGCATCGACTGGTGTGAACCGCGAAGCAGGGCCAGCCAATGGAAGAGATCAACGTGACCTGATGGGCATGATGATCTTCCGGTCGCGGCTGTTCTCGCGAGGTGGTCATACGAGAGAGGCTGCGTCGAGCGGCGAAAATCGAAAGCGCGTCCGCGGCAACGCCGGATACCCCGAGTGAGCGCTCAGGTTGTTGAGTTCCTGAAGGAGCGCCTCGATGTGGTTTGGGGATCTCGGCGACGATCTTGAAGAAGCGTTGAGATATTACGAGGCGCACAAGAGCGAACATTCCAACCGAGGTCTGGGTATCGTCCTGGGGAGCCCTGGCTAGAGAGTCTAGTGCTCACGCTTGTCACCAAATTCGTACTGCGGAGAGTCCCTTGGCCTGCTGCAGAGTCATTCATGCGGCTCCTGGTGATGGCGGGCCGCCGGCGACGGCACTTGAGCAGATCCGTCACATCGTGCGGAATTGCGAAGACCCACCCTGAATTCGGATTGCGGCGCGCGTATCCAGCCCGGCGAGGGTAGCCGCGAAGCGCCATTTGCATGAAGTGGCCGAGCGAGGTGCGGAGTACGACGGGCTGATACTGAGCTGCCACGGGCAGATCGCTGACAGAGCCTTATCGCGTAGGCAGGCGTTCGACAGCAGCATCTTCCTCGATTCGCGGTCCGCGGCAGCCCTGGCGGAAGGCTGTCTTTCCCGGGCAGCTTTCGGCCCGGTGACAGTCGCCGGTTCCATGGCGCCTGGCGTCGTGGACTCACCGAGCCCTTCCAACGAAAGATTCTGTCCGTGGCCGTCTTGGGGGCCTTGTTGCCCCAGGTAGGCCTGGGGGCATGGAGTTGTTGTCTTCACCGGGGACCGCCCTCCCAACCGCCTCCGAGCCCCGGAGAGATCCTGGCCAAGCTCCTCGACACCTGGTCGGCCATCCTGGCCGGGCCGAGAGGCCCGCACCGAGACCATGGACGAGTTATGTCCCGGGAGGGGGCAAGATGTCCCCCGAGGGCCGAGCCCTTCTCGAGGCCGAGCGGGGATCATCCGGAGACACCGTCCAGGTACCGGACCCCCGAGTTTGTCCAGCGCGATGCTCTTCTGGCTCGACCGCCAGCGGCTTCATGGGCACTTCCTCGAGGTCGCCAACATCATCAACCGGCCCGACGAACGCTCCCGCTGGCCCGGGGCCCGATCTTCCAGCGCACCCTCGTAGATGGGGGCGCCGGTCACGGACGCATCCTCCACTGGAGACGCCGACCGCGGCACGGTTTGGAATATCTGCCTCTCGTCATGGCGGAACATCCGCGCCCGGAAGCGCGCCAGTCAGTGCGGTGGCTATGGGACCTCTACCTGCCGGAGGGGACCCCTGGGTGCTCCCTCGCGGGCTACATGAAGACCGGGAAGTCGACCCCGTCTTGCGATCTCGCCGTCGCGGTACAAGGACGCCCCTTCCTAGACCGGCGGACTCGCCGGAGTTCGTGTTGATCCCGGCTGTCGAGGAGCGGGGGCCAGACATTGCCAGGCGCCTTGAGCGTTTCGGACTGCGGAGGCGAGACCGGTGCTCGCGTTCACGTTGGCCCTCGCCAACACGGTGGAGAACCTGAGGTGATCCGCAAGTCTTCATCGTCGAGAAGAAGGTCTGCCTGCTGATTCTCGACACGCCGTCGAGCTTTGGGATCTCCAGGACGAGAACAACAACGCGAAGCGGTCATCCGGCGATCAAAACCGCTTCAAAGCTGGCCCGAGAGACGAACGCGGTCGTCCTTCTCCTCCACCATGAGCGGAAGGTTGGCGGCGAAGGCGTGACGGAGCATCTCGTGGCGGTAGCGCCCTTTTTGGTCTGGTCGACCAAGCCCTCTTGCTGGAGGGCTCCGCGGCGGTCGAACCAACCAGCGGGTCCCTCCGAAGCTTCGGTCGATATGACGAAACGCCGCCCGAATTGGTTATCGAGTACGTGGATGGGCCGATATCGGGCGGTCGGCACACCCGCAGAAGCCGGCCGTGAGGCGATCGAAGCCCGCGTCGTGGCCGAGTTGCGTTCGAGCCGCGGACGCTGGAAACCATCGCTGCACAGCTTGGGCCTGGGTCGGCGCGTTGTCGAGCGGGCCCTCAAGGACTTGGGCCCTGGTAGTTCGCGACGGCAAGGAGTGCGAGGGAGCCTGTATCTCTTCCGGCGCCCTCCGGCCCCCAGCGGCCGATGGTAGTCAGACGCGATGACACGTCGCCGACCAAGCTGTCGGCGGGCTCGCTCAAACGAAGAGACCAGCACGTCGCTAGCGCAGGCAGGCGCGACTCCTGCGCCTGGTGCGTGGTCACCGACAGTCCGAGCGCGCGGATCAGAGGACGAAAAACCAGAACGGAGGACACGATGGCAGATGATCGTCCACGAATCTGGTAGGAAGAACAAGCGCGAGGTCGTTCGGGCGATGCGGCACGACTTCAATGGCATTCCCTGATCGACATCCGCGTGTACGTGCTCTGGAAAGGAAAGCGGTGACCTGATCCTGACACGGAAGGGACTCTCTCCGGACAGCCTCATCGAGAGCTAAGAAGAGCTGGCGCCACTGGCCAAGGCTTCGAAGAGGCGGTGGTCGTGGTATCTCGCGAGGGACGCGGAGGTCAGTACGAACAAACGGGGATGTACCAGTGGCTAGCACGAACGATCAAGGCGACAAGGTCCGCACCTCCTAAGTGCGTCGTAGGCGACAAGATGTTCCACGAAGGCGAGTCTGAACCCTACATGATTCGCGATGCGGAGGGGTTGATGGATGTTCTACTTCGGACCTCCTCGTCTGGAATCATCAAAGGCCAGGCGCTCACCGCGACGGCCGGAAACGCGCAAGAAGCCAGCTGAACCGCCGCCGGCAACGTTGTTCCAGGCCAGAAACGACGGTGCAGCCCAAGACGACGGCGACCACCGCGGTGCCGTCACCGATGTCCTCGGTGATCTCGCCGGAGGCGGCAGTGAACCCGCCGCTTCCGGCGGTTCTAGAGCTGATGGGGCGGAGTCTGCAGCATTGTTGTTCTCTTTACCTTGCCTGGTTCTGGCTTCTACGAGAGTGCCCAGAGTCGAATCTGACGACGTGAGCGAAAGCTGGATTGCGCCTGACGAGGTGACGCGGCGCTTCGGTTTGAGTGCACCGATGGCTGGCCGCCCATCGCCGTCTGTTGGTCGGGCGGTGATTATCTCTGGCCCTCACGGAAGACGGTCGCCCATCACGCCCGTCGCCTGGCCCGTTTCCTCGAAGAACGGTGCCGACCACCGGGAGCTTTGGAGAGAGCCTCGTCCTGGGCTGTTCCCGGAAGGGGGGCCTGGCCTGCGTGAGCCCCAGCCCGGTCGTCGCGCTCGGTCCAGGACGACGGCTCGGGGTCGCCTCAGGAGAGATAGGGGTTTCAGGGTAGCAGTCGGCCTGGTGGGTCCCAGCCCCGCAGCGATGGGGTTCCGGTTCCGGAGGGTTAGCGCCGCTCCCTCGGGAACGGGGACGTGGAGCTCTGTGGAACGCGTTGACACCATGACGTGGCTCCCGTGGTCGAGGGGGCCGGAAAGAGAGGTGCGAGAAGCGAGATGAGCAAGGAACAGCGGGGACCGGGCGGGTGTTCCAGTCGGTCTACACCGATCCGAAGACACGCGAGCGGGAAACGGACACGGACGTGGTGGGATCACCTATAGCGTCCGGGCGAGCATCGGGAATCGAGCGGCTCGACGAATCGGGCCGCCGCCGTCCAGTTGCTCGGAAGAAGCGCCTGGGCGAGATTGGCCGGGGCCACTTCGTCGGGCCCGTCGCCGAGCTGACGACGCTGGACGAAGTGCTCCAGGATGCCCTCGTTGACATGAGCTGAATCAACGGCGGTTACTGCCAGGGGCCAAGCTCATCGTGGCCCACTGAAGCTCACACTCGGTCCCGAGACACGGGTGATCGACTCACGCTCGATCGCACGTTCGCTACACCTGTGGAGCGCCTCGCTGACGGCCGCCCGCCACTGTGAATCGGAAACTCCGGCCATCCTTCGGCGAGCGCCCGACTCGGACATCGGGCCGGGGCGGTGGCGGCTGTCCCGCCCATTAGCCTCCTCCGGGAGCAAAACGCCCGTCAGGGCTTCATCGAGTGGGGAGTTCCAGACGGTCCTGTCGTTTCGGAGCGGATCTCCGGGACGTGGCCCTCTTCGCCTATCTCACGGCCTGGCGGAGGGGAGAAATGCCCACCTGACGTGGGCCGATGGATCGAGAGGGCCGGACGATCCGCTCGCCCGGAGCACGCCAAAACGGGCCACGGCCGCACGCTCGCGTTGGAGGGGGGAACTCTGGAACCCTCATGGAGCGCCGATGGGCGCCCTCGCCGCATCAATGATGCCCTCGGTGAGACGTAGCCTGCGGATCTCGTGTTCCATCGGCATGGGCGGCCCCTTCCGAAGCTGGGGGCTTGGGCTGTAGCCTGTAAGAAAGCGGGCGTCCCCGGGCGGCTGTTCCATGACCCGCCGGAGCGCCATCCGGAACATGGTGCGGGGCGGTGCCTCTGAGCGTCGCCGCCGGCCATCTCGGGCCACAAGACCTGGGCGATCTTCGACCGCTACAACATCACGAGCGAGAAGGGACGCGGGGAGGCAGTGCTCAGGACGGAGGCGTATCTTTCTGGCGTGCGCACGGGAAAGGAATGTCATACCCCTACCCTTCCACTCCCGCGATCGAAGCCGAGGATCGGTAGCTGACCTCGACCGATTGGTTGATCCTTGCCGAACCTAACGGCGCTGCAGAAAGTCATCGTCCACCGATTTCTGAATCAGTAACTCCCGCAGCCGGTTCCCCGTTCAGACGCGCCTTCCCGACGCGACGATGCCATCGCCACACGCCGACGACCAGCATCGTCGCCAGCGCCAGGAGGCCAGCGAGACCGAGCCAGCGCTTCTGCCCGGTGCACATCGGCCATGATGGCTTTGATCTGATCCGATAAAGAAGTACGCGAACCCGAACACCAACGGGACGCCGAACAAGGCGGCACCCGCGTCCGCCACCACGAACTTCCAGAACGGGACGCTTCGCACTGCCCGCGGTCAGAAACGCGGCGGCGCGCAGTCCCATGACGTGCCGTGCCGTGACGACGGTCTTCAGGGCATGCCGTCGATACGCGGCCTTCAGCCACTGCTCCCGCGCGGGTGACAGTACCAGCCGAACCAGTCGCCAGTTGAGGATCTGCTGCACCCCAGTGCCGGCCGACCCAGTAGAGCACCATATCGCCGGACAGCACCCCAGCAGGCAGACGGGCAGCGCCAGCCACCACCGGACGATCCCCGCGTGGCTCAACACGGCGGCCGCGATGATCGGCATTTCCTCCTGGGATTGGCACCCCCCAGGCTGCCAAGCAGAAGCACCACGAAAATGCCGGAGGTACGTGAAGTTGCCGACGAACTCTCGAAGTGCTCCCCACGGCGTGTTCCTCATAGGTCCAGCAGCTGCGAATCCATGTTAAGAGACTAGCTGATGAGCACATCAACAGGACCGGCACGCCACAGAAGGCCACGGCCGCAACGAGGGTCATCCTGCGCACACGGTACGTTCCGCTACCGACTTGAGAAGATGCCTGGTAAGCAGGGCAGTTCCGGAGAACCGTTGATGTAACTGGGAACCCGGCAAGTTCTCGCCGGTAAGTTGAGGGGGCCGAGCGGCTTGGGGTCACGCGATGCTCTCCCTAACCCTCCGGAAAGACTTGGTGCCGGGAGGGGGAATCGAACCCCCACTGCCCCTTGCGAATGGCGCCAGATTTTCGAGTCTGGCGCGTCTGCCTAGTTCCCGCCATCCCGGCGCGGCCGGTCGGACGCGCGCTAGCCTACCATGCCCCTTCGGACGCAGCGACTCACGCGCGCCGCCGCGACCGGCCGGCGCGAGGCGTCGAGGCCGCTCGCGACCAGGCGGCGCGGGTCAATCTGCCGGCCGCGGCGGGTGCTAGCGCTGCTTCACCTGCTCGGCGCGGTGTGCCCGCCGCCTCGCACCCGGTCGGTCTCGTCGACGTACTGCTGCGGATTCGCGTCGAACTTCCGCTTTGCAGTCGATCGAGCAGAAGTAGAAGGTCTGCCCTTCGTAGTCGGACTGGGCGGCGGCCGACGCGGGGACTTCACATCTTGCGCGGATCGAGACCTGGGCTCCTCCGGAGTCATGCGAGCTGCACGGATGACGTGCGGCTACGTCGCGGCTCCGCGTCTCGCGTCTCGTCTCGCCCGTGAACGGACTCAGCGCCGGACGCTGCTCCTCGTCCCAGTAGGTCGGCCGGCGGTAGTGCTCGTAGAGGCGCGTCTCGATGGCCCGCTCGAGCGGCGCGTTCGGGTCGTACTCCGGCGCCGTCTCCACTTCCTTCCGCAGCAGGTCGACGTAGACGCGCGAGTCGTCCCAGCTCACCGGTCTTGATCCAGCTGGGCGAGATGACGACCTTGCGGCCGGGCAGCCAGTTCCGCGTGTCGACCACGAGGTAGCGGATCGCCCAGGTGTGGTCGTCGACCAGGAAGTCCTCCACGTGGCCCACGTCATCGTCCGCGGCCTGCACGTAGTAGCCGATGACGTCACGGGCGCTGTGGAGGATGGACGTCGCCGCTCTCGCGCTCCCGCGCGAGGACCTCCTCCTCCACCGGGTCCGGGACGGGGCACGGGCGCCATCCCGGTCAGCGGATCCCACGCCACTCCCCAGCGGGCGGGGCCCGTCCAGTAGTAGGGGTAGTCGTAGTGCCGCGCATAGGCGACCTCGTGCTGCCGCGACACCGGCTTGTCCACATCCCAGCTCGGCGCTTGCTCGATCTGCGCCTTGCTGAGGCCGACGCTGCAGCCGATCGCCGACCACGTCGGCGGGTGGTCCGGAAGGCCATGGGCGACACCAGGACCCGGCGCCCGGACAGCCACGTGCCCGGTGTCGACGACGAAATACCGGACTGTCCACTGCTTGGCATCGAAGTACACGTCGTAGACGCTCCCGATCTCACCATCGAGCGCCTGCACGGTCAGACCCTTCAGGGTCGAGATTGCTCGCAGCATTGCATCCTCCATGATGGGTACGGAGAGCCCGCCGCGCCCGGAGCCGGACTGCGGCCAGCAGGATCTCGTCGCCCCAGCGTTCTCCTTCGAGTTGCCGCAACTGGCGTGCCAGTGAAGCGCGTCTCGGCCGCTGGCGACGGCGCCGGGTGGCCCTCGTTCCAGGCTCACCGTTGCTGCATAGGACGCCGGGGCCGCTCGGCAGCGCGGAGATCGGCCTCGATCGACACGACACCGTGTCGTCAGAACGCCAGCGTGACGAGCCGCATGATCCGCCCCCGTCGCGGCGCGAGTCGATGGTCGCGCCTCTCGACCCTCGGCGGCAGCTCGTGCGGGCCCGCGCACGGCGCGTCGCGCATACTAATGATAGGAGTCCGGCGCCCAGCCGCCGCGGGGCATCGACCCTGCACGCGGCACGATGGGCTGGCAGGGCCCCGAATACTCCCGGCGTGAGGGAGCCGACGGCATGGCGCTGCGCATCGAGGACTACCGCGGTCGTTAGAACTGCGAGACAGCGGCCCTCGTCGGGCGGGATGGCTCGATCGACTGGCTCTGCATTCCCCGCTTCGATTCGGCCGCCTGCTTCGCGGCGCTCCTCGGGCACGGCCGAGCACGGCCGGTGGCTGCATCGCGCCGGCGGGCCCGGTGCGGGCCGTGCGCCGGCGCTATCGACCCGGCACGCTGATCCTCGAGACCGAGTTCGAGACCGCAGACGGCGTCGTCGTGCTGAGCGACTGCATGCCGATCGGGGCGGCGGCGCCGGTCCTGGTCCGCATGGTCGAGGGCACACGCGGCGCCGTGCCCATGCGGATCGAGCTGGCCATCCGGCTGGACTTCGGGTCGCGGATTCCGTGGGTGCGCCGCCAGACGACGGGATCGCGCGCGATCGGCGGACCCGACGCGCTTCCGGCTGCGGACGCCCGTCGCCGTCCGGGGGAGGACTTCCGCACGGTGGGTGACTTCACCGTGGCGGCGGGCGAGAGTCGTCCCTTCACGCTCGCCTGGTATCCGTCCCAGCGGGCCTGACCCCGAGGCGCGGCCCCCGGCGTCCTGATCGACGAGACCGAGGCGTGGTGGCGCGACTGGTCGGGGCGGTGCACGTACGAGGGCGACTGGCGGGAGCCCGTGGTCCGGTCGCTCATCACGCTGAAGGCCCTCACGTACGCGCCGACCGGCGGCATCGTCGCGGCCGCCGACCACGTCGCTGCCCGAGCAGCCTCGGCGGCGTGCGGAACTGGGACTACCGCTACTGCTGGCTCCGCGATGCCACGTTCGCGCTGTACGCGCTCATGACCGCGCGGCTACGTGGAGGAGGCGCGCGCATGGCGGGAGTGGCTCCTGCGCGCCGTGGCCGGGCGTCCCGATCATGCTGCAGATCCTCGTACGGCGTCTCGGGCGAGCGGCTCGCTGCCCGAGTGCGAGCTGCCCTGGCTACCCGGCTACGAGGGCTCCGCGCCGGTCCGGATCGGCAACGCGGCGAGCACGCAGTTTCAGCTCGACGTCTACGGCGAGGTCGTGGACGCGTTCCACTGCGCCCGGCGCAGCGGCCTCGAGCCGGACGACAATGCCTGGCGCGTCGAGCGGGCGCTGGTGGAGTACGTCGAGTCGGTCTGGCAGGAGCCCGACGAAGGGATCTGGGAAGTGCGCGGCGCCGCGCCGCGCGTTTCACGCACTCGCGGGTCATGGCCTGGGTGGCCGTCGATCGCGCCGTCAAGGCCGTGGAGCAATTTGGTCTCGCCGGGCCGGTCGAGCGCTGGCGGGCGGTCCGGGCGCGCATTCACACCGATGTCTGCCGGCAGGGGTACGACGCGGAGCTGGGGCCTTCGTCCAGTCCTACGGCACGAAGCTTCTCGACGCGAGCCTCCTGTTGATGCCGCTCGTCGGGTTTCTGCCCGCGACCGACCCGCGCGTGCTGGGGACGGTCGAGGCCATTCGACGGCACCTGATGACCGACGGCCTGGTGGCGCGCTACCAGACGCAGCCCGACGTCGACGGCCTGCCGCCGGGCGAGGGCGCCTTTCTCGCGTGCACGTTCTGGCTGGCCGACAATCTGGCTTTGCAGGGCCGCCGGGCGGAGGCCGCCGAGCTGTTCGAACGGCTCCTGTCGCTCCGGAACGACGTCGGCCTCCTGTCGGAGCAGTACGATCCGGACTCTCGGCGGCTCCTGGGCAACTTCCCCAGGCGATGAGTCACATGAGCCTCATCAACACGGCGCGCAACCTGACCCGCCAGGGTGGCCCGGCCCAGCACCGCGCCGCCACAGGGCCCGGGCAGTGAGCCCGCCAATCCTTGACAGTCCCCGAGGCGCACGGTACCGTCCAGGCTCTACGGGGCTGTAGCTCAGCTGGGAGAGCACGAGGCTGGCAGTCTCGGGGTCAGGGGTTCGATCCCCCTCAGCTCCACCAACTTTACAGACAGGCCACGCGGCAGGCGGTGCCAACGCAGGATCGCCTGTCGCGCGGCCTTGTTGATCCGGATCCCCGCCAGGAAGCTCCGAACCACCGCCCGACGCTGCTCGACCGTCCCCGAGGCCAACACCGCCGGGAGCCGGGACAAGCCTTCAAGGAGGTCATCCACGACCCCCTGGAGACGGTCGGCGCCGGTGCCGCCAGGCGTCGCCCTGGCCTGGTCCAGCTGGTTCTTTAATCGGGCTCGCTCGCGCTCCAGAGTGACCAAGGTCCGCCGGACGGTCGGTAGGTCCTCCGGTCCGGCCGCCAGGGTCTCGACGAGTCGGGCGAGCTTCCCCTCGGTGGCCTGGAGCTGGCGCTTGAGGCTCTGGACGGGGGCGCGGCGGCTGGCGCAGGGGCAGGAGCTCGAGGAGTCGGCGGCGGAGCTGCCCGGGATCGAGCACCCGCTGGAGCCGTTTCTGGATTCCGTCGAGCACGGCGGTCTCCAGGTAGGGACAGTGGGATGCGGAACCCGTCGCACACGGCGGTGCCGGAGGCGACGTAGCCGCCGCACACGTAGTACGCGATCTCCCATCCCCGCCCCTGCTTGTTCGCCCAAAGCGCTTCCCGCACTGCGCGCAGACTATCAGGCCCCCCAGGAGATACGGGCGGTGCCAGGGGCGCCCGACTCCGAAGGGCGGGTCCCGTGTTTGGCCTGAGCCGCCTGCCAGAGCGGTTCCGGGACGATCGGCGGGACGGCGCCCGGCACCTCGATCCGCTCCGCGGCGGGCCGGCGTACCTTCCCCGTTTCTTCCCGATCTCCGAGTACCGCGCCTTTCCGTAGACCAGGACGCCTCGGTAGAGCGGGTTGCGGAGGATCGCCCAGATCGTCCCCTTCGTCCACGCGGCCACGCCGGTGCGGCGCAGCGATGCCGGGGCGGGGATGGCCTGCGCGTTCAAGCGGGCCGCGATGGCGGCCAGCCCGAGCTCCTCGGTGACGTACCAGGCGTAGATCTCCCGGATGACATCGGCGGCAAGTGGCTCGGGCTCGAGGAAGGCGGTCTCGCCCTTCGCCTTCCAGCGGCCCGGCGCCGCGGGGTGCGCGACGCCGTCGGGGCCTCGGATCACCCGGCGATATCCGTAGGGAGCAATCCCCCGGTCCAGTGCCCGAGCGCGGCGTGTGCCCGCAGACCACGGGGAGACGACCTGGCTGAGCTTCTGGGAGTAATCGTGGGCCAGGACTCGCTTGAGCGCCTTCACGAGATGCCCGGTGACGCCGCTCTCGTTCGCGCCCGCCTCGTGCGTGTAGATCACGCGGACGCCGGCCCGCCGGAGCGAGTACTCGTGGAAGCCGGCTTCCTCGGGGTCGAGCCGGCTGAACCGGGAGACGTCGTAGCAGAGCACGGTGGATGCCTGCCGCAGCTCGGGTCTGGCGCACAGCTCGAGGAGCGCCAGGAACTCGCGTCGGCGCTCGGTGTCCAGGCCGCTCGCGTCGTCGGCGAACTCCCGGACGATCGTATAGCCCTGCTCCCCTGCCCACCCCCGCACGGCCTGGCGCTGCTCCTCGACCGAGAGGTCCTGGTGGGACCGGGAGCGCCGATAGAGGGCGTAGGCGGGGATGGTCATCCGGCAGTCGGCGCCGCGTGGGTCTGCTGGTAGTACCGCACCAGCAGACGAGCGAGAAGATCGTGAACGCGCTCGACGTCCACCGGTGTCTCAACGATCTCGTCGACGAGTTCCAGCATGATGCCCTGGTTCCTTGGGGGCCGCCATCGTAGCACGGGGTCTTTGCCACCCGCCTCGCGACGAGACCGCTTCTTCAACGGTCCGCCGTTGCCCGCCAGGCAAGTCCGCGGGGCGGACGGTACGGGGTGATCAGCCACGGCCCACCGATGTCACGACCCGTTGCCAGGCCGGATGGTCCCGATCACCGGCCCCATGGCCGCCCGGATGCTCGGGATCGTCGGCCCCAGCGTTCACCACCGCGAGCACCCGCTGCGCGCAGGCCGAGGGGTCCCTGGGTCCCCCTGATTCTGGACCGGAACACGCGCCGCCCGAGCACCTCCAGGACGGCGGTCTTCATCGCGTCGCGGCTTCGGCCTTGAATCGTCTGGTGGCTGAGCCCGCCCACCTCGTCGGCAATCCGGGCGTCGGGCATCGGCAATGCTCTGTCTCGACGTACCCGGTCCAAGTGTCAATGGCCCGACGAATGGCGGACCCGATCGCGCCCGCGCGGGTGTCGGTCACAGCTTGATCTCACCAGTTGTCTGCCCTTCCCATGCCGCGTTGGTGCGGCGGGGGTCGGTCTCGTGAGTGTCTCGCTCTGACTCTGCCTGCTCATCCTCCCAACGCCGCCCGCGGAGCCATGTCGTGGGCTTCGGGACGTATCGCCCACCGTCACGTCGCCACGTCGCCCACGTCCTTTGGCGCTGAACGGCCACCAAGATGGCCTCGACAAGACCGTCCTCCCGCACCAGGGTCGTCCAGAGTTTCTCTGCCGCCCTCCTGTCCTGTTTCTTCGGATACTGCGACCAGAACGTTGTGAAGCTCTCCAACACAGGGGTGGGCTGGGCGGGTTCTCCCTGGTCCCCTGGTCCCTGAGGCTTTGAAGGGTTCCAGTTCTCTTAGGATTGCGGGGAATGCAGGGCAAATGTCGGCCCAATGCCGATCGACCCGCCGGAGGCATTGCTGGACTCGATGCCGGTCTCAATGCGGGGACAAATGCCGGAAGCCTCGGACGGCACGAGCGGAAAGCTATCGAGATCCTTGATTGTAATCAGCGTGTATCCGCTGCCGGCACCACGGCGGGTCTTGACATCGATCAGACCGAGCGATGCGAAGAGGGAGAGCTTCGCCGCGACGGTTTCGCGGTCCCAGCCCCAGTCCTCCGCCAGTCCCACCATCGTGGTGAGAATCTGGCCTGGCTGGACAGTCACGGGCTGATTCCCACGCAGTACCTGGTACGGACGGTAGGCAGCCCGCAGCTTCAAGTCGACCACGGCTTGACCAACTGAAAAGCGTTCGCCGGTCGACCAGAGTGATTGCTGACGAACCAGCCGAGGAATCGGCACCCAGCCACCGATCACCTTGCTCATGCCGACGTCCTTCGGCTCTCACCCACGGCGGTAAAGAGGGCCGCCCATTCACCTCTTAGGCGATCGACGAGCCGGTCCGTCAGACGTGTCCGGAGCTCCTCCACGACTAAGTTGGTCGTGATGATGGTGGCCAGCATGTTGGCCTCTCGCTGAACGAGGAGCTCGTCGATGATCGCCGCTCCGAGCCCGCCGGGTTTGGCCTGCTCGGCGCCGAGGTCGTCGAGGATCAACACTCGGCGCGCTTCGCCTGCTTGAGAGCCCCGTGGCGCTCGCGAAAGTCTCCCGCTGAGACGGTACTGACGAGGTCCAGGGTGAACACAAAACGTCCGTCGCCGGACCAGGCGCGCAGCGCACACACCGCCGCCGTGGTTTTCCCCGTTCCCGTCGGGCCCATCAGCACTAGGCAGCGGCCACGCGGCGCCTCGCGGGCCAGGTACTCCTGGATTCGTTGGGTCACCGGGGTCGATTCGATCGTTGCGAACGTGAGCTCGAGGTACCGCTTGGGGATCCCCATATCGTCCCCTTCCTCGAGCCACCGACGGTGCACCTCAGGGCCCTGGCGTTCGTCTTCCTGCTTTCGCCATCGCTGAAATGGCTGGCACTGTACCTGGGCAGCAATCGGGCACCGAACACCATGGCCATTCCAGGGAAGCGGAACCTGGAGACCGTCGGAATCTTTCGGAGCTCCCTGACACGCTGAGGTACGGCCCGAGTGGTCCGCACAGGTGAACTCACGGATGAAGCGCGCCCAGGGGAGAAGGCCCTTCGGGGACATTCTCCTTCCCTCACTTCGTCCAGAACTACAACGGAGCGAGGGCGAGCGATACTTGGGCGTCGTGAGTGCGTGGCTTGTCGCGGCCGGTGCACTGCGGTGGTTCGAGAATCGATCGCAGACCAAGTAGGATAGCCTTCCTCACCAAGCCTGTCGCGAACACGGATTTCGCCCGGACCCACTATGTCCGTATCTCGACCGGTTGATGACAACCCAGCCGCCGACCCAAGGGGCTCCTCGTTCGTAAACTGAGCGGCTACGGGGGCAACCATTGCTGGCGGACCAGGCGATTGACACGACGACACCCGCTGGCCGCCTGATGTTCCACGTTCTGAGCGCGATCGCGGAGTTCGAGCGGGACCTGATCCGTGAGCGGGTGGTGGCCGGGATCCGCCGCGCAAGCCCAGGGCCGGCATGACAGTCGCCCGGCGAAGTACCGGGTGGATCCGATGGCGGCGCGGAATCTTCTCGCCGCTGGGGTTTCGTTGCGTGGGGTGGCCCGGCAGCTCGCCGTGCATCCCAGCGCCGGCGGCGCGCTCTCTTGCGTGAGGTTTCAGACTGAAGTCCGCCTCCTCGCACGACCGAGAATCCCATGCTAGTGTCGACGCGACAGTGAACCTCCCCGTAGACTAGACGCGCCCCTGATGCCGCGTCTTCCGACGATCCGGCTGGGGGTGAGGGCATGCCGCATGGGCACTTGAGGATCAGTCCGACGTGAAGAGAGGCGACCCCGAGCAGCAGGACCGCGGGTGGCCCAGAACGGCCTGCGCCATGGACCGACCAGCGCTAGGTCCCGACCACGAGTCCGAGCCGATCCAGCGTGACCGGTTGGTACTCCAGCAGTGCACTCGACTATGAATCCCGTTACTGCCGCCATCATCGCATTCACGTGTACATTCGGCGGCGCGATGCTCGGGATGTGGTTGCAGCGGGTCCTGCCACCGCATCACCTCGACGCGAGGTCGAAAGACACGATCAGAGTGGGCATCGGACTCATCTCCGCGATCACTGCACTCGTTCTTGGCCTCGTCACTGCCTCCGCCAAGAGCTCCTTTGACGCGGCGGACGCAGCGGTGGAACAGAGTGCCACCAACATTCTCGCGCTCGATCGCACCCTTGCTCGCTATGGGTCCGAGACCAACGAGATTCGGGGAGCCTTGCAGCAGGCGCTTCGGGCCCGGATCGACACGATCTGGCCGCCGGACTCGTCCAAACCCGTCGATCTGGATCCGATGCGCGCGGCGACAGGGCGGGCCGCCGAGAGAATCGCGGGGGCGATCCACGGCTTGAGGCCGCGCGATGATTCCCAACGAGAGCTCCGGTTGCGTGCGCTGGAGCTCGCCGAGACGATGTTGCGGGCGCGATGGCTGTCAGTTGCCGCCGCCGAGAAATCGGTGTCCGTGCCCTTTTTCTGATTCTCGTGTTCTGGCTCACTATCACATTCGCGAGCTTCGGGCTGTTTGCCCCGCGGAATGCCACGGTCCTCGCGGTACTCTTCGTGTGTGCACTGTCCGTCGGTAGCGCCGTGTTTCTCTTGCTGGAGCTGGATACGCCGTTCGACGGCGTGCTCAGGTATCGGCGGAGCCGCTGCGTTACGCGCTTGCGCATCTCAACCAGTAGGACCGCTCTCTGCCGTTTCCCGTCCTCAAGGCGCGGAGCCACATCAGTGAGCGCGCCCAACGCGGCTGGTGCCGACCCGCGGTTCTCGATCCGGATCCGCGAGCGGCTCCCCGGATGTCGCTTGACGGCGGCCGGGACGACACGATGAGCGCCGACCGATAGAGGCCGGAGCATGAGCCTCGACATGGTGGAAAGGCCAGACCGGCCGCTCCGGACTCCGCTGAACTCGGGAGGACTCTTCGCTCGAGCGCGATGCCCCGGCGCCGACTCGCTCTCCTCGGCGCCCTCTGGCTGACCGCGGCGGCCTGCGCCAGCCCGGTGGGCGCCGTTCGCGTCGACCCCGTGGTCGCCCAGCGCCAGCTGTCGCGGAGCGCCACCACCACGGGCGAGCCGAGCTGGCCCACCCGCAACCATCTCGCCGAGCACGGTCTGCTCGAAGCCTTCGACACGCAGCCGGAAGCCGCCATTGCGGAGCTCCACCGCGCCATGGTCGCGACGGGTGGGGACTCTGGCCTCCTGTTCGCCCTGGCCGAGCTCTCCTTCCTCCACGGACGGGCGGCCAAGAACCCCACCTTTCACCTGGCTGCGGCTGTCTATGCGTACGCCTTCCTGTTCCCCGAGGAATCCGGGGTGACCGTCGGGCGTTTCGACCCGCGCCTCAGGATCGCGGCGGATCTCTACAACTTGGCGCTCACCGGCGCCTTCGCGTCCAAGGACCGCTCGGAGGTCGTCCTCCGGGGCGGCACGTTCACCCTGCCCTTCGGACCCATCGAGGTGGCCTTCGATCCGGCCAGCCTGCGGGCCGGGGACCGTGAGCTGTACCGGTTCACGCCGACGGAGGAGCTGGAGGTGCACGGTCTGGCGATGCGGTACCGGTGGCCGGGCCTCGGCCTCCCGCTTCGCCGCCGCCACTCGACCCATCGATCCCGCGAGACCCGGCCGGGACCTGGTGGCGCCGCGCCTCCAGGTCCCGGCGACGGCCTTCCTGCGGATCCCCGGGATCCGGCGGGCCCTCGTCGAGGACGTCCGCTCGCCGCCACGCTCGAGCTCCACCTGGCCTCGGACGGGGAGACGGTCTCGATCGCCGGCGAGCCGGTCCCGCTCGAGATGGATCCCTCGGCGGCGCTCGCGCTGACCTTCGCCGACGTGCCCATTGTGCGGCTCGAGCTCTCTCGCGTTCCTGGGCCGGCTGGCCGGGGTCACGCGGCCGCCGCTCGTCTCGGTCACGCCGTACCGGCCCGGGCTCGTCCCGTCGTCTTCGTGCACGGCACGCAGTCGAGCGTGGTCCGCTGGGCGGAGATGTACAACCGCCTCCAGGGCGATCCCGAGATCCGGCGACGCTTCCAGTTCTGGTTCTTCCAGTACGATTCCGGCCAGCCCGTAGCGTTGTCCGCGCTCCAGCTCCGTGAGGCCCTGACCGCGGCGGTGGCGCGGCTCGACCCCGGGGTACGGACTCGGCCCTCCGCCGGATGGTGTTGATCGGACATAGTCAGGGGGCCTGCTGGTCAAGATGCAGGCCATCCACACCGGCGATCGGCTCTGGAGCGCGGTCTCCCGCAAGCCGCTCGAGGCGCTGGAGCTGTCTGACGAAACCCGCGACCTGCTCCGCCGGGGACTGTTCGTCGAGCCGCTCCCGGAGGTCTCTCGCGTCGTGTTCATCGCCACGCCGCATCGCGGGAGCTTCGTGGCGGCGCGGCAGGTCGTCACCAACCTCGTCCGGTGGCTCGTGACGCTGCCGGCCGCCTCCACCGGGGTGCGCGCGGGTATTGCCCGGAACCGCGATGCCCTGCTGCCGGGCGTCGTCATCCCATCGGCCGTGGACAACATGTCGCCGCGGCACCACTTCATCCGTGCCCTGCAGGAGATCCCGGTCGCGCCCTCCATCACGGCCCACTCGATCATTGCCGTCCAGGGGAGGGACCGATCCAGCAGGGCGACGACGGCGTCGTCGCGTACGCGAGCGCCCACATCGACGGGGTCGAGTCCGAGCTCGTGGTGCAGCCGTCGGGCCACTCCACTCTAGGCAATCCCCGGACCATCGAGGAGGTGCGCCGCATCCTCCGCCTCCACGCGGGCCTGACGGGCCCGTGATCGCGTGACCGCCGGGCGCCTAGCGAGGACGGTGGCCACCTGGAGGCGAGACCGTGGCAAGATGAGCAGGTCGGTGGACGCGAAGGCTCCACAATGTACCACCGACAGAGGCCACATGGCCCAACGGGAAGGTGTGGCACACCTCGAGCGGCAGTCTGGCTTTTGAGGCTCGCCACGAGGACTGACCCGGATGCCTGAGCGGCCGGAGAGCATTCGCCCGGGGTGTCTCAAGAGCCGCCTTTCCGTGGCGGCGCTGGCGCTCTGGATGCTCTTGGCCGGGCCCGGGCTGGCCGTGGGTCAACCAGTCCCCTCGACGGGAGGTCCACCGCCCTCGGACCCCAGCCCGGTGCCGGACGGCGCGGGAAGGCCCGCCGGGTGCTCCTCCTCTTCGGCGCGCCGCGATTGACCCCGGCCATCGAGGCTGTCGACACGGTGCTTCGATCGACGATCGAGTCCCGATCGCCGGTCCCGGTCACCTTCTACACCGAATATCTGGACTTCAACCTCTTCGGCGGCGATGAGCCCCAGCCCGAGCTGCGCGCGTTGCTCCAGCGGAAGTACGCCACCCGCCCCATCGACCTGATCGTGGCGCTCGCGCAGCCGTCCGCTCCGCGTCGCCCTGCGCAACCGGAAGCGACCTCTTCTCGAACGCGCCCGTCGTCTTCGTGAGCGTGGACCCGAAGGCCGCCGCCGACCTTCGGCTCGATGCCGACGTCACGGGCACATGGCTCCACATGGGCTGGACGGAGACGCTCGACCTGGCGCGCCGCGCTCCAGCCGGATATCCGACGAGCGGTCGTGATCGGGGGTGACGCCCGCCGATCGGGTCTGGCTGGATCAGGCGCGCCAGCAGCTCGCCATGCGGTCTGGATCGGTCGAGGTCGAGTATCTCACCGGTCCCAGCCTGGAGGACGTCCTGAAGGCGGTCGCCGCCCTCCCGGCGCGGACGGTTGTCCTGGTCGGTCCCTACCTGCGCGACGTGACCGGGCGCGACTTTGTCAAGCCGGAGGCGATCGGACGGATCGCCGCGTCGTCCAGCGTGCCCACCTACGGCGTCATGGACAGTGCCGTGGGGAGCCGGCGCCGTCGGAGGGCATGTGGTGAGCTTCGAGGCTCATGGCCGCACCGCGGCGGACCTGGCGCTCCGCGTCCTGGCGGGCGAGCGGCCGCCACCGACGGAGGCGAGCACCACCGTCCCCATGGTCGACGCACGCCAGCTCGCGCGCTGGCACTCGATGCGCGACGGCTGCCCGCCGGCACGGTCGTCCGGTTCCGAGAGCCCACGCTGTGGGAGCGACACCGTTGGGAGATCATCGTGGTCCTGAGTGTCCTCGCTGGCCAGACCCTCGTCGTCGCGGCGCTGCTCTTCGAGCGGCGCCGTCGGCAGCGTGCTGCAGGCGGCGCTCGTGGACCGCCTGCGCTTCGAGACGCTGCTGACCGAGATCTCCGCCGGCTTCGCTGCCCCGCCGGGCGGTGTGCTGAGCGAGCCTGACCGAACAGCCCCTCCAGCGGACAACGTCGACGACTTGGTCCGCGAAGGTCTCAGCCGAATCGCCCAGGGGCTCGGCGCGGAGGGCGCGAGCCTGTGGCGGTTCTCGACCTCGGGGGCGTCGTTGACCGTCTCCTGGTGGCAACAGGGGGTCAAAACCCCGCCCGCAGAGATCTCGCTCGATGACTTTCCTTTCCTGCGGGCGAGGGTGATGCGGGGCGAGACCCTGCGGTTCCTGAGCCTGGACGAGCTGCCATCCGAGGCCAGCGTCGATCGGCAGAGTTTCGCACGATACGAGGTCCGGTCGTTGGTCGCGGTCCCACTGGAAGTCGCCGACCCGGATCGCCGGACGATCTCCTGCCTGACGCTACGGAACGGGAAAACCTGGCCGGACGACGTCGTTCAGCGGCTCCGGACGGTCGGAGAGATGTTCGCGGGCGCGCTCGCTCGGGCCCAAGCGGAAGCGGCGCTGAGCGAGAGCGAGGCGCGATTTCGCTCCATGGCCAACAACGCGCCCGTCCTCATCTGGATGTCCGGTCTCGACAAGGGCTGCACGTTCTTCAACAAGGGCTGGCTGGACTTCACGGGACGCCCCATGGCGAAGGAACTGGGAGTGGATGGGTCGACGGCGTGCACCCCGATGATGTCGACCGCTGTCTCGAAACCTACGAGACCGCCTTCGACCTCCGACAACCGTTCTCGATGGAATACCGCCTGCGCCGGCACGATGGGCAGTACCGCACCATCGTGGATAGAGGCGTGCCGCGGTTCGCGCCGGACGGGACGCTCGTCGGGTACATCGGGTGCGCCGACGACATCACCGAGCGCAAACGAGGCGAGGAGCTGCCGCGGCAGGTGCTCGAAGCGGCGCCGAACGCGATGATCATGGTCAATCAGGATGGCCGGATCACCCTGGTGAACGCCGCCGTGGAGATGGTCTTCGGCTACGCCCGCGAGGAACTCATCGGGTCCGCCATCGAGATCCTGGTCCCCGAGCGTGTGCGGCCTCACCACCCGGGCGATCGCGCCCACTACTTCGCCGATCCCAGTGTGCGGATGATGGGCGCCGGGCGCGAGCTGTACGGTCGTCGCAAGGACGGGAGCGCGGTGCCGGTCGAGATCGGGCTCACCCCCATCCAGACGCCGGAAGGGCTGTTCGTGCTGGCATCCGTCATCGACATCACCGCGCGAAAGGCCGCAGAGCTCGAGGCAGAGCGGCACCGCGCGGAGCTCGCCCACGTCGAGCGCATCTCCACCATGGGCCAGCTCGCGACGTCGCTGGCCCACGAGCTGAACCAGCCGCTCACGGCGATCCTGGCGAACGCGCAGACCGCCCAGGAGTGGCTTGCCCGTCCGTCCCGGACCTCGCGGAGATCCGGGAGACGGTGGACGACATCATCGCCGAGGACATCCGGGCGAGCGAGGTGATCCGGCGGATGCGCGGGCTGATCCGGAAGGGGAGCTCCGATCGGACGCCGTCGACCTCAATGAGCTCGCCCGTGACGTGACCCGGCTGACCGCCAACGCCGCCCTGCTCCGGGGTGCCTCGATCGAGTGCGACCTGTCGTCGGCTCTGCCCGACGGTCCGGGGCGATGCGGTCCAGTTCCAGCAGGTCCTGCTGAACCTGCTCGTCAACGGCCTCCACGCGGTGGCCGAGCAACCCATCACCCCGGCGCCGGGTGATCTGTGCGCACGGCCGGCCGCGACGGCGGCGTCGAGGTGTCCGTGCAGGACAGGGGCAAGGGCATCGCTGAGAGCGACCTGCAGCAGGTCTTCGCGCCGTTCTACGGCACGAAGGGCGAGGGGCTCGGGGTGGGGCTGTCCATCAGCCGCTCGATCGTCGAGACGTATGGCGGCCGGATCTGGGCCGAGAACGACCCCGATGGCGGCGCGATCTTCCGGATTCGCCTGCCGGCCGGCTCGACCGGCCGCGGAACGATTGGACCACCCCGCTGATCTTCCTGGTTGACGACGACGCGGGCGTCCGCAAGGCGCTCGTGCGGATGCTCCGTACGGCCGGGCACGCGGTCGAGGCGTTCGCCTCGGCCCGCGAGTTCCTTGCCCGGGAGCGGGACGATGGGCCGGGCTGCCTGGTGCTCGACCTTCGGATGCCGGATATGACCGGGCTCGACCTGCAGGACGCCCTGGAGCGCGCTGGCTATGCCATTCCGGTCGTCTTCGTCAGCGGCCACGGGGATATCCCGGCGAGCGTGAAGGCCATGAAGGCCGGGGCGATCGATTTCCTCACGAAGCCGGTGCAGAACCGCGACCTGCTTCAGGCCGTCGAGCGGGCCCTGGCCCGCGACCGCGAGGCGCAGGCCGTCCGGGCCGAGCGGGCCGCGGCGGGCCGAGCAGCACGCGGCCCGCGCGCGCATGGCACGCCTGACTCCGCGGGAGCGCCAGGTGTGCGCGCTCGTCGCCACCGGCATGCTGAACAAGCAGATCGCCGCCGAGCTGGGCACCGGCGAGAAGAACATCAAGCTTCACCGCGCCCACGTCATGGAGAAGCTCGGGGTGGGCTCGGTCGCCGAGCTCGTCCGCCTCGTCGACCGGGCCGGCCTCGGCTGACCTCGCGCGCGCTCCGAGCCACGCTCGGCGAGTCGAGCAACGGAGCTAGGACCGCTGCACGAGCATCGGCTCGGCGCGTGCCCTGATCGCTCTCGAGTCTGCCGCGGGGCTACCCGTTCACGGAGCGTCGGATCGCCTGTCCGACGGCCTCGATCAACGCGGACCGGTCGATTGGCTTGCGGAGCCGGAGTGCCGACGCCGGCGCCCGTCAGTATCTCCCGGGTCCGTGCGTCGTCCCCCGCCGTGATGAACACGGTCGCGATCGCCATGCCGCGCTCGACCAGCATCCGGCTCATCTCGACCCCGCTCATTCCCGTCAGATTGACGTCGAGAACCAGGCAGTCCGGCGTGTCCCCAGGCGCGCGGGCAAGGAACTCCTCCGCGCACTCGAACGTCATCACCGAGAACCCTGCTGAGCGCAGAACGCGCTCGAGCGCCTTCCGGACTGGCGCGTCATCCTCGATGAGCGCGACCGTGTGCAGGGTCATGCCGGCTGTCTCCTCCGGTTCGCACCGCGCCCGCCATGGCCGCATGCCTCGAACTCGACCGGTTGGCCGGCGGCGACGTGCGGACCTGATTCGGCGCGCGGTCGACGCCAAGCGCGGCGCCCGGGCCGCTGAGGCGTCGGGCCTCTTCGGTCAACCGGGTCGTACCCCACACGCGAATCCACGCGAGCCTCCGCCCGGGACACGCTTCAGAGGTTGCCGACGTCCCGGAAGCCGTCAGCCGTCCCAGCACGTGCACCGCACTGCCGATCGACCGTCGGTGGCGACCGGTGATCTAGGACGGCGCATGGTCCCGGACGCGATGGTGGCGCACGCCCAGGACTGTCCGCTACTGGACCAAAAGTCCAGCCCGGTACTGGACCAAGGTCCAGTTGATCGGCTCTCATCCGCGATGCGAGAAACGATGTCGGCAGCTGCGCGACCTGGACGATCTCGTGTCCGGCGCGTGCGAGACCCGTAACGGTGTGCGTCGCGAAGAGTGGCAGGACGGGAGATGCAAGTGGCTGGTTGCCGATCAACGCGCGTTGGGAGGAAAACGTCTCATGGGATCCAAGCAGGCCAGTGCGGCCGCGCGGCCTAACGCGCCAATGCTGGCGTTCATCGCGAGCCTCGTGATCCTCATGCTGGCCGGGATGCTCCTGCCGCGAGTGGGATGGACCCAGGTGGGCCGTCGTGGTCTTCCGGTCAGTCCCTGAGCATACGGGGCTCCGTACGGCGGCCCCTCAGGCGGCTATGTCGCGCCTGGAGGCGGGTACGGCTATCAGGGCGGTTCGGCGCCGGCGCCCCGGCCAACCCCCAGCCGGCTATGGCGCACCGGCACCGCAATATGCGCCTGGCGGATATGGACCTCCCGGCTCCCCGCCACAAGGGTACGCACCGCCAGCCTATCAGCAGCCCTATGCCTATCCCTCCGGGGCAGAACCCCCCAGCAAGCGGCGGCCGCCCAGATGCAGTGCCAGTCATGGGCGAGCGCGCAGTCAGGGTTCAACCCGAACGCACCGCAGGCGGGCGTTGCTGGCGAGACGAGCGGCCAGGCTGCCGTGGCTGGCGCTGGCTCGGTGGTCCGGGGCGGGGGCGAGGCGCCGCGGTCGGGGCCGTCGGCGGCGCCGTTGCCGGCGACCCGCGACGGGCGCGGCGGCGGAGCCGCCGCGGGCGGGGTGATGGGCGGGATCAAGCGGCGAGACCAGCGGGCCACCGACATGCAGCAACAGAACCAGGCGCTGCAGCAGCAGAGCCAGCAAAGCGTCGCCTATAGCCGCGCCCTGGAGGCATGTCTGACGGGGCAAGGCTACACCGTGCGCTAGAGGAGAGAACGCATGAGCCAGTGGATCCGATGGGCCGGACGTGGGTGGCTGGTGATCGGCCTGTGCGCGACGGCGCCAGGCACGGCAGGGGCGGCGGAGCTGGACGGCTCGGCCCCGTTCATCTGCGTCGTCATGGGCCTCACCGAGTGCGATCGCTGGGGGCGTGCGAGCCGGTCGGCCGGGACGTTCTGGAGCTTCCGCCGTTCGTGCGGGTCAACGTGGCCGCGAAGGCCCTCGAGGCGATGGATGGGTCGGGCCGCAAGACGGCGATCCACTCGTCCGCGCTGGCGACGGAGAAGGCGCGGCTGATCCTCCAGGGCGGCGAGAACGGGCGGGCCTGGAGCCTTGTGATCGACCAGAAAACGGGCGAGATGACGGCCGCGGTCGCCGACCACGATGGCGGCTTCCTCATCGCGGGCGTCTGCACGCTGCCATAGCCGAGACCAGGGGAGTGAGCAGCAGTGCTGGGGCCTCTACGAGCAGCGCCAGGCCCACCCGTGGGCGCGGCGAGGAGCGGACCGTGTCTCTACCCGAACTCGGCCCGCGAGGACCTGAAAACGAGAGGAGAGCGATGAGGCTGGGAGCAGCAGTGACGGCGATCGTGGTCCTGGCTGGTGGCCGGCGCGCTCTGGCCGCGAGTAGGGACGGCTCAGCCGGTCAGTCCAGGGGGCCAGCCTACCGGGCCACAGCAAGGAGGCCCGCCGCCGGCGTACGCCTACGGATACCCTGCGCCGGCCTATCCAGCGCCCCCACCGGGCGGCTACGCGGCTCCAGGCGCATACGCCCACCACCGCCCGGCGGCTACCTCGGCACCCGGCGGTCCGGCGCCGGCTTATCCACCAGCGGCTGAGCTACGTGCCATCCGGTGATCCAGCCCTGAGTGGTCCGCCTCCAGTCATATCAGCCGCCCTACGCCTATCCCCAGCGCGGGCAGAACCTGCAGCAGGCCGCGACCGACCAGAGCGAGTGTGGGGCGTGGGCGTCCCAGCAGACGGGATTCGACCCGAACGGCGCCCGGTCGGCTCCTCCACCGCGGCGGGCTGCTGCCGGCGCGTCGTCCCCTGCGGGGTATTCGGCGGGATCCAGCGGCGGGAGGAGCGGCGGGACCTGCGGCGGCAGCAGTTGGCCGGGCAGGGCGCGGCCGTTTCCCAGCAGGACGGGTACATGCGAGCGCTGAACGCCTGCCTGACCGCCCGGGGCTACACGGTGCGCTAGCCACGATCCTGGTCGTGAGGCCAGGGGACTGCAGAGCCAGACCAGGCGATCGACACGGTGCAGGTCGGCGCGTATGGGTCGTCGTGGTGGCGTCGGCGACGGCGGGAGCGGTCGGAAACCCCAAGAGCCAGGAGGAGAGTGATGGATCGATCCGACTATGCGAAGGACTCCGGGAGCGCCATGTGGCGCTGGGCCGGCCTGGGGCTGGTTTTCGTAGTCCTGGCATTGCTCCCTCGCCGGGCCGCGCGGACGAACCGTGGGCGGGCAGCCCTCGATTCGGGCTGCTGGAGTCGCCCGCCGGCAGTACCGCCGGAACGCCAGCTGGCCAGGGTATTGTCGCGGCGCTCACGCCGGGGTCCGTGCTCCGCCCAGACCGGCGCCGTCGCACCGGCCGCGGCTCCCGGCGGCTGGCAGTTCACGTTCGGTTCTGTATCTCTGGACTCCCCGCACCGAGATCGATCTCACGGTGGGGATCTGTCAGCCGGTCCACCACGATCGACTTCTTCTCGGACGTGACCGATCACTTGAACTTCGGCTTCACCGGCCATTTCGAGGCCAACTGGCGGGAGTGGACCGCGCTGGCGGGATCTCCTGTACCTCAAGGCCGGAAAGAACGACACGACAGCGGCCGGCATTGAAACGGATGTGGACTACGAGCAGGTGCTCTTCTGAGTTCGGCGGGACCTATCGCCTCGTCACCCTGCCCGTCGGACCTACCGGCCGGGTCACGCTCGAGGCGCTGGCCGGCGGCCGGCTGATGCACATCGACGCCGAGCTCACCGTCGGCGGCCAGTCGCGCTCGCGAACCGGGACGCTGATCGACCCGATGTTCGGAGGCCGCATCGCATACCACATCACCGACACCGTCGGGCTGTGGTTCCGGGGGACGTGGCTGGCTTCGGAATCTCCGACAGCCAGAGCCAGCTCACGTACAACCTGATCGCGGGGGTGGATTGGCGCTTCTCGCAAAGTCGCGTCCGTGTTTGCCGGATGGCGCTACATGCACATCGAGGTCGACAAGAGCACGTGGAACGTGGACATCTCGTTCAACGGACCGTTCCTCGGCTTCAACTTCTATTTCTGAGGGCCATGGGCCACGGGGCAGGCGAGCCGGCCGAGGGGGCGCCGAGACGATGGCCTTGCTCGCGCGTCTCGCCAGCCGGGTCCGATCGAAGGGTTCCCGCTGACATCGCAGCCGATCCCGATGCTCATGAAGGCCACATAACCACATGCAGCAACAGACGGTTCCCGCGATCGAGTGCTAGCCGTGTGTCGCGCAGCGGCAAGAGCGAGACGAGTTGGGGCCGCGAGACCTGGACGATAGGGGAGGCCAATGAGCAGGGTGAGCTCTCGGATTCACAGGGCAGCGGGGATCCTCGCCGCAGCGCTTGCGGTCGGGTTTGCCGTGTTCCCGGCGATTCTGCGGGGACAGACCTCCGCACCGGCCAAGCCTGCGCCGGCAGCTCCCGCCAAGCCCGCGGCTTCCGCCCCGGCCCAGTCTCCGGCCGCCGCGCCGGCCCAGCCGAACCCGCTACGGGACGTGTTCTTCGGCGAAACACACGTCCATACGAGCTGGTCGTTCGATGCCTACGTGTTCGGCAACACTCTCACCGGTCCCGAAGAGGCGTACCAATTCGCCATGGGGAAGCCCATCCGGCATCCCGCGGGCTACATGGTCCAGATCAAGCGGCCGCTCGACTTCGAGGCCGTGACAGACCATTCGGAATACATGGGCACGGTCAGGCTCGCCAACGACCCGCAGTCGGATCTGAGCAAGCTGCCGATCGCCGAGAAGCTGAAGGTCAGAAGCAAGGAGGACATACAGAAGGTCTACCTGTTCCTCGCCACGTCCATAATCACGGAGCCGATCAAGGAGTTGCTGAGCCCTGACGTCGCCGGGTCGGTGTGGAAGAGAGTCGTAGAGATCGCTGACAAGTACAATCAGCCGGGCAAGTTCACGACCTTTGCCGCCTACGAATGGAGCTCGACGCCGGACAATCGCAACCTGCACCGCAACATCATCTTCAAGGACACCAAGAAAGTTCCGGCGCTGCCGTTCTCCTCGTATAGATTCGAGTCATCCGGAAGACCTGTGGAAGTGGATGGACGGTCAGCGCAAGGCCGGGCAACGAGCTGCTGGCGATCTCGCACAATGCGAACCTCTCCGACGGCGTGATGTTCCCGCTGGAGGTCGACAGCACGGGCCGGCCCATCGACGCGGCGTGGGCACAGTCGCGGGTCAACAACGAGCCGCTGGCCGAGATCCAGCAGCTCAAAGGCGCGTCGGAAACGCATCCGGCGCTGTCGCCCACCGACGAGTTCGCCGGGCACGAAATCCTCGAATATCTCGCTGGGCGGCATCGATCGCGCGCCGAGGCTGCACGGCAGCTACATCCGCGAGGCGTACCAGAACGGGCTGGCGATGCAGGAGACGCGCGGCTATAACCCATACAAGTTCGGCCTGGCGGGCGCCAGCGATACGCACGACACCGCGGCGGCGCATACGCAGTCGAACTTTTTCGGCGGCCATGGCCTGCTCGACGCCACGCCTCAGGCCCGACTCAGCGGCGAGAAGCACACCGGGATGGCATCGGACAAGTTTTCGACGTCCGGGCTCGGTGGCGTGTGGGCCGAGGAGAACACGCCGAGAGGCCCTCTTCGCCGCCATGCAGCGCAAGGAGACCTTCGGCACCAGTGGCGTGCGGATCAAAGTGCGGTTCTTTGGCGGCTGGGACTTCGCGCCCGGCGTCCTGCAAAGCAAGGAGTGGGTCAAGACAGGGTACGCGAACGGCGTTCCGATGGGCGGCGATCTGCCCGCGGCGAAATCCAAGGCGCCGACGTTCATCGTGTGGGCCGTCAAGGATCCCGAGGACGCCAATCTCGATCGGATTCAGATCGTCAAGGGATGGACGCGCAACGGCCAGATCTTCGAGAAGATCTACAACGTCGCCTGGTCCGGCAATCGCGCGGTCAAGGGCGGCGCCCGAATCTCCGATGCCCTGGTTCGGCGCGGGGAGGCCGAGTTGCCGCCGGTGCGCAACACGGTGGATGTCAAGAACGCGACGTATACGAACACGAGCGGCGCGGTGGAGTTGAAGACAGTCTGGACCGACCCGGACTTCGATCCGAGCCACTTCGCGTTCTACTATGCCCGGGTGCTGCAGATTCCGACGCCGCGCTGGACCACGTACGACGCGAAAACGCTCGGTGTCCCGCCGCCGGCCAACGTGCCGGCGACGGTTCAGGATCGTGCGTGGACGTCGCCGATCTGGTATTCGCCGAGCGACGAAGCGCGCAAAGCTGCGAAGCCTGGGACGACGGTTGCCGAGTTGAAGCAAAGGGCGCCGCCGCTCTCGATGACGCGCAGCTGAAGCAATTGATCGTCGGAAAGACGCTCAAGATCCGCAACACGGTGACGGGGCAGCGCTTCGAGATCCTCTACGGACCCGACGGGCGGCGCCTGATCCTGAGTGTCGACGGCAAGCAGCCGCCCGCCGGTGAGGTCGGCGACGTAATGCATAGCGGCGAGCTCGGGTCGCCGGCGCACTACGAGATCCGCGATGGCAAGATCGTGACGACGATCGCGGGTGCACCGTTCGAGGTGAGTGTCTACAAGGCCGGCGACAAGTACGTCGCGGCCCGCAGTAACGAGTTCGGGTTTGCCAACTACGAGGTTGAATAGATGCGCGCGATGTCAGGGCTAAAGCGTGCGCTGGGCGAGCCGCTGTTGCAATTCATCGTGATGGGCGCGTTGCTGTTCGCGGGCTACCGGCTCGTTCATCCCGAGCGGCCGGCCACGGTCCAGGACAATCGCATCGAGCTGACCGCCGCCGACGTGCGGCAACTCGAGATCGTGTGGACGGCGCAATGGCATCGGGCACCGACGCCGGATGAGCTGCAGGGACTCGTGGAGGGCCGGGTCCGCGAGGAGATCCTCTACCGCGAGGCGCTCGCGCTCGGCCTCGAGCGCGGCGACACGATCATCAAGCGCCGGTTGGCGCAGAAGATGGAGTTCCTGGCCGACGACCTGTCGGCCTTGCGCACTCCTTCGGTCGAAGAGCTCCGCGCCTGGTATTCGCGCAATTCCGCGCGGTTCGCGGATCCCGGTCGCCGTTCCTTCCGACACCTGTACTTTTCCGCGGACCGCCGCGGCGATCGTGCGCAGCAGGACGCCACGCGTGCGCTTGTCAAGCTCGGCCGTACGCCCGCCGATGCACCCGCGCTCTCGGCCATCGGCGACGCGTTCATGTTCCAGGAGCACTACGCCGATCGCACGCCGGAGCAGGTGGCAGCCATCTTCGGCAGTCACTTCGCCGAGGCCGTGCGCCAGCTGCCGGTCGGCACGTGGCAGGGGCCGATCGAGTCGGGCCTCGGTTGGCATCTGGTGCTCGTCACGTCCGCGACGCCCGGTCGCGTTCCGGCCTTCGACGAGATCGTGGCCGAGATCCAGGCGGCGTGGATGGAGGACCAGAAGGTCGGAAGCGCGGCGTCGCGCCTTCGACGTGATGAAGGCGCGCTACGAGGTGCGATTGCCGGCGCCGTCCCGCGCGCACGAACGGGACCGTCCGCACCGGCTCCTACTGCGACGCCATGAACGCTCGATCGCGTCCCGTTCGCGCATTCGAAGCGATGCTGTCGCTGGTGGTGCTGGGGCTCCTGGTGCTGCTCGCTGACGCCCGTCATGCGAACGCTCACGACGCACGTCCGGCGTATCTCGCGCTGACCGAGACGGCGCCCGATCGCTTCGACGTCGTGTGGCGAACGCCGGTGGTCTCCGGCATGCGGCTGCCCGTCGTGCTGCAGCTACCTGAGGGCGCCACCAACGTCACGAAACCGAGCGTGCACGAGCTGCCCGATTCGGTCGTCGAACGCAGGGTGATCGCCGTGCCCGGCGGCCTGGGCGGCAAGCGCATGGAGTTTGTCGGCTTGCAAGGCACCATCACGGACGTGCTCGTGCGAGTCGAAACACGCGATGGCGCGCATTCCACGACGCTCGTCCATCCGTCGCAGCCGTGGATCGCGATTCCAACCGCGCGCGGAACCATCGCCGTGGCGGGTGCGTATGTCAGGCACGGTGTTGAGCACATCCTGCTCGGATATGACCATCTGCTGTTCGTGTTCGCGCTCATCCTGATCGTGCGGAACGTGCGGAAGCTGGTGACGACGGTGACCGCATTCACGCTGGCGCACTCGATCACGCTGGGCTTGTCGGCGCTGGGTGTCGTGCACGTACCCGGCCCTCCGGTGGAGGCGAGCATCGCGCTGAGCATCCTCCTGCTCGCGTGCGAGACGACGCGGCAGCAGAGAGGCGAGCGCAGCCTCACCGCGGAGTGGCCCTGGCTTGTGGCGTTCGCGTTCGGACTCCTGCACGGCTTCGGCTTCGCGAGCGCACTCGCCGATATCGGCTTCGCCCCAGGGCGATGTTCCACCCGCGCTCTTCGCCTTCAATGTGGGCATCGAGGCCGGGCAGCTTGGGTTCATCGCGGCCGTGTTGACGCTCCGTGGGTTGGTGCGGCGTCTCCCGATTCCCGCCCACTGGAGCGCGCTGATGCGCCCGGCTGCGACCTTCGTCATCGGAACGATGGCCGCCTTCTGGTTCGTCGAACGACTCTTCTCGTTCTGGCCTGGAGTCTAAGAGGAATGGCAGAAGTGATCTCGTCTGCCGTGACGGCGCCGGTGGGCCGCGTCACCCGAAGAACTCGACCGGCCCCGTTTCGAGGTTGTACATCGAGCTGAGGATCCTGACCGCACCCGAGGTTGACTCCTAAGGGGGACGCGTATGAGCCAGAATCATCTCGCGCTCGCCGTCGTTGTGCCGTAGGTGGACGCGATGAAGTCTCGTAGCCGTGTCGTCTTGTGTCTATTCGCTTTGGTCTTTCTGGCTGGGTGCGCCTCGGTCAAGGTCACCGACAGCGAGAACCTCGTGACCGAAAAGCTCCCGCGGCCGAATCACATCCTGGTGTACAACTTCGCCGCCACGCCCGCCGATGCTCCGGAGCTTGCCAAGCAGTACGCCGCAGATGACACGCCACAAACTGCCGAGCAGATCCAGCTAGGCCGCCAGCTCGGGGCCCAGATTGCCAGTGAGGTGGCCGCGGCGTTCCGCGCCATGGGCCTGCCCGCCGATGCGGTCCCGATCGGAACGCCGCTGGAGATGAACGACATCGTCTTCAAAGGCTATCTCATTTCGGTGCAAGAGGGCAGCGCCGCCAAGCGCGCGACGATCGGCTTCGGCTCCGGGGCCTCGGAGCTGCGGACGGCAGTCGTAGCCTTCCAGATGACGCCACAGGGGATGCGAAGACTCGGCTCCGGCACGGGGGTTGCCGGTGGGAACACGACGCCGGGAGGGGCCATGGGGGTTGCGGGCCTCGTTGCGACCGGCAACCCGGCGGGACTCATCGTCACCTCCGGCATGAAAGCCCACGGCGAGGTAAGCGGCAGCAGCACCCTCGAAGGCAGAGCCAAGGATACGGCCAAGGAAATCGCCGATCGGCTCAGGCCTCGATTCCGGGAACAGGGCTGGATTCAGTGAAGGGAGCAGAACGAGCAGACTGTGCATCGCGGCATGCTGATGCCAAGAGATCAAGCCATGATGAAACGAAGCGTGTGTTGGGTGAACTGAAGATGAGAATCGGCTCCCGCGGGTTGGCGGGCAGGCGCGCACCCATCCGGCCGGTGGCCGGTTCAGTGTGGATTGAAGGGTCGCTCGGCTTCCCGAACCGGAAGGTCTCGGATAGCGGCAGCGTGATCGATCCGATGGTCGGGTGGTCGCATCGCCTGGCACATCACGGACACGGTGGCGCTCTGGTTCCGCGGCGACGTGGCGGGCTTCGGGATCTCCGACAGCCAGTCGAACCTCACGTACAATCTCCTCGGCGGCGTGGAGTGGCGCTTCCAGTCCCCTGCGCCTCTGCCATGGTCGGCTTTCGATACCTGAACATCGATCTCGAGAAAGACCATCGCGTGGGGACGTTCGACGCGAACATCGAGATGTACGGGCCCTTCCTCGGCGTCAACTTCCACTTGGCGTGACCCAGCCCATCTGAAGCGCTCGGGAGGCGCTGGCAAGGCATCGTAATGTCGGACCCGTGAGATCGACGAGATCGAGATGGATGGTCCAGCGCTGGCGCGAGCCACCCTTGGTCGACGCAAGTCGTCTAGCCCGTGCAACAGGCGCCATGGTCGCAAGCCTCCACATGCCGAGTGCGACGGTCGGCGTCACGCGGCTGCAGCAAACGGACTACCTTCCCCGCCATCTCCTCCGGAAGATGGGAACGGCCGCTTTGCCGCCAGCCCCAGCGGTGTCTGGAGGCAGTGGTAAACCCAAAAAGGGGAAGCCCGATGAAGGCCTTTCTCGCACTAGGAGCGGTAGTGGTGTTGCTCCGGGGCGGGCTGCACTACCACGGTGCAGCGAACCGCCGAGCAGTCGCCGGTCATCTGTGGCTTCCTGGGGGCGGATCTGTGTCGCGGAGCTCCAGCCGGGCGCGAACGGGGAAGCGGGCCTGCGCTACGTGAACCCGAAGGGACGTTCACGCAGATACGACAAGGTGATGATCGTCAGCGGTTAGCTTCTTCGGGAGTGATCCCGGCAAGGTAAAGCCTGAGGACGAGCAGCGGCTCACGGACCTCTTCTACAAGAATCTCCACGACGCGCTGGCCAAGCGATACCGGGTGGTGGACGAGGCCGGCCCCGGGGTGATAAAGGTCGAGGTCGTGCTCCTGGACGCCGAGGCGGCGACGCCGGGGTGCGCTCGGTCTCGATTGTGGTCCCCCAGCTTCGCGTGCTCAGTGCCGGCTATGCCCTCGTGGCGGGAACATACCCGTCTCGCGGGGAGGCCAGGCTGCCGCCAAGATCTCGGACTCCGTGATCTGAGCAGACCCTCGGACTCGCCGTGGATCGCCGGGCCGGTGGTGGGGCGATCCAGACTGCTGCTCCAGTGGCGGTGGGGAGACGCCGAGAACGCGATCAAGGCCTGGTCCTCGCAGCTCGCCGACGGCACGCATGCATACACCTCGGGCGAGAAGAAGCCGTAGCGACGACGTCGGCCCGGCCCTTGTCGGTGCACCGGCCTCGGCGCCCTGACGTGTAACGTTGCGGTCTGTCGTACATTCTGCCCTGCACGCAGAGCCTTCATGGATGGCGTCGAGGTGGCGGCGGCAGGAACAGCGCGACCCGGAAGACCAGCGGTTCGCCCGCCATCCGTCAGCCCCTCGATCGGAACCAGCGACTCTGAGGGGTCGAGGTTTTAGTCCCGTCGTCTTTTTCGGGGCGATCGTCCTAGATCCCATCGAGATCGTTGGCGAAAGCGTGATCGCGATTCAAGCACGGGTTCGAGCTGCCGCAAAGGTCTAGCTGCTCCAATGGCCATAATCAACCCAGCTGCCTCAGTTAAATGAGGAGCACGTGTCACTGTTCTACCCAATGGCAGGCTTGATTCGGATGGGACCTTCGGTGCTCTTGCCGCGTGATCATGGTAAGCCTCTTCGCGCTAGCGATGATGATGCAGCCGCGACAGCGTCAATCTCACACACAACACGTGTGGCCGTCCACCAGGATGTCGACAGATGAGGTAATGCGCGAACCACGATCGAGCGGCCACGTAGCGAGACTAACGTGTCAGAAGAACTTAGGCAACTCGAGAGGGCGGATCAGCTTCATTGCCGTGAACCAAGATGATAGTGGGGGAAATCGCCTCGACAAGACAGGCGAATGCGCGCGCGTCGCGGATCGTTCGAGCGAGGTCACGAAAGCGGGGAGACGGGAAAGGGTAGGATGTTTGTCGTCAGGCAGCTGAATGCCATGCCTCGCTAACCCATCGACGATCCGGATCATTCGCGCTCGCGTCGTGGTTCGTTTTCCGTGAGTCGCACGATCGTATGCCTTGAGCCACTCGCTTGTACTAAGAACCCTCGGGCGGGTGTCCAAACGGCCAAAAGCTGACGGATCGTGCTGGATTGAGCCTCTACGATGAAGACACGGCACCGAGCGGGATCACCATCGCATACAAAGGGAGCGAATCCAGGGCGATCGAGCCTCCTCAAGCCGCAATCGGAGGCGGCGAGAAGCGGAGCTGGACTCCATACGAGAATCTATCAGGATCCTTGGCGTGCGCGCGCAGATGTCGATGGCTCCAGGGGCCGTTCGTGGCCCAGCGTCACGATAAGACCGAACTGGTCGATGAAGCTCGCGGCCGGAGCCCCCGTGTTAGTTCAGGTCGCCTATCATGGTCTCTGGAGTGATCCGGTAGCTGCACTACCTCGAAGAGCAATGTCAACACGACCGGGAAGAACGTTTCGACTGCCATCTCGGGGCCCGCCAGCTCCCCCATCCGGCGCATGAGCCTCAGCCATTGTCGCGTAGACTGGGGCCAATATGTCGTCGGCTCCAGCGTTCCGCCTAACGCCGCTTGCGCATCTCGATGCGCAAGCCGGACGCACTCACGGGTCATCTCCACCAGCACAAATGTTCTGGTCGGCCATCATCTTTTCATGTCCTCGGGGTGACCCATTTGAACGGCGTTCGTCGGTCCATCCGCCCCCGGGGCGCCGAGGCTCATCTTGCAGTGCCTAGGATTGTTCTCTCGCGAAGGCGGGAGTGAGATCACTTCCTCATCCAGTCGGCCAAGCTCCTGCCCCTCAGGTTCGATCCCCTCAGCTCCACCATTTTGAATCCGCGGGGTTAGGCGACGGCCCGGCCCCGCGGATTCTCTGTTTCGGGGTTCTGGTTGCGCGGGGTTGCGGATGGTTGCGCCATCCGCAGGGCTTCGACGGCGTCGAGCCGGTCGACGGCCGCCTTGTTCGCCCCGGACGAGCTTCCCTGTAGATGTCGACGGTCACCTTGATCGAATGGTGACCCATCTGTTCCTTCACGTAGGCGAGGGACTCCCGTTCTGGATGAGCCGCGAGGCAAGGTGTGCCGGAGGTCATGGCCAGAGGACGCCCGTGAACTCGTCGTCGATCCGCATGGATGGGCGACGATCGCGCCAGGGACGGCGGCCGCGTCGACGCGGATCGAGAGCCCCGTGTCGCTGCCGTAGGAGATGCCCCACAGACGCCCGTTCGGCCTGCGCACCACTGGCTGGGGCCGCGATCCAGGCGCGAGCGCGTCGTGCCCCGTCGTGCCTCGGCGCGAACGGCGGCGACGGCACGCCCTCGGACTCGCCGTAGCCCCGGATGTGCGCACACTGAGGCATGCGTAACCGCGACGCGCGAGCGCGATCTGCCCCACCTCGGCGTTGCCCCGCCCGCCCAGGCCGTCCCTTCAGATAGGGCGTGTACTGGAGGAGTGCCGGACCCGGCCCCGCCCCCGCCGGTCGGTGAGGTTCGCCGCGAGTGGCAAATCCCGTCGCGCACGGGAATCCTGAGGTCACGCTCGATCCGGATGTCGTCCAATCGCCTTCTCCGGGAGTCGGCTACGGGTCCGGGCCGTTCGGGCGCGACGACTACCTTGTCCCCACGAATCGGCCGCGTCGCAAGGCACCGGCGCGGCTGGAGGACCTCGCGATACCAGAACGCCATGAGCGCTCCCAGCGCGACGATCAGGCTCGGCCACACGACCCCGGCCACCCGCCGTGGCGGGAACTCGCGGAGCTCGAGCCACCGCACGACGCCCGCCAGGAGACCGAGCGCGCCGAGGACCGTGTGCTGGACGCCGATGAGCGTCTCGAGCCGGTCGGCGCCGGCGAATCCCTGGTGCACGTGACCGAGGAACAGCAGGCTGCCGACGATCAGAACGACGGGTAGCGCGCGCGACCGAGGCTGGTCGCGCGCCCGGCGCGCCATGGCGCGCGCAGCCGAGCCAGGCCAGCAGCACGACCAGACCCGCGCCCAGCCGATGCCCGATCACTGAAGCATTGCCGAGTCCGACCGACAGGGGCACAGGACCGAGCGGCCAAAACTCCGGGTCGCTGGCCACGGCGATGGTACACGGCGAACGGGAGCAGGATCGCGGGCCAGAGCCACCCGACGCTCCGGCCGAGCCGGCCGGGCCGCTGCTGGACGAGCCACGCAAGAGCCAAGGAGGCGAACCACCACGCCGGACCAGGCGTGGGTGAACTCCGCGTAGCGAAGGTCCCCGGGAGGCGAGTCGGCGCGCCGATCAAGTCAGGGGTGTCGTCGATCGACGTCGCCGGGAGCCTCGGCGTGAGGAGCGCGCGCGCCTCCGGGACCGGTCAGGCGGAGCGCGCCGTCCCGCGCCGGGCGGGGCCACGGTCGCGAGGACGCCCGCGACCGCGATCACGAGCACGCCCGCCACGACCTCCAGCTCGAGGGGCGCGACAGAGGTGCGCGAGCGCCGGACTCGGATCTTTCGCCTCCCGAAGGGCGGAGCGGACCAGCTGAGAATTCACGAGCGCGCCAGCCAGGAGCGGCAGCGTGAGCAGGAAGCTTCGTGAAGAGCGTGAGCCCGTACGCCGACGTCAGAACCGCGGCGGGCGTCCCGAGATAGCGCCACGCGGCAAGGGAGTCCGGACGCGGCCAGCACTCCCGCCGCGCATCGCCGCGAGCGGCGAGAAGCGCGCGACCATCGTCGCCACCAGCTGTCGGGCGCCCGGCGCGGTCGCGTGCCGGACGAGGACACGAGCGGCCAGGAGCTGGCCGAGCACGCCCATCCAGGCCGCGCCGGCCGGGAGGTGCGCAAGCTGCGCCGCGATCGCGAGGCCCCGGGCGGTCCGGTTGCGCCGCGGCGTGGCCCGCGAGGCTCCGCGCGGTCACCGTGACGCCAGCCAGCACGGCGGCCGTCCACCAGGCGCCCGCGGCACGCAGGGGTCGCGCCGGAGTCCACGCGCGAGCGCCACCGCCGCCGCGCAGGGCCCGGACGCCTCCACGAGCGCGAGCCTGCCGGTCACCGTCGTGAGCGCGAAGCCGCGCGACCAGCGCCAGCGTCGACGCCGGCGAGCACGGTCGTGTCCTCGATGTCGGCGACCCGGTTCGGCAGCTGGAGGAGGACGGCGAGGCCGGCGCAGCGCGACGCCCCATCCCCAGCGCGCGGCGGAGTCGGCGAATCCGCGCGCCGCAGGCCAGCCCATCCGGATCGTCGCCCGGGGCGCGCAGACCCGGCCGGACGAGCGCAAGGACGATGATCAGGGCGGCGAACGCCACGTACATCCCAGGCCAGCTCGAGCGTGCGGAGCAGCACGTCGCCCATCGGCCGAATCCTCAGCCGACGCGGAAGCGGATCGGCCCGCGCGTCGTGTGGCCGTCCCGTCGAGGACCACCCGCCAGCGCGACGACATGGGCCGCGCGCGGGGCGGCAGCGCGGCGAGCAGGCAGGTCCCCTCCCGGGGGTCGAGGGTCGGGACCAGCATGCTACGGGCGGACGAGACGACCCTCCGCCCAGGCCGCCCTCGTCAGCCAGCTCGATCGCGTGGAATTGCCGCTCGAGCAGCTCGTTGGCGCAGAGCGCCAGCTCGCCGAGGCGCGGTCTGGAGGCTCGCGCCGTCGGGCGGCGACGATCGCACGAGCCGCGCGTGCGCAGCGCCCGCCGCCGGCAAGGCGAGGAGGCGCCCAGCAGCGCCGCGCTCGCCAGCCTCACGCGGAGCCCGCCGCCCGGCGAGGGCACCCTCACCCTCGTCGCGCTCCGCCCGGGAGCTACCCTGTCGCCGCCTCGGGAGGGCCACCCAGGTCAGGATCTATCCCCGGGAATCCTCAGCTTACCCCGGGAATCCTCAGCTTCGGGCGCCCGGTGACGTCGGCGGAACGACGGGAGACCCTTCCTCGATCGGTCCACTGCCTCGCCAGGAGCTCCTGCCGCGTGTGCGGCGACAGCTTGCCGGCGATCCACAGGCGCGGCGGCTGGGCGCCGGCCAGGTCAGGCCGCGCCGCGAAGCCTCGCGACGCGCTCGGTCCAGGAGACGTAGTCCACGGCGGCCGGCACCACCACGACGCCATCGGCGGTCTCGCCCAGGATCGTCCCGGCCACCCGGATCTTCGTGATTGGCATGGCCTGATGATGTCGCGCCAGGATGGCCACGGAGCCCGCCATGAATCGGGACTGAGTCTCGGAGGTAGAGGTGAGCGCCCAGTCGATGACGTCGGATCGGCCGGGCCCGGGCCGAGGGCGATCAGGCTGTCGACCAGCGAGCCGGATCGTGTGGGTGAACGACGGCTGCCGAATGTAGGAGGTCCTAGCCACGTTTCCGTGTCCCCTCCCTCCGCGCCCTGTGCCCCCGCTCGCGGCGTTGGCCACGCGTCCAGCAGCGGCCACGCCTCCATCGGCCGCGCCCGAACGATAGCGCGTCGCTGGCGGGGCCGGCAAGGGCGGCGGGAGCTCGGAGAGGTGGGGCCGGAACGCCGCGCCTGCGGGTCGGCAGGCACACGGGGAGCGCGGTGTCGGGGGTTGGGCGTGATCGCGCGCAGGGGTCAGGCGGCAGGCACGGGTCGGCCGGGCGGCGGCTCGGCGGCCAGGCCGAGCGCGCCAAGACCCGCCGCACCGCATGGGGTTCGGTCACCGCGCCGAGGATCCGCCGCGGGCCCCGCGCAGCGGTCGCACACCAGGATTTCGATCGCGAACACGCGGTGGAGGAGCTGTGCCCACGGCCACCGTCTCGGAGCACGCGCGCCGCCGTCGCGCCGCGCGCGTCGTCCGGCGCGGGCGGCGGGACGATCGTCGAGCGCCATTCGGCCCGTGGGGCGAGGAGCCCGTGATACGCGAGCAAGGGCCGGCGCGGCGGGGGCACAAGGACGGCGAGCCGCTCCAACAGCCCCAGCGGGTTCATCAGGAGCGCCGTCGAGCCGTCGCGCCAGGGCCGCGTTAAACTGATACAGCAGTTGGCCGCCTGTGCTCTCCGTCAACCGCTCCACGGCCAGCGGCGGCCGCAGGAGGTAGCGGCACACAGCGCTCGAGCTGACCCCGCCGGCGCGCCGGCACCGCCACGTCGGCGTGCAGGCTGAAGCCCGCGAGCCGGGCTGAGCGCCGCCCCGTCGGGGTCGCGGCGGCCGCCGACCGAAGGCGGCGCACCAGCTGCCCGGCGCGCGGCCCGAGCGCGACCCGGCCCTGCAGCGACGCCGCCACGACGCCGGCGAACAGCGGCTCCTGGGCCGCGAACGGATCGCTCCCGGCGTCGTCGGCCGGCCACCGCCCCGGCGGATCAAGAGCCGCTGCACGCGGCGGTGGACCCGCGTGAGCAGCGCCGTGATGTCGGCATCGGTCGGCGGCGGCAGATGGTGGAAGCGCGGCCGCGCGGTCGGGCTCACGCGCGTGTAGACACCGTCGAAGAGCAGCGCGTGGAAATGAACATTGAGATTCGCGGATCCGCCAAAGCGCTGGATGGCCGTGACGCTGCCGCTCCGCGACCCGACCTGGCCGCGGCCGCCGCACGCGTCGCTGCCAGCCGAACACCGTGCGCAAGAACACCCGCAGCACCGCGCGCGTCAGCCCCGCATTGAAGGCGAGCTGGTAGCGCACCGGCACCGGCACGGTGAAGACCCACTGGCGGATGCGGCACGTGCGGCAGGACGCGATCGACGAGGTGGGCGGCGAGCTCGCTCATGCGCCGGCCGCCGCACGGACGGACGAACTCGCGCCGGACGAACGCCGGCCACCCGCCCGTCCCGTCCGCCCCGCCCGTCCGCGCCAGGAAGGTCGGGAGGTGCGCCTCGATGGTCCGGTAGAGCACCGTCTCCTCGGGCTGGCGGCGCTGGTAGGCCGGCGCGGCGGTGCATGACGCGGGCACGGCCCACGGTGAGCAGGGCTCATGCCCGTGGAGCTCGGCACCGACATGGCTCGTGAGGACGGGGAGTTGCGGTTCGGAGTAGCCCTCACCGCTGCCGGGCTGCGTCCAGGAGGAGATACACCGGTGACTGCGATCGCACGCATGGATGCCGGCCCGTGCCCGCAAAGCAGTGACCGGGCCGCCGGGGATTTTCGGGAACTTGGGCTGCAGATTTCAGTCGCGTCGCACCTTCGGGTACTACTGGACGGCAACCGATCGAAAGACTTGGCGAAAACGTAATCGCGGCTGAAACACGGGTTCCTGGTCTTGCTAGTATCCTAGGAAGAAGTCGAAGCCCACTCAGGTGCGCTTCCACAATCCAGAGCGAGCCCGCGATTTGAACCAGCGACCAGATACCGGCCGGGAGGCTGGGTGACTCCGATAAGTCCGCGGAATTCCTGCTTCCAAAAGATATCGTGGCGCGTTGGAGAATCGATCCCGGGCTTCACGAATGGCGGGGTGTCAGGCTGAACCGAAGGCAGGTATTTTCCGCACCGGGGCACCACGCACGGAGGGGCTTACGGTGGCGCGCCGCCGCCCTTCCGGTTGCACCAGGGGTTGCTGCGGCCGTTTGCGACGGATAAGCAAGAGAGGTGTGCCCTATCCAGCGCGCTGGCGCGGTCGTCGAACCCTTAGTGCCCCGGTTCGCGCAACCGGTGTGCCCAAACCCAGCCAGCGCCGAGTGCTCCGGGCACGGCCCAGCCCGCGCGACGAAAATTGACCAGCACGTTTCGATCGGATGACGCCGTCGGCACGGTCGCCTTAGTCAACGGGAACTTCACGGCATCGCCGCACACCGAGAGATGAAGCTCGCCGCGCGCCTTCGCGGAACCCCTGATGGTCGACGCAGAGCCAGGGGCAGCCGCTCCGTCTCGGTCGGCATCCGCTCCACCGGTCGCGCGCCGATTCCTGGACGTGATCGTCGAGAACATCGAGGCCGCCCTCGCCTACGACAACGTCGAGATCATCGTCTCCGACCGGCACGGGAGGACGACGCCCTGGCGGTGCGCTGCGCCGCCGCTTCGGAGGCCGACCGGCGCTTCCGGTTTTCTCTCGGCCACCGACGGCCTCACCTGGGTGGAGCACTACAACCTGCTGCTCCGGGAGGCGCGCGGCAAGTACGCGCGTCCCTGCTGGCGCACGACGACTCGTACCCATCGACCTACATCGGCGAGCGTCGTCGCCGCGCTCAGACAGTCGCTGACGGATGCGGTTCTCGCGTTCGGCCGGGTCGAGCTGCGCTCGCTCGACGGGTTCCCGCCGCCCCCGCCCTTCTCGCCGCCTCCGGTGCCGGCGCGGGCCGAGTGGACCCTCGGCGCCTCCTCCGGATGCTCATGCTCTGGCAGCTCGGCTCGCGTTCCGCCGGGATGGTGCGCCGCGAGGTCGGTGCAGCAGTCGAACCTCTACCTCCGAGGAACCCGGGGGAACGTTCGCGCGGACATCTACTGGGTCTTCGGCCTGTCCCTGCAGGGCCAGCTGCTCTACGTTCCGTCGTGCACGTGCACGAAGCGCTTCTACCGAACGAGCACGGGCGCCCAGTGGCGGTACGGGGTCCGGCGAGAGCCTGGACGCCTGCCGTGTGCTGCGCTCGTATCTGAACGACTTCGCGGTCTCCCGCCGGGACGCCGTCATCGGCCAGCTCGTCCTGTTTCCGTGGTGCCTCGCGCAGCCGTGGCTCCGCGGGGCACCGCGCGCCGTCTGCTGACCTTCCACGCGCGCCGCGTCGCGGCCTCGCGGTAGCCGGAAAGATGAGGGTCGGGGCGGCCGCGGTCAGGCGGGAGGCTGCCGGCGGCCGGCCGCTACCCCTTTCGAGCCGCCCGTGTCACCTCTTCGCCCGTGACGAGCTAGTGGCGGCTCCGGGGCCGAGACCGTGGGATCTCGGCGCTGCCCCGGCCGCAGCGGGTGAACTCAGCCTGACGGAAAGGCGCACGATGGCCCAACGGAGCCGGAAGAAGACGAGCGGGCTAAGACCTCCGCGCCCCGTCCGAAGGACGGGGCCGTCGAGATTCCGGGCGAGCTGCGCGCGAGATGCGCCTGACCTCTGGGATCCCACGGATCCCGGTTTCCGGCTCTGGACCCCGCGCGACACCACGGGCGATCCGCGGCGCGAGGCCGGACCGTTCTGGCCGCATCGCCAGGCGCGCGGGCCCGCATGGCTCGGCATCCCGACCTTCTTCCGCCTGCCGGTCGCCCTCAATCCGGACGACCTCAAGGCCGGCCGGGTCGACGTCGCCATCTTCGGCGCGCCGCTCGACCTGGGCATCAGGATGCGCGGCGCGCGCCTACGGGCCCCGGTAGGCGATCCGCGTCTCCGAGCGCTATCTCCCCTGGGGCGGGTCGTGTGGAGCGGGGTCCCGCGCCCGCACCAGCACGTGCGCGTCGATCCCTTCCGCGTGCTGACGGCGGTGGACTACGGGGACGTGGCGATCGACCCGTTCAGCACCGAGCACACGATCGGCCACGTCCGGGAGTTTGTCCGGGAGATCGCCGAGACCGGCGCCATCCCGCTCATGGTCGGCGGCGACCACTCGCTCCTCTGGCCGGGGGCCGCGGGCGTGGCCGACGTCTACGGGCCGGGTTCGGTGGGCGTGATCCACTTCGACGCGCACGCGCGGACGCGGGGCACAACATGCTGGGTCACCTGGCGAGCCACGGCACGCCTCATCCGGCGGCTGATCGCCGACGACGGCTTCCCGGGCCGCAACTTCATCCAGGTCGGCCTCCGCGGCTGCTATCCCGACGACGACGACCTTCGAGTGGATGCGCTCGGTGGGGATGCGCTCCCCACTACATGGCCGGAGGTCGAGCGGAAGGGATGGGACGCCGTCCTGGGCCGCGCCCTCAAGGAGGCGCTCGACTGGGCCCGCTACCTCTACATCTCGCTCGACGTGGACGTGATGGACCCGGCCTACACGCCGGGGACCGGCACCCCCGAGCCGGGAGGGCTCACGCCCCGGGAGCTCTTCCCGCTGCTCCGCCGCCTGACCGCGGAGAACCGTGTCGTCGGGATCGACGTGGTCGAGATGAATCCTGAGTGGACCCGGGCTACACCACGGCGCTCAACGTGAACCGCTGCATCCGGGAGATGCTGGTGGGCCTCGCGCTCCGGAAGCAGGGGATCACCACCCGGAACTACCTCGATCCGCGGGCGACCGGGGACGCGCCCGGCCCAGCCGGGCGGCGCGGCCGCGCGAATGCGCGCCGCCCATGACCCCGGCGGTATTCCCGCGCTGGCGCGGCTCCGGAGGGCGGGAGACGGCCCCGAGAGAGTCGGCCCGGGGGCGGTCTCGGCCAGTGCGATTCTGGGGAGAGGACGATGATGCTGCGGACCCGCATCCTCCGGCCGCGCTGGCTCACGATCGCCTTGGTGCTGTGGGCGGCGGCATGGTGCGCGCTGCCGGCGCCCGCCGACGGGGCGCCGCTGCCGCCGGCCCCGTCGTCCCCCGCGGCCGCCGCCGACGGGACCGCCGAGGCCGGCATCCTTCGGGAGGCGCTGACGGCCCAGGGGCTCTCGCCGGCTGACGTCGAGGTGGTCCTGGCCCGATTGACGCCCGCCGAGCGCCGAGCTGGCCCAGCGCGCCGCGGAGCTCGGCGTGGGCGGGGATCCCGCGCTTTTCCTGATCGTGGGCATCGTGCTCCTCATCGCGATCCTGCTCTCACCTCCCCATGGCGGGGCGCATGCAAGGCTGGTGGCGCTGGAGTCGACCCAGCCTCGCGCCACCGTCCGGCGCCTCAAAGAGGCCGCGTTGACGAGGCTTTCCAGTGCGGCATAGAGTCGGCCCAAGCCCCCCGGACGATGATGGGCGGGTCAGTTGCCCTGGTGGGAGGTGGCGGGTCATGGAAGCACGCGAGTACCACGCACGCTTACTCGAGTCGCTCGAGGCGGATTTCCGGGGGCTCGAGAGTGCCCTCCTGAGCGACACCGTCAAGATTCTGGCGCCAGGTACGAGCCGATCAAGTGCTCGCCCGAGACGACCAGTCCACGCAGCCATCCTCAAGATGATGGAAAAGCGTCGGGCGTCGGTGGTGGTCGTGGACCGGGAAGGCCAGCTGCGCGGGATCTTCACCGAGCGCGATCTGTTGCGCCGGGTGGCGGTGCCGGGCCGGGATCGAAAACGACCCCGCTCAGCGACGTGATGACGCGCGACCCCGAGTCGCTCGGGCCGGACACCCTGATCGCCTACGCGATCAACCGCCTCCACAACGCGAAGCTACCGGACGATCCCGCTGATCGACGCCCAGGGCCGGCCGATCGGTGTCATGACGGTCAACGACATCGTCCAGTGGCTGGCGGAGCTCTTCCCCGAAGCGATCCTCAACGCGCCGCCCAGCGGCGCGCTGAAGCGCCCGCACGACGATCGACGCGGGCTGAGGCCCGCGCCGGCGCCGCCTCCGCTGCCGAGACGCGAACCGCGCCCCGGAGCGCTCCGGGGGCGGCGTCGTCCGATGAGCGCGCCGTCCCGCGCCCGCGGCGGAGTCGGCAGCCGCTGCTTCACCTGCTCGGCCAGATACTTGGCGGCCTTGGCCTGCGCCTCGGAGATGCCGTGCTTGCCGGCGGCGTGGGAGGCCTCGGCCTCGCTTGGAGACGCCTTGGCTTCCTCGATCGCATCCCGGCGTTGCGCGCCTTCTGGCGGTCATCGCCCATCCCGGCCTCGGGCTCAGCGGCGGCGATGGCCTCGTTGGCGCCCTTGACCAGCGTTGGGACAGCTGAACGCCCAGGCAGAGCCGGCGGCGGCGGAGCCCCACCACGAGTGCGAGCGAGAGGGTAATCCAGGTCCGCATGGCAAACCTCCTCGATGGGGGTGAGCGTGGACGGCGCGACAACCTTGCCTGGGGAACGGGCGATCGCCCGGCAAAGGTTCCCAGGCCCGGCGATGCCCGGGACTGGCCTCCCCTGGTATAATACGCGCCACCGTGGCCGAGTACCTCCCCGTTCTCGTTTTTCTCGCGATGATCGTGGCCTTCGGCGGTGTAGAGCCTCGCTGCGGCCGCCCTGGTGCGACCCTCGCGACCGACACTGGCGAAGCTCAGAGCTACGAGTGCGGGCCGGAGCCCGTCGGGCCCGCCTGGATCCGGTTCCCGGTCGGCTTCTACCTGGTGGCGCTCGTCTTCATCGTCTTCGATGCCCTGGTGGTGTTCCTCTTCCCGTGGGCGCTGGTCCTCCGGGCGCTCGGCTGGGCGGCCTTCGGCCCGATGGTGCTGCTTCCTCGGCTGATCCTCTGGACCTCGGCTGGCTCTACGCCTACCGCGAAGGGATCCTCGCGTGGAGATAAAGCCGCCGATCCCGGTGATCCCGCCGCCGGCCTGGGGAGGAGATCAAGGACCTCCAGGAGTGGGTGAAGTACCACCAGGAGCGACCGGGCGGGGATCAGGTCTCGGAGGCGGTCTCGGGACTCTGGGACCGCCTCGAGCACTTTCCAGGCGGCTGGCTCGCCGTCAGCACTCACCACCGAAGGTCTTCAACTGGGCGCGGAAGTCCTCGATGTGGCCCGTGACGTTCGGGCTCGCGTGCTGCGCGATCGAGATGATGGCGACGTTCGCGTCCCGCTTCGACGTCGAGCGCCTCGGGATGGTGCCGTGGGCCTCGCCGCGCCACGCGCGACCTCATGATCGTCGTCCGGCACCGTGACCATCGAAGATGGCGCCCGATGCTGACGCGCATCTACGAGCAGATAGCCGACCCGAAGTGGTGCATCTCCATGGGCTCGTGCGCGAACTCGCGGCGGGCCCACTTCAGGCACGGCTACCACGTGGTCAAGGGCGTCGATCAGCGTGGTGCCGGTCGACGTGCTACGTGCCCGGCTGTCCGCCGACGCCCGAGTCCCTGATGTTCGGCGATCCTCAAGCTCCACGAGAAGGTCGCCGAGTACCACCAGACGGGCCAGCGGAGCTGCGCCGGGCCGCCGCCGGACTGACGTGCGCCCCCGATGACTGCCGGAGCGCGGAATGCGATCGGCGAGGCGGCGGAGCGCGCCGCCTCGGCGTGGGCCGCACCCGCGCCCGTGACCGCCGAGACCGCGATCGCCCGCCTGCGGGAGGCCCTCGGCGTCGAGGCCACCGGCGAGGATCCGAAGCGCCCGCTCGACGTGCGGCACCTGGTGGCGACCGTGCCCGTCGAGCGCTGGGTCGAAGCCTCGGGTTCGCGCCGCTCGGGACACGCTCGGGTGCCGCTACTTCTGCCACCTCACCGCCGTCGACTGGAAGGCGGACGGGTTCGAGGTACGTCTGCCGCGTGGAGGTCTCGAGACGCACCTCAGGTCTCACCGCTGAAGACGCGAGTCGCGCGCGACGCGCGCGTGCCCGAGCCTCACGGGGCTCTATCGGCGGCGCGCTCTGGATGGAGCAGCGAGTGCCACGGCTATTCCGGGATCCGCTTCGAGGGCACCCCGACCTCCGGCGGCTCCTTGCTCTCCGGAGGACTGGGAGGGCTACCCCCTGCGCAAGGACTACGCGGTCGACACGCCGCATCCCCCGTACCGGCTGATACTCGACGGGAGGACCCCGATGATCCACGAGCTCCGCCGCTACACGGTCAAGCCGGGCAAGCTGCGCCGACTACGTCGAAGTCCGGCTCGATCGGCCGGCCGTCCGCGGCGACCGCTACGACACCTCGTCGGCTACTGGTCGACGGAGCTGGGGCCGCTCAACCAGGTGGTGCACCTCTGGGGTACGCGGACCTCGCGGCGCGGACGGCCCGGCGCGGGCGGGCCTCGCGAAGGACGAGCGCTGGAGTGAAGGAGTACCTGCCGGTGAGCGGCCGCTCCTCGACGGCCAGAGAGAACATGATCCTCACGCCCTTCGACTGGGCGCCGCTTCCGGCCGACCACGGGGATGGGGCATCCACGAGCTGCGCGTCTACCGCCTCCATGCCGGGCAAGGCGGCCGCCTACAGCGAGACGATGCGCGAGGCCCTGCCCACTCCGGGAGAAGCACTCGGCCCCGGTGGGGTACTGGCTCGTCGAGATCGGGCCGCTCAACAGCATCGTGCCACCTCTGGGGCTACCAGGACCTCGCGCACCGCGCCGGGGTGCGCCGGCGCGCTGGCCGCCGACGCCACGCTGGCAGGCGGCGGCCGCGCCGGCTCATGCCGCTCCCTCCGGTCGCAGGAGGCGACGATCCTCGTGCCCACGAGCTACTCGCCCTGCCGGTGAAGGCCGGTGAGCGCATGGCCGAGCGACCGCTGGCGATGACGACCGGTCAGGCCCGGACGGACCGTCGTCGAGTACGGCTACGGGGGCAACGAGCGCCTCGTGATGAACATGGGGCCCGCAGCACCCGTCCGCCCACGGCGTCTTCCGGATGATCCCTGACCCTCGAGGGGGAGACGATCGTCGCGGTCGACGCCGGTCATCGGCTACCTCCACCGCTGCCACGAGAAGCTCGGCGGAGACGCTGACCTACGTGCAGTACCCGATCATCGCCTCAAGACCGACTACGTCGCCGCGATGACCGCGGAGCTCGGCTACGTGTCGCGCGGTGGAGCAGCTCGGCGCAGATCGAGGTGCCGAAGCGCGCGCAGTACCTCCGCGTGCTCGCGGCGGAGCTCCAGCGGATCGCCTCCCACTGCCTCTGGCTCGGCACGTGGTGCATGGACATGGGCGGGCGCTCGGCGGCGGGGCGACGATGTTCCTCTACTGCTTCCGCGAGCGCGAGATGATCCTCGACCTCTTCGAGGCGCTCACGGGCGCGCGCCTCCTCTACGGGTTCCACCAGGTCGGCGGGACGCGCTACGACATCCCCGCCGGGTGGGCGGACAGCGTCCGCGAGACACCCTCGACGCATGATCGAGGAGCCGCCTCCACGAGTACGAGGCGCTGCTCGAGGGCAACACCATCTTCCTGGTCCGCACTCAGGGCGTGGGCGTGATCTCCCGCGAGCTGGCCCAGGAGGTGGGCGTCTCGGGCCCGCTCCTCCGAGGCTCGGGCTTCGCCCTCGACGTCCGCCGCGTCGAGCCGTACTCGTCGTACGAGGACTTCGCCTTCGACGTGCCGGTCGAGACGCGCGGCCGACTGCTTCGCGCGCTACCGCGTGCGGATGGCAGGAGTTCCGGCAGGCGATCGCGATCGTCCGTCAGGCGCTGGACGGTCTGCCGGCCGGGCCCATCTCCTCGCGCCCGGCGTGAAGTCCGATCGGCCAGGTGAAGCTCGCCGAAGGGCGAGGCGCTACGCGCGGGTGGAGAGCGCGCGCGGCGAGGTCGGGATCTACCTCGTCGTCGGACGGTCGACGAAGCCCTACCGGATGAAGTGGCGCGGCGCGTCCTTCTCGAACCTGGCGGTGGCCGCGCACATCCTCCCGGGCCACAAGATCGCCGACGTCGTCGCCATCCTGGGCTCGATCGACCCGTGTTCGGCGAGGTCGACCGCTAGCGCGATGACCGACCTCCTCTGGCCGTCGGGCCGCCCTTCCTCCTCCTGAACGGCGTCCTGATCTATCGTCACGTACCTCACCCTCCTCGAGCGGAAGTTCGCGGCGCGCGCTGCAGTCGCGGGTCGGCCCCTACGACGTCGGGCGCCCGCACGGGTGGCTCCAGCCGATCGCCGACGCGGTGAAGCTCATCATCAAGGAGGACATCGTCCCGACGGCGGCCGACCGCGCCGGTGTACAACCTGGCGCCCGATCGTGTTCCTGGTGCCGTGCGTTCCTCATGCTACGCGGCGATGCCGTTCGCGCCAGGGCTGGGCGCTGGCCGACCTCGACATCGGCCTGCGTCTTCGTCCTGGCGGTCTCGTCGCTCGAGGTCGTCGGGCCTCTTCATGTGCGGCTGGGGCTCGAACAACAAGTACGCGCTCCTGTCCGCGATGCGGGCGGTGAACCAGATCATCTCCTACGAGGTCCCGTTCATCCTGCGTGGCGCTGGTCCCGGTGGTGCTCGACGGGCTCGCTGCGCCTCTCGGCCATCGTGCGACGCCCAGCACGGGCTCCTCGGGTGGTTCGTCTTCTACCCGGTGCTCGGGCAGCTCGCCTTCGTCGCGTTCGTGGTCATGACGCTCGCCTCGCGAGAACCGCATCCCGTTCGACATCGTCGAGGCGGAGTCGGAGCTGGTGGCGGGGTTCCGGGTGGAGTACTCGCGGGATGAAGTTCGCCCTCATCCAGCTCGCCGAGTTCGTCCACCTCTTCGGCGTCGGCCTGCCTCGGCACGCTCCTCTTCCTCGGCGGCTGGCTCGGCCCGGGCCCGCCGTGCTGGGGCCGGTCTGGTTCCTGCTGAAGGCCCTCGGCCATCTTCCTGCTCGTCGTCTGGGTCCGGTGGTCGTTCGTCCGCATCCGGGTGGACCAGATCCTGGCGCTCTCCTGGAAGATCTTCCTGCCCGGCCTCGATCGTCGCTGCTGCTGGCCACCGGCGGCGGTCGTCGCGGCGCGGGCGGAGGGGCCGGTGCCTGAGGGCGGCGTGAGCACCGGCGTTCCGGATGGCGCGCGCGCGGGCACCGCCATGGGCGTGACGCTCCGGAACCTGTTCCGGACGCCCGTGACCGTGCGCTATCCGCGGGTGACCGCGCCCGTACCCGGACCGCTTCCGCGGAGTGCTCGCCCTCACCTACGATCCGGGAGACGGGCGAGGAGAACTGCATCGGCTGCCGGCTCTGCGAGTTCATCTGCCCGCCGCAGGTGATCAAGGTCGAGATGCTGAAGGCGGAGAAGCGGAACTACGCGAAGCTCTTCACGCTCGAGCTCTACGCCTGCGAGTTCTGCGAGCTCTGTGTCCAGGTCTGCCCGACCGACGCCATCATCATGCTGCGGACGTTCGACCTGGCGACGACCGACCGCCGGGAGCTCCTGCTCGACAAGGACCGCCTCCACGCGCTCGGCCGGCAGTTCCCGCCGTCCTGGGCCACCGGGACCTGGGCTCCAGGCCATGCAGGCGCCGCCGGCGCGAGGGGCGCCAAGGGCGAGGGCCGCGAAGGACGACCGCCGAGTGAGCCCGGCCCCGGCGACCGGCGCCGGGCGCGTCCCGCGCGGAGGGCGCGTCCGGTGACCGCCGCGACGCTCGGCCTCGCGCGGGCTCGGCCGTCCTGGTCCTGGGCGCGAGCCTCGGAGTCGTCGCTGGCGCGGAACCTCTTCCACTCCGTGCTCTGGCTCGCGCTCAGCCCTGGTGGGCACGGCCGGCCTCTTCGTTCTCCTCCACGCGGAGTTCCTCGCCGCGGTCCAGGTGCTCCTCTACGCGGGCGGCGTCGTCACCATCGTGGTGTTCGCCATCATGCTGACGGAGCGGCTCGTCGGGGACTCCATCCGCCAGACGAACCGCGGCATCCTCGCCGGCCGCGGCGGTGGCGCGGCGCCGTGTTCGTCGGGCTGGCGGGCACCATCCTGCGGGCGGCGCGGCCCGCGATCCCGCCGGTGCCCGAGCTCACGACGGCGGCGCCTCGGCCGCCAGCGGTGCCTCACCGAGTGGGTGCTGGCCTTCGAGGTGCTGGGGATCCTCCTGGTCGCCGCGCTCCTCGGCGCGCTCTACCTCGCCCGGACGGAGGAGTAGGCTGCCGTGCGCCGCGCGGGGCCGCTGGACCCCGTGCAGCCCCGGGGAGCCGCCGGCCGTGCTGACGCGGGTACCTCGTCATCGCCGCCGCGCATGTTCGCCATCGGGCTCTTCAGGGGTCCTGACGCGGCCGGAACGCGGTCGGCATCCTCCTCGGGCCTCGAGCTGATGCTGAACGCCGTCAGCATCGAAGCCTGGTGGCCTTCGCCCACTTCAACGGGGCCGTGGCGGGCTGGGTGCTGGCGCTCTTCACCATCGCGATCACGGTGACGGAGGTCGCGGTCGGCCTGGCGATCGTCATCGTGATCTTCCGCGTGCGCCGGACGGTCGACGCGGACCACCTGGACACCTCCTGCGAGGCTGAGACGGACCGCATGAGCCGAGACCGGACCCTCGCGCTCGTGGTGCTGGCCGGCCCGCTGCGCCGCGCCGTCCTGCTCGGCTGCGTGCCGCCGCTGCGCCAGCGGCGGGCCGCGGGGCGGCGCTCTCGTCTCGCCTCGGCCGGCATCGGCGGTCGCGCTTGTCGCGGCCGTGCGGCTGGTGGCGGGGCTCTGGGTCGGCCGGGCGGCAGTACGTGGCGCACGGGGGCAGCGCCGTGCGCGAGGCCACTCCTGACGCTGCCCTGGCTCGCCGCTGGCCGGCGCCATGCTGCTCGCGACCGCGCGGGGTCTACGTCGACGCGCTGTCGGCGTCGATGGCGGCCCTGGTGACGCTCGTCGCGTGCCTGGTGCAGCTCTACTCGCTCGCCTACCTCGCCGACGAGACGCCGCCGGCCCTCGGGCGCTACTACCTCTACCAGTCCCTCTTTGCGTTCTCCATGCTGGGCCTCGTCTTCGCGCCGAACTTCCTCCAGCTCTTCGTCTTCTGGGAGCTGGTAGGGCTCTGCTCGTACCTCCTGATCGGCTTCTACTACCAGCGGCCGGCGGCGGCGCGGGCGGCGGTCAAGGCCTTCTGGGTGACGAAGCTCGGCGACGTGGGCTTCCTCCTCGGGATCGTGCTGCTCTGGGGGCGACGGGAACCTTCGAGTTCGACACGCTCTTCCGGGCGGTGGCGGGCGGCACCCTGCCCGTCAACCTCGCGCTCTACATGGGGCTCATCTATCTCGGCGCCGTCGGCAAGAGCGCGCAGTTCCCGCTTCACGTCTGGCTGCCCGACGCGATGGAGGGCCCGACGCCGGTGTCGGCGCTGATCCACGCCGCCACCATGGTCACGGCCGGCGTGTTCCTGGTGGCCCGGGCCTACCCGCTCTTCCTGGCGGTGCCGTGGATCATGCTCGTGATCGCGCTACGTCGGCGCGTTCACCGCGCTCCTGGCGGCGACGCTCGCGCTGGGCGAGTCCGACATCAAGCGCGTCCTCGCGTACTCGACCGTGTCCCAGCTCGGCTACATGATGGCCGCGCTCGGGCGCGGCGCTCTCGCGGCGGGCGTCCTCCACCTCCTGCTCCACGGGTTCTTCAAGGCGCTCCTGTTCCTCGCGCGCGGGCGCGGTGATCCACGCCGTCCACACGAACGACATGGGCGCGATGGGGCCGCCTCGCCCGCGCCATGCCGCGGACCGCCGATCGTGTTCCTCGTGGGGACGCTGGCGCTCGCCGGCGTGCCGCCCTTCTCGGGCTTCGTCTCGAAGGAGGCGATCCTCGGCGGGGTCTGGGAGGCGGGCCTCCGCGGGCCCTTCGTGCTCCTGTCCGTGACCGTGTTCCTGACGGCGTTCTACATGTTCCGCGCCGTCTTCCTGACGTTCTTCGGCGCGCGCGGGGCGGGTGGCCACCCGCACGACCCGCCGGGCGTGATGATGGGCCCGCTGTGGATCCTGGCGCTCCTGTCGATCGTGGGCGCGGCGCTCGGCGGCGCGGCGCTCGGCCTGACCTTCCCGGAGTTCCTGCGCGGGACGACGGGCGTGGCGCTGCCCCACGGCCCGCACTGGCTCACGCCGTTCTCCGTCGGGCTCGCGCTCGCGGGCGTGATCCTCGGCGTGGCTCGTCTACCAGCGCCGCACGGTCTCCGCCGAGGCCCTCACGCGGGGGCTCGGGCCCTTGCCCGCCTGGGCGGCGCGGGGCTACGGGCTCGACGCGCTCTACGTCGCCCTCTACCGCGGCGCGGTCCTCGCGCTCGCTCGGGTGGTGGGGTGGATCGACCGGTACGTGGTCGACGGGCTGGTGAACGCGGCGAGCGCCGCCACGCTGCGGGCGGCCATGGATCTCCGTCGGCTCCAGACCGGGTCGTGCCCAGGACTACCTCTACGGCGTGACCGCGGGCCTCCTGCTCGTGCTGGTGTTCTGGAGGCTGTGGCTGTGACCTGCCCCGTGCTCTCGCGCTCGTCACCGCGACGCCGCTCGTGGCGGCCGTGCCTCATCATGCTGCTCGGCCGGACGCGCCCTGCTCGGTGTGCGGGTGATCGCCGTCGTCGCGGCCGCCGTCACGCTCGCGCTGTCGCTCTACATCTATGCTCGCCTACGACGTGGCGGCGGGCGGGTTCCAGTTCCGCGAGCTTTACCCGCTCGTCCCCGCTCTCGGCATCTCGGTGGAGCTCGGCGTCGACGGGATGTCGGTGCTCATGGTGCTCCTGACGGCGATCATCATCCTCGCGGGCGTGTTCGCGTCGTGGACGGTGCGGGTCCGCGACCAGGAGTTCTACGCGCTCCTCCTGACGCTGGTGACCGGAGTCTTCGGCGTGTTCGTCTCGCTCGACCTCTTCGTCTTCTTCCTCTTCTACGAGATCGCGGTGCTGCCGATGTACCTCCTCATCGGCATCTGGGGCTCGACCGGCGAGGTCCGCCCGCAGGGGCTCTTCGCCTGGGCGTTCCGCGGAGACGGGCGTCGGCACCAAGGAATACGCCGCGATGAAGCTGACCCTCTACCTCCTGCTGGGGTCGGCGTTCATCCTGGTCGGGCTCTTCGTCCTCTACTTCGCCGGGGGCGTCCACTCGTTCTCGCTGCTGGCGCTCTCGGAAGGTGACGTTCACGCCGGCGACCCAGCGCTGGGTGTTCCTCGCCCTCTACGTGGGCTTCGGCATCCTGGCGGCGATCTGGCCGTTCCACACCTGGTCGCCGGACGGCCACGCCTCCGCCCCCACCGCGGTCTCGATGCTCCACGCCGGCGTGCTGATGAAGCTCGGCGCCTACGGCGTCGTCCGCGTGGCGATGACCCTCCTGCCCGAGGCGACCCAGTACTGGGCGCCGCTCGTCGGGGCGATCGCGGTGATCAACGTCGTGTACGGCGCGTTCTCGGCGATGGCCCAGACGGACCTGAAGTACGTCATCGCGCTACTCGTCGGTGTCCCACATGGGGCTCGTGATGCTGGGCGCGGCGACGCTGACGGAAGCGGGGCTCAACGGGTCCGTCTTCCAGATGTTCGCCCACGGGATCATGACCGGGCTCTTCTTCGCGCTGGTCGGGCTCATCTACGAGAAGTCCCACACGCGGGAGATCGGTCGGATGGGCGGCTTCGGCCGCCGGATGCCCGGGATCGCGGCGTGCTTCACGCTCGGCGGCCTGTCGTCCCTCGGGCTGCCCGGCCTCGCGGGGTTCGTCGCCGAGATCCTGACGTTCCTCGGCGCCTGGCAGTCGGCCTCGCGCTGGTGGCTCTTCCCGGCGGTCGCTCGGCACGCTCCTCACCGCGATCTACGTGCTCCGCGTGGCGAAGCGCATCTTCTGGGGCCCGCTGGCGCCCGGCCCCCACGGCGAGTGGGCCACCCTCCCCGACGCCCGCGGGACGGAGTGGGTGAGCCTGGTCTTCCTGTCGGCGCATCATCATCCTCTTCGGCCTCGTGCCCGAGGCTCGCGCTCTCGCGGGTCGACCCGGCGATCGTGGCGCTCCTCGACCGGATCGGCGTGCTGCCGTGATGCTGCTGGCGCTCGAGCTCGGGGTCGGGAGCGCTCGCCCTCATCGTGTTCCTCCTGGGCCTCGCCGGCGGCGCGCGCCGGGGCGGGAGATCGGCCTCGGTCACGGCGGTTGGCCTCGCCGGGCTCTACGGGCTGTCGCTCGTGATCGATGCCCGCGGGCCCCTCTTCGACGGGGCGTTCATCGTGGACGGCCTGGCCGTGTTCCTGAAGCGAGGTCTTCCTCCTGGCGACGCTCCTCGCGGTGATCGGCGGGCTCGGCCGTCCGGACTCGGCCGAGGACCGCCGGGCCCTCGAGTACCACGTGCTGATGCTCGACGGCCCTCCTCGGCATGATGGTGCTGGCCTCGGCCCGCGAGCTGGTGCTCCTGTTCGTGGCGTTCGAGCTGATGTCGATCCCGCTCTACGTCCTGGCCGGGTTCGTCAAGAAGGACGCGCGGGTCGTCGAGGCGCTCGCTCAAGTTCTTCCTCGTGGGGAGCCTCTCGACGGCGTTCCTGGCCTACGGGCTCTCGTTCGTCTACGGCGTGACCGGCAGCACCCGGCTCGACCTGTCGTGGCGCGCGCCATGGGCGCGGGGGACCCGCTGCTGATCCTCGGGCCTCTTCCTGATCCTGGGCGGCGATCGGCTTCAAGATCGCCGCGTTCCCGTTCCACATGTGGGTGCCGGACACCTACGAGGCCGCGGCGACGCCGTTCGTCGGCCTGGCTGTCGGTCGCGCCGAAGGCGGCCGGGCTTCGCCGTGGTGCTCCGCGTCTTCATCGAGCACGCGGGGCCGCCGGCCGGGCTCTGGGCGGGCGCGGCCGCGCTCCTCGGCGCGCTCACGCATCGTGGCCGGCAACCTGATGGCCATCCCGCAGACGGACGCGAAGCGGCTCCTCGCCTACTCCGGCATCGCGCACATCGGCTACATGCTGCTCGGCGTGGCGGCGCTATCCCCGAGGGCGTGGCGATGCTGCTCTTCTACCTGGTGGCCTACCTGTTCTCGAACATGGGGGCCTTCATGGTGGTGGAGGCCGTGGCGCGGGCCGAGGGCTCGTCCGCGCTCCGCACCTTCCGGGGGCTGGCGCAGCGCTCGCCGGTGCTCGCGCTGGCGATGCTCCTGTTCCTGCTCTCGCTCGGCGGGATCCCGTTCGTGGTGGGGTTCTGGGCCAAGCTCTACGTGCTCTGGGCGGCCGCCCAGGCGGGCCTCTACGGGCTGGTCCTGCTGGCGGCGGTGCTGACCGTCGTGGCGCTCTTCTACTACCTCTTGGTCGCCAAGCAGATGTACATCGATCCGCCGGCGCGGCCGACGCCGGTGCCCGTCGCGCTCGGCGCTGGCCCTGGTGCTGCTGGTCAGCGCCTTCGCGGTGGTGCTACTCGGGGCTCTATCCCGGGCCGCTCGTCGACTCGGCGATGCGGGCGGCCGCCCCGCTCTTCTGACGTTCGCCTTCGGCGCCGCCCCGGGTGGCACTGGCTCATTCCGCCAGCGACCCTCCACGTAGACCCAGCCCTGGGGCTGTCTGCATGGTAGCGTCCCGGGATCCACGCGCCCTGCGGCCTCGACCCAGCGCCCGGCGACCCACGCCCAGCGGCCGCCCTGCCAGTGCCCAGTGGCCCGGCGATCCACACGAACTGGGGCCCCGGTGACGGCGGCGGCTTCTCCACCTGGACAGGCGGCGGCGGTGTCGGAGCCTGCGCGGAGCGCCGCCAGCGGCCCAGAGACAGAGGCTCAGATGCGAGCCCGACCAACAGCGCGCCCTTGCGCATCGCGGTCATCCTCGTCGTTCTCCTCCATCTATTCGGACGGCCCCCGCCAGGACTGATTCAGCCTCGCTCAGCTAAGCAAGCAGGACCATGCGCGTCAAGTTGTGTCGGTGGGCGGACCATGTCGTAGGGATGACGCCATGCGTCAGCCTTGACAGACCCAGGACCACGCGCTAGTTTACCGACCGGTCGGTACACCCCATGAGTCCATCGCCCGTCAAGGCCCAGATCCTCGAGGTGGCGACCCGGCTAATGGCCGTCCGGGGCTACCATCGGACCTCGCTCGACGACGTCCTCCGCGAGAGTGGTGCGGAAAGGGCAACTTCTACCACCACTTCCGCTCGAAGGAGGACCTCGGTTACGCGATCCTCGATCGGCTCCTGGAGCGGTTCGAGGCGCGGACCCTGACCCCGATCTTCGGGGACGATACGCGGGACCCCTGGAGTCAGATCGAGACGTTCCTCGACGAGATCCTCGCGACGCAGCGTGCCCGTAACTGCATGGGCGGATGCCCCATGGGGAACCTCGCCACCGAGCTCGCCGACGCGCACGAAGGCTTCCGACAGCGTCTGGCCGACGGGTTCGAGCGCTGGCGGCAGTGCCTTGCGGCGGCCCTCGGGCGCGCGCGCGCAGCGGGGACGCTCGCCCCGGATGTCGATGCCGAGGTGGTGGCGCGCTTCCTGGTTGCCGGGCATCGAGGGCGCGATCCTCCTGACGAAGGTGCAGAAGGACATCGGCGTGATGGAGCACTGTGTCGGCGAGCTGCGGCGCCATCTCGCGCCCTATCATCGGTCGGAGGGCGTGGTGCCCGCGGGGGCCGCGCCGATGACGACCGAGCGCGCCCCGGCCGTGTCCCCGGAGACACCCGACCAGCGGCTCCATCAGGATCTCCTCGTCCAGGCGCCGGGCGCCGTGGAGGCGCTGGTCCATCGCTACGGGGTGAAGATCTACCGGCTCGCCCTCCGCATCACCGGCAATACCGAGGACGCCCAGGAAGTGAGCCAGGACGTGCTCTGGACGATCGTGCGGAAGATCGGCACGTTCAAGGGCGAGTCGGCGCTCGGCAGCTGGATCTACCGGATCACCGCGAACGCCGCTTACGAGAAGCTCCGGAGCCGGCGCGGGAAGGACGAGGTCTCCTGGGAGGCGCTGCTGCCCGCGTTCGACCGCGACGGCCATCTGGTCGAGCCGGGGCACGACTGGACCCAGCAGGTGGAGGACCCCGCGCTCCAGGCCGAGGCGCGGCGGCGGCCTGCGCGACGCGATCGACAGGCCTGCCCGGCGGACTACCGGACCGCGTTCGTCCTCCACGACATGGAAGGGCTCGTCGAACCCGGAGATCGCCGAGATGCTCGAGATCAGCCTGCCGGCGGTGAAGTCGCGCGTCCACCGATCCCGGCTGTTCCTGCGCCACCGCCTCGAGCAGTACTTTCGGCGCGGCTGACCGCGCCGCTCCGCGTCGGGTTAGCCCTCCGGTTTCGACGACCGGCGCCGGGATGCCGAGCCACGCGCGCACGCGCCGCCCGAACCAGGCCGCGGCCGCCGCGAGGCAGCGCGAGGCCGAGCGACCAGCCGACGAACGCGCCCACGGAGCACCCGCCGAGATCGCCGACCCAGGCCATGAGGAACGTGGCTGGCGTCTCATGCCGATCGCCGTGGCGACCATGAAACGGGCCGAGTCCCATCGGCGTCAGCCCGGCGGCGTAGCTCAAGAGATCGAACGCCGTGAACGGCAGGAGCCGAGCGAGGAGCACCGCGAACGCGCCGTGGCGCAGGAACAGCCCATCCGCGCGGCGGAGCGCGCGGGACCTCACGACGCGCTCGACCAGCGGCCGGCCGAAGCGGCGGGCCAGGCTGAAGCAGAGCGCGGCCGATGCGAGCACGCTGACCCACGACAGGAGCCCGCCCCAGAACGTGCCGAAGAGGAACCCCGCGGCGTAGATCACCGGGAACGAGGGCAGCGGCGCGAAGACCGCCTGGAACTGGATCAACACGAAGGTCGCGACGGGCGCCCAGGGCCCGTAGCTCCGGAGATGCTCGCGGACGCCGGTGAGATCGGACGCCCCGAGGAGGCGCCCGGTGGCGAGGACGCTCTCGCGGACGCCGGGCCAGGCGCCGAGGAGCGCCAGCCCGACGAGGCCGAGGGTCAGGATCGCGAGGAGGGGGCGAAAACGCACCCGCGCATGCTACCACCCGCCGGGCCGTCCGGGCCGGGCCGCCGGAGCCCTCAGGCGGCCCGATCCGCCGCGGCCAGGCCGGAGGGCGGCGCGGATCACGCCCGCCGCGGACGTCACGAGAAGCCCGGCGATGGCGACCCCGACGACGATGTCCGGCCACGCGCGGTCCGTGAGCCGGACGCCGACGCGCGGCAACGAGGGACCCCACGTTGGCGACCACGTCGTTCCGGGAGCAGAGCCAGACCGAGCGCATGTTCAGATCGTCCGCGCGGTGCCGCCACAGCAGCCCGGACGACCGCGTTCGCCGCCGAGCGCGAGCGAGGCCGACCCCCGACATGAGCGCGGCGCCAGGGACGACCCCGCGCACGAGCTTCGCTGCCGGCCTCGGCCAGGATCCCCGCCTCGAAGACCCCCATCAACGCCCCCTTGAGGAGCGCCCCCGAGCCTGCCAGATCGAGCCCGCCCGACGATGTAGAGGCTGAAACCGTAGACGACGGCGTCCCCGAGCATGTCCGCCGAGTCGCGAGGAGGCGCTCGAGCGGGCTCAGGCCCGCTCCCAACTCGATCGAGAACATCGCGAGGTTGATGACGAGCACGACGCTCAGGACGTGCCGTTGGCGGTCGAGGACGATCCCGGATTGCAGCACGGCTCCATCAGCGGGCCCGCCCGCAGTCTGACGCGCGGAACGCCGGCCGGACGGTCCCAGCGTTGACAACCCCGCGTCGGTGTGGTCAAATCGGGGCTTCCGACAGCCGCGCGTCGCCGCAATTCTCCGAGGAGGCAGCCCCGTGGAAGCCGTGATCATCTCCGGTGGCAAGCAGTACCGGGTCCGAGAGGGCGACGTGGTCAAGTCTCGAGCGCTCTGCCCACCGGACAGGGCGACACGGTGGAGTTCCGCGAGGTGGCGTACTCCGCGCGGACGGCGATCCCGTGGTGGACCCCGCCCGGCTCGGAGCGCCCGCGTGCTCGGCCAGGTCGTGCGGAGCGGCCGCGAGAAGAAGATCGTCGTCGTGAAGTTCAAGCGCCGGAAAAACTACCGGCGCCGGCAAGGCCATCGCCAGGCGTTACACCGCCGTCCGGATCACCCGGATCGAAGCGGGCGCCTGAGGGCAGACGGAGTCCCAGTCCATGGCGCACAAGAAGGGCGTCGGCAGCTCACAGAACGGCCGGGACAGTCAGCCCAAGATGCTCGGGGTCGAGCGGTTCTCCGGGCAGTGGTGCCCGCCGGCTCGATCCTCGTCCGGCAGCGCGGCACGCGGTTCTTCCCTGGCCGGAACGTTGGCCTCGGCGTTGACTCTCACGCTGTTCGCCAAGGCGAACGGCGTCGTCGCGTTCGAGGAGCGCAACGGCCGGCGGCTCGTGAGCATCCGCGAAGAAGCCGCTCTCCTAGCCTCCGCCGCCAGCCCGTGCCCCCGGACCGCCGTGTTCGTCGACGAAGTCGAGATCCACGTCCGGGCCGGCGATGGCGGCCGGGGCTGCGTCAGCTTCCGCCGTGAGAAGTTCGTGCCGCGGGGCGGCCCCAACGGGGGTGATGGAGGCCGCGGCGGCTCGGTGATCCTCGAGGCCGACGAAGGCCTCGGCACCCTCCTCGACTTCCGGTACCAGCGCCACTACGCCGCGTCGCCGCGGGGGCCACGGCGAGGGCTCCGACCGCCACGGCGCCAACGGTGGCGATCTCGATCCTGCGCGTTCCCGGTGGGCACGACCGGTCCGATCAGCCGACGCCGGGCGTTCTGCTCGGCGACCTCACCGAGCGACGGCGAGCAGCTCGAGGTGGCGCGCGGCGGCCGCGGCGGCTCGCGGCAACGCGCGCTTCGCGCACCTCCACGAACCGCGCGCCGCGCCGCGCCGATCCTGGCGAGGCGGGTGAGGAGCGGGCGCTCCGGCTCGAGCTCCGGCTCCTCGCCGACGTGGGCGTCGTGGACTTCCGAACGCGGGCAGTCGACCCTGGTCGCGCGCCTGTCGGCCGCGCCGCCCGAAGATCGCCGACTACCCGTTCACGACCCTCGTGCCGACGCTCGGCTTGGTCCGCCTCGACGAGGGGCGGAGCTTCGTCATCGCGGACGTGCCCGGGCTGATCCCGGGCGCGGCCGAGGGCAGGGGCTCGGACTCCGATTCCTCCGGCACCTCGAGCGGACGCGACTCCTCGTCCACCTCCTCGACCTCGACCCCGCCACCGGCCGCGACCCGGTGGAGGACTGGCGCACGATCCAGGCGGAGCTCCAGGCCTACTTCGCCCGAGCTGGCCGCGCGCGCCCGCAGCTGGTCGCCGCGAACAAGATCGACCTCGAGGGCGCGGCGCCCCAGCCTCAAGCGCGTCGTGGCCATGGGCGGCGCCGCCGGCTCCCCGTGTTCCCGCTGGCCGCGCGGACGGGACAGGGGCTGGCCGAGCTGCGAGCCGCCATCGGCGCCGCGCTCCTGACGACGGCCGCCGCGCGACCGCGCGGCGCCGAGGCTGCCGCGTGACGCGCCGCCGGCTTCGCCGCGTGGTGGTCAAGGTCGGCAGCGGGCTCATCGCCGATCCCATCGAGCTGGGCCCGATCGCGCGCGATCGAGCCGCTCGCGGCCGAGGTCGCCGGCGTGATGGCGAGCGGGGTCGAGGTCGCGCTCGTGACCTCGGGCGCGATCGCCGCCGGGACGGCGCGGCTCGGGCTCGGCGGCCGGCCACGGTCGATTCCGGAGAAGCAGGCGGCGGCCGCGGTCGGGCAGGCGGCGCTCATGTGGCACTACGAGCAGGCCTGCGCGCGCACGGCGTCCGGGTCGCCCAGGTGCTGCTCACGCAGGAGGACGTGAGCCACCGCGAGCGCTATCTGAACGCCCGGAACACGCTCGATGACGCTCCTCGGGCTCAAGGTGCTGCCCGGTGATCAACGAGAACGACACGGTCGCGGTCGAGGAGATCAAGGTCGGCGACAACGACAACCTCGGCCGCGCTCGTGGCGGCCCTGATCGACGCCGACCTCCTGGTGCTCCTCTCCGACATCGACGGGCTCTACACGGGCGATCCGCGCGCACGACCCGACCGCGCGGCGGATCGAGCGCGTGGACGACCATCACGCCGGAGATGGAGGCCCAGGCGCGGCGCCGGCGGGCTGGTCGGCACCGGCGGCATGGTGACGAAGCTCCAGGCGGCGCAGAAGGCGATGGCCGCCGGGATCCCCATGGTCATCGCCGATGGCCGCCGGCCCGGCGCGCTCCGGGCCGTCGTGAAGGGCGAGGCCGGCGGGGACCTACTTCGAGCCGCGCACCGACCGCCTGGCCGCCCGCAAGCGCTGGATCGCGTTCGCGCTGCCCGTGCAGGGCTCGATCGCGGTCGACGCCGGCGCGCGGCGCGCCCTGGTCGAGCGCGGCAAGAGCCTCCTGCCGTCGGGCGTCCTGGCCGTGAGCGGGCGTTCGCCGCCGGCGACGCGGTGGGCGTGCGCGACGCGGACGGGCGCGAGTTCGCCCGGGGCATCGTGAGCTGGACGCGCGCGAGCTCGAGCTCCTCCGCGGGCGCGAAGACGGCGGACATGGAGCGGCTGCTCGGGGTACCGGCGTGACGGACGAGGTCATCCATCGTGACAATCTCGTCATCCTCTGAGGCCGCTAAGCCCCGTGATACTCTAGGCCCGTGGCGGCGATCGACGTGCGCGAGCTGGTCGAGACGCGCGCCCGAGCCGCGCGCGAAGCCGCCCGGAGCCTCGCGCTCGCCGAGCGCGCGCGTGAAGAGCGGACGCCCTGCTCGCCATGGCGCGCGGCCTCGAGGAGAAGGCGCCCCGCCGTCCTCGAGGCGAACCGCGCCGACCTCGAGCGCGCGCGCGGCCAGGGACACCCGCGGGCCTTCCTCGACCGCCTGACTCTCACCGACGACGCGCATCGACGGCCATGGTGGCCGGCATCCGCCAGGTCGCCGCGCTGCCGGATCCCGTCGGCGAGACCGTCCGCGGCTGGCGGCGGCCGAACGGCATCGAGATCACGAAGGTCCGGGTGCCGCTCGGGGTCATCGGCTTCATCTACGAGAGCCGGCCCAACGTGACCGCCGACGCCGCCGCTCTCTGCGTGAAGAGCGGGAACGCGTGCGTCCTCGCGCGGCGGCCGCGAGGCGCTCGAGTCGAACGGTGTGATCGCGGCGATCCTCGCCAAGGGCCTCGAGAAGGCGGGGCTCCCGCCCGAGGCGCTCGGGTTCATCGACGTGCCCGACCGCGAGGCCGTCGAGGTCCTGATCACGCTCGACCGGTACGTCGACCTGATCGTCCCGCGCGGCGGCGAGGCGTTCGTCCGGATGGTGGCCGAGCGCGCGACGATCCCGATCCTCAAGCACGACAAGGGCTTCTGCCACGTCTACCGTCGACGCCGGCGCCGACCTCGAGATGGCGGCCGACATCGCGCGTCAACGCGAAGGCCCAGCGCCCGGGCGTCTGCAACGCCATGGAGACGCTCCTCGTCCACGAGGACGCGCGCGGCGACGTTCCTGCCCGCGGTCGGCCGCGCGGCTTCCGCGCCGCCGGCGTCGAGCTCCGCGGCTGTCCCCGGACGCGTGAGCTGATGCCGGAGGCGCGGCCGGCGACGGACGCCGACTGGGACACCGGAGTATCTCGACCTCGATCCTCGTCGGTGCGCGTCGTGCCGAGCCTTCGACGAGGCGGTCGCGCACATCCGGCGTCACGGCTCGGGGGTGGCGGAGGCGATCGTGACGCGGGACCTCCGGCGCGCGCGCCGCTTCGTGGCGGAAGTGGACGCCGGCTGCGTGCTCGGTCAACGCCTCGACGCGCCTGGTCGACGGCAGTCAGTTCGGCATGGGCGCGGAGCTCGGGATCTCCACGTCGAAGCTCCACGCGCGTGGTCCGGTCGGCGTCGAGGAGCTCACCACGACCAAGTTCGTGGTGACCGGCTCCGGGCAGCTCCGCGAGTAACCGTGCCGGGAGCCTTCCCTCTGAGGCGCCGCCGATGGCGGAGCGGCGGCTCGGCATCCTCGGCGGCACGTTCAACCCGATCCATCTGGGGCACCTGGTGCTCGCGGAGGCGTTCCGGGAGCGCCTCGCGCTCGACCGCGTCCTGTTCGTGCCCGGCGGGACGCCGCCGCCCACAAGCCGCCCGGCGGGCCTCGTCCCCGCGCTCCACCGCTACGCGATGGTGAGCCTGGCCGTGGCGGGCGCATCCCGGGTTCGTCGCCTGCCCGATCGAGATCGAGCGCGCGCGGGCCGTCCTACTCGGTGGACACCGTCGAGGCGCGTGGCGGGCGACTGGCCGGGGCGCGGCTCTTCTTCCTGATGGGGAGCGACACGTTCCTCGACCTGCCGACCTGGCGGACGCCGGAGCGCCTCGGGGTCTTCGCGACGCTCGGCGTCGGGCTACCGGGCCGGCAGCGCGTTCGACCCGGAGGGTCCGGCGGCCGCGGGCGGTGCCTCGCGCGGCTCGGCCGGACGGGCTGGCGCCGCGTGCCACCGGACGCGGCCGAGACGCTCGCGCCCGGCGAGTGCGCGCTGGTCGAGACGCGGTCCGATCCCGGTCTCGGCGCGCGGAGGTGCGCCGAGCGCCTCGCCGCCGGCGAGAGCGCGGAGGGCCAGGTGCCGCTCGGACGTGGCCGCGTACATCGCCGATCACGCGCTCTACCGCGAGCCCGTCTAGCGTGCCCGGTCCTGCCGCGGAGAAGGCTCGGCTGTCGGCGCGCACCGCGCTCGACAAGCGGGCGCAGGCGCTCCAGGTGCTCGACCTCGCCGCCTCTGTCCGGCATCGCCGACTACTTCGTCCTCTGCACGGGCTCCTCGACGACGCACGTGCAGACGATCGCCGAGGCGATCGAGGCGGCGCTGAAGGCCGAGGGCTACCGCGCCGCTCCACCGCGAGGGCGTGGCCGCGTCGGGCTGGCTCCTCCTCGACTACGGCGACGTCGTCGTGCACGTCTTCCTGCCGGAGACGCGGACCTTCTACGCCCTCGACCGCCTGTGGGGCGACGCGCCGGAGCTCCCCATCGAGGCCTGAGCGCGCGCCGGCGCTGGACGCGCCTCGGACGACGCATGCTCATACGCGTCGCACCCTAACACGCCCGGGCGCGTGCTACGGATGGTCGACGCGCGCCGAGCGCCATGGCCGCGAGCGGTGGCGATGGCGACCAAGCTGGCACAGCAGCGATTGAAGCAGCTGCGGAGGCGCTCGTGGCCAAGCGCCGTCAGCTCGAGGACCGAGGTCGGCCGGCAGCGCGCTCTACGAGAAGGGCCTCGACGACGACGCCACCAAGGACCTCGGCGACCAGGCCAACACCGCGTACACCCGCGAGTTCCAGTTCGAGCTCGGCAACGGGGACCGCCGCGCTCCTGCGCGAGGTGATGACTGCGCTCCGCAAGCTCGACGAAGGCGGCTTCGGCGAGTGCGAGCGGTGCGGGGAGCCCATCGGCGAGAAGCGCGCTCGACGCCCTGCCGTTCGCCCGCTACTGCATCGAGTGCCAGCGGCGCCTCGAGCGCGAGGACAAGGCCGCCGCCGGCTGAGCCCGGCTCGCCTTGGAGGCCCATCGATGGCCCCTCGCCGTCGGCCCGCTGGTTCGATCCCGTCCTCGATCTCGTCTTTCCGGCCGTCTGCCCGATCTGCGCGAGCCGCTCGGACGATCCCGCCCACCGGCCTTCTGCGGCCCATGCTGGACGGCGCTGCCGATCGGCGTGGGGGCGGGCTGCGCCGTCTGCGGCGAGCCCTTCCCGGGCTCGCCGGGCGACTGCCGTGACGCGTGCCGGCGCGCGTCGCCGCCCTACGCGTTCGCGCGCGCCGTCGCCCCGTACCGCGACGGGATGCGAGCGGCGATCCACGCGCTGAAGTACGGGGCGCCTAGTCCTCGCCGCGCCGCTCGGGCAGCTCCTGGCCGAGGCGGGCGCCGAGGCCGTGCCGGTCGCGCTCCGTGACTGGGCGGACGGCGTGCTGCCGGTTCCGCTTCATCCGGCGCGGGCGCGCCGAGCGCGGCTTCAACCAGGCCGAGCTCCTCGCCGCCCCCTGCGCGGCCCGCTGGCGGAGTCCGCATGCTGCCGCGCGCCCTCGTCCGCGCGCGGGCGACGCTGCCCGCAGGCCGATCTCGACGCCGCGGCGGCGCGGCGCGCCAACGTCCGGGACGCGTTCCGGGTGTCGCGGCCGGGCGAGGTCCGCGGCCGGCGCGTCCTGCTCGTCGACGACGTGCTCACCACCGGCGCGACGGTGGCGCCGCGGCCGGCGCCCTCCCGGCGCGGCGCGGCCGCGGTCGGGCGTCCTGACGCTCGCCCGCGTCGTCTCCGCTGATTCCCCGGGAATCGTGCGGGGGCGCGCGGGCCGGCGCTTCCGTTGACCCACTCAGCACCCGGCCCCTATAATCATCGATAATCCGCGACGTTCCTGAGCCAGCAGCCGGGGTCCGCACGCGAGGGGAGGTGGGAGCAATGGCGCTCAAGGTGGGCATCAACGGATTCGGTCGGATCGGCCGGGTGTTCTATCGCGCCGCGTGGGGCACCCCGGGGTTTGAGGTCGTGGCGGTCAACGATCTCACCGACGCGCCGACGCTCGCGCACCTGCTCAAGCACGACTCGGTCCACGGCACCTTCGGCCCGGAGCGTCGTTGCGAAGGGCGACACGATCTTCGTCGACGGCCGGCCCGTCCGCGTCACTCGCGCAGAAGGATCCGCGGCAGCCTGCCGTGGCGGGCGCTCGGCGTCGACGTGGTGGTCGAGTCGACGGGCCGCTTCGTCGACCGCGCGAGCGCGGCGAAGCACCTCGACGCCGGCGCGCGGAAGGTCGTGATCACCGCCCCGGCCACGAACCCGATGTGACCGTGGTCCTCGGGGTGAACGAGCAGACGCTACGATCCCGCGAAGCACGACGTGGTCTCGAACGCCTCCTGCACCACGAACTGCCTCGCGCACGGTCGCCAAGGTCCTGCTCGATCGCTTCGGCATCCGCCGGGGCTGACTGCACCACCATCCACGCCTACACGAACGACCAGAACATCCAGGACTTTCCGCACAAGGACCTCCGGCGCGCGCGCGGCGGTGCGCTCTCGATGATCCCGACGACCACCGGCGCCGCGCAAGGCGGTCGGGCTCGTGCTGCCCTCGCTCGAAGGGCAAGCTCGACGGCATCTCGATCCGCGTGCCGACGCCCAACGTGTCGGTCGGTCGACCTCACGGCCGAGCTCGAGCGCCCGGCCACGGTCGAGGCGGTCAACGAGGCGTTCCGGCCGCCGCGGCGGGCCCGCTCGAAGGGCATCCTCGCGTACACGGACGAGCCGCTCGTGTCGGTGCGACTTCAACGGCGACGCGCACTCGGCGATCGTGGACGGGCTGTCGACGGCGGTGGTGGACGGCGCCCTCGTGAAGGTCCTCGCCTGGTACGACAACGAGTGGGGCTACTCGAGCCGCGTGCGCGACTCTGGTCAGCCCTCATGGGTCGGACCCGGTAGGCTCCGGACTCCGGGTCGACCGGGCCCCGCCCGGCGGCGCCAGCCCCGCCATGTCCAAGCGCACGATCGAGGATCTCGACGCTCCGGGCCGCCGCGCTGTTCGTGCGCGTCGACTTCAACGTCCCGCTCGGGCGCGACGGCGAGGTGAGCGAGGACGCCCGCATCCGCGCCGCGCTCCCGACGCTGCGCCCGGCGCGGGCCCGACGGCGCGCGGGCGATGGTGCGTGGCCTCCACCTCGGCCGCCCGAAGGGCGGCCCGGAGCCGAAGTACTCGCTCGCGCCCGATCGCGCGGCGCCTCGCGGGCGCTCCTCGGCGAAGCCGTTCCCCTCGCGCCGGACTGCGTCGGGTCGGCCGCCGAGCGTCCGGCGCAGCGCGCCTGCCGCCGGGCGGCATGCTCCTGCTCGAGAACCTCCGCTTCCACGCGGGTGAGGAGGCCAACGAGCCCGCGTTTGCCAGAGGCGCTCGCCCGGCTCGGCGACGTCTACGTGAACGACGCGTTCGCGGCGGCCCACCGGGCCCACGCCTCGACCGAAGGCATCACGCGGCACCTCCGGCCCGCGGTGGCGGGGCTCCTCATGAGGCAGGAGCTCACCGCGCCTCGCGCGGATCTTCGACGCGCCCGCGCGGCCCGCTCGTCGCGATCCTCGGCGGCGCCGAAGGTCTCCGACAAGCTCGCGCTGATCGAGTCGCTCCTGAGCCGGGTCGACCGGCTCCTGGTCGGCGGCGGGATGGCGTTCACGTTCCTCCGCGCCCAGGGCCACGAGGTTGGGCGGTCGCTCCTCGAGGCGAACCTGCGTCGACACGGCACGCCGCCTCGCTCGACGAGGCGCGGGCGCGCGGGTGCGACCTCCGGCTGCCCGTCGACACGGTCGATTGCCGACTCGCCCGACGCCCCGGAGGGCCAGGTCGTCGCGAGCCGATGCGATCCCCGCGGATCTCATGGGGCTCGACATCGGCCCGGCGACCGTGCGCCACTTCGCCGACGCGCTCCGCGACAGCCGGACCATCGTCTGGAACGGGCCGATGGGCGTCTTCGAGCGGCCGCCGTTCGCGGCCGGCACGCTCGGGCTGGCGCGGGCCGTCGCGGACGCGCCCGGCCTGTCGGTCGTCAGGAGGCGGCGACACGGTCGCCGCCGTCCAGGCTCGCCGGGGTCGCCGACCGCATGGGCTATCTGTCGCACGGGCGGCGGCGGCGTTTCTCGAGTACCTCGAGGGTCGCACGCTGCCGGGCGTGGCTGCCCTGGACGACGCGTGAGCTGGCCTGACGGCGGACGGCACGCTGCCGCGCACCCCGGTGATCGCCGGCAACTGGAAGATGCACACGACGCTCGCCGAGGCGCGGCCGCTCGCGGCGGCCATTCGCGACGGCTGCCGCGGCCTGGCCGGAGATCCGCGTCGCCGTGTCGCCCGCCCGCCACCGGCGCTGGCGCGCGGTGCGCCGAGGTGCTCGCCGGGGCTCGACGATCCTCGTCGGCGCCCAGGACGCGCACTGGGAGAGCCGCCGGCGCCTTACACGGGAAGCGTGTCCCCCGCCGCAGATCTGGGACGCCGGGCGCGCGGCTGGTCCTCCTCGGGCACTCTGAGCGCGCGTCACGGGCTCGGAGCGAGACCGACGAGATGGTGCGGCGGAAGGTCACGGCGGCGCTCAGGCAGGCGCTCACGCCGCTGGTGTGCGTCGGCGAGACGACCGCCGAGCGCGCGGCCGGGCAGACGCTCTGGCGGTCGTCACCCGCCAGCTCGACGCCGCGCTCGGCGACCGTTCGACGCGCGGAGGTCGGCGCTGCTGGCTCGCCTACGAGCCGGTGTGGGCCATCGGGACCGGACAGATCGCGACGCCGGCGCAGGCCGCCGAGGTCCACGCGCCGCCTCCGCGCGGCGCTCGCCCGCCGGGCTGGCCCGGCGCGTCGCCGCCGTGTGCCCCATCCTGTACGGCGGCAGCGTCAAGCCTCGAGGTGACATCGGCGCCTCATGGCCGAGCCCGACATCGACGGCGCCCTGGTCGGCGGGGCAAGCCTCAAGGCGGCCGACTTCATCGGCATCGTCCGGCGCCGGCCTCGAGGCCAAGGGACGGGCCGGAGGCCTCGCGCGCTGAGGCCCCAGCGACGCCGCGCATGCGACCGACCGTTGGCGAACCATGGCCCTGCCGGGCCACCGTGATCGACGCGGAGCGCCGGGAGACCACGCGGTCGCGCGCCGGGCCTCGAGTGAGGAGCCAGCCGTGTACTACGTGCTGATCGTCGTGCACGTCCTCGTGTGCCTTGCCATCATCGGGATCGTCGCTGCTCCAGGCCGGGAAGGGCGCCGACATCGGCTCGGCGTTCGGCGGCGGCGGGAGCCAGGCCGTATTCGGCTCCATGGGCACGCCCACGATCCTGGGCAAGATCACGACGGTGAGTCGCGATCGTGTTCATGATCACCTCGTTCAGCCTGGCGAAGCTCTCGTCGCGGGCCCAGTCCGGTCGTGCCGGCCAACGCGCCGGCGCCCGCCGCGCCGGCCGAGACCCCGGCGCCCGGCGCTCCGGCGCCGCCCGCCGTGCCGAAGTAGCCGACGCGGCCCGCGGCGCGGAGGCCGACGACATGGATCCCGACGCCGGGTCGCGGCGCGGCCCTGGGCGACCTGGGCGCTCTCCTCGTCCTCGCAGGCGGTGTTCCTGCTCCTGGCGAGGCCGCCGGCGCCCCAGTCGGCCGGTGGCGAAGGCGGTCACCGCGCACGGGTTCTCGATGCACGGGGACCTCAGTGCCCCGGCCGGCTTCGCGCACTTCCGAGTACGTGAATCCCGGACGCCTCCAAGGGCGGCGACGTCCGGCTGGCGGCCATCGGCACGTTCGACACGCTGAACCCGTTCGTCCTGAAGGGCGTGCCCGCGGTCGGGAGCTCGGCAACGTACGAGACGCTCACCGTGTCGTCCGAGGACGAGCCGTTCTCCGCAGTACGGGCTCGTGCGCCGAGACGATCGAGATGCCCGGCCGACCGCTCCTGGGTCGCCTTCACCCTCCGTCCCCAGGCGCGCTTCCACGACGGGAGCCCCATCACGGTCGAGGACGTCATCTGGACCTTCGATGCGCTCAAGACGAAGGGGCGTCCCTTCTACCGGAGCTACTACGCCCAGGTCGTGAAGGCCGAGAAGGTGGGCGAGCGGAAGGTGCGCTTCAGCGTTCGGCCCCGGAGAGAACCGCGAGCTGCCGCTGATCGTCGGCCAGCTGCCCGTGCTCTCGCGCGCGTACTGGAGCAAGCGGGACTTCGAGAAGACGACGCTCGAGCCCCCGCTTGGCAGCGGGGCGTACCGGGTCGAGTCCGTCGATCCCGGTCGCTCCATCACCTATCGCCGGGTGAAGGACTACTGGGCCGCGAAACTGCGCCGTGAACGTGGGCCGGGACAACTTCGACTCGATCCGCTACGACTACTACCGCGACGTCCACGGTGGCGATCGAGGCGCTCAAGGCCGGCGAGTACGACTTCCGCGTGGAGAACGTGGCGAAGAACTGGGCGACCGCCTACGACACGCCGGCGGTGACGCGCGGGCTCCTGAAGAAGGAGGAGATCCCGAACCAGGTCCCGACCGGCATGCAAGGGTTCGTCTTCAACACGCGCCGGCCGATCTTCCAGGACCCGCGCGTGCGCCGCGCGCTCGCCTACGCGTTCGACTTCGAGTGGAGCAACAAGAGTCTGTTCTTACGGCGCGTACACGCGCGACCAAGAGCTACTTCTCGAACTCCGAGCTCGCCTCGAGCGGGTTCGCCGGCGCCCGAGGAGCTGAAGATCCTGGAGCCGTTCCGCGGCAAGGTGCCCGACGAGGTCTTCACCAAGGTGTATCAGCCGCCGGCGACCGACGGGAGCGGTAACATCCGGGACGGCGTGCGGGAGGCGCTCGCGGCTCCTCGGCGAGGCCGGCTGGACCGTCAAGGGCCAGAAGCTGGTCGATGCCCGCGGCGAGCCGATGCAGTTCGAGATCTTGCTCGACGACTCCGACGTGGGAGCGGATCGCGCTGCCGTTCGCGAAGAACCTCGAGCGGCTCGGCATCACCGCGCGCGTCCGGGTCGTCGACGCCGCCCAGTACGAGAAGCGCATGGACGACTTCGACTTCGACATGGTCGTCGGCCGTGTGGCCGCAGTCGCCTCCCCGGGCAACGAGCAGCGCGAGTTCTGGAGCTCGCAGACCGCGGGCGAGCGCGGAAGCCGCAACCTCGCGGGCATCAAGGATCCGGCCGTGGACCGGCTCATCGACCTGGTGATCCAGGCGCCCGACCGACCCGAGCCTGGTCGCCCGGACCCGCGCGCTCGATCGCGTGCTGCTGTGGGGGCACTACGTCATCCCCACTGGCACATCCGGGCGTTCCGCGTCGTCTACTGGGACAAGTTCGCGCGGCCCGCCGTCTCGCCCAAGTACGCGCTCGGCTTCGATACCTGGTGGGTCGACGCGGCAGAAGGAGGCCGCCCTCGCCCGCCGAAAGGGCGAGGTTCCCAAGTAACCGCGGCGCGCGCGCCGATGCTCGCCTACCTCGTCCGCCGCCTCCTGCTGTTCGTTCCCACGCTGTTCGGCATCATGGTCGTCAACTTCATCGTCGTCCAGGCCGCGCCCGGCGGGCCTGTCGAGCTGATGATCTCGCGCCTCCGCGGCCAGTCCGTCGAGGCGACGGCGCGGGTCGGCGGATCCGGCGCGGGCGAGACGCGCGCGGGCCCGAGCGGCGGCCCGGCCGGCGACGTGACCGACAAGTACCGCGGCGCCCGCGGCATCGATCCGGAGCTGATCCGCCAGCTCGAGCGCCAGTACGGCTTCGACCGCCCCGCCCCCGAGCGCTTCGTGCGCATGCTCCGGAGCTACCTCGCGTTCGACTTCGGCTCGAGCTTCTACCGGGATCGCCGCGTCATCGACCTGATCGTCGAGAAGCTGCCGGTGTCGATCTCGCTGGGCCTGTGGACCGACGCTGCTCGTCTACCTCGTGTCGATCCCGCTCGGCATCGCCAAGGCCGTGCGCGACGGCTCGACGTTCGACGTCTGGACCAGCGGCGTCGTCATCGTCGGCTACGCGATCCCCAGCTTCCTGTTCGCCATCCTGCTGATCGTCCTGTTCGCCGGGCGGCAGCTTCCTCGACTGGTTCCGCTCCGCGGCCTCGTCTCCGACCACTGGCGGGAGCTCTCCTGGCCGGCCCGCATCGGCGACTACTTCTGGCACATCACGCTGCCGATCGTCGCCGCTCCTCGTCGGCGGGTTCGCCACGCTGACCATGCTGACCAAGAACTCCTTCCTCGAGGAGATCAACAAGCAGTACGTGACCGACCGCGCGCTCCAAGGGACTGACGAAGCGCCGCGTGCTCTACGGCCACGTCTTCCGCAACGCGATGCTGCTCGTCGTGGCGGGCTTCCCGCCGCCTTCGTCGGCATCCTGTTCACCGAGCGCGCTGCTGATCGAGGTGATCTTCTCGCTCGACGGGCTGGGGCTGCTCGGCTTCGAGGCGGCGATCAACCGCGACTACCCGATCATGTTCGGCACGCTCTACATCTACACGCTCGTCGGGCCTCCTGCTTGACCCTGATCAGCGACCTCACCTACGTCGCCGTCGACCCGCGCATCGACTTCTGCCAGCCGGGAGACGTGACGTGTGCTTCTGCGCCGGTCCCGGCCGGCGCTTGAGCCCGCTGACGCGCCGGCGCCTCCAGAACTTCCGCGCCAACCGGCGCGGCTTCTGGTCCCTGTGGATCTTCCTCGCGCTGTTCGGCGTGAGCCTCGTCGCCGAGGTGATCGCCAACGACCGCCCGCTGGTGGTCCGGTTCGACGGCGCGTTCTACTTCCCGATCGTCCGTGACCTATCCGGAGACGACGTTCGGCGGCGTCGTTCCCCACCGAGGCCGTGTACCGCGACCCGGCGCGTCGGCGCGACTGATCCGCGAGAAGGGGTGGCTCGCTCTGGCCGCCCATTCCGCTTCCGCTACGACACCATCAACTACGACCTGCCGGTGCCGGCCGCCGCCGTCCCGGGTCAACTGGCTCGGGACCGACGACCAGGGGCGCGATCTCACGCGCCCGGCTGATCTACGGCTTCCGGATCTCGGTGCTGTTCGGCCTCACGCTCACCCTGCTGAGCTCGGTCATCGGGGTCGCGGCCGGCGCGGTCCAGGGCTACTTCGGCGGCCTGACGTCGACCTCCTGTTCCAGCGCTTCATCGAGATCTGGTCGGGCCTGCCGGTGCTCTACCTGCTCATCATCCTCGCCAGCATCGTCGAGCCGACGTTCTGGTGGCTCCTCGGCCTCATGCTACTCTTCAGCTGGATGTCGCTCGTCGGCGTGGTCCGCGCCGAGTTCCTCCGCGCGCGCAACTTCGACTACGTGCGCGCGGCGCGCGCGCTCGGCGTCCGGAACCGGCGTGATCATGTTCCGCCACGTGCTCCCGAACGCGATGGTCGCCACGCTGACCTTCCTGCCGTTCATCCTGAGCGGCTCGATCACGACGCTGACCTCGCTCGACTTCCTCGGCTTCGGCCTGCCGCCCGGGTCGCCGTCGCTCGGCGAGATCCTGGCGCCAGGGCAAGGCGAACCTCCAGGCGCCGTGGCTCGGCATCACCGGCTTCGTCGTGCTGGCCGTGATGCTGAGCCTCCTCGTCTTCATCGGCGAGGCCGTCCGCGACGCGTTCGACCCGCGGAAGACGCGCGTGACGGCGGCGGCGCTCCTCGCGATCCGCGACCTGTCGGTGTCGTTCGACACGCCCGGCGGCGAGGTGCGGGCCGTCGCGGCACGTCTCGCTCGACATCGCGCAAGGGCGAGACCGTCGGGCCTCGTGGGCGAGAGCGGCTCCGGGAAGTCCGTGACCGCGCTGTCCATCCTCCAGCTCCTGCCGTACCCGCCGGCCCGGCATCCCGCCGGCAGCATCGTGTTCCAGGGCCAGGAGCTCCTCGGGGCCGACGAGGCGACGCTCCGGCGCGTGCGCGGGAACCGGATCGCGATGATCTTCCAGGAGCCGATGACCTCGCTGAACCCGCTCCACACGATCGAGAAGCAGGTCAACGAGGTGCTGTTCGTCCACAAGGGCTCTGAGCCGCCGGCGGCGCGGGCGCGACGCGTGGAGCTCCTGCGCCTCGTCGGGCTGCCGGAGGCCGAGCGCCGCCTGGACGCGTATCCCGCACCAGCTCTCGGGCGGCCAGCGGCAGCGGGTGATGATCGCGATGGCGCTCGCCAACGAGCCCGACCTCCTGATCGCCGACGAGCCGACGACGGCGCTCGACGTCACCATCGAGGCGCAGATCCTGAAGCTCCTCCGGGACCTCCAGGCGCGCTTCGGCATGGCGCTCCTCCTGATCACCCACGACCTCGGCATCGTCCGCAAGATGGCCGCCCGGGTCGCGGTCATGAGCCAGGGCGAGATCGTCGAGACCGGGCGCGACGGCCGAGATCTTCGAGCGGCCGCGGCATCCGTACACGCGCCGCCTCCTGGCCGCCGAGCCAGGCGCCCCGCTGCCCGCGCCGGCGACCGGACGCGCCGGTCGTCATGACGGCCGACGGGCGTGAAGGTCTGGTTCCCGGTGAAGGCCGGGCGTGCTTCCGCCGCACGGTGGACTACGTCAAGGCGGTGGACGGCGTGAGCGTCACGGTCCGGGAGGGCCGGACGGTCGGCGTCGTGGGCGAGAGCGGCTCGGGCAAGACGACGCTCGGCCTGGCGCTCCTCCGCCTGCTCCGGAGCGAGGGCCGGATCCAGTTCCAGGGCCGCGAGCTCCAGGGCTCGGCGCGGGCGCGCTCCGGCCGCTCCGCCGGGAGATGCAGATCGTCTTCCAGGATCCCTACGGCTCGCTCTCGCCCCGCGGATGTCCGTCGGCGCAGATCGTCGGCGAAGGGCTCGGCGTCCACGACATCGCCCGGAGCGCCGACGGAGCGCGAGGCCGCTGATCGACGAGGCGCTGGCGGAGGTCGGGCTGGCAGCCGACGATGCGCGACCGCTACCCGCACGAGCTGTCCGGGCGGCCAGCGTCAGCGCGTCGCGCTCGCCCGGGCGCTCGTGCTGAAGCCCGCGGCTGATCGTCCTCGACGAGCCGACCTCGCGCGCTCGATCGCTCCATCCAGGCGCAGATGATCGACCTCCTGCGCGACCTCCAGGCGCGCCACCGGCTCGCGTACCTCTTCATCAGCCACGACCTCGCGGGTCATCCGGGCGCTGAGCGACGAGGTGATCGTGATGCGCGCGGGCGTGATCGTCGAGCGGGGCCGACCGCCCAGATCTTCGAGCGCCCGGAACATCCCTACACGCGGGCGCTCATGGCGGCGGCGCTCGACCTCGAGGTGGTCGAGGAGGGCGCCGTTGCGCAGCTGAGCGGCGAACCTAGGGGGCGCCCGCGCCATGTGGACGAAAGGGCTCCTCCTCGCGGCCCCGACGCTCGTCAGCCTGTTCCTGCTCCAGTCCTACTTCTGGGTGCCGTCGTTCGAGGACCAGGCCCGCGGCGACCCCGGCCGGCTGACCCGCTACATCAGCAGCCTCCATCGGCGACGCGGTCGATCCTGAACCCGACCCTGGCCGCCGACACGGGCGTCGTGCGAGATCAACGCGCTGGTCTTCGAGGGCCTGATCGATCGGAACCTCGACCTGAGCTTCCGCGGCCGGCTGGCCGAGTCCTGGCGGATCTCCGAGGAGGCCTACCTCTACGCCGGACGAGTCGGTGCGGCTCCGGCGACGGGCCGGCCGGCGCCGAGCGCGCTCCTCGCGCGGCTCCGGGTCGCAGCGCCGCGGCGCGCCCGGGTCCTCCGGAAGGTCGAGGCCATGGAGGTGCTCCCGGCCGAGACCGAGACCGTCCGGCTCACGCCGCCGCCCGAGCGGGCCCCCGTCCCGGCGCGCGCGCCGCCGCCGCGCCGATCCCGGTGACGATCCGCCAGCCGCCCCGCATCAAGTTCACCCTGACCGAGGTCGACCAGGACTTCTTCCCGGAGCTCGACCGGCTGCTGGGCGGCTACGCGACGACGCTGGATCCTCCGCTACGTCACCGCGCCCACGCCCGGCGCTCGCGCGCTCGCCGCCGAGGAGCACGTCCAGCCCACCGAGGCGAACCCGGTCATCGTCTTCACGCTCCGGCCCGGCGTCCGGTTCCACGACGGCCGCGAGGTCACGGCGCGGGACGTCAAGTTTCACCTACGAGACGATCGTCGATCCGCGGAACCTCTCGCCCCGCGTGCCGGACTTCGAGCCGATCAAGCGCGTGGAGACGCCGGATGCCCGCACGGTCCGCGGTGACCTACAAGCGAGCTCTTCCAGCCCGGGCTTCGAGAGCTGGGCGATGGGCATCCTGCCCGAGCACCTCCCTCAATCGGGACGCGGCTCGCCGCCGAGGCGCGCGCCGCCGGCACGGACCCCGCCACGTTCACGCGTGCGTGACGCGGCTTCAACCGCGCGCCCGGTCGGCAGCGGCCCGTTCCGCTTCGCACGTGAGTGGCAGCGACGATCAGTACGATCCGGCTCGCGCGGAACGACGAGCTACTGGGAGGGTCCGCCGAACTTCCGGGAGTACTTCGATGCGGATCCTGCCCGGACGCGCCTGACGACGGAGCTCGCCTTCTACGCGGGGACCGCCGACGGCTACGTGGCGCAGCCCCAGCAGGTGGCGCGGCTCCAGGAACGACCCGCGCTTCCACACCGCGGACCCGCTCTCGGCCTCGGGCTACACCTACATCGGCTACAACCTGCGGCGGCCGGTCGTTCCAGGACGTGCGGGTGCGGACCGCGCTCGGATGGCGATCGACGTCGACGAGATCATCCGCTACGTCCTCTACGGCCAGGGCCAGCGCACGTCGGGCCCGTTCCCCGCCAGACCGCGCTACTACGATCCGGACGTCGACGCCCGTGCCGTACGACCCGGCGGGCGCGGCGCCGGCTCTGCCGAGGCGCGGCTGGCGGAAGAACGCCGAGGGCATCCTGGAGAAGGACGGGCGAGCCGCCTCGCGTTCACGCTCATCACCAACTCCGGCAACGAGGAGCGCAAAGCGATCATGGTGATCGCCCAGAACGCCTGGCGACGCCTCGGGGTCAAGGTCGAGATCGCTCGGAGCTCGAGTGGGCTGGTCTTCATCCGACGAGCGCGTCGAACAAGCGGCGACTTCGACGCGGTCGTGCTCGGCTGGGCCGATGGGCCTCGAACGCCGACATCTACCAGATCTTCCACTCGAGCCAGGCCGGGCACTTCAGCAGCTCAACTTCGTCGGCTATCACGAACCCGCGCAGGCCGACGAGCCTGATGATGCGCATCCGCCAGCGAGTACGACGACGCAGCGCCAGACGGCGATGGCCCGGGAGCTCCATCGCCTCGATCGCGGCCGACCAGCCGTACACGTTCCTGTACGTCCGCCGCGTGCCTGCGCTGCTCGACGGCAAGATCGTCCGCGATGGTGCGGCGGCCGGACGGCACGGCCGCGCTACCTCGCCGTTCGAGCCGAACCGGCTGGGCCAGATCACGTTCCACTTCGACCAGTGGACTCAAGACCCCCGCCCCGGCCCTCCCCCTACCGGGCGCAGCTCAGCGCGAACTGACGCCGCGATGCTGCCCTTCCTCGCTCCAGGCTCGCTGGCGCAAGCTCTGGACTCTGCTCCTCATCTCGATCGTGTCGCTCCGTGGTCGTCCATCTCGCGCCCGGCGCGCCGAGCCAGATCGACCCGATGAACCCGCGCTTCACGAAGGAGCAGCTCGACGCGCTACCGCGCGGCGTTCGATCTCGACAAGCCGCTCCACGTCCAGTACGGGCTGCCTTGCTACCAAGCGCCTCTTCACCGGCGCAGCTTCTGCGCGCTTCCAGGACAACCAGCCGGTGCTACCGAAGATCATGTCGAGCGGCGTCTGGAACAGCCTGCCGCTGTTCGTGGTCGGGACGATCCTCGATCTGGTGCGTTCGCGTTCCCGCTCGGCATCGCGACCGCCGATCCGGCGCGACTCGTGGTTCGACCGCGGGACGACGTTCGCTCGTGTTCTGCGCTGATCTCGGTGCCCGGCTTCTACCTCTGGCTACCTCGCGATCATCTTCGTCGTCCGGACGCTTCGAGGTTCGACGTGATCGGGATGCAGACGTTCGGGACGACGCGTCCGCGCTCTGGCGGCGCAGCTCATGGACCGGACCTGGCACCTCGTCCTCCCGTCGCCCTCGGCCGCGGCGGCGGGCATCGCCGACCTGCTCGCGCTACGTGCGCTCGCAGATGCTCGAGGTGATCAGCTCCGACTACGTCGCGCACCGCCCGCGCCAAGGGCTGCCGCGAGGACGCGTGCCTACCGGCACGCGCTCCGGAACGGGCTCCTGCCGTTCGTCACGATGCTGGGGCTCCTGATCCCCGGGCTGATCGGGGGGCGCGTCATCTTCGAGACGCATCTTCGCCTGGCCGGGGCTCGGCCGGCTCGGCGTACGAGGCGATCCTCGGCGCGCGACTACTCCGGTGGTGATCGCGCTGAACTTCATCGCGTGCGTCGCTCACCGTGGTCGGCACGCTCTGTCGGATCGTCCTCTACATGGCCGATCGATCCGCGGATCCGCCTGTGACGCGCCGGAAGCCCCGGCGGCGAGTCGCCACGGGCGCGCTCGCGTCGTGGCGAGCGTTCCGCCGGATCCGGCCCGGCCGGTGGTCGGCCTCGGGATCGTCCTCGGCTTCTTCCTGATCGCGCCTCATCGGGATCGGCCTGACGCAGAGGGCGCACACCCGATCCTCGACCCGCGCGAGGTGCGCCTGCCCGATCGCGCTCCAGGGACCCTTCGCGCGGCTCGAACGCACGTCGAGGTGCCCGCCGCGAGCTGGCCGCGGCTCGGGACTCTATCTCTTCGGCACCGACGAGCTCGGCGCGCGACGTCTTCGCGCGCATGCTCGAGGGCGCCTTCGTCTCGCTCTCAGTGGGTTTCGTCGCGGTCGGGCTCGCGGTGGCGATCGGCATCGCGCTCGGCGGCTGGTCGCCGGTACTGCGAGGCGTGGCGACCGCGTCGGGCACGCGTGCGATTGCTGCACGATCGGACGCTCGTCACCGCGCTGATTGACGTCATGCTGTCGTTTCCGACGTTCTTCCTCGATCCTGACGGTGGTCGCGCATCCTGCGCGCCGTCGATCTGGAACATCATGATCGTGATCGGGCTCGACCAGCTGGACGGGCACGGCGCGCTTCGTGCGCGCGGAGATCCTGTCGCTCCGGGAGCGCGAGTTCGTGCACGCCGCGCAGGCGAGCCGGCGCGCCGCGGCACCGCCTGATCCTGACGCCACCTCGTGCCGAACGCGCTCGGCGCCGGTGCTGGTGCTCGGCCACCCTCGGCGTGGCGGGCGCGATCCTGACGGAGTCGAGCCTCGTCGTTCCTCGGCTTCGGCGTGCCGCCGCCGAACGCGACCTGGGGCAACATCCTCGCCGACGGCAAGCGCCGTCATCTTCGACGCGCCGTGGCTCACGCTGATCCTGGGACGGCGATCTGTCGTGCGGTGCTGGCCTTCAACCTCTTTCGGCGAGGGCCTGCGCGAGGCCTTCAACGCCGCGCTCCGCGAGGGCTAGGCGGGCCGAGGCCGACGTCGGGCGCGGCTCTGCCGGCGACGCTGCGCCCCAGACCGTCGCGGAAGTAGGCCCGACCCGCGCCGCGGCCTTGACAATGCGCGCGGCGGCACGGCAAGATACGCCCTGCGCCGAAGTGGAACGGAACTGGCAGACGCACGTTTGAGGGCGTGGGGTAACCCGTGGGGTTCGAGTCCCCCTTCGGCACCACTACTCCCCTGTGCGTGGGAGCGACGGGGCTCCGGCTGAGCCCCGTTGTGATTTGAGGGGAGGGGCGGCTCGCGGCGCTGTGGCATAATGACCAGCGACGCAAGTCCTGCCGCGTATGACGCCGACGCTTCCCGTCATCCAGCCCGACGCCCTACGGAAATCCAGGCGCGCAAGCCGGCCTGGCTCAAGGTCCGTGCGCCCGGCGGGCCGAACTACATGCGCCTGAAGGCGCCTGATGCGCGAGCGGAACCTCCACACGGTCTGCGAGGAGGCCCGCTGTCCCAACATCGGCGAGTGCTGGGAGGAGCGGACGGCGACCTTCATGATCCTGGGCGACGTGTGCACCCGCCGCTGCGGTTCTGCGCGGTCGCACACGGCCGGCCCGAATGGAGGACTGGGGCGAGCCCGATCGGGTGGGCCGCGACGGTCGCCGAGATGGGGCTCCAGCACGTGGTGGTGACGAGCGTCAACCGCGACGATCTCGCCGACGGCGGCGCCGAGGTCTTCGCCCGGACGATCACGGCCATCCGGCGCGCGCGCCCCGACTTGCCGCGTCGAGGTGCTGATCCCGGACTTCCAGGGCTCCGGCGCCGGCGCTCGAGACCGTCCTCCAGGCGCGCCCCGACGTCCCTCAATCACAACATCGAGACGGTGCCGCGTTTTACGGGCCCGGTGCGCCCGGGTCCCGCTACACCCGGAGCCTCGAGCTCTTCCGCCGGGCGAGCGCCCACGCGACGGAGCCCGTCACGAAGTCGGGGATGATGCTGGGCCTCAGGCGAGGAGGCGGACGAGGTGCGCGCCACCATGGCGGACCTCCGAGCCGCCGGGGTCGCAGCTCCTGACGCTCGGGCAGTACCTCCGGCCGTCGCCCCCACACCTGCCGGTGGTGCGCTACGTGCCGCTCCGCGGAGTTCGAGGCGCTCGCCGCCGACGGCCGCGCGCTCGGGTTCCGGCACGTCGAGGCCGGTCCGCTAGTGCGCTCCTCGTATCACGCGAAGCGCCAGGTCGAGGCGGCCGGCGCGCCGCCCGGCGGCAGAGTGGATGCAGTACGTGCCGATCCTCGATGGTCTTCGCGATCTGCGCCGGGGTGGCGTCGCCTTCTGCGTACCTCCCGGCGTCCTCGGCCCGCGCCGCAGCGACCCCGATCAAGCTCGAGACCTCGAGTGCGGCAAGGACGTCCTGGCGCGGCCGGGAGGGCAGGTTCGCGATCAGTTCTCGACGACTGGCGATCTTCTTCATCATCTTCGACATCGAGCTGATGTTCGTCTTTCCGTGGACGGTGGTGTACCGGAGCCTCGGGCTTCTACGGGTTCGTGACCATGGTCGTGTACCTGGGGATCCTGATGCTGGGCCTCTTCTACGTCTGGCGGAAGGAGGGCTCCAGTGGGAGTAGCGCGACTTCTTCACGACGTAGCTCGACGCGGCCCTCGGGTGGGCCGCGGAAGTACTCCATCTTCCAGTACCCGTTCGTGACCGCGTGCTGCGGGATGGAGTACATGGCTGCCGCCTGCTCGCACTACGACGTCGACCGCTTCGGCGCGGGCTCCCGCGCTTCTCCCCGCGCCAGGCCGACGTTGCTGTTCGTGGTGGGCACGATCAGCCACAAGATGGCGCCGGTCCTCCGCCGGGTCTACGACCAGATGACCGAGCCGAAGTGGGTGGTCGCCTTCGGGGTCTGCACGTGCACGGGTGGGTTCTACGACAACTACGCGACCGTGCAGGGCATCGACACGATCCTCCCCGTCGACGTCTACATCCCGGGTGCCCGCCCCGGCCGGAGAGCGTGCTCGACGGCCTGACGAAGCTCCAGGACAAGATCGCCGCCGGGCGGCAGCGGTACTAGGCCCGGTCGCGGCGCGCCTCGCATGAACGGGACGGACATCCTCGCGCGGCTCCAGGAGCGCCTCGGTCCGGCGCGCGCTCGCCCCACGCCGACCACGAGGACCACACGCTCCTCGTCGACTGGCGGCGCTGCCCGACGCTGCTGCGGTTCTGCCGACGACGCGGCGCTTCGGTTCGACATGCTGATGGATCTCACCGCCGTGGACTACCTCACGTACCCGGTCGCGAGGACAGCCCCCGGCTTCGAGGTCGTCTACCACCTTCTACTCGGTCCCACAACCACCGGGTGCGGATCAAGGCCGGGTGGACGAGGACGATCCGGTCGTCCCGACGGCGGTGCCGCTCTGGCCGATCGCGAACTGGCTCGAGCGCGAGGTGTAGGATATGTTCGCTCCGCTTCGCGGAGCATCCCGATCTCCGGCGCTCTTGAGCAATACGTAACTGAACGAAGTACAC
>ERZ1370068.1262-contig-11154_pt1 | contig 85780 bp, 134 predicted proteins | sample MGYA00561227_ERZ1370068 | MGnify/ENA primary metagenome ERZ1370068 (study PRJEB38410, sample SAMEA6850437) | metagenome | study: Metagenomic assessment of the ecological functions of the soil: analysis of the soil microbiota associated with the...
GTTGTACTTCGTTCGTTCGTATTGCTATTCGGTCGACAATCTTAAGATCAGCGAGGCCTGCGTTGATCTCTCGATTGAAGTTGCTCCTACGATCTCCGCAGCAATGTTCGCAGGTCCGACGACACCAAACCAGTTGCTCGATTCGTAGCCCGGCAAAAATTCATTGATGGTTGGAAGATCGGAAGTTCTTACCATCTTGCAGCCGTTGTAACGGCCACCGCCCGGAGCTCGCCATTTTCAGATGTTCCATTACGATTGCGAAACATTCTTACTACGCGCCGATGCGGTGATTGAGCGAAGGCAGCGGCGGGATTGTAGAAGGGCTCGCATAGCAGTCGCCTTTGTCACTGGTGCTACAGGTTTTCTCGGAATCAATCTGATCGCAGGAGCTGACAGCACGCTGGGACGTTGTAGCTCTGCACCGTAGCAACTCCGACCTGGCTTACCTACCTGCAGCGCTTTCCGGTCCGCTTAGTCGAGGGTAACCATCGACGATCCGGGTGCGCACCCAGGCGGCTCATACCGTCGCAAGTCGATGCCGTCTTTCATATGGCGGCCGACGTCGGTTTCTGGGCCCGCAACAACGAGAGGCAGACTCGAACGAATGTACCGGCACCCGCACCGCGTGGTCGCTGCGGCACTTTCCCGAGGGCGCAAGAAGGTTCGCTCGCATACGTCCACGTCCAGCGTTTACGGCCTGATCCCGGTGGTCGTTCGACCGAGACGGCGCCACAACGCGGTCGGGACTCATGGTTCCAATTACGCGGCCACAAAGACGTTGGCGGGAAGACGAAGTTCGTGGCGGAATCGCTCGGGGACTGGATGCGGTCATTCTGAACCCGACCCATATCATCGCGCCGCTATGATCGCGACAACTGGGCGCGCCTCATTCTGCTTCGCCGCCGGCGGCAGTACTGCCGCTCATTCCGCCCGGTCGCGGCTCGTTCTGCCACGGCCCGGAGGTTGCGCGCGCACACGCCGCCGTCGTCGTCACCGGCCGCACCGGCGAGAATTATCTGCTGGCAGGGCGCTGACGCGAGTTTCAAGGACGTCATTGAAATTACTGGCGAAACCCTCGGACGCAGAATCGGCAGCCGGGTAGTGCCCGCGGCGGTGCTACGTCTCGCCGGCGGTATGTTAGGTTTTGCTTCGCACTTCACCGGCGAGAACCGCTGGTAGACTCCGGAGAGCGCCATGCCATGAGTGTCCACAAGTGTTTAGAGGCGAAAAGGCGGAGCGCGAATTGGGCTACCGACCTCGCAGCGTTCGGGACATGGTTAAAGACTGCTGCTTGTGGCTGATAGCGGGAGGGATTTCTGAAGGGCGTCAATGCGGCAAACCTTGGCCCGCTGTGACGCGCGTCAACAGCCCAATCGACGATTGCTGCGGGAAGCAGCCGTGTAAGATGGACCGGCCAGACGGTCCGCCGCGGAAGCCCGACCACGCGACGGCCGCCACTGATGCCGACAACAATCCTCCTGGCAACCTCCTCTGCTGACACCGAGCCGAGCGGCATTTTCGAACCTGTCCGTTCGAGCAGACCAAACAGCAGCGGCGTGCGGACAAAGCCCGGAAACACGCTGACCACATGGATGCCGCGGCGACGCGAGCGGAGGCCGCAGGCTCTGCAGATATCGCGCCGACGGGCGACGCGCTGGCGCTTGTAGGCGTTCTCGAGGGGCAACGGACAGATCGCGGTCAGACTGACAAGGCCGATAATCTGGCCGCACCCGCGCCAGCATCCCCGGCAGCCACTGCATCTATCGCAAAAACGACCCGAAAAATTGACTCCGCAACATGTCTTCGAGCTTGGCGACCTGCAGGTCATCGAAATTCATGATCGCAGATGCCCGCGGCGGTCAGGAGACACTCGACCGGGCCGAGGGCCGTCTCGATGGCATCGAAAGCGGCGCGCACTCGATCCCGGTTTCCGACATCGCCCGACAACCGCGAGCAAGTCACTCCAGCCCCCAGCTCGGACTCCGATGGCTCGAGTCCTGGGCCGTTGCTGTCGATCGCCGACGCAGGCACCGGCGCGGCCGGCTTCGATGCAAAACGCGCGGTCACCGCTGGCCGCTCCCGTTACCACCACGGTCCGACTACGGAGACGCACGGTCAATACCTCGATTCGACATTGAGTGAATTAGCGCCGCAATCCGAACGGACGAAGTATGCAGCTTACCAAAAACAGAATCGCCCAGACCAAATAATCGACCTGCCTCTTCAACACTCTTTTTTCATTCTGCGCCGGATCGGTTTTACGCCCGAACTTCCTTTATTCAGCTGTCGGGTGGGTCAAATGATCGCTGAATCAGGCGGGCGTGGCTGGGGCAGTTGGCGTGCCACGACATCCCTAGCGAAGCCCCTAGTCTCGCCAAGAGACAAATGACCCAGAACACCGGATCCAGCTCCCATAAACGATGGCGTGCATTGCCGCGCTGAGGGATCGGCGTGATGATTGTTGTTGCCATCCTTCGCCATGCGCGCAAGTATCCAACAAGAGATTGTTTCGGCTGCCATCATTGGTCTCATAGTTGCGGATGAAACCTCGATGCGAGACCGAGTTGACGAAGGCTGATACGTGCCAGAACGTATACTGTTCTGGCTGCGACCCCAAACGAGCACCGCTCAAGGCAAGTTGCACGGCTGCGTGCGGGCCCATGCCCATAAGCAAACCGCCTATATAACGCGGTTGCAGGAAGGAATATCAAGAGATCAATGCGACAGCTTGCCAGTATTTTTCAAGCCACACGTAGAGCGGATCGCGAAGCAAGTCCCTTGCATGCCTTTCCGCTTCACACATAGCCGTGCAGCATTTCCTGGTCTGAGACGTGATCCATCAATATGCCCCCAGAAGAAATTCCGGCCGGGCGCATGGGGATCCCGGTCTTTGTCCGCGAATTGATGGTGCATTCGGTGAGTGGCAACCCGCCGGGCTGGAGCTCCTTGTGCGCTGCAGACGCACGAGCTGCGAGCGCACGCTCCAGCAACTGGGGACAGGAAAAACTCGCTGATGGGCCAGCAGCCGATGATAGCCAAGATTGATGCCGATCATCCCGAAGAGATAAATGCCTGCGATAAGAAATGCGACGCCAGTCAACTGAAGAACCACGGGACGAGAAAATACCAACAACGCAAGCAAGTGGAACCACGACCGAGCCGAATTACAGCAGCCCAATCGATTTCTCGGGCGCAGGTTGCATCGTCTTCGCTTTGAACAGAAGCTTTCGTCCTCATTACTGTCAGCCTGAGCATCTTCAACATTGAGTTAGAGTACCGGACGACGACACAAGCGGCCGGCACTGCTCACCACTTCTCAGGGAAATAATGCTTTGAGTTGACCAAAGACACACAAGCATCATCACTATGTCAATATCGTTGGCGCGGCCCGTCGGTGTCGTGCCGTGGGACGTCGTGATCGACTGCTCTGGCCATATTGCCTACGCCCAAGTCGATGCAGACTATCGCAATCGAGCCTGAACCACAGGAGATCGTCGCGGATATGTCGGTCACCTACGGCGCTAACCAGTATCGCATCGACGTGAGGACGGGGTGGTCGAGGTGAGACCCGGAGGGACATCCTCCAGCGACTCAAGTTGCAGTAGTGACGATGATTTTGTCCCTATAAAAACACTCATTCGAGTCGCCACGATGCTTTCGTCTAAAACCTAGGGGCGGGCATGCTTGCGGTTCGGTCGGATTCCCCGCGAATATCCGGAGCGGATACCAATCCGAAATCCGGGTGCTTGATGACCACATTGCTTCGGCATCCAAGGCGCGTCTGCGCGCCTAAACCCGCTCGATTATCCTTATGGAATTCCTCCACCCCGTTCGCGCTGATGGACTGAGTGAATGAAGATGTCGGACCCTGTAGCACTAATGTCGGACCCTGTACACTACCCGAGCCCCAATGGCTGATCAGGGTGACTTCGCGAATCGCGCCAACTCCTCGGCCCTGCACGTTCACGGGTAACCATGCGCTCCGTCGAAATACTGCGCCCACATCTCATTGAAGCGCCCGCCGGTGATCGCCATGCCGCCTCCTGAACCTGTGTAGTCCTACATTTTCGAGTTGACCATCATTGGTCAGCGCCGCATGATACGTCAGCGAGCCTGCCGCTCCGGTCGAAGGATAGGAAATCCAACGCCACGACTCGTCATCGCGAGCAGCCTAGCACGTCTTGAAAGGCGGATGGGTACACCGCGTCCTGCGGCAGGTTGGCGCCAGGCCCACCAGCGCGACCACCGCTCGCGCCCCGTAGTTGCTGCCAAAGCGCCCAGCACCATGGGCGGGACCCTGCAGCCGTTCACCGGCGCTCCCGCGTCTCCTTCGAGGCGGCCTGCAATTTCTCATCGCGACGCTCAGCGACTTCTCCAGTCCTTGGCGACGGCAGGATCGAGTTTCGCGGGATCGAACTTCTCGCCCGGAACGACGCCGATTGCTTTCAGCGCTTGTCGAGGATCACGGATAGTCATTTCAAGCGCACGAGGCTGGGTGCGGAGGAGCCGGTAGGGCGGGTCACGCGTCGATTGCGGTGGCAACGGGCTGCTCTCGCCTTGCTTGCCATCGGCACTTCCGGGCGGGTGCGGGCGCGAAGGTGGCCGCGTGCGGGCAGGCTGGCGGGGGCAGGAACGAGCCCGCCCGGCGTCGCGCAGGGGCGAGCGGCGGCGGTTCTTTCTACCAGTTGAGGCGCTGGTCGAACTCGAAGGCCGGGGCGGGCTGTAGCGCCGGATCGGCGGTCGGCTCGTGCTCGGTGCAGGCGGCCTCCCGCAGCGGCGTGCCCCGGGGCCGGAGCGATGCGTGCCCTTTCACGTAGGCATCCAAATTAGGAATGTTAGATGCCTCGTCGCCGCAACTCGAATGGCGGCTTCAATCGATTTCCATGACCGGTTCGGAGAACCGGGCTGACGCTTTGGGTCGCCTGCAGCACGTTCAGGGCATCGAAAAAACCTCAATCCAGTGCCCATGTTTGCCCGATTCGGGAGTCAAACTAATATCCAAGATCGACTCGCTGTTCAGCCCCAGGTAATGTGCGACCAGTGCGCTAACAGCTGTGTTGACTGACCTGTGTCACCGCTCAGTCGGAGCTTCCCAGCGACCGAGGGTATGTGCGTGTTCGGCACCGGCGACATCGCTGAGATACGTCGGCCGATCCGGGCCCGGTAGCGCACGATCGAATACCGCCGGCGCCGTGGCAAGCAGGCCGGCGCGCGTGTCGGGGTTCGACGCCGCCTGCTCCAGCGCTTCTCGATCGGCCCAGACGGGCCTCCCGGAAGCAATGCGCAGATAGATGCGTCCGGTATTCTGATCCGCGAAGTTGATCTCCCGAAATTTGTCGATACATCGCCTGAGAAAACCCGTGTTGTTCTCCGGCGCGAGGAGTTCCTTGTCGCTGTAAAGAAACTCCGGAGCGGTGGCATCGATGTTCACCCTGCGGTATCGCTCGACGTCGAGCGCGCACTTGACGTCCAGCACATTCAACGTGTCATTCCAGCCGAACGCGACTGTGCGCGGGCGTTCCCGAGCTGCACGCTGTTGTCGAGAAATTCGAAATGCACACGCTTGTCGGTGCGCTGTATCCACGTAAAGAACAGCTGCGGCATTCCCGAGTACGCCTCGACGCTGTGCGCGAGCGTGTCGTCGACAGCTTTATAGCGGCCGACGTCGAGCCCGCGCTTCCAGGCGCGCTCTACGAGCGAACCTGGAGGCGTGATCATGAAGAATGAGATAGATGGTGTGGCCAAACCGTGTCAGCAGATTGCTGCCGGCCTCGTCCGAATCGGGAGCGAAGCTGTCGAACCGGAACCGATCGATCAGCAGATGCGACATGTTTCCGCGCTCGGCCTTTCGCGCCATGTAGCGATCGAGTTTCTGATCGACGATCTGCAGTTCCTCTCCCGGTGAACGAGGCTCCGTACTTATAGACAGGACCAAGAGTGTCGTAGTCGAGCAACTGTTTGCGCCAGATGTCCGGACTGATGAGCGCAAATTCGCTCCAGAGTCACGCCGATGTCGCCTGCGAGCCTCCTTTGCAGCGGGCGCAATGTGCTCTTGCCCGAGGCAGAAGCCCCTTCGTATTCATGACGACTGGCCGCTCCTGCCGCGGCAGCAGGCTATAGCCCTCGCTCTTGGCCGTATTCATCAGCCACGGCTCGATCAAGCCGGCCGATTTCCTCGCTCCCAAAATGGTTGCAGGCCATGTCGGTGACCAGCGACGCAATCAGGTCGCGGCTGCCCCAGATGCCGCCGTGGCGGATGAGCAACGCCGATACGACCTTGGAAGAGCGCGATACGCGGCTTCCTCCGCGCCGTGACCCGACGAGTGCGCCTTTGTCTCCCAGGCGCGCGATGAGCTGACCCTGGTCGCGTATGCCGGAGTCGGCGACTTCGGCGTTCGCGCGCCCCTTCTGAAGAAGCTCAGCCATTCGCGCTTCGGCACCTGCGACGCGGGGCGGAATCGGCGGTGGCTGCGGCAAAAAGCTCGTCAGCTCGTTCTCGATGATTTCCGACAGCGTGCGCCTCGCCGCATCGTAGATTGCATCGATCTCGCTCATCCGGAGCTCGATGCATCGCTCCAGGAAGCACGCGCGTCATCTGCCGGAAATTGATGCCGAGATCCTCGATCCGCGATCCGTCGGGAACCGAAAGATCGGCGGTCACGCGAAGCAGGACTTCATGCAGGGCCAGCCGGCGCGGTTGGAAAGTCACCAGCTCTCTGAATTCCAGGCCGGTGAGATCATGCAATTCTCCGGCGTCGGCAACGTTGGTGAAGACGTTTTCGGGTCGAAAGATCGTGCAATAGTGACGAAGGTGCGCCGGAACCTGCGATTGGATCCCCGGGTTCCAGGGACCGAATGGCGCATCCATGGCATCTGCGGCGAGGGTCATGGCTAATACTCGATTACATCGTCAATTAACTCGCCATCGGTTCAGGAGTCGGTCGAGACGAACCCCGGAAGCAACGGCTCGCGGCCTGCTTTTTGAGACAATGCTAGCATCGGACTTCGTCCTCGGGATCGGCAATCGGTGGGTGAATCGCCAACCCGGTTCGATCGCAGTCGATACGGAGGGTCGCAAGTTCGTGTACGTCGACATCGAACCTTCCCAGATCGGGCGCGTGTTCGGCCCGACTACTCGAGCGCAGAGAGCGCCATGCCGAAATTCAACGCCAATCTGACGATGCTGTTCAACGAGGTCGACTTTCTCGACCGTTTCAAGGCGGCGAAGGACGCAGGCTTCAACGGCGTCGAATACCTGTTCCCCTATCCCTACTCCAAGGAGGACGCTCGCCGAGCTGCCTCGACGAATGGGCTCACGCAGGTGCTGCATAACCTGCCCGCCGGCGATTGGGCCAAGGGCGAGCGCGGCATCGCCTGCCTGCCCGATCGCGTCGGCGAATTTCAGGACGGCGTCGGCAAGGCGATCGAGTATGCAACCGCCTTGCAATGCACGCAGATCAATTGTCTCGCCGGCATCGCACCGACGGGAGGCGATCCGGCCAAGGACCCGCGAGACGTTCGTCCGCAACCTGCAGTTCGCGGCAGACAAGCTCAAGTCAGCCGGCATCCGGCTGCTGATCGAGCCGTGCAACACGCGGGACATTCCAGGCTTCTTCCTCAACCGCTCGCAGCAGGCGCTCGACATCATCAACGACGTCGGCTCGGACAATCTGTTTCTGCAGTACGACATCTACCACATGCAGATCATGGAAGGTAATCTGGCGCCGACGATCGAGCGCAACCTCGGCAGCATCCGCGCACATGCAGCTCGCGGACAATCCCGGCCGCAACGAGCCGGGCACGGGCGAAATCAATTACCCGTTCCTGTTTCAGTTCATCGATAAGCTCGGCTATTACGGGCTGGATCGGCTGCGAATACAAGCCGGCGACGTCGACGCTGGAAGGTCTGGGATGGATCAAACCCTATCTTTGAAAATTCAGGCTAACGTCAACCTATCATCGAATCGCAAAGGACATGAGCATGAGCAAGGTTGGATTCATCGGGATGGGCATCATGGGCAGGCCTATGTCGCTCAACCTGATCCGCGGCGGCCATGAGCTCTACGTCCACTCGCACGGCAGTGCCCTGCAGGAGCTGGTCGCCGCGGGTGCGACGCGCTTGCGAGCAGCGACATGGAAGTCGCCCGCAAGGCGGACATCGATCATCACCATGGTGCCCGACACGCCGGATGTGGCCGCAGTCGCTGTTCGGCGCGAACGGCGTCGCCGAAGGTCTCACGCGGGCAAGATCGTCGTCGACATGAGCTCGATCTCGCCGGTCGAGACCGAAGCAGTTCGCGCAGAAGATCAACGCGCTCGGCTGCCAATATCTCGACGCGCCGGTGTCGGGCGGCGAAGTCGGAGCCAAGGCAGCGAGCCTGACGCATCATGGTCGGCGGACCCGAAGATGCGTTCAACAAGGTCAAGCCGCTCTTCGAATTGATGGGCAAGAACATCACGCTGGTCGGCGGCAATGGCGACGGACAAACATGCAAGGTCGCGAACCAGATCATCGTTGCGCTCAACATCGAGGCCGTCGGCGAGGCGCTGCTGTTCGCCTCCAAGATGGGGGCCGACCCGGCGCAAGGTGCGCCAGGCGCTGATGGGCGGTTTCGCCTCGTCGCGCATTCTGGAAGTGCACGGCGAGCGGATGATCAAGCGCACGTTCAATCCCGGATTTCGGATCGAGCTCCATCAGAAGGATCTGAACCTGGCGCTCAGCGCGGCGCGCCAGATGGGCATGTCGCTTCCCAACACCGCCACGGCGCAGGAGCTGTTCAACGCCTGCGCGGCGCACGGCGGCAAGGGCTGGGATCATTCGGCCTTGGTGCGTGCGCTGGAACTTCTGGCGCACCATGAGATCGGCGCGAAAGCCGACGGAGCAGGAAGTAGGCCGTCGCCTGAGTGTGTCGTGAGCGCGATTCAGTACGACTTGGGCAGACCCAGCACCTTCTCCGCGATGAAGCAGAAGATGAGCTGGGAGCTGACCGGCGCGATGCGCGGCAGCATCGATTCGCGAAAATAGCGCTCGACGTGATACTCCTTCGCGTAACCCATTCCACCGTGGGTCGAGCACAGCCGTTTCGCAGGCGCGGAAGCCGGCTTCGGCGCCGAGATACTTGGCGGCGTTGGCCTCCGCGCCGCAAGGCAGCCCTTTGTCGTACAACCACGCCGCCCGCAGCATCATGAGGTTGGCGGCCTCGAGCTCCATCCAGCGCTCGGCCAGCGGATGCTGAATCCCCTGGTTCATGCCGATCGGCCGGTCGAACACGATGCGCTCGTTGGCATAGTTCGCCGCGCGCTTCAGCGCGACGCGTCCCAGGCCGATCGCCTCTGCCGCGATCAGAATGCGCTCAGGGTTGAGGCCATGCAGGATGTAATCGAAGCCCTTGCCCTCTTCGCCGATGCGGTCCGCGACAGGCACGCGAAGCTCGTCGATGAAGAGCTGATTGGAGTCGACGGCCTTGCGTCCGAGCTTCTCGATCTCGCGCACTTCGATCCTGCCGCGATCGAGATCCGTATAGAACAGGCTTAAGCCGCCGCGCGGACTCAGCGACATCTTCGATCGGCGTCGTCCTGGCGAGCAACAAGATCTTGTGCGGCGACCTGTGCCGTCGAGATCCAGATTTTCTGGCCGCTCACTACGTAGTGGTCGCCGTCGCGCACGGCCCTGGTCTTGAGCTTGAGCGTATTGAGGCCCGGTATTCGGCTCGGTGACGCCGAAGCACGCCTTGTGCTTCCCCGAAATGAGTGGAGGCAGCCATCGCTGTTGCTGCTCCTTGGTGCCGAATACGACGACCGGATGCAGGCCGAAGATATTCATGTGCACCGTCGACGCCGCGGCGATGCCGCCGCCGGACTCGGACACCGTCTGCATCATGATCGCGGCTTCGGTAATGCCGAGGCCCGCGCCGCCGGATTCCGCCGGCATTGCAATGCCGAGCCAGCCGGCGCCGGCCAGCGCCGCATGGAAATCGTGCGGAAAGCCGCCTTCGCGGTCTTTCTTAAGCCAGTATTCGTCGCCAAAGTCCGTGCAGATTTGCTCGATCGCCGCGCGGATCGGCCTGCTGCTCTTCGGTGAATGAGAAGTCCAAGATCGGTCCTCTCCGTTCTGCAATTTCGGTGCGCGCCGCGCCCGTAAAGAGTCCCATGGCGCGCAATTCGGACACATTGTGGAACGGATTTCTGCCTAAGCCTTTGAAAAGAAATGATCTGCGACAGTCTGCTAATCCGACAGGCTACACCTACGTCGGAAGGCAGGCCGAATACGATGATAACAACAACTCGGCGCCTGGAATTGTCAGGAATTGCGAACGTCGGACGTCGTCCTACAGACCGATCCGATCGTGCCTTTTCCGCTTTTGCATGCCCTGGGTCGTTAGTACAATCGCAATCGATCCGTTCCACGCGGATTCCATCTTGGAGCCACCATGCACGCGATAACCCGCGCAGAGGCTAACGTCATTTCAAACAGCGATATGAAATTGTTATTGGCTGGCTTGATCGCGCTGCGGCAGGGCGACACGTCGTTTCGCTTGCCGGAAGAATGGACGGGATTACCTGGGAAAATCGCTGATGTCTTCAATGACGTGGTGTCGTTGAACGACCGTATGACGCAGGAATTGGGACATTTGAGCCGCGTGGTAGGCAAGGAAGGCAAACTCAAGCAGCGCGGGTCGCTCGGCGAAGTGGGCGGGTGCTGGCGCGTTTCGATAGATTCGGTCAACGCGTTGATCCGATGATCTCGTTCACCCGACCAGCGAGACGGCCCGTGTCATCGGCGCGGTTGCGCAAGGAGACCTGGCCCAAACCATGGCCATCGAGGTCGACGACCGACCCCTGCAGGGAGAGTTCTTACGAACGGCAAAAACGATCAACAAGATGGTTGATCAGTTGGGCTCCTTCGCCTCGGAAGTAACGCGCGTGGCACGAGAGGTTGGTACCGAAGGAAAATTGGGAGGCCAGGCGAAGGTAAAGGGCGTCGCGGGAACATGGAAGGACCTGACCGACAGCGTCAACTCTATGGCGGGAAACCTGACAGGGCAGGTCCGTAACATCGCAGAGGTCACGACCGCCGTCGCTACGCGGAGACTTGTCGAAAAAATCACCGTCGACGTCAAGGGTGAATTCCTCGAATTGAAGAACACGATCAACACGATGGTGGACCAGTTGCGATCGTTCGCGTCGGAAGTTACGCGGGTCGCGCGCGAGGTCGGTACCGAAGGCAAGCTCGGCGGCCAGGCGAAAGTGGAAGGCGTGTCGGGAACCTGGAAGGACCTGACCGACAGCGTCAACTCCATGGCAAGCAATCTTACCGGACAGGTGCGAAATATCGCCGATGTAACGACCGCCGTCGCCAACGGTGATCTGTCAAAGAAGATCACCGTTGACGTCAAGGAGAAATACTCGAGCTCAAGAACACCATCAATACCATGGTCGATCAGTTGAGCTCATTCGCGTCGGAAGTGACGCGTGTTGCCCGCGAAGTTGGTACCGATGGGCGCCTCGGGGGCCAGGCGCACGTGGAAGGTGTTGTCGGGCACATGGAAAGACCTGACGGACAGCGTCAACTCCATGGCGGGTAACCTGACGGGTCAGGTTCGCAATATCGCGGATGTCACCACGGCCGTGGCCAGCGGGGACCTGTCAAAGAAGATAACCGTCGACGTGAAGGGTGAAATCCTCGAGCTGAAGAACACCGTCAATACGATGGTGGATCAGTTGAGCTCCTTCGCGTCGGAGGTCACGCGGGTCGCGCGCGAAGTGGGAACTGAAGGAAAGCTCGGCGGCCAAGCCGATGTGCAAGGCGTCGCGGGAACCTGGAAAGACCTGACCGACAGCGTCAATTTCATGGCCAGCAATCTGACTGCGCAGGTTCGCAACATCGCCAGATGTGACCACCGCCGTGGCCAACGGGCGACCTGTCCAAAAAGATCACGGTCGATGTCGAAGGTGAAATCCTCGAGCTCAAGAACACCATCAACACGATGGTGGATCAGCTGCGATCGTTTGCGGCCGAAGTGACGCGCGTGGCGCGCGAAGTGGGTACCGAAGGCAATCTGGGTGGCCAGGCAGACGTGACAGGCGTCGCCGGGACCTGGAAGGACCTGACCGACAGCGTCAATTTCATGGCCAGCAATCTCACGGGTCAGGTGCGAAACATCGCCGACGTCACCACGGCGGTTGCCACGGCGATCTTGTCGAAGAAGATCACGGTGGACGTCAAGGGCGAAATCCTGGAATTGAAGAACACCGTCAACACGATGGTGGACCAGTTGAGTTCTTTCGCCTCGGAAGTGACGCGAGTCGCTCGCGAAGTGGGGACGGAAGGGCAGGCTGGGAGGTCAGGCCAAAGTGGAAGGTGTCGTCCGGCACGTGGAAGGACTTGACCGACAGCGTCAATTCCATGGCGAGCAACCTCACCGGTCAGGTCCGAAACATTGCCGACGTGACCACCGCCGTGGCCACGGGCGACCTTTCAAAGAAGATTACCGTTGACGTCAAGGGTGAGATTCTCGAGCTCAAGAACACGATCAACACGATGGTGGATCAGCTGAGCTCGTTTGCGGCTGAAGTCACACGCGTCGCTCGTGAAGTCGGCACGGCGGGAGAACTCGGCGGCCAGGCCGATGTTCAAGGCGTCGTCGGGACCTGGAAGGACCTGACTGACAGCGTTAATTCCATGGCGGGCAATCTTACCGGGCAGGTTCGCGGTATTGCGAAGGTCGTAACCGCGGTGGCCAACGGCGAACCTTCAGCGAAAGCTGTCAGTGGAGGCAAAGGGCGAGATTGCGGCGCTTGCGGACACGATCAACAGCATGATCGATACGCTTGCAACGTTTGCTGATCAGGTGACGAGTGTGGCGCGCGAGGTCGGAGTAGAAGGGCAAAGTTGGGCGGACAAGCGAAAGTGCCTGGCGCGGCAGGCACGTGGAAAGAGCTCACGGAGAACGTAAACCAGCTCGCCGCTAACCTGACAACTCAAGTTCGAGCCATCGCCGAAGTTGCGACAGCGGTGACGGAAGGCGACTTGACGCGGTCGATCACGGTGAGAGCACAAGGCGAAGTAGCGGCGCTCAAGGACACGATCAACGAAATGATCAGTAATCTGCGGGACACGACGCAGAAAAACACGGAACAGGACTGGCTGAAAACCAATCTGGCGAAGTTCAGCCGCATGCTGCAAGGTCAAAGGATTTGCACACCGTTGGTCGACTCATCCTTTCCGAGCTGGCGCCAGTCGTCTCGGCACAGCAAGCGCTTTTTACGTGCTCGATGCAAGCAGGAAGTGCCAAGTCTGAGTCTGCTGGCCAGCTACGCGTCGATGGGACAGCAACACACTCGCAAGCATCTTGATTTGGGTGAAGGGCTCATCGGCCAATGTGCGTTGGAGGCGAAAAGATCCTTCTCGACAACTTGCCGGTCGATTACGTGCAGATTGCTTCAGGGCTGGGAGGCGCTCCGCCCAGGAATATTCTGGTGCTGCCGGTGATATTCGAAGGACAGGTACGAGGGGTTCTCGAGCTCGCGTCGTTTGAGAGTTTTGATTCGACCCATCAGGCATTTCTCGATCAGCTGACGGAAAGCATCGGCATCGTCATCAATACCATCGAAGCCAACATGCGGACCGAAAATCTTCTGAAGCAATCGCAGTCGCTGGCCCACGAGTTGCAGAGCCGGCAAGAGGAATTGCAGCAGACCAACGAAGAGCTCCAGGACAAAGCCCAGCTGCTGGCGCATCAGAACGAGGAAGTCGAGCGGAAGAACCGGGAAGTCGAGCAGGCGAGACAGGCGCTCGAGGACAAGGCCAAGCAACTTGCGCTCACATCGAAATATAAATCCGAATTCCTCGCGAACATGTCGCACGAGTTGCGTACGCCGCTCAACAGCTTGTTGATTCTGTCGGACCAGCTGTGCAAGAACTCAGAAGGAAATCTAAAACCCAAACAAATCGAATTTGCCAAGACGATCCATTCGTCCGGCAACGAATTGTTGACTTTGATCAATGACATTCTCGACCTGTCCAAGATAGAGTCGGGAACCGTGGCGGTGGATGTAGGGGAGCTGCCGCTGGAAGATCTGCACAGCTATGTGGAGCGTACATTCAGGCACGTCGCGGAATCGAAAAAGCTCGAGTTCGTTATCGGACGTCGACTCGCGCCTTCAAAGACCGTTTTTACCGACGCCAAGCGGCTCCAGCAAATTATCAAGAACCTGCTCTCCAACGCATTCAAATTTACCCACAAGGGCCGCGTCACTTTGGCGATCGAGCCGGCAACTGGCGGATGGAGTCGCGATAACGATCATCTGAACCGCGCCGACCAGGTGCTCGCGTTTTCCGTCAGGACACTGGGATCGGGATATCCGCGGATAAGCAACAGATCATCTTCGAGGGCGTTTCAGCAGGCGGACGGCAGCACCAGTCGAAAATACGGCGGGACGGGCTTGGGGCTGGCCATCAGTCGCGAGCTGGCACGGCTACTCCATGGCGAGATCGCGCTCAGCAGCGAGCCGGGCGAAGGAAGCACTTTCAGTCTATTTCTCCCGCATCTTCACGTCTCGGTTCCCGCCCGGAAAACCTCTACGAGCGATGCTTCCCGGCTGGCCGAGGCCGCGCTCGCCGCGGCCAAGCAGTCCCTGCCGAGCGCGTGACCGAACAGCCCACTGCGATTCCCAGGGACAAGAGCGACCTGGACATCGAGCGGTTTGTCGTGTCACGTGCTGACACAGAGCCATCGGAATTGATCGATGAAGTCGGGGATGACCGGGCAAGCATCCGCGCCGGGGATAAGGTGCTTCTGATCGTCGAAAATGATTTGCGGTTCGCACGGTTTCTGCTCGACACCGCCCGAGAGAAGGGATTCAAGGGGCCTTGTTACCTCGCTTGGCGCCGCGGCGCTTGCACTGGTCAGGACTTCAATCCCGCCGCCGTCACGCTCGATATCTCTTCTACCGGACATGGAGGGATGGAGCGTTTTGGAGAGGTTGGAAGAATGACATCGCGAGTCGCCACGTTCCCGTTTGGGTCATTTCCACGGAAGACGTCAGGCGAACGGGCAACCGCAACTGGGGAGCGTATGGCTTTGTTATCTCGAAGCCCATTCAAGGCAAGCTGGTTCTTGAGGCTATGCTCGATGATCTGAATCTGTTCATTGGTAACCCCGCCAAGAGAGTCCTGTTGGTGGAAGACGACTCCCAGGAATCGCTATATGGACTTCTTGCCGCGGACACCGGTATTCATGTCTCGCGGGTAGCGGAATGGCAAGGATGCGGTCGAAGCGTTACAGGAGTCCAGATTCGATTGCATCGTCGTCAACGACAAGAACCGCCCTCAAACGCGCCCGGACATAAAGACGAGCTTGCGCGGATAGAGCCGCATGAGCTCAAGGGCATAGTCGTTTACAGCCAAACCAAGGAGGAGGACCGTTCCTGGGCGAGGCTGCGCAAGAGCGGCCATCGCATCCGGCATGTCCATTCACTGGACCGCATGGTGGATCAGGTCGCCCTGTGCCTGCACCGCGCGGTTTCGAATCGCCGCCTGAAGTTCAGCAGCAGCATCTGAAGGATATCTGCGAGTCCAATAAGCCTCTCGTCGATAGAAAAGTGCTTATTGTCGATGACGACGTTCGCAACATTTACGCGCTGTCTTCAGTACTCGAAGACTACGGCATGAACATAGTCGCCGCGGACACAGCGGGTGGGATGCAATCCAGATGTTGCAAGAGCAATCCAATATTGACGCCGTTCTGATGGATATCATGATGCCCGAGATCGACGGGATCGATACCATGCGTGAAATTCGCAAGATTCCGTGGTGCAAGGAGCTTCCGATAATCGCGGTGACGGCAAAGGCGATGAAAGGGGACAGAGAGCGATGTATTGAGGCGGGGCATGGGATTATTTGTCCAAGCCTGTGGACACTGAGAAGTTGTTGGCGGTTCTGCGCGCGTGTGGATACATCCCTGATGAACCATGTAGCGCCAGCCTCCGGCCGCCCGGTGCGAGACATCGCGGCGAACGAGCGTGACGGCGGCCCCATCCCGAAACGATGAAGGGAAGGTCAACATTCTGGTCGTGGATGACCAGCCCGACGAAGCTGCTGGTCTATGAGACGGTACTGGCGGATCTCGGAGAGAACATCGTCGCCGCGAAATCGGGCGAAGAAGCGTTGAAACACATGCTTCGTTCCGAATTCGCTGTCGTATTGCTTGACGTAAACATGCCGACTGGTGGATCGGGCCCGAGACTGCCGCTCTGATTCGCGGCCGTAAGCAAATGGCAGCATACGCCGATTATTTTCATAACGGCATTTGGCGATGATTTGCGGTCGGCCCATGGTTACTCCTTGGGTGCGGTCGATTTCATTCTCGCGCCTATCGTTCCTGACGTGCTGCGCACAAAGGTCAAAGTGCTGTTGTGCAACTGTTTCCGGATGACGGAACAGATAAAGACGGCAAGCCGAGGATCGAATTCGACTTACCCGTGAGCAAGCCGCACGCGCTGCGGCGGAAGATTCGATTCGTCGTTCTTCGCTACTTGGCGAGGTCAGTCATACGCTTAGCAGCTCGCTTGATTTGGATAGCAGGGCGACAAGCGCCTCACCCGATTGGCGGTTCCGTATCTCGCCGATTGTTGCGTCCTGACGATTATCGATGATTCCGGGCAGGCCCTGGACTCGGAGCTCGCCTGGACTTCGGCGACGCATGAGTCACCCGCGAGCCAATCCGCATTGATATCGCAGCTTCTTGATGAGGAGCTAAGGGAGGCGATGACAAGCGCGCTGCAAAGGCGCGGGGTCGAACGGATCAGGTTCCCGGGCGGTCTCTCCGCGTTGAGAGTCACCAAAGCGGGGCAGGCGACGAATAGCTTGGTAGAGCTCGAGTTTTCGATCGACCACGCAGCGGTGTTTCCATTGCTTGCGCGCGGACGGACGCTCGGGGCGCTTTTGCTGGGATTCGCCGCTGGTCGCCCCTCTCGGCGCCTCTCAGGAATCTTTGGTTTCGAATTTGCCGAACGCGTTGCGATAGGCCTGGATAACGCATTGCTGTATTCGAGGATACGCGAGGCGGACCGGCGTAAAGACGAATTCCTGGCGATGCTCGGTCATGAGTTGCGGAATCCGCTTGCGCCCATTCGCAATGCCGTCGAAATCATGCGACTGAGCAAGTCGGTAAGCCCGGTCCATGACGAGGTCCGAGAGGTCATCGGCAGGGAGGTCCATCATCTGTCGCGACTCGTCGACGACTTGCTGGATGTGTCGCGGATTACGCGGGGAAGATAAAACTGGGGTTGGTCGCGCTTCGATCTGAACGTTCTGATGTCCACTGCCGCCGAATCAATGCGCCCTCTGCTCGATTCGCGCCAACAGGTCTCTGGAGGTTTCGCCAGCTCACGAACCGATTTGGGTACAGGGTGATCCGGTACGGCTGACCCAGGTGATCGTGAACCTGGTAGACAACGCGGCGAAGTTTACACCTGACGGCGGAAGAATATGGTTGGTCACCAAACGATCGGGCGACGAATGCGAATTGACGATCGCAGACAATGGGATCGGCATTGGATCCGAGTCGCTGCCGGATATTTTCACGCTTTTCACGCAGGGGAAGCGGTCGCTCGACCGTCGGCAAGGTGGCCTGGGAATTGGCCTGGCGTTGGTCAAGAACCTCGTGGAGTTGCATGGCGGAAGCATTCGGGCGTTCAGCAAGGGGTTGGAAACGGGAGTGAATTCATCATTCGCCTGCCGTTGCTCAAGGCGGCGCCCGTCGCTGATGACTCTACGCCCTCGGACGAACGGCGCTCCGATGTCTGCCATCGAATTCCTCGTCGTCGATGATCACGTTGGATCCGCCACGAGCGTTAGCGCACGCTTCTGAGGATGCTCGGCCACGACGTCGAAATTGCACATAACGACGACGATGCGCTGATCAGAGCGGGACGATTCTGCCCAAGAGTCGCGATACTGGACATCGGACTGCCGGATATGAATGGTTATGAGCTCGCGGCAAGACTGCGTCAATTGCCCGAGACCAGGGATACAACGCTTGTCGCGCTAACCGGGTATGGGCAGGAGGAAGATCGCCGCCGCTCCGCGGAAGCCGGATTTCATCATCACGTGATCAAACCGGTGGAGCGGAAAACCCTCGTCGCTATTTTGAAATCGGTAGCGGCGTAAGTTTCTAGGTCTGGTTACGTAGTTGACGGCTGAAATTCGAGGCGACTGACCGTCGCGTCATGGCAGGCAGGTGATTTCGTCTGCCTTGGCTAGAACGCGCACATCATCGAAAGTGAGTCCACGATAAAGCACCAGCGGCGGAAGTGCCGATCTGCGATCGGCGGCATGTGCGCTCAGCTTAACGACAACTTTCTTGTCGACCTGCTCCGCTACTACGTCGATGTCCAGGGATCCGGGGTGCAGGTCCGCAAGCGCAAGCAAGGACGTAACAAAAAGCTCATAGAAAGCGGTCTTGGGCACGGTTGCGGTGCCTGTCTGGCAGCTCGTTGTCGCTTTTATTCCGCGCAAGCTCCAGTCGTCTCCAGCAAGCTCAAACACTGCTGTATTGCTGCCTCTACCGCTACGTTTGACGCGTCTTCGGGTCGGAGCCATTCCATGATAGCTCTGCTCGTTCTGACGGCAGCTTTCGTCTGTTCAGGTATTTGGTCGATTGCGTCTCTCAATTTCGGGGCCGGGTGCGCCCGTTGCGACCATCTGTGCGGCAAGCTCGCCGGTAAACTGAATGGGCTTGCAGCTCCGCCCATAAGGGTATGGCGCATTCCCGACGCAAGCTTCCGCAGGACGACATACCGAACGGCATCCGCCTCTCGTTATCGGGCGTCTTTGGCATCGCATTTGCCTCGAGTGCGGGCCCCTTGGCGCGCATCGGGTGTTTTCTATCGGCAAACATAAAAGCTAGGTAGGGGCTTTCATGAAAAGCTATATTAATCAATCGGTCGCTACGGCTCAATGTGCCGGCTGTCGCGTCCGTCGATCGCTTCAGGCGACAGGACCCGGAGCGACCTCTGGAGCCTCGAGCTCGGCTCTCGCCGTGGATTTGACCGATAGATACTTTATGCTCTAATATATTTAGGCCTGAGATACCTGGGAGCTCGTGGTGCGTATCGTCTGCATCGGAGGAGGGCCAGCCGGCCTGTATTTGGCGCTGCTGCTGAAACGGGCCGATCCGCGACACGACATCACGGTCATCGAGCGCAACCGCCCCTACGACACCTTTGGCTGGGGTGTGGTGTTTTCGGATCAAACGCTTGGCAATCTGCAGTCCGCCGATGCGCAGACGCATGGCGAAATTCTCGATGCCTTCTGCCACTGGGACAACATCGATGTGCACTTCAAGGGAAGAACGATTACGTCAGGCGGCCATGGTTTTTCTGGCATCGGCCGCAAGCGACTGCTGAACATCCTGCAGCGGCGTTGCGAACAACTCGGCGTAAGGCTGGTATTCGAGACCGAGATCACTGACGAGACGATGTGTGGCGAGGCCGATCTTGTCGTCGCCAGCGACGGCGTCAACAGCGTAATCCGGTCGAGGTACGAGCAGGTATTTGAGCCAGAGATCGAGCGTCGCAACTGCCGCTATATCTGGCTGGGCACGCGCCGGATATTCGAGGCGTTCACGTTTGCGTTCGAGCGAGACCGAATGGGGCTGGTTCCAGGCGCACGCCTACAAATTCGATCGGGAGACCAGCACCTTCATCGTCGAGACACCCGGAGACCGTCTGGCAAGCCGCGGGCATCGACCGCATGGACACGGACGAGTCGATCGCATTTTGCGAGCGGCTGTTCGGCCAATACCTCGGTGGCCACAGTTTGATGACCAACGCGCGTAACCTGCGCGGCTCGGCGTGGATCAACTTCCCGCGCATCGTCAACAAGACCTGGATCTGCGATTCCACGCCGGCGCCGATCGTGCTTCTGGGCGACGCCGCGCACACCGCACATTTCTCGGTTGGCTCGGGCACCAAGCTCGCGCTCGAGGACGCGATCGCGCTGCGCAAGCTCGTTACAGCAACAGACCGACCTGATCACTGCGCTGCGAACTTACGAGGCCGAACGGGCTGTCGAGGTCCTGAAAATCCAGAACGCCGCGCGCAACTCGACGGAGTGGTTCGAGAATGTCGACCGCTACACCAAGCTCGAAGCCGAGCAGTTCGCCTATAGTCTGCTCACCCGCAGCCAGCGGATCTCGCACGAGAATCTACGCCTGCGCGACCGGGGATACATTGCGGGCGTCGAGCGCTGGTTTGCGGCCCGCGGCGGCTTGCCGCACGGCGCCGAAGAGCCGCCGATCCCGCCGATGTTCACGCCGTTCAGCTTGCGCGGTGTGACGCTGAGGAACCGCGTCGTCGTCTCGCCGATGGCCCAGTATTCGTGTTCCGACGGCACGCCCGACGACTATTACCTCGTACATCTGGGCAGCCGCGCGCACGGCGGTGCGGGGCTGGTGTTCACCGAGATGACATGCGTGTCGGCGGACGCGCGTATCAGCCCCGGTTGTGCCGGGATGTACACGCGAGGAGCACAAGGCGGCGTGGAGACGCATCGTCGACTACGTCCACCAACGTACGCCGGCAAAGATCGCGATGCAGCTCGGCCACGCCGGGCCGAAGGGCTCGACCCAACTGGGTTGGGAAGACGCCGACGAGCCACTGCCGACGGGCAACTGGCCGCTGCTGGCGCCCTCGGCCATTGCGTATGGTCCGCGCAATCAGGTGCCGCGCGCGATGACGCGTGCAGACATGGACCGCGTAACGGGCGATTTCGTGCGCGCCGCCCGCTGGGCCGCCGAGTGCGGCTTCGACTGGCTGGAGCTGCATTGCGCGCATGGCTATCTGCTATCGGCGTTCATCTGTCCGCTGACCAACCGGCGCGACGATGAGTACGGCGGCAGTCTGGAGAACCGCTGCCGTTATCCGCTCGAAGTATTTCCGCGCGATGCGCGAGCGTGTGGCCGGCCGACAAGCCGCATGTCGGTGCGCATCTCCGCGCACGACTGGGCGCCCGGCGGCAACACGCCCGATGACGCGGTCGTGATCGCGCAATTATTCAAAGACGCAGGCGCAGATCTGATCGACGTATCGTCGGGCCAGACGACGCGTGACGCGAAGCCTGTTTACGGCCGCATGTACCAGACGCCCTTCGCCGACCGCATCCGCAATGAGGTAGGCATCGCGACCATGGCGGTCGGCGCGATTTTCGAGCCGGACCACGTGAACAGCATCATCGCCGCTGGCCGTGCCGACCTGTGTGCACTCGGCGCGGCCGCATCTCGCCGATCCGTATTGGACGCTGCACGCCGCCGCCCAGCTCGGTTACGAGGAGACACCGTGGCCGAAGCAGTATCTGCCGGCAAGGCGCAGCTCGAGCGCAACCTGGCGCGAGCCTCGCAGATGGCACTGCCGGAAACGGCCCCCGCCAATGGCTGAAGCGATGGTCGACCCGGAATCGCGCGTTCATGATGCGCACCACGACGCACTGCGACTGTGGCTGCGGCTCTTCACGTGCACTCAACTCATTGAACGCGTGATTCGGGCGCGGCTTCGACGCGACTTCAATACGACCTTGCCCCGCTTCGATTTGATGGCGCAACTTCAGCGTAACCCCGACGGCCTGAAGATGGGCGAGCTATCCAAGCGCTTGTTGGTTACGGGCGCCAACGTGACCGGTATCACCGACCAACTCGTCGGGGAGGGGTCTGGTCAAGCGGGAACCCATCGAAGGCGATCGGCGCGCCTTTCCGGTGCGGCTGACGCCCAAAGGGCAAGCGGGTTTTCGACGCGATGGCGGCCGCGCACGAGCGCTGGGTGATCAGAACTTACGGCTGGCATGAATGACTCCAAGCGAAACGCACTGTACTCGCTGCTGGGCCAGTTCAAGCGAGGACTTCGGTCAGAGGAGGATGCAGCATGACAGCGCCACATCATCTAAAACCATATGGAGACTACGCCGCGCAACATTTTATGTGGAAGAGTCGATGGCAAGGTCGGAACGATCGTCCTCAACCGGCCCGAAAAAGAAGAACGCACTGACGCTCGATGCTTACGCCGAGTTGCGCGACTTGTTCCGCGGCTTGAGCTATGCGTCGGACATCAAGGCGGTGGTGATCTGCGGCGCGGGTGGCAATTTCTCGCTCCGGCGGCGACGTGCACGAAATCATCGGGCCGCTGACGACCATGAGCATGCCCGAGCTGCTAGTCTTCACTCGCATGACGGGCGATCTGGTGAAGGCAATGCGGTGCCGCGCCGCAGCCGATCGTAGCCGCAATCGATGGTGTCTGCGCCGGAGCCGGTGCCATGGTCGCGCTGGCGTCGGACTTCCGCTTCGGACGCCCGATTGCAGGACAGCCTTCCTCTTCAGCCGAGTCGGTCTGGCAGGTTGCGACATGGGCGCGTGCACGCTGCTGCCGCGGACGATCGGGCAAGGCCGCGCCGCCGAGTTGCTTTTATACGGGCAGGACGATGGCTGCGGACGAGGGTCTGCATTGGGGCTTCTTCAACGAGCTGCACGCACCTGACCGCGTGCTGCCTGCTGCGGAAGCGCTGGCGCACATGCTTGCCGACGGGCCGACCTTTCGCGCATGCCATGACCAAGAAGCTCCTCCATCAGGAATGGGCGATGGATCTCGATGCCGCCATCGATGCGGAGGCCGAGGCGCAGGCGATATGCATGGAGACGGAAGACTTTCGCTGGGCCTATCGCGCCTTTCGTCGACAAGCAGAAGCCCGTGTTCGAAGGCAACTGACGATGCACGAGCATCTCGATTGGCCGTTCTTCGACGCGGCACATCGTGCGTTCGCCGACACGCTTCAGGCATGGATACAGCGCGCGTGCAGTCGTGGAAGATGAGCGCAAGGATGTTGACGAGCGATGTCGGGAATGGGTGCGCGTACTCGGCGAAGCCGGCTGGCTCAAGTATTGCGTCGAGGCTGTGGATGGCGGCGTACGCTCGCGACTGGACTCGCGGATGCTGTGCCTTGCACGCGAGACGCTGGCTTATCACGACGGCCTGGCGGACTTCGCTTTTGCGATGCAAGGCCTGGGAAGCGGCGCGGTCACGCTGGCGGGCAGCGAAGCGCAACGCGAGCGCTGGCTGCCCTCGTCGCTCAGGGTGCTGCGATCGCGGCATTCGCGCTGTCGGAGCCGGACGCGGGGTCTGACGTCGGCGCGATGCAAATGCGCGCGCTGCGAGAACAGCAAGGGTGGAAGCTTGACGGCTGCAAGACCTGGATCTCCAACGGCGGCATTGCCGACTTCTATTGTGTGTTCGCGCGCACGGGTGAGGGAAGCGGTGCGCACGGGATTTCCGCATTCATCGTGCCCGCAGACACGGCGGGACTCACCATTTCCCAACGGATCGAACTGATCGCGCCGCATCCGCTGGCGCGCCTGGAGTTTCGAATTGCCGACTTCCGGCAGACGCGTTGCTCGGCGAGGAGGGCGCCGGCTTCAAGCTCGCGATGCGAACCCTGGATATCTTTCGGACTTCAGTCGCCGCCGCTGCGCTCGGTCTTGCGCGCCGCGCCCTTGACGAGGCGCTGCAGCGCGCGCGTTCACGGCGGATGTTTGGAAGGGCTCTGGGCGACTTTCAACTGACGCAGGCGAAGCTCGGCGAGATGGCGAGCGCCATTGACGCGGCGGCGTTGTTGACTTACCGCGCGGCGTGGTTGCGCGATGAACGCGACCAGCGGACGACAAGGGAAGCGGCCATGGCCAAGATGGTTGCGACCGAATCGGCGCAAGTCGTGATCGACGCCGCGGTCCAGATGTTCGGTGGCCAGGGCGTGGTCAGCGGCGAGACGGTCGAGCGGCTCTACCGGGAAATTCGCGCGTTGCGCATCTACGAGGGTGCCACCGAGGTGCAAAAGCTGATCGTTGGCCGCGAGCTTCTTCGCAGCGGCCAGGAGGAGCCATGAGCTACACGGCGCATGTCGACACTTTTGCGTATCAAAGCCTGCCGCGCTCGCGAGCAGTGGCCAAAGCTGATCTTCGAGTTGCCGGAGCTCCAGTATCCCGAGCGAATCAACTGCGGCACCGAGCTGCTCGATCGCGCGCTCGATCGCGGCTGGGGCGAGCGCACCGCCATTCTTACCCCGACCGGGTTGCGCTGGACGCTATCGTGAACTGTGTGCGAACGCGAACCGTCATCGCGCGGGTTTTGGTGGATGACCTGGGCTCGTCCCAGGCAACCGCGTGCCGCTGCGCGGGCCGAACAATCCGATGATGGCTGCCTGCTGGTTTGCCGTTATGAAGGCAGGCGGCATCGCGGTCGGCACCGATGCCGCTGTTGCGCGCCAGGGAACTCACCGACATCGTAACCAAAGCGGCGATTTCGCATGCACTCTGCGACACGCGGCTCGCTCCGGAACTAGCTGCGGCACTCCCGATGTGCCCGACGCTCAAGCATGTTGCCTACTTTGGCGGCGACACCGCAGGTGGAGTTGATGTGCTCATGCGGGATAAACCGTCGACATTCGACGATGTGACGACTGCGGCAGAAGACACCTGCCTCGTCGCCTTCACATCGGGCACGACCGGCAAGCCCAAGGGCACCATGCATTTTCATCGCGACGTGCTTGCCGCATGCGATTGCTGGCCGAAATCGACGCTGCGGGCGACGCCGGACAGCCTGTTCACGGGGAGCCCACCGCTTGCGTTCACGTTCGGTCTGGGCGGGCTGTTGCTGTTTCCTCTGCGGATCGGCGCCGCCACGCTGCTCCTGGAAAAGGCGACGCCCGAAATACTATTGGAAACCATTGCTAAACACCGGGTCAGCGTGGTGTTTACGGCGCCGACGTCGTACCGGGCGATGGCGGTGCAAACTGCGCATTTCGACCTTGTCGAGCCTGAGAAAATGCGTGTCGGCGGGTGAGGTGCTGCCTGCCGCGACGCGTAAGCAGTGGAAGGACGCAACGGGGATCGAGCTCATCGATGGTATCGGCGCAACGGAAATGTTCCACATTTTCATCTCCCACGATGAGCGGAACGCCAAGCCCGGGGCGACCGGGAAGCCAGTGCCCGGCTATCGCGCCTGTGTCATGGACGATGCGGGCCATCCGCTTCCGCGAGGCCAGGTGGGCAAGCTGGCGGTGATCGGCCCGACCGGTTGTCGCTATCTTGCCGATGAGCGCCAGAAAGAATACGTGAGGAATGGTTGGAACTACACCGGCGATGCCTATCTCATCGACGACGAAGGCTATTTCGTTTTCCAGGCGCGCACGGACGACATGATCATCAGCGCGGGCTACAACATCGCCGGACCTGAGGTCGAGAACGCGCTCCTGCTTCATCGGGCAGTGGCGGAGTGCGGCGTTGTCGGCATCCCCGACGAGGAGCGAGGGCAAATTGTCAAAGCGTTCGTCGTCCTGAAAACCGGTCACGAGGCGGACGAACGCATGGCATGCGAGCTGCAGGACTTCGTGAAAAGCACGATCGCACCTATAAATATCCGCGGGCGATCTCGTTTGTCACGAGCCTCCCGCGGACCGAAACCGGAAAGCTGCAGCGCTTCCGGCTGCGCCAGCAAGCGTTGGCGAAAAGCAGCGACGTTGCCTCATGAGCGGCTTTCGGGCGATGCGGATCGTTCGCTTCGGGCATTGCGACCCGGCGGGCATTATCTTCTATCCACGGTACTTTGACCTGATACACGAGGTCAAAGAGGATTGGTTCCGTATGACCCTAGCCTGGCCATTTCCGAAGTTGATCGGAGAAATGAAGAAGGGCTTTCCCATAGTGCGGCTCGACTCCGAATTCCATGCACCCAGCCGGTTGCGGCGATGAGCTGACGATCGTGCTGACGGTCCCGCAGCTGGGACGTTCATCGATGGCTATCGACTATGCGGTGACTTGCGGCGATGAGCTGCGTGCCCAGATGCGCACGGTGGTCGTCACGTCGATCTTACTGACGGGCGATCGCGACCCATCGTCGGCGAGCTACGCGAGCGCATCGAATGCTTCCGCAGCGGCCAGATTGCAACATCTGATCAAGGAACCCCACATGCGAGTCCTGCAACCGCCCGGATGGATGAAGCCCCGGGGATATTCGAACGGCGTTGTCGCAGCCGGTCGGATCGTCTTTGTCGGAGGTCAGGTCGGCTGGAACGCCTCCGGCGAATTTGAAGCGACCGACTTCGTCGCTCAGGCGCGTCGGGCCTTAGCCAACGTTGTCGCCATCCTGGCCGAAGCTGGAGGGCTGCCTGAGCACATTGTGCGCATGACATGGTACGTCGTCGACAAACGCGAATACATCGCGAGCTACGCGGCGCTCGGGCGCGCGTACGTCGAAGTCACTGGGCCGTCATTACCCGGCCATGACGGCGGTGCAGGTGGCTGCATTGATCGAAGACGCTGCCAGAGTCGAGATCGAAGCAACCGCGGTGATTCCAGAGCCGACTGCTTCCTCTAGTCCATCGGCCAGGGCATAGCCTTCGGCAACGTGAGTCGCCGCAGGTGTGTCGGACTCTGGTTCGCGCGCGATCGCGTCGACGACGCGCCACCACGGCTCGACGCCTTCCGCGTGCGCCGGTTCGACCGGTTCGCCGAGGCGAGGCATCACGAGTCGCGCACCCGCTTTCGGACCCAGCTCCAGCAAGGCCTCCGCAGGCTGGTCCCAGGCATGCATCGCAAGGCTGAACGTGCCCCAGTGTACGGGCAGGAAGGGGCCGCCGCCGAGCAGCGCCAGCGCCTCGAGCGCGTTCTCCGGTCCGAGGTGGATGTCGCCCCATGCAGGATGGAAGGCGCCCACCTCCAGCATCACGAGGTCGAACGGACCGAGCCGTTCGCGGATCGTCTGATATTCCGTCGTGAGGCCGGTATCGCCGCTGAAGAACACCGCGTGCCGTTGCGAACGGATGACGAGCGACGACCACAAGGTTGCGTTGCGGTCGTGCAGCCCGCGCCCGGAAAAGTGCTGCGAGGGCGCGGCGGTCACCGTGAGCCCGGTGTTCGGCAACTCGTGCGATTCCCACCAGTCGAGCTCGACAATGCGCTCGGGCCGCACGCCCCAGGCTTCGAGGTGCGCGCCGACCCCGAGCGAGGTCACGAACGGCACGTCGCGCTTGGCGAGTTCGCGGATGGTCGGGTAGTCGAGGTGGTCGTAGTGATCGTGCGACACGATCACGAGGTCAACCGGCGGCATCGCGCGAAGAGGGAACGGGCACGGGCTGGAAGCGCTTGGGGCCGGCGAGCCGCGAGGGCGACGCGCGCGGTCCCCAGACCGGATCGGTGAGCACGCGAAGGCCGTCGATCTCGATCAGCACCGTGGAATGGCCGAGCCAGGTGGCGCGTAGCCCGCTGGCGGGCCGGCCGGCCCCAAGCTTCGAGCGGGTTCATCGATGGCAGCGGCCCTCGCGGCACGCGCCGCTCACCGCCGCAGAGAAACTCGCTGATGCGTCGGCATCGACGCGTTCGGGTCGCGCAAGCCCGGGATGACCGGGTGCACGTTGCGGAACCGCTCGCCCGCCCAGAGCGGCGAAGCCTTGATGCGCTCGAGCCGCGCGCCTTCCGGTTTTTTGCCAAGTGACTTCATGTCGAGGCGCCCTCGCGGTCGGAGGTCGTTCAGCCTGGGCGCCATGCCCTTGTCCGTCAGCTCCTTGATCGCGGCCTGGTTCTTCGACAGGTGCGACAAACCCATGCCGCGCAGCACATTCGGTGCTTTGGTGAATTGAACATTTGCGTATCCGACGATCTCGATTCGGTTGCCCCACGGGTCCAGGAAATCAAGAAACGGGCCGGGCAGGGCCTCGACGCCTGCGTCGGCCAACGCCTGGCGGACGGCCTCCTTGTCATCGACGACCAGTCCGAAATGGCGGCCGTCATCGGCGGGCTGCGTACGGCCCTTCTGGAACGCAATGAACTGGTCGCCCAGATCGATGAACGCTGCCGGTAGCGCTCTTGCTTCGAAGCTCGAAGTCGAAAATGCGGCCGTAGAAAGCCAGCGCAGCTTCGATGTCACCGACCTCCAGAGCGACATGATTGAAACCCACGACGCGTGCTTTCTTCGATTCAGGCATGGGGCTCTCCGATTACTTGTGAGTGTGATCCGACCGCGTGCCATCCATGGATTCGAATGACGGGTCGCGGCCGGATGTTGGCATGGATTTCGGGCCGCCGCTAGCGGCGACGTAGCGAGAAAATCAATGTCGGGATTCGCGCGGCGTGATGCGCAGCGTGAGCTGACGATCGCGCCTCAGCACGCCGATATCGACGCCGTCGCCGATGCGAGCGTCGGTGAGCAGGCGATGCAAGTCGTCGATGGATGTGACCGCCGCATCGCCGAAGGAGACGATGATGTCCCCTTCGCGCACGCCCGCGGCGGCGGCGGGCGAGCCTTTTTCCACCGTGCTGACCCGTATGCCCGACTCGTGCGCGAGCGCGAAGTGGCGCACCGTGCGGCGCCCGATCGGCGTGTCCTGACCGCCCACTCCGACATAGGCACGCCGCACGCGCCCCTCACGGATCAGCGCGATGGCAACGCGCTCCGCGGTGTTCGAGGCGATTGCGAAGCAAATTCCTTGCGCGGGAAGAATCATCGCGGTGTTCACGCCGATAACGCCGCCTGTCGAATCGACCAGCGGTCCGCCGGAATTGCCCGGATTGAGCGGCGCGTCGGTCTGGACGATGTTGTCGAGCAGGCGTCCTGTTTGCCCTCGCATCGACCGGCCCAGGGCGCTGACGATGCCGGCGGTCACGGTGTGCTGAAATCCGTATGGACTGCCGATCGCGACCGCGATCTGCCCGACGCGCAGCTTCGCCGAGTCGGCCAGCCGAACGTAAGGAAGGCCCGCCGCGCCGATCTTGATGACCGCCAGATCGGAGTCGGGATCGTCGCCCACCAGCTCCGCGGCCGCAACGCGGCCGTCGGGCAGTGTGACTTCAAGGGCACTCGCGCCGCCGGCGACATGGCTGTTGGTGACCATGTACCCGTCCGGCGTGATGATGAATCCCGAGCCCGAACCCGCGCGCGTGCCGCGATCCCGCGCACCCGCGCTCGACGCGCACGTGGGCGACCGCGGGAGCGACCTGGGCGACAACGCCGGTGACCGCGCTGGAATACGCGTCGAGCATCTCTGCGTCCGAAGCGTGGGATCCTGGCGCGCCGGCTCCGCGGCGGCGCGCATCGTCGTCGGCGGCGAAAGGCAAGGCGGCAAGCCTGAGGCGGAAGAGGCCACGATCGAAAGATGGTGGCCCAAGCCTCCGCTCAAGCACCCGCTGATTCGTGCCCGTACTTGCGACCGCGCCTGTCCAAAGACGCGGCCAGTTGCGCAGCGCCAGCGACTCGGCGCAGCCGATTAGGGCAATCTCCCCGGCCGGTCTCGCCAGACGTCGACCAGCGATTGGAACTTGGCGGCGGCCGGCAGCCGCTCATCGGATAGCGCTTCGAGAAAGTCCGAGAGCCGTTTCGACTTGACGATCGTGTAGAACGTGATCGCCGCGGTCGGAACGAGCACAAGCATGAAATAGCCGACTTTCTCCCAGAACGGCGCCTCAGCGAGCGCGAGCAGGTTCATCCCGAGAAAGCCGGTGGCAACGGTGCCGACCAAGCCGAAGGCCGTCACAACGGTCAGCCGCACGACAGTGTTGGCCTGCCGGCGCAGCGTGTCGCTTTCGAGGTAATCGCTCATGTCGCTCGATCTCTTCGCGGATCTCGGCGTACAGCCGATCGGTGCCGAGATAATTCGCCGTCATCCGGAAGAGCTCCTTCGCCTGCGGCTGGTCGGACACCTCGTGAAACCAGTAGCGATGCGTGAAGCGCAGGAAAATCTCGCAGCAGCTGCCGGATCGTGCGTTTGAAGCGCTTGACCGATTCGGCGTCGCGGATGTCGAGCGTGATTGAGCGCGTCCACCATGCGGTCGGATAGCATCAGCAGCGTCGGCCTTGTGGATGTGCGGGATCAGGAACAGCAGAAAATACTGGTGGCGGAACTGGCCGAGCATGCCGGCTTCGCGATCGACGAAGAACGGCTCGCCCGCGTCGCCCACCATGACGAACGCGTGGCCGCATGACATGAGCCGCGTACCGGGCTGCCCGCTGCGCTCCTCGTTCCAGAACTGGTCGTAGCAGTAGCGATCCTCGAAGTCGCGCACGTAGCGGGCCGAGTACGGCAAGCGCGTCCGAGGCTCCCGCGCGCGGTCACGAGGCCCAGGCGCACGAAATCGGCGCGCGTCAGCGCGCGCGCGTCGTCCATCGCGACGTAGGCCAGCACCGGCATCCGGCTGTATTCGATCTGCCGGTAGCGGATCAAGCCCTTTTCGCCGGAATGATCGGGAACGAGCGGCTGCAGCAGGTACGTCCAGTGCGTCCGCGAAGCGCGGCGCGCGATGCTGGCCGACGAACGCGAGATAGCGCTCTCGCTGCTCGTAGTCGGAGACCGCAACGCACGCTGCCGTCACGCGCGAGCCACTCCGCGCGCGCGAGGCAATGACCTCCGGTGCCGTCCTCCTCCCAGTACGTCGGATAGGCGCGACCGAACCGATGCAGCGTGTCCTGCACGCGCGCGAGCGGACAGATCGTTGGCGAAGATCTCGACGACCAGGATCACGACGTCGATGTCGTAGAAGAAGCACAGGTCGACGTGCGCGACGTCGAGCGTCAACGGCGCGGCGTCCGGCCCGGAAGCGTCACCCTGACCGCGGCGATGTCGTTGCGGCGGAACACGCGGATGGGCGAATCGATCGCCCCGGCGCCGCCGCGACCCTTGCCTTCGCCGTACAGAAATCGCCGGACGTAGGGCAGAAACGTCACGAACTCGCTGTAGTGGCGTTGCTGGAACTGCGCCGGATCGCAGCTGAATTCGTCGCGCAGCTCGCTCCACGGGTGATCGGCGCCCGGCTGCGCAAGCAGATCCCAGTGCTCCTGGATCTGCGCGTCCTCGCGGAGCGGCATGAGCTGCAGCGGCCAAAGCAGGATTTGCCTGAATTGGCGGACACGGATAGGTGTTTCAATCATGCGTAATCCGAGTATTGAGGGTTCGGTCGCCCGGGTCAACCGTTGCATCCGCCGTGGGCTGGCCGTCGCGGTCCATAGCCACGCGACAGCTACGTGCTGTCAACCAGGCGGCGGTTTCGCGTTAGGATAGCTCCATGAAGGGAGCCGAAATCCCGCGCCAGTACTGGGTTTCCAGCCAAGAAGGTCAACGGACGGTCAATCAACGGGGGTCTGGTTCGAGACCAGGTCGCGGTAGCTAAGCGGAGGACCCGTGTCGGATTCGATACCGCGGCGGAAAGTGGAACGATACGCTACGTTGGCATAGCGGAGATGTGCCAGCTCGTTCAATCGTCGAGGCGTGGAGGCCATGCTCCCGAGTCTCGCCCGATACATTCGCGATGACTACGTTCGGTGGAACGATTTCGAAAAATCGATTCGACTGATCCAATCATTCGCGCAATGGCGTCATCGAACTGATGCCGATCTGCGACGACACCCTCTATGCATTCAAATTCGTCAACGGCCATCCGAACAATCCGGTGGCTGGAAGGCAGACGGTCGTTGCCTTTGGCGTCCTCGCGGATGTCGCCACGGGCTATCCGTTGTTGCTCAGCGAGCTGACGATTTCGACCGCTCTTCACTGCGGCCGCGACTTCCACGCTCGCGGCTTCGTGATGGTACGCGCCACGGCGCGAAGTCGATGGCACTGGATCGGTTGCGGGGCGCAAAGCGAGTTCCAGGTGGCTCGCGTTCAAGTCGCTCCCGGGCATCCGGGAAATCAGGGCATCTCGATATCGGCGATGCGGCAACGGACAGAGTTAATCGAGAATCTAAGAGGAACGCGGGGACTCGTGTTGGTGAAGTCCGCATCGATCCACGAAGCGGTGCGTGGCGCCGATATTGTGACGACCCCTTACGGCGGATGCAAGAACAATGCGACCATACTCACGCCGGACATGATCAAATCGAGCCCGGGATGGCCACATCAACGCGGTCGGCGGCGATTGCCCGGGAAAGACCGAGCTGCATCCCGAAGCGATCGGCGCTGCCCGGGTGGTCGTGGAGCACGAGGCCTCAAACGCGGATCGAAGGTGAAATTCAGCAGATGGCGCCGGATTTTCCAGTCATCGAATTGTGGCGCGTGCCTGGCCGGCCTCGAGCCAGCTCGTATCAGCGATGACCAGATCACTGGTATTCGACTCGGTCGGATTCGCCTTGGAAGACTTCTCGACGCTGAAGGTTTGCATCCGCGATCTCGCGGCGGGGCAGGCGATCTGGCGCTGACGGATCGACTTGCTGCCACCGGCGCAGGCATCGATCCAAAGAATTTGCATAAGCTGGTGATGGGACCCGGAAGTTCGTCTGTGAGAAACCAGATGACGGAACAGTGAGAAGTCTTAAGTTGCCGACGGAGAGCCGCGCGCAACCCGCCCAATCGCAAGGGTTCGCGCCGAATGCATAGGCGAGCTCCGCGGGCTGCGAAATATTCCACAGTGCCAGATCCGCGCGCAGGCCCGCGACCAGCCCACCGACTTCGTTGTCGATGCCAAGCGCCTTCGCCGCATTGCGCGTCGCTCCGGCAAGCGCCTCCGCGGGCGTGAGGCCGGAACAGCGTGCACGCCATATTCAGCATCAGCAGCAGCGAGGTGCAGGGCGATGTCCCGGATTGCAGTCGGTGGCGATCGCCATGGGCACACGGTGCTGGCGCAGCAGCGCAACGCGGCGGTTGCTGCACGTCGCGCAGGAAGTAGAACGCGCCCGGCAGTAGCACCGCCGTCGGTGCCCGCCTCGGCCATGGCGCGCACGGAGCCGGCCGACGTCGTGTTCCAGATGGTCGGCGGAGAGCGCTCGATACTCGGCTGCCAGCCGTGCGCCGCCCAGATCCGAGAGCTGGTCGGCGTGCAGCTTGACCGGTAGTCCATATCGCTTGGCCGCATCGAATACGCGCGCCGTCTGCGCCGGCGTGAAGCCGATGTGCTCACAGAAGGCATCGACCGCATCGGCGAGCTTGGCCTCGGCGACCGCCGGCAGCATCTCGTCGCAAACCAGCGCGACGTAATCATCGGCGCGGCCGGCGAACTCCGGCGGCAGCGCATGGGCGCCGAGAAAAGTCGTCCTGACCTCGACCTTGCATGCTTTGCCCAGGCGTCGGGCGGCGCGCAGCATCTTCAGCTCGTTTGCGGTATCGAGCCCGTAGCCGGATTTGATTTCGACCGTCGTGACACCTTCGGCGACCAGGCGCCGCAGCCGGCCGGCGCCTTCGGCTACGAGATCGTCTTCGCTGGCGGCGCGCGTCGCGCGCACCGTCGAAGCGATACCGCCACCCGCCCTGGCGATCTCCTCGTACGATGCGCCGGCGAGGCGCATTTCGAACTCATCGGCACGGTTGCCCGCATAGACCAGATGCGTATGGCAGTCGATGAGTCCGGGAGTGAGCCATGCGCCTCGGCCATCGTGCTCCGTCTCGGCGCGCCATCGGGAAGGAAGATCGCGCCTCGGGCCGACCCATGCGATGCGGCCGTCACGAACCGCGAGCGCGCCGTCGCGGATCGTGCCGTAACCATCCGCGTCCGCGTCCTCGTCCATGGTCGCAAGCTGCACGTTGATCCACAACGCATCCCAGACAGGGTCGATGTTCACGTCAACAATCGCTTCAGCGTCGATCGGTATCTTGTCGCGCTCTGCTCGGCGCGCGGATGCGCGCCGTCGCGCACCTGCCACTGCCCGCCCACCATCACGTCGCGTATGCGGCGCTCTCGCAGGCCCGAAGATCGCACTGTCGAGCAGCTCATCGCCCTCAGCTCTGCGATTGCCAGATCGCTCTCGTCCAGAACGATCCAATCGGCCCGATGGTGAACTGCGATGGCACCGATAGCGCTGTCCCAAAGCCTGTGCTCCGCCGCGGCAGGCGTCGCGATAGAGCCGGCCGCCGAACGATTCCTCGCGCGTGAGGCTGAACACATTGCGCTGCTGGCAGCTTATCCGCTGGCCGTATTCGAAGAGGCGCAATTCCAGAAACGGATCGACGCTCACATGGCTGTCGCCGCCGATCCCGAAACGGCCATGGTGCGCGAGATAAGGTCTTGGCGTTGAACAGGCCATCGCCGAGATCGCCTTCGGTGGTCGGACATAGACCGGCAACGGCTTTGGAACCGCGCCAATGCGACGGTTTCCGCCTCATCCATGTGCGTGGCGTGGATGACGCACCAGCGCTCATTCAAGCGCAAGCTTGTCGAGCAGCCATTGCACGGGCCGGGTGCCTGACCAGGCGATGCAATCGTCCACTTCCTTCTGCTGCTCCGCGGCATGGATGTGGATCGGCATGGCATGGTCCAGACTGACGCCGTGTTCCAACACGCGTTGCAGCTCTTCGGGCGCGACCGCTCGAAGCGAGTGCGGCGCGACGCCGAGGCGCTGCATCCGATTTCCGTGCAGCGCATGGTCAGCGGTGCGTCGAGCATGCGCGAGTAGCGATCGGTATCGGTGATGAATCGGCGCTGACCGGGAGTCGGTGCGAGCCCGCCGAAATTGCTGTGGGCGTAGAAGACGCGGCAGCAGCGTGAGCCCGATTCCCGCCGGCTGGCGGCGCGCGCAGATTCGTTCCGCCATCTCGACGGGATTGGCGTACGGCTTGCCCGCCGGATCGTGATGCAGGTAATGGAATTCGGCCACGGACGTGTAGCCCGCCTCCAGCATCTCGATGTAAAGCTGGGTGGCGATCGCCTCGACGTCGTCGGGCGTGAGGCGCGCCAGGAAGCGATACATCAGCTCTCGCCACGCCCAGAAGCTGTCGCCTTCGGGGCCGGCCTTCTGCGTGAGCCCGGCCATCGCCCGCTGGAAGGCATGCGAGTGCAGGTTGGGCATGCCGGGAATGACGGGTCCATTCAGGCGTTCTACATCGCTGTCGCCGCTGGTCGCGCCCGCCGCGACGCTGGCGATCATTCCGTCGTCACCGACCACGATGAGCACGCTTTCCGCCCAACCGGAAGGCAGCAGAGCGCTGGGAGCCAGGTACCGTCGCGGCATGGAATGCGTCGTCAACCGTTCCAGGACGGCAACACCGCCGCGACCTCTTCGGTCAGTTTGCCGCTGGCGATGAAGTCGCTCATCGCGGCGATGTCCGGCGCAAAGTAGCGATCCTCGGCGTAGAAGGCGACCCGCTCGCGTACCGCACCGTGCACCGACTGCAGCTTTGCCGAAGTCTTGAGCGGAGCGTGAAAGTCGATGCCTTGCGCCGCGGCGAGGAGCTCGATGGCAACGATGGTGCGCGTGTTCGCCGCCATTTCGCCGAGCCGTCGCGCAGCGAAAGTCGACATGCTGACGTGATCTTCCTGATTGGCGGAAGTGGGCAGGCTGTCGACGCTGGCCGGATGGGCGAGCGACTTGTTTTCCGACGCGAGTGCGGCCGCCGTGACATGCGCCATCATGAAGCCGGAATTGATGCCCGGCTCGGGAACCAGGAACGGCGGCAAGCCCGAGAGCGTCGCGTCGATCAACAATGCGATTCGCCGCTCGGACAGGGATCCGATCTCCGCGATGGCCAGCGCCAGGACGTCGGCCGCGAGCGCGACCGGCTCGCCGTGGAAATTCCCGCCGGAAAGCACTTCGCCGGAATCCGCGAAACACCAGGGGATTGTCGGTGACCGCGTTGGCTTCGATGATGAGGGTCGCGGCAACGTTGCGGATAAGGTCGAGGCACGCCCCCATGACCTGCGGCTGGCAGCGCAGGCTGTAAGGGTCCTGTACGCGATCGTCGTTCACCAGATGCGAGCGGCGGATCTCGCTGCCGGCGAGCAGTGCGCGATACTTCGCTGCCACGTCGATCTGCCCCGGCTGGCCGCGGACTTCCTGGATGCGGACGTCGAACGGCGCGTCGCTGCCCTTGGCGGCATCGACCGACAATGCGCCGGTCACCACCGCCGCAGCGAAAATATCCTCCGCCTCGAACAGTGCCTTGCAGCGCCAGCGCCGTCGAAACCTGGGTGCCATTCAACAGCGCGAGTCCTTCCTTGGCGGCGAGCGACATCGGTGAGAGTCCCGCGCGGCGCAGCCCTTCGCTTGCCGCAACCGCGGTGCCGCCGATCGATACTTCACCTTCGCCCATGCAGCGCCAGCGCTCATGTGCGCCAGCGGTGCCAGATCGCCCGAGGCGCCGACCGAGCCCTTGGCCGGGATCGACGGCAGAACGTCGGCGTTATAGAGCGCGAGCAAGGCTTCGATCACTTCGGGTCCGCACGCCGGAATAACCGCGCGCGAGGCTCGCGGCCTTGAGCACGAGCGTAAGGCGCACGGTCGCATCGTCGCAGCAAGCCTCCGGTGCCCACCGCGTGCGAGTGGACGAGATTGGTTTGCAGCCGCTCCAGTTGATCGTGGGCAATGTGCGTCTTGGCGAGCTTGCCGAAGCCGGTGATTGATGCCGTAGGCGGGAGCGCCGTGATCGACGGCCTTTGCACGGCACTTCTCGAGGCGCGGATGGCGGGCAGCGTCGCGGAATCGAGAGCAACGAGAACGCTGCCGGATGCGATCTGGCGCAGCGTGCGCAGCGAAAGTTTGCCGGCGGCAGATCCTGTATTTCGGTTTTCATGACAGAACAGCTCACGCGCAGACGGCGCCGCGCGTGGCACTCCAGCGCCTGCAAGGCTGACGGTCATTCCCGATTGGCCATCGGCAGGACCAGCCCTTGCTCCTTCGCGCATCGGATCGCGGCGTCATAGCCCGCATCCGCGTGCCGCATCACGCCACTCGCCGGGTCGTTGGTCAGCACGCGCTCGATGCGTTTGGCGGCGGCCGGTGTTCCATCGCAGACGATCACCATGCCGGCATGCTGCGAGAACCCCATGCCGACGCCGCCGCCATGATGAATGCTGACCCAGGTCGCGCCACTCGCGCAGTTGAGGAGCGCGTTGAGGAATGGCCAGTCCGAGACCGCGTCGGAGCCATCGCGCATGCCTTCGGTCTCGCGGTTGGGGCTCGCCACGGATCCTGAATCCAGATGGTCGCGGCCGATAACGATGGGCGCCTTCAGCTCGCCGCTGCCGACCATCTCGTTGAACGCGAGGCCGGCCCGCGCACGATCGCCCAGACCGATCCAGCAAATGCGCGCCGGCAATCCCTGGAACTTGATGCGCGTCCGCGCCATGTCGAGCCAGTTGTGCAGATGCGCGTCGTTCGGAAACATCTCCTTCATCTTGGCGTCGGTCTTGTAGATATCTTCCGGATCGCCCGACAGCGCGACCCAGCGGAACGGGCCCGATGCCGCGGCAGAACAGAGGACGGATGTAGGCGGGCACGAAGCCGGGAAAGTCGAAGGCGTTTTCGACACCCGCCTCCAAAGCCATCTGCCGGATGTTGTTGCCGTAGTCGAAGGTGGGCACATCCATATGGTGGAAAGCCAGCATGGCGCGCACTTGCACGGCCATCGATGCCTTCGCCGCTTCGACCACCGCGGCCGGATCGAGGGCACGACGGGCTTCCGCCTCTTCCAGAGACCAACCGGCCGGGAGATAGCCGTTGAGCGGATCGTGCGCGCTGGTCTGGTCGGTGACCATGTCCGGGCGCGCGATGCGTTGTCCCGCTTCCGCACGGCGGGCCAGCTCGGGAAACACATCGGCCGCGTTACCGAGCAAGCCGACCGAGACAGCGCGGCCGTTGGCGTGCGCCTCCTGAATGATGGCCAGGGCGCGATCGAGCGTAGTCACTCGTTGGTCGAGATAGCCGGTGTCGAGCCGCATCTGAATTCGGCTCGGATTGCATTCGACGGCGAGCATGGAAGCACCGGCCATGGTCGCCAGCCAGCGGCTGCGCGCCGCCCATGCCGCCCAGACCGCCGGTGAGTATCCATTTCCCGCTCAGCTTGCCGCCGAAGTGCTGCCGGCCAGCTTCGGCGAAGGTTTCGTAAGTGCCCTGCACGATGCCTTGGCTGCCGATGTAGATCCACGAGCCGGCGGTCATCTGCCCGTACATCATCAGGCCCTTCGCATCGAGCTCGTGGAAGTGTTCCCACGTGGCCCAGTGCGGCACCAGGTTGGAATTGGCGATGAGCACGCGCGGCGCGTCGGCGTGGGTCTTGAACACGCCGACCGGCTTGCCCGACTGCACCAGCAGCGTTTCGTCGTCGTTCAGCGCCTTCAGCACTTCGACGATCTTGTCGTAAGCACTGCCAGTCGCGGGCGGCGCGGCCGATACCGCCATAGACAATCAGCTCTTCAGGTTTTTCCGCGACCTCGGGATCGAGGTTGTTCATGAGCATGCGCAGCGGCGCTTCCGTCAGCCAAGATTTCGCGCTGAGCTCTTTCCCGCGCGGGGCCCGGATCACGCGGGTAGCGTCGCGTCGCGCCCTGCTGGAACGAAGGGGAGAAAGATCATTCATGGAGCGTTCCAGTCAAATGGATGATGCATGGAGACCCAGTGCCACGATCTTATCCCCGCGCAGCAGCTTGCGCAAAAGCGGGGTGCTGCCCTGAACGCGACCGAGGTACTATCACCTTCGTCATCGAAGTCAACGGAATACTGATCGGAGCGCAGCGAAAATGGCCGAACACTATCTCGACGATTTTGCCGTAGGGCAGACCTTTCGGCTCCGGGCGGCTCGTGGTCGAGGAAGCGCGAATCAAGACCTTTGCCGCCGAATTCGATCCGCAGCCCTTTCATCTCGACGCGCGAGGCCGCGCGCCGGAGCCTGTTCGGAGGACTTGCCGCCAGCGGCTGGCACACCGCCGCGCTTACCATGCGCCTACTGGTCGAAAGCGACATCAAGCCGGTCGGCGGTATCATTGGCGCCGGATTCGACGAGTTCCGCTGGCCGCGTCCGGTACGGCCCGGGGATGAGTTGCGCGTCGAGAGTGAAGTGCTCGAGGTGCGACCATCGAAATCGCGACCGGAGCAGGAATGATCAAAGTCCGCACCACGACGCTCAATCAGAAGGGCGAACTGGTGCAGATCTTTGTCGGCAATCTCGTGGTGCCACGCCGCCCGGCATAGCCAGCTGCGCCCGGCATAGCCAGCAGCGCCCGGCATCGCCGGCCCAGGAAAGCGCGACAAGACGAAGAATGTAATGGACGAATCGGCAAACCACCGACGTTGGATCGACCGCAGCTCCTATTTGCTGGCGCTCCTGATCGTCGGCACGGCGACCGTGGTCTCGGCACAGCCGCAGGCTCCACAGCCGCAGACGCCAGCTTCCTCGACCGCCGAGTTGCTGAATGCCGCAGCCTGCGAGCGAATGGAGGAAATAAGCCCCGAGAACACGCTGTATATGGAGCTTCCCGGTGGCCGGGTCATCATCGAGCTCAATGCTGCATATGCGCCGGTGAACGCTGCGGCAGTTCGCGCCCTCGTACGCGAAGGATATTTTGACGGCAGCCTCGTTGTCAGAGTCCAGGATAACTATGTGGTGCAGTGGGCACGCGCCGAAAACGATGAGCGCGCCAAATCCATGTCGACGAAAACGCTGAAGCCCGAATTCGTGCGGGCTATGGATCCCAAGCTTCCGTTTACGCGACTTGCCTACCCGGACACGTTTGCGCCGGAGGTAGGCTTTTCCGAGGGCTTTCCTGTGGCTCGCGACCGGAAGCTTGGCCAGACCTGGTTGGTGCACTGCTACGGTTCCGTGGGCGTCGGCCGGGACAACGCTGCCGATTCCGGAAACGGCTCCGAGCTCTATGCCGTGATCGGCCAATCGCCGCGCCACCTCGACCGGAACATCACGCTCGTGGGCCATGTCGTACAAGGCATCGATCGTTTGGCCATGATGCCGCGCGGGACGGGAGCGATGGGGTTCTATGAAAATCCATCAGAATCGATACCCATCCGCGCGGTGCGCATCGCGGCGGACGTGCCCGCTCACGAACGCGTGGATCTCGAAGCCTTGCGCACGGACAGCAAGACCTTTGCGCTGCTCGTGAAGTGCGCGCGCCAATCGCCGCGAGGAGTGGTTCAAGGTACCGGCAGGGCGCGTCGACGTCTGTAACGTCCCGTTGCCGGTTCGCCGAAAATCACGCTAGGTCGGGCACGACCCGGAAACGGCTAAGTCACCGCATCGAACCGTATTCCCTGGGCGAGCGGCAGCTCGCGCGAGAAGTTCACCGTGTTGGTCGAGCGGCGCATGTACCCCTTCCACGCATCCGGATCCCGATTCGCGGCCGCCGCCGGTTTCCTTTCGCCGCCGAACGCACCGCCGATCTCCGCGCCGCTCGTGCCTATGTTGACGTTGGCGATTCCACAGTCGCTACCGGTGGCGCCCAGAAAATGCTCGGCTTCTCTGAGGTCGTTGGTGAAGATCGACGACGAAAGCCCCTGATTCACGTCGTTGTTGAGCGCAATGGCCTCGTCCAGGTCCCGGTAGCGCAGCACGTATAGGATCGGCGCGAAAGTCTCGTGACGGACCAGATCAGTTTGACCCGGCACTTCGACCAGCGCCGGCCGGACGTAATAACCACCCTCCAGGTTCGGAATCGCCACACGTTCGCCACCGAACACCTGGCTTCCCTCTTTCCGCGCCTGCTGCAGCGCGGCCTCCATCGCGGCGTAGGCACGCTGATCGATAAGCGGGCCCAGGAGAATTCCCTCGTCGAGCGGGTTGCCGATCGGCACATGGTCGTACGCTTTCTTCAGGCGATCGACCAGCTCGCCGGCAATCTGGGAATGCGCAATCGCGCGACGAAGCGTCGTGCAGCGCTGTCCGGTGGTGCCGACCGCGGCAAAGAGGATGGCGCGAACGGCGAGATCGAGGTCGGCTGCCGGTGTGACGATGGCAGCGTTGTTGCCGCTGAGCTCGAGTATGCAGCGGCCGAAGCGATGTGCCACGCGGCGCGACACGTCGCGGCCCATCGCCGGTGCTTCCGGTCGCGGACACGATGGCGACTCTGGCGTCATCCGGCGAGCATCCGACCCAGCTCTTGCGATCCGAGCAGGACCGCACTCGTCCTCGGGAGCGCCGTCAAAGTCCGACGCAACCCGCTCGAAGATCGCCTGCACCGCCAATGCGGTCAACGGCGTCTTCTCGGACGGTTTCCAGACCACCGCATTGCCGCAGACGAGAGCGAGCGCCGCATTCCAGGCCCAGACCGCCACCGGAAAGTTGAACGCGGTGATGATCCCGCATACGCCCATGGGGTGCCACGTTTCGCGCATGTGATGCCCGGGCCGCTCGGAGGCGATCGTCAGGCCGTGCAGTTGGCGCGAAAGCCCCACGGCGAAATCGCAGATGTCGATCATCTCCTGCACTTCGCCCAGCGCTTCCTGCGGTGATCTTGCCCGCTTCGAGGGTGACCAGGCGGGCGAGCTGCGCCTTGCGGGTGCGCAGCTCATTTCCGAAACGGCGAACGAGCTCGCCGCGCATGGGGGCGGGGACCGTTCGCCAGCGATGGAACGCGGCATACGCCCGCTCGAGGACGGCAGAGCCCTCGTCCAGCGTGGTCGTACGCAAACCGACCGTCGGCTGCCCGTCGATCGGCGAGCGTGGCTCGAGCCCGCGTCCCTCGTGGCGCGCAATGTCGACGCCGATCTCTTTGAGTGTGTCGAGAACGTTCATCGCTTCACTGGTAGTATTTAGCCAAAAGCGGTTGGCGAGAAATACGTTCAGGTCGATCTCTTCCTGTTTCACCAGGCCCCGTTGCGGGAGCGCACCTTCCATCAGGAGGTCGAGGATAACGCACAGTCCCGACGCGGTCGTGAGCTGGATCGCCGACAGTCGCTTGCCGTCGACGGTTTGGCCGTAGATTTTCTTGGCATAGGTCTCCTGCGTCAGAAGGCCCAGTTTCATCCCCGATACCGTCACGAACACCAGCACGACGTCCTGGTAGGTGATCGGCAGCGCGGTTTCGAGAACGTCCTTGAGCAGGGCCCGCCGCGATCCCAGGCGTAGGTCGCGGATCAGCGTCTTGACGATGTCGCGGTGCCCTGGATAGCGCACGGTCTTGTAGTTGAGGTTCTGGACTTTCCCCTGCAGCGTTTCGCACAGCGTGCCCAGCCCGCCGGACGTATTGAAGGCTTCGTAGTCGATGCCGTCGAGCGAGAAGCGGTCGACTTCCTCCAGCGGTTGCGTTTCGACGCGCTCACCGTCGATGATAGCCTCGCAGCGGTTGCAGTATTCGTTGATGAGACCGTCGGTGCTCCAGGTGAGGTTGTACTGGAGCGAATTGGACGGATAGATCGGCAGCGCACCGACGCGCATGTGGACGTCGCGCAGGCTGTCGAAGCCGGAGGCGAGGTGTTGCGCGACAATCGACACGAACCCGGGCGCGAGACCGCACTGGGGCATGAACGCGCTCTTCGCATCCGCGGCGATTCGCTTCACCGTTCTGGCGCTCTCGAGGTCCTCGCTGAGGTCGAGATAGTGGATACCCTCCCGCTGGGCAGCGAGCGCCACGGCAGAGGTAATGTAAAACGGCGCGGCATTGATGACCGCGTCGCAGCCCTTCAGCGCTGCCGGCAGACTTTCCGGTTGTGTAGCGTCGAGCGGCAGCGTGGAGATGCCGAGCGTCGCGAACATCCGAAGACGCGCTTCGCTCTGATCCAGGACCAGGACATCGTAGTCGCCGGATTGGCGAAGAAGATGAGCGATGGCGTCGCCGATCTTGCCTGCGCCGACCAGTGCTACGCGGCTCTTGCGGCGGGCTTTGGCAGCCTTGATCATGATCGTCCGCAGCCGCGCGTACACCTTCCGCGCGTTGCCCTCGAAGATTTTCCCCCTGTCCGCCTCGTTCAGCCAGTCGATCGAATCGATGTAGCGGCGGGTGTCGTCGTAGTGGTGGCCGGTCTCGGGATCGATCCCTCGTACTGCGCCGATCATCTCCGAGGCAAACAGGATGTTGTCGACCGGAATGACCTTGAGCAGCAGCTCGATGCCGGGGCGGTGGTATACGCAGGTATCGAAGATAGACATTCTTGAGCAGCAGTTCCGGCAGCGGAGGCAGCTTCATGTCCTGAGCAAGGCCGCGGAAGCGACCCCAGTGGTAGGGCACCGCGCCGCCTCCGTGCGGGATGACGAACTTCAGCGTCGGGAAGTCCTTGAACAGATCTGAGGTGAGGAATTGCATGAAGGCGGTCGTGTCCGCGTTCAGGTAGTGCGCGCCGGTGGTATGGAAGGCCGGATTGCACGATGTGCTCACGTGCACCATCGCCGGGACATCCAGCTCGACCAACTTCTCGTACAGCGGATACCACCACTTGTCGCCAAGCGCCGGTTCCTTCCAATGTCCACCCGATGGGTCGGGATTCAGATTGCAGCCCACGAACCCGAATTCGGTGACGCAGCGCTCGAGCTCGGCGATGCAGGTTTCCGGTCGCACACCGGGCGACTGCGGCAGCTGACAGACGCCGACGAAGTTGTCCGGATAGAGCGTGCAGCAGCGATGCACGAGCTCATTGCAGATCTCCGACCATACGAGACTCGTCCGTGCATCGCCGATGTGATGCGACATGGCGCTTGCGCGCGGCGAGAAGAACGTGAGGTCGGTGCCCCGCGCGCGCTGGAGCTTCAGTTGCGCACCCTCGAGGCTCTCGCGAATCTGATCGTCGGAGATGCGCAGCGAAGCCTTCGTCGGCGTTTGCGAGGGATCGCCGAGCGCGCGCACCTGCAGCTTGCGCCAGGCTTCCGCCTCTGCGGGCGCGGTCGTGTAATGGCCGTGACAATCGATGATCATGCAAACAGCTCCTCCGCCTCGAACCGCCTCGGTATCATCCCCTGCCGGTACGGCGCAGTCGATCGCGACCTCGAGGCTTGCGGCGGTTCGCTTCGCGTCCGACCGGGTTCATGTCCGAGCGTATCCGGCGCAGGCAGCCCTGCCGCGCGCTTGCTCTCCTCGAACAGGCGAACGATCTCCGCCGCCGCGTCGGCACGGTCCTTCGCCAGCGCATTCTTGATGACCAGCATGTGATTGATCTGGATCGCGCCGGTGCGCCGGTGCCAGGCCTGCGCGGCAGCCGCGGGATCCGGAATCACCGGCACGAACCGCGAATCGCTCGGGAGCTCGCCGACGATGGCTGCGTCGAGCGCGCCTTCGCGCAGCATCGAGATCATGTCCTTGCCTGCGGCCGCACGCTCGACATTCGGTGGATCGCGATACTCCGCGACGTGCGGCTCCTCGAACGTGACCCAGTTCACCCGCTCGAGCGCGACGCCGTAGTCGTCGGACAAAACGGCTCGAACCCAGGCCGCGGTAGTGACGGAGTAGGAGCGCAAGCCCGACGCGTCGCCCCGGCAGATCTTCCGGCAGCAGCGGGCCGCGCTCGGCGTCGCATATGAGGAAGGGATGCTGGAACCGTGCCGTGACGACCGCGGGCAGAAGAGAAAGCGGCTTGCCGTGCGCTCTCGCCAGCAGGAACGTGAAGATGGCGAGCTCGGCGAGGTCGAACTCGAGATCCCTTACCACCCGCTTGAAGGCGGTATTCGGCACCTTCACGTCGGCAAAATCGAAGGCCAGATCGTCCGAGCGGATCGCGCCGCTCTTCATTGCACGGGTCACGCGGATGATCACCGAGGAGAGTGCGGAGTTTGGCGTGCACGTCAGTCGAGTGGACCGTCGACGTACTTCAGGCCTTTGTCTTCCAGCGCCTTGCGCATGCCGTAGATGTCGAGGCCGAGCTCGCCCTTCTCCAGTCGAGCGCGAGACGCGGCTTCTTTCTTCTCGCGCTCCTCGCCGGCCTTCACGACCGTCTCCGCGTCCGCAGCGTCGGACGATCACCACGCCATCGTCGTCCGCGACGACGACGTCGCCCGGATGGACCTGAACACCTGCGCACACGACCGGCACATTGACCGAACCGATCGTCGCCTTGACCGTGCCCTTCGCCGATATGGCACGCGACCAGAGCGGAAACTGCATCTCGGCAATCTCACGGGCATCGCGGCACCCCATGTCGAGCACGACACCTTTTGCGCCGTGTGCCTTGAGCGAAGTCGCGAGCAGCTCGCCGAACGCACCATCCGTGCTTTCGCTCGAGCATGCGACGATCAGCACGTCGCCCGGTCTCAGGACTTCGACTGCAACGTGGATCATCCAGTTGTCGCCCGGGTGGCACAGGGCGGTCACCGCGCTGCCCGCGATACGCGCGCCGCGCCACAGCGGTCGCATGTACGGCTGCATGAGGCCGATTCGTCCCTTGTGCCTCGTGGACCGTGGCCACGCCCAGGCGGCCGAGCGATTCAACGACCGCCGTGTCGGCGCGCCGGATGTTGCGCACTACGATCCCGTTCACCGGTTTACCTCCCCTCGATCAGCGTAGGGTCGTTCAAGATGCACGCTCTGGCCCGGCGGTGGATTTGCGAGCGCGTCCTCGAGCGTGATGTGCCTCGCGCCACTCGTCCTCGGGGCGGACGCGACCGTCCGCTCCGACGCGATCGAGCCCCCAATAGATTTCGAGGTGATGTCCGTCGGGATCGAGGAATTCCACCGCGATCTGCACACCGGCGCGCCGGCGGCCTTCGAACACGATCGGCACGCCACGCTCGCGCAGCCGCTTGCGGGCGAGAAACACTTCGTCAAGCGTATCCACCTCGAACGCAAAGTGGTGCAGCTCGCGCTTCTCCGACGGTCCCGGCATGCCGCCCACGAGCGCAACGCCATGGTGATCCGGATTGCAGCGCATGAATACCATGCCTCCTGGCACCATCTCCTCGGGATAGACGTCGGATATTGCAAAGCCCAATATCCCGGCATAGAAATCGACGGACTTCCGCAGGTTGCTCGCCCGCAGAACCACGTGACCGATCTTGCGGATGCGAAACGGCACGATCCTGCGCGGTGCGAGACCCGTCGAGCTCGGCCGGGCTGAAGTGTCATGGGCCTCGCTCGTGCGCGGGTGCCTGTCTTGTCGGCTCAATCTGTTCTCCCTTCGATCAATCCGGATTGTGATTCAATTGACGGTGGACACCAAGCTCAATTAGTTTCGTGTGCTTATGCTTGCGGGTACCTGACTCCTGGCTTGCTCGTCATCGCTCTGGTCAGGAATCCAACGTCCGCACGCGCGTTAAATTGCGCGTCGCGGCGGTGATCACCTTAACGCCACAGATCTACGGTTTCACCGCGCGCCCGCAGGCGCTCGGCGCGGGCCTGCAGGTAGCGCTGGAATGACGGCTCGCTGCGGTACCCGCCGCCTGCCACATAATCGAACGACGCCGCGAGGTGAAACGGCCGCAGATACGCGTCGATCCGAAATACTTCCACGCCGCTGCGATCGAAGAACACGATCGTCGGGGTGTACGTGACGCCGAGCTCGCGCGCCCACGCCTGAGCAGTGGTGGCGCGGCCGGCAGGAGAGGTGAGCGGGGTCGAAGCCGCGAGCGAGAACCGCGCCACATCGAATTCGCTGACGAGCGCGCGCACCTCGGGGCGCTGCAGTCCTTCGCGATGGAGCTCGTCGCAGGGCGAGCAATGCGTGGTCTCGAAGAGCACCGCGAGCGGCTTGGCGCCTGGCTTACGCCGCAGGTCGTACGGCGGTCCGACGAAGAACGGCTCGTCGTGCAATACCGGACTCGCCGAGCTCGCGCACCTGCTGCCTGAGATAGTCGCCGAGCGCCTGCCGCCGTTCCAGATGCCCCGCGACATAGTCGAGCACCGGTTCGAAGCGCTGCGGCGGATAGTAGCCATTGAGGCGCGCCACCACCTTTGCCTTTTTCGTCGAAAAAGAGCAGCGTCGGCGTGAATTGCACCTTGAGCACCGCGTGCGAGCTCCTTCTCGGTCATGACGCGACCATCGAGCCACGTCACTTCGCGGTCGCCCCACATGTTCACCGCGAGCGCGACAAAGTGTTGGCGCGTTTTCTCCACGATGCTGCGCTGGGAGAAATTGGTCGCCATGAGCTGCTTGCAGTAGGGGCAGCCATCCTGACCGAAATACACCAGCAGCCGCCGGCCGTTGCGCGTTGCCTCCGCGATGTCCTCGCGCAAATCGAGGAAGGTATTCGCAAACCACGGTGGAATATCGATTGCGTAAGGCGCGACTTCCTGTGCTCGCGCCGGAGCAAGGAGCGCGAAACGCGATGACGAAGGCGATGCAGCCAATGGCGCATGGTTCAGCCGTGCCCGTCGCCGCCGTTGAGGGCGGCGACGGTGTGCGCATAGCGCCTTATCGGCGCGCCATGCGCGAACCTCGACTATCTATCGCGTTGAACTAGTCCTGACACCCGTTGCACGGTCCAGCGTTGCCGCGAGACGGTCCGCTTGCGGATTGTGCGCGATTGGCGCGTACAAGTATATCCGGAGGCAGGACATTGGCGCCGTAATAGCTACGGTTCCAATCGTTGGCGACGCCTATTACGCTTCCCTCGAGGTTGAGGCCGCCGTATAGCCTTTGGAACGCGAAAACGCGACGAAGTCGGTCGTGATGATCGCTGTTGGCGCCCGCGCCAACAGGCCCCGCCGCGATGCTCGCGTCACCACCAAGCTTGCACCGAATTTGCCAATAGGGAATTCAGGCCCTTTTCGGTCATAACCAGCGTGACCGTCTCGGAGACTGACACTCCAGCCTGGAAACCCACGCTCGCCGCACCGATGTTATAAAACGCGGGGCCGACCCAGTGGCCGGTTTGGGCATTGCGTGCAAAAACAACGGCGCGTCCTCCTGCACCGCCAAAGATCCAGCCAGCTCTTGACAGACCATCGGCGCGATGACTGACCGCCGCTTCCGCGTCACCGAAATGTTGCTGAAGCCAGGTCATGTCCGGATCGCGCGTGAAATTCGAAATCGTCGTTTCAGGCGGCGTTGACCACGGACTGTGGATCATTCTGGTGCAATTGCCTGCGTACCCGCTACTGAAAACGCGGCGAGCACGATTGCTCCCACCCATCTTCGAGGCGGCGGTTCTTGCATGAGCTTGCGATGACATGGTGGAAGCTCCTTTTCATGAAGTGTATTGGAAAGCAACCCAGAGAGGTCGGCAGATGCACTGGGAAGGCAACGCGCGAACACGCGCCACGCCTATAAAGTGGCCTTCCCGCATCACGACGACTCTGCCCAGACAGCATCCTCCGATCAGCTGGCTTAACTATCGGTTGCAGGACGATTGCAGTGTAGGAGACAGTGACCCGCATTGTGCAGATCACTGACCTCTGCTGTCGGAGCGCGTCTTACTGCCGGGATGCGATGCACCTGCAAGCTATTGCGCGCACCCGGAGCGCGCCAAGACCGATTCTCATTGCAACAAGCTCTGCTCCCTGTGACGCGATCCTGCGATGCTGCGCCGTCCAATGAATCGCTTCAAAGCTTTCCAGCGTAATCCTTCTGGACCTGCTTGATGCGCTCGTGCGAGCCCAGGAACGCGTGCTTCGACATGTCCGCGGAATACTTGCTCGCCGGCGGATGCTTGCCGACGGCTTCCGCGAGCGCGCGGATGTGATGCGGGCCGGCGCCGCAGCACACGCCGAGGTAGCGGATGCCCAGCGTCGAGCGCCTCGCTGCCGAACTCGCGCGATCTCGATAGCGATTGCAGGTGAAGGGATCGAGCGCGACCGGGAACGGCCGCGTGCCTTCGGCGAAGTGCCAGTGCGTGTCGCACAGCGACTGAAACGACGGCTCGCTTTCGCTGGTGCGGTAGGGAACGGGAAGCGCCGCCATCGTGCGTCTTCACCGCGCCGCGCATCTGCCGCAGCAGCGGCATCATCGTCGCCGGACCGCGGATGCAATTGAGTCCGACCACGTCGGCGCCGGCATCCGCGAGCCGCTTGCATGCGTCGGCGACGCTCCAGTTCTCGCGCGTCACATCGGCCTGGTGCATGGCAAGCGTGATCACCGCCGTCTGCTTCGCGCGCTTGATGACATCGAGCGCGATCAACGCCTCCGCGGCGTAGGAAAATGTCTCGCCGATGATGTAGTCGACGCCGGCGTCGACCGCCCAGCCAACCTGTTCCTCGAACATCGCGCGGACGGCCTTGTGCGAGGCGGGATCCGCCGGGTCGTAGACGTTGGTGTTGCAGATGTCGCCGGCGAACAGCGCGCCGGTCTCCGTCGGCGACGGTCTTGGCGATGTCGAGCGCGCGGCGGTTGATCGGCTCCAGATCCTGCTCGCGGCCGATGATCGCGCAGCTTCTCGCGGTGCGCGTAGTAGGTGAGCGCCTCGACCACGTCCGAGCCCGCGTGCACGAAGTCGCGATGCAGCTGCGCCACCGACCTCCGGATGCTCGAGCACGACTTCGGGAACGAAGGCGCCCGCCTGCAGGTAGCCGCGGCGCTCGAGCTCGAACAGCGTAGCCTTCGGCGCAGATCACGGCGGCCCTCGATCGAGCCGTTGCTGCAGGGAAGCGCTTCGTTGCCGGTGCGCTTGTGCCATGGACGTGCGCCCTTGTCGGAATAACAGATGCAACTATCGCACGATTCGCCACCCGATCCGTCAATGCATGCCGCGGCGCGAACGGCGGTGCGCCAGCGATGTCGTATTGCGAGGACAACGCTCGCCGCGGTGCCGAGTGTCGTATTGTTCGGCCTGTAGCAGCCAGCCCGAGGAGCGCGGTGGAAACGCTGTCGTTCATCCTGCACAACCTGCCCGCGATCGGCGAGCGGACGCTCGAGCACATCTCGATCGTCGGCGTCGCCGTCGGCATCGCGATCCTGACCGGCGTGCCGATCGGCATCGCGATCACGCAGAGCCAGCGCATCGCCGACACCGTTCTCTATCTCGGCTCGATCGTGATGACCATCCCGTCGATTGCGCTGTTCGGCGTGCTGATTCCGATCCTGTCCAAGATCGGCCAAGGCATCGGCTGGCTGCCGGCGGTCATTGCCGCGATGCTCTACGCGCAGCTGCCGATCATCCGCAACACCTACACCGCGATCCGCAACGTCGATCCGGCGCTGCGCTCCGGCCGCGATCGGCATGGGGATGTCGGCCGTCGCAGCGCCTGGTGCGGGTCGAGATCCCGATCGCGCTGCCGGTCATCATCGCCGGCGTCCGCGTCGCGGTCGTGCATCAACATCGGCGTCACCGCGATCGCCGCGCTATATCGGCGCCGGAGGCCTGGGCACGTTCATCAGCCGCGGCATCTCGCAGACGGACATCCGGCAGCTCATCACCGGTGCGCTGTCGCTGGGCCTGCTCGCGATCGCCGCCGACTACGCGCTGCTGCGGCTGCAGCGGCGGCTGACGCCGAAGGGCCTCGCGGTCCGAACCGAGTGACGCGACGCCATGATCCGCCTCGAAGCGCTTGAGCCGCAGCTATGCGACGCCGCGCGGGACGGTGACCGCCGTCGACGACGTGACGCTCGAGGTCGCCGACGGCGAGACGTGCGTGCTGCTCGGTCCGTCGGGCTGCGGCAAGACCGACGACGCTGCGCATGATCAACCGGCTGGTCGCGCCGACCTCGGGCAAGATGTTCATCGCCGGGCGCGATACCGACGCGATCGATCCGGTGGAGCTGCGGCGCGGCATCGGCTACGTGATCCAGCAGATCGGGCTGTTCCCGAACATGACGGTCGCCGAAAACATCGGCGTGGTTCCGCGCCTGCTCGGATGGAACGCGGCAAGCCGCGGCGGCGCGCGGAGGAGCTGCTGGCGCTGCTGGCGCTGGAGCCCGCGCAGTTCCTCGACCGCTATCCGAACGAGCTCTCCGGCGGGCAGGCGCAGCGCATCGGCGTCGCGCGCGCGCTCGCCGTCGATCCGCCGGTGCTGTTGATGGACGAGCCGTTCGGCGGCGCTCGACCCGGTCAATCGCGAGGCCATCCAGGACGAATTCCTGCGCATGCAGCAAACCTTGCGCAAGACCATCCTGTTCGTCAGTCACGACATCGACGAGGCGGTGAAGATGGCCGACCGGATCGCGATCTTTCGCGCCGGCAGGCTGGCGCAATACGCGGCCGCCGGACGAGTTGCTCGCGCGACCCGCCGACGATTTCGTCGGCGAGCTTCGTCGGCCGCGATCGCACGCTGAAGCGCCTGCGGCTGATTCGCGTGCGCGAAGTGATGGATCGCCGATCGCATCGGCGACGCGCGCGAGCGGCGCCCGTCGGTATCCGCCGACGACGACCTGCGCCGCGTCGCGACGCTGTTCCTCGAGCATGGCGTCGAGACGCTCCGCTGCGTCGATGACGCGGGGCGCGATCGGTCGGGCGCGATCGCGCGCGCGGCGACGTCGCCGCGCGCCTCGCGACTGCGGCGGTCGGCGAGGGACCGCTGCAGTGACCGACCGCGACTGTCACCGTGGTCGCTCGATCGCTGCCCTACGTCGTGCTCGGCGGCGATCGCGCTGGCGATCGCCTGGGGCCTTTACGCGAGCGGACTGGCGACCGACATCCTGCGCTACAAGAAGGACGTCGTCTATCTGTCCAAGCAGCACCTGGTCCTGGTCGCGATCTCCGGGATCGCTGGCGATCGTGTTCGGCATCGGCGTCGGCATCTGGCTGTCGCGGCCCTGGATGGCGCGCTGGGCGGATGGCGTCGATCCAGGCCGTCAACATGGTCACGTCGATTCCCACGCTGGGCAAGCTCGCGCTGATGATGAGCCTGCTCGGCATCGGCGCGCTGCCGGCGATCGTCGGCCTGTGGATCGCGACGCTGCTGCCGATCATCCGCAACACCTACGAAGGCATTCGTGCCGTTCCTGCGCACATGGTCGACGCGGCGCGCGGCATGGGTATGAGTCGGCGGCGAGATCCTGCGGCGCGTGGAGTTGCCCAACGCGCTGTTCGTGATGTTCGCCGGCGTGCGGACCGCGATGGCGGTCAACGTCGGCACCGCGCCGATCGCGTTTCTGATCGGCGGCGGAGGCCTGGGCGAGCTGATCTTCACCGGCATCGACCTGCAGGAGCACGGCGATGATGCTCGCGGGCGCGATCCCGACCGCGCTGCTCGCGGTGGCCGTGGATTTTTGTTCGGGCAGGCGCAGTATTGGCTGGTGCCGCGCGGGGTCAATCCGCTGCGGAATTCTTAGAACAAGTCAGTCGAGGAGGAACGATGCATGAGACAGAGGATAGGCCCGCTGCTGGCGGCGATTGCGCTCGCCGCGCTGTGCTGGAGCGGCGGCGCGGCCGCGCAGACGATCGTCGTCGGCGGCAAGGCCTTCACCGAGCAGCAGATCATGACGGCGATGACCGTCGCGCTGCTCAAGGCCAAGGGCTTCACGCCCGACCGCAAGGCGGGCATGGGCAGCGCCGCGGTTCGCTCGGCGCTCGAGAACGGCCAGGTCGACGTCTATTGGGAATACACCGGCACCGGGCTCGGCGTATTCAACAAGATCACCGACAAGTTCGCACTCGGCCGAAGAGGCGTACCGGAAGATCAAGGAAGTCGACGCCGCCGAAGGGCATCGTCTGGCTCAACATGTCGGCCGTGAACAACACCTACGGCTTCGCGATGAACCGCGACGACGCGCAGAAGCGCGGCATCGTCACGATGAGCGATCTCGCCAAGGCCGATCAACGGCGGCGCCAAGCTCACGTTCGCGTCGAACGCGGAGTTCTACGCGCGTCCCGACGGACTGCCGGGCTGGCAGAACGCGTACGGATTCGAGTTCGACCGCGACAACGTCAAGCGTATGGATACCGGGCTCACCTACTCGGCGCTGAAGGACCGGCAAGTCGACACCGCGGTCGTGTTCGCAACCGACGGGCGCATACCGGCGTTCAACTTCGTCGTGCTGAAGGACGACAAGAATTATGCCGCGCCGTACAACCTGACGCCGGTCGTGCGCAAGGAAGTCCTGGACAAGAATCCCGAAGATCGCCGATGCGCTGAACGCGCTCGCCGGCCAAGCTCAACGACGACAACATGAGCAAGCTCAACGCCAGCGTGGACGTCGACAAGAAGACGGTCGAGGAGGTCGCGGAAGGCTTCCTGAAGGCCAGCGGCCTGATCTGATGCCCAATGATCGCCTCGCGACCGAGGCGACGACCGCGTTTCCCGATGTCGCGTCTTTCGTCCGCGGAATCGCGTTTGCCGATCTTCCGTCCGACGTCGTTCTGCAGGCGACGCGCTGCCTCCTCGACCTGATCGGCGTCGCCGCGGCCGGAACGCACACGCGCGCCTCGGCCATCGCACGTTCCTATGCCGCGTCGCAACTCTGCGGGCGCGACGAGACGGCGCGCATCCTGTTCGATGGCAGGCGGGCCGGCATCGCCGGCGCGGCGTTTGCGGGAGCCAGCACCATCGATGCGGTGGATGGGCACGACGGCCACGCACTCACCAAAGGGCACGCGGGCGTCGCAGTCTTCCCCGCGTTGCTCGCACTTTGCGATGGCGCGAAGCGGCAGCCGGCCATCGACGGCCGCGAGTTCCTCACCTGCCTCACGCTCGGCTACGAGATCGCCACGCCGCGCGGGCATCGCCCAGCACGCGACCGTGCCGGACTACCATTGCTCAGGTTCGTGGAACTCGGTCGGATGCGCCGCGGTTGCGGGCCGGTTCCTGTCGCTTTGATGAGGCGCGGATCCGCGAGGCGCTGGGCATCGCCGAATATTTCGGTCCGCGCGGGCAGATGCTGCGCACCTGCGATACGCCCCAGCATGGTCAAGGACGGCTCCGGCTGGGGCGCGCATGTCGGCATCACCGCGGCATGGCTCGCGCGCGAAGGATTCACTGGGGCACCGGCGCTCACCGTCGAAAGCGCGCGACGCAAAGCAGTATTGGACCGATCTCGGCACGCGCTGGCGCATTCGCGAGCAGTACTTCAAGGCCTACCCGGTGTGCCGGTGGGCGCAGCCTGCCGTCGAAGCTGCGATCGCCTTGCAGCGCGCGCACGGCTTCACCGCGGAGGACATCGCCCGCATTTCGATCGAAACGTTTCGCGAAGCTGTCGCCCTCGGCTCGCAATGCAGTGTTCCGAAGACGACCGAAGAGGCGCAGTACAGCCTTCCGTATCCGGTCGCGGCGATGCTGGTGTTCGGGCCGCGTTGGCGCCGAGGAGATCGATCTACCGAAGCTCGCCGATGCGCGGGTGCGGCGCCTGCTCGGTGTCACGGCTTTGACTGAGAGCGGCGAGTATTCGCGCCTGTTTCCAGCCGAGCGATGGGCGCGCGTGGAGATCACGCTGAACGACGGCCGCACGCTCGTCTCGCTCCCTGCCCGCGCGCGCGGTGGTCCCGACAACCCGTTGGCCGACGAAGAGTTGCGAGCCAAGTATCTCGAGCTCACCGAGCCTCGTGCTGGGACGTTCGCGCGCGCAGCGCATCGAGCGGCTCGTGGACGAGCTTCGACATGGCGGCGCGCTTGTACGAATTGCTGGACGAGATCTTGCAGCCGGCGTAAGCAGGCTGGTGACTTCCGCGCACGCAAACCAGGATCATTGAACGCCTGGGTGCGCGAAAACGATTAACTCGGAAATCAACGAAACAACTCAGGACTCACCATGCCTACTCTTCCCCAAGCGCCCGTTACGTCATCATCGGCGCCGGCATCCACGGTCTTTCAACCGCGATGCACCTCGCCGCGCGCCTGCGCGCCAAAGGCGTGACGGTAGGCGCAGGATCGGGTCGCATCGTCGTGCTCGACAAGACCGGGATCGGCGCCGGCGCGTCGGGCATCGCCTGCGGGGTCGTGCGCAACAACTATTACCAGCCGGCGATGCGCGAGCTGATGGCGCACTCGGTCTCGGTCTGGGAGCGCGATCCCACAGGCGTACAGCTATCACTCCGTCGGCTACATGCAGATCAGTCCCGAAGTGATGCACGCACAGGTCGGAACGATTTACGAGCAGCAGAAGGCGATCGGCTACGAGTCGGACTTCATCGAGGGCGAAGCCGAGTCGCTCGAGTACATGCGGACCCTGTTCAGCGACTGGCAGGCAGCGAACATCACCTCCGTATTGCATGAAAAACGCGGGGGCTACGCGAACAATCTCGCGGCGGTGCAGGGCCTGGCCGGCAAGGCGGAGGCGCTCGGCGTCGAGATCATCGCCGGCGTCGAGGTCACGGGTTTCAAGTCCGGCAACGGATCGACCGCCATCAGCGCCGTCGAGACCAACCTCGGAACGATCACCGTGCGATGCAGGTCGTCGTCGGCGTCGGTCCGTGGATCAACGCGATCTGGAACATGCTCGAGCTCCCGAAGCAGATCAGTGTGAAGGGGCGCGACGGCAAGATGCACGACGACGTGCGGATGTGGCGCTACATGGCGCTGCAGGAGGGCACGCTCGGCGTCGATCCCGATTTCCAGAAAACCAACGACGGCAGAATGCCGCCGGTGCTGCACGTCGACACCGACGCGCCGCTCTATTCGGATCGCGACGGCAAGCTCATCACCGACAGATTATGGGGCATCTACTACAAGCCCGATTTCCATTTCAACGGCGTGCAGGGCGGCGCGATGCCCGCGGTCGTCGAGCCCGATGCAGACGCGGTGCGAGTCGACCCCTACGGACCGAAGTCACCGGAGTTCGTGGTGACCGACAACTTCGCCGATATGTGGACCTCCGCGCTTGCGTTCTGCCAGGAGCGCTTCGAGGGGCGGCACGACGTCTACCGGCAGGAGCCGTCGGGCGGCATCGGATGCTTCACGCCGGACAGCTTCCCGGTGTTCGACCGGTTTCGCGACAACGTCTACGTCATCGCCGATTCGAATCACGGCTTCAAGATGATCGGCGTGGGAGAGCTGGTCGCCGGCGAGCTGCTGGGCGAGAGCTCGCGGCTGCTGGAACCGTTTCGCTATCTCGCGCTACGCGCAAGGCAAGCTGCATCCGGTATCCAACAGCCCGTTCCCGTGGAGCTGATCCGCGCAAGCGTGATAGGCATCATTGAATCAACTCGTCCGCGCGCAATAGCAGCAATTGCGGAATGGTCAGCCCGAGCGCCTTGGCGGTCTTCACGTTGATCACAAAGTCGAACTTCGTCGGCTGTGCGATGGGCTAGATCGCCCGGCTTTGCGCCGCGAAGGATCCTGTCAATGTAGCTCGCAATGATGCGATCCCGTGGCTGGAACGTTCGGTCCGTAGGACATCAGCACTCCCGCTTCGGCAATCGGTCGCTCCTCCGCTATTGTCGGCAGCGAATACTGAACCGCCAGGCGGCCGATCTGTTCGCGGTTCGAGTTGAACATCGGATCGCCGCGGATGACCAGGGCATCGGCTCGTCGGCCAGCAATCTGCGCGATCGCCTTTTCGATGTCACCGGGGTTCGCCACTTCGACAAAGAGCGGTTGCATCCGCAGCGCGCGGAACGCCTGCTCGTAGTCCGGCCGGACGCGTTGCCAGTAGGTGTTGGCCGGATCGACCAGCTCGCCGATAAGCGTCGCCTTGGGAAGAAGCTCGCGAATCAATTCCAGGCGCTTGGCCGCAAGCTCGGGAGCGATCGTGCGACAGGCCGGTGATATTGCCGCCGGGATGCGACAAATTCGAAACCAGGCCGAGACGGACCGGGTCTCCGGTCGTGGCGACGATGGGGATGGTCGTGGTCGCATTCTTCAACGCGACGGCCGCGACGGCACCGCAGCTCACGATGACATCGACCTTCATCTGCACAAGTTCCGCAGCGAGCGCCGGTACGCGCTCCGGAGTGGCCGTCGCCGCCACGCCTGTCGATGACCAGATTCTGGCCCTCGACCCAGCCGCGTTCGCGCAGTTCATCGACCAAGGCGGGCGGCATGGGTCTCGGTAGGACGCCTGCGGTCAGGATGCCGACGTGCCGAACGCCGCCAGCCTGTTGTGCTGCTGCCGCGCGCGACGCGGTGGCGAACGCGCCGGCTGTCAGCGCGCCAATAAACGCTCGCCGATCCACTGAGTCACCTCGTCGACATTGGATATCCATTCATACTACGCCTCTCGCCACGGAACCGCGGCCGCCCAAAGCCTTAACGTGTTTACCCACGAAAGCATGCATGCCCGTGGCGAATACTAACGAAGCCATCACCGAATGCGAGGCCGTCCAAAGAAACTACCGCACAGCAAAGCTACTACTGGTGTTCCCGATCGAGTCGCCCGGCAAAAACGCCCTCGACTATTACCAGAATCTCTACATGTCCAAAGGGAAAATAGGCGGTATGCAGGCACCCTATTTCTCCGTCGAATGCGCTCCCGATAAGGCCCTGGATGAGCATTTGGTCGATTCCACATGGGAGGCGCGTTAGGCTTTTTTGCACGTTAACCGTACGGTCGCGCAGCTAGGGACGTCCAATCCATATTGCGCGGCGACGATACCCAGCGCGCGCTCGACATCGCGTGTGAGCTGCGCGCGACCATCAGCGTGAAGGTCGGTGTCTCATCCCGTTTCTCGATCAGCACGCCGACGTGCCCGTACAAGCTCTGCGCGCACCCTCCGGCGGCAAAGACACGTGGATGAAAATCGAGCGGACAGCCTTTCGCCAGTACGTCGGGCGCGCGCGGCCCGGCGAGCGTCCACGCGACGCGGCTTGCCGAAACGTCGAACAGCGCGCCTCCCTGCTGGTTGATGGCGTCACGCTTCTCCGTAAAGTCAGTCAGGCTCGATTCGGCGCCAGCGACCAGTAACCACGACTCCGGTCCGAGCCACAACGCCGTGAGCGTGTCGCTCCTCGCTGTCGTATTCGCCTTGATCGGAAGAGCGACATCGAACAAGCGGCGCGCCTCGTCGACGAAACCTGATCCGCGTCGGATCGCCCTGCAGGTTCCATGATGCTGCGATGGTGACCTCGGCAATGGTCAGGCCGGTTGCCGGCACGCCAGTGGTGGCCGACCTCCCATAACGTAACGAGGCTTGCGTCCATCGGTCCGGTATCAACCACGCAGGCGCTCGCCTTCGGGATCGATGAAGCGTCGGCGGGCCAATGCGAACTGGCACGCGCGCATTGGCATCGGCGAGGGGCGAGACGGCCCACAAGGTCTCGCCGTGGCGCGCGCGACCGTTGGCGACGAGCGCCAGCGCGATCCACGCCTCCAGATTCGGACTCCAGCACCACGACGTCACGTGCCCGAGCATCGGATTGGGCGGCGCGTGATCGGGATCGGCGACGATCTTCGCGCCGCGTGGCATCACGGCACGGTCGAGCGCGGTGAGGCCGACGAGCTGCCAGCGATCGGGCGCGACCAGCGCGGGCCGCGACAGCAGCGGCTTGCCGACACACCACTTGCCGGCGTTGACGAGCTTGCCCATGCCGAGGTCGTCCGCCGTGGTACGCCCGTCGGCCTCGGGGCCGATCACGACGTGGCCCTTTTCGATGCGCAGCGTGCTCATCGCTTCGGTGCCGTAGGGCATGATTCCGCAGAGCGCACCCGCGGCCAGCACCGCTTCCCACATCGCCCGCCCGCGATCCGCCGGGACGTGGATCTCATAGGCAAGCTCGCCCGAGTAGCTCATCCGGAACAATCGCGCCGGTATTGCGCCGGCCGCGCCGCGCACGTTGCACTCGCCGACCGCGAGAAACGGAAACGCGGCGTTCGACACGTCGATGTCGACCACCGCGGCGAGAACGTCGCGCGCCCTCGGGCCGGACAGCGCCGCCGCCGACCATTGCTCGGTCACCGAGGTAACGTGCACCTTCAGCTCCGGCCAATCGATCTGCAGCAGCGCCTCCAGGTGCTGCATCACTCGCACCGCGTTGACGGTGGTCGTCGTCATCAGATAATGCGTAGCCGCGAGCCGCGAGGTCGTGCCGTCATCCTGCACCATGCCGTCGTCGCGCAGCATCACGCCGTAGCGGCAGCGGCCGACCGCGAGCGTGTCCCAGCGGTTGATGTACACGCGATTCAAGAATTCGGCGACATCCTCTCCCTGCAGCTCGATCTTGCCCAGCGTGGACACGTCGACCAGGCCGACGTTCGTCCGCACGTTCCGTGCTTCGCGGTTCGCGGCGTCGTCGGGCGTTTCTCCGGCGCGCGGATACGAATGCGGCCGCTTCCACAATCCCGCATTGACGAAACGCGCGCCGTGCTCGACATGCCAGTCGTGCATCGCGGAATAGCGTGTCGGCTCGACGTGCGCGACCGGCGTCCTCGCCCGGAAAAGCGCCGAGTGTTACCGGCGTATACGGCGGGCGGAAGGTCGTGGTGCCGACGGCGGGGATCGGACGACGCAGCTGCTCGGCGAGCAGCGCCAGGCCGACGATGTTGCTGGTCTTGCCCTGGTCGGTTCCCATGCCGAGCGTGGTGTAGCGCTTGAGATGCTCGACCGACTCGTAACCCTCGCGCACGGCGAGCGCGATGTCGCTCGACGGTGACGTCGTTCTGCAGATCGACGAAGCGCTTGGCGCCCTTGTCTCGCGCGGGCACGCCCCAGAGCGGCCGCAGTCGGCCGGACGCAACGGGATCTGCCTGTGGGCTGAGGAAGGCGCTCGGGCGCTGCGAAAACCGGCCTTTGCGGCGGCCTCGAGACCGCGCGGCATGACCGTCCGCCAGCGCGTCGGCGCCAGATCGAAGCGTCCGTTCACGGCGCCCGCGGTGACGATCGACAACGGCGAGCGGTCGGGGACGAAGGTGGCGAGCGATTCATCGTAGCGCAAGGTTCCGCGCGCCTGCGAAAACAGGTGCACCGCGGGATTCCAGCCGCCGGATACGCAGACCAGGTCGCAATCGATACGCGTGCCGCCGTCCGCCGGAAAGCGATGTCGATGTCGACCGCCGCAACGCGCTTGCTGCCGTGCGCGCCGACAATCGCCGAGCCTGCCACGACGCGAATGCCCTGCATCGCGTGCCTGAAGCGGCAAGTGCGCCGGTGAGTTCCTGCTCGGCGCGTGCGTCGACGATCGGCAGCGATCGCGACGCCCGCGCGCGCGAGCGACAATGCGCGCCGCATACGCGCTGTCATTGTTGGTGAACACGACCGCACGGGTTCCGGGCTTCACGGCATGGCGGTCGACGTAGGTGCGCGCCGCACCGGCGAGCAAAGTGCCGGGAAGATCGTTGTTGGCGTAGGCAATGCCTCGCTCGTGCGCGCCGCTCGCAAGCACCACGGCCTTGGCGCGAACTTTCCAGATCGCGTTGTCGCGGCATGATGCGCAACCGGCGATCCGAGGTGATCGCCGACGCGTTCGTTCAGGCCGACGAGGTTGCCGTCGTAGTAGCCGAACGCGGTCGTGCGCGGGAGCAGCGTGACGTCACCGTTACCGGACAGATCGCGAATGACGCCGTCGATCCACGTCGCAGGCGCCTCGCCGTCGATCTTCGCGCATCGATCGTCCACGCAGACTGCCGCCGAAGGCCGGGTTCTCATCGCACACGATGACGCGCGCACCGGCATCCGCGGCGGTCGCGGGCGGCGACGAGCCCTGCCGGACCGCCGCCGATGACCAGCACGTCGCAGTGCGCGTATTGATGCTCATAGCGATCCGGATCCGGTGCAGTGGAAGAACGACCCATTCCCGCGGCGCGCGCGGATAAAATGCTCGTAGCGCAGCCACCAGCGCGGCGTCGGCGGCCACATGAACGTCTTGTAGTAGAAGCCTGCCGGCAGCAGGCGCGACAAGCGCGTCGTTGATCGCGCCGACGTCGAAGCCGAGCGACGGCCAGCGGTTCTGACTGGCCGCGACCAGACCCTCGAACAACTCCTGCGTCGTCGCGCGCACGTTGGGTTCGGTGCGCGCGCCGCGTGCAAGCTGCACCAAGCGCATTCGGCTCGTCAGCTGCCCGAGCAGAAAGATGCCGCGCGGCCGGTGATACTTGAAGCTGCGGGCGACGCAGATGCACGCCGTTGGCGAGGAGTGCCGAGGCAAGCGTGTCTCCGGCATAGCCTTCGTAGCGCGTTGCCGTCGAACTCGAATGCGCAACGGCTGCGACCGGTCGATGATGCCACCCGCCGGAAGCCGAAACGATCTGCGTCACGCCGTCGCCCCGGGCAACGCTTCGTCCATGCGCGCGCTGGCGAGGATGTCGTGCGTACGCGTATCGCGCCGGACCTTGAACCACTGTCGGCACCCGCGCGCTGTGCAGCCACAGCTCGTCGTGCGGTCCGCACGGATTGTCGCGGAGGTAGACGAACGCGAACCACGCTTCCATCGGCGCGTCGGGTGGCGGACGCTTCACGGTCGCATCGCCGCCATAGGTGAATTCCACCTGGTTGCGCGGGCCGCACCAGGGGCAGGGGATCAACAGCATGTGTCGCTCACGCCTCAGTGCGCCCATGCGTACGGACCGGCGCCCTTTCGTCGATCATCCGGCCCCTCGGCGAAACCGCTCCAGCGTGAATGCGGCGTTGAGCGGATGCGGCTCGTCGCGCGCGATCGTGTATGCGTGCAGCCACCCCGAGGCGGGCGTGGCCTTGAAGCCGCCATAGCACCAGCCTCCGCTCATGGTGAGGCCCTTGACCGGCAGCTTGGCGATGATCGGGCTGCCGTCCATGGTCATGTCCATGATGCCGCCCCAGGTGCGCATCAGCTTCAGGCGTCCGAAGCTCGGGAACAGCGCGAGGCATGCCGCCACGACATGCTCGATGGTCGGCAGGTTGCCGCGCTGCGCGTACGAGTTGTAGAAGTCCAGGTCGCCGCCCATCACCAGCTCGCCCTTGTCCGACTGGCTGATGTAGAAATGCACCGCGCCCGAGGTCACGACCGGTATCGAGCACCGGCTTGATCGGCTCCGAGACCATCGCCTGCAGCACGTGCGATTCGATGGGCAGACGCGAGCCCGCCATCGCGGCGACGTGGCCGGAGTGTCCGGCCACGGCGATGCCGAGCTTGTTGCGTCGCGATGAAGCCGCAGCGTCGTCTCGACGCCGCTGATCGCGCCGTGGTCGACGCGGATCCCGGTCGACCTCGCATTTCTGGATGATGTCGACACCGAGCGCGTCCGCCCCGCGCGCATAGCCCCACGCCACCGCGTCATGGCGGACCGTGCCGCCGCGCCGCTGCAGCAGGCCGCCGAGAATCGGAAAGCGGGCACCGGAGAGCAATCGAGATTGGGAATCCAGCGCGCGATCTGGTCGCGACTCATGAATTCGGCGTCGATGCCGTTCAGCCGCATGGCGTTGCCGCGGCGGATCGATGCGTCCATGTCGGCGGGCGAATGGACCAGGTTCAACACGCCGCGCGCGCTGTACATCACATTGAAGTTGAGCTCCCGCGACAGGCCTTCCCACAGCTTGAGCGAGAACTCGTAGAAGTGCGCGTTGGGATCGAGGTGGTAGTTCGAGCGGACGATGGTCGTGTTGCGCCCGGTATTGCCACCGCCCAGCCAGCCTTTCTCGAGCACGGCGACATTGGTGATGGCCATGCTCCTTGGCGAGGTAATACGCCGCCGCGAGGCCATGCGCCGCCGCCGCCGATGATGATCGCGTCGTAGCGCGCCTTGGGCGCGGGCTGCGCCAGGCGAGCGGCCAGTGCTCGTGATAGCTCAACGCATTACGAGCGAGGGAGAAAATCGAATAGCGCATGGCGATGGTTGGTGACGTGGAGCCGCGCTAGAGAATCTGCGACAGAAAGGCGCGCGTCCTTTCCTTGACCGGACGGTCGAACAGCTCCGCCGGCGGTCCGGATTCGACGATCACGCCGCCGTCGGTGAAATAAACGACGTCCGCGAGCTCGCTCGCGAAGCGCATCTCGTGAGTGACCAGCATGCAGGTCATCCCTCCTGCGCGAGCTCGCGTATCGTATTGAGGACCTCCTTGACGGTCTCCGGATCGAGCGCCGCAGTCACTTCGTCGAACAGCATGACTTCGGGCCGCATCGCCAGCGATCGCGCGATCGCGACACGCTGCTGCTGGCCGCCCGAGAGCTCGCCCGGATAGACGTCCGCCTTGGCGGACAGCCCGACCTTCTTGAGCAGCGCGACAGCCCGCACGCGCACTTCGTCCTTGTTCTCCCTGAGGACGTGGATCGGCGCCATCATCACGTTCTCCAGCGCGGTCTTGTGCGGGAACAGATTGTATTGCTGGAACACGATCGACACTTCCTTGCGCAGCGCGATCTTCTCCTGGTCGGTCTTCAATGTGTGCACGTCGAAATTGGCCACGCGTATGCTGCCGCTGGTCGATCGGCACGAGACCGTTGATGCAGCGAAGCAGCGTCGACTTGCCGGAGCCCGAGGGCCCGATGATGCAGACGACGCCGCCTTTGGGAACCGACAGTCGAAACTCCCTTCAACACCTCGACCTTGCCGAACGACTGGTGGACGTCGCGGATATCGACAATGGGTTCGGCGCTGGTCGCGGAGATTTCGGACACCGGGCTCTCAGGCGTTGACGGCGTAGCGCGCTTCCAGACGCACGGTCCAGCGCGCGATCGGATAGCAATACAGGAAAAACCAGAACAGGACGTAGCTGTAGAACGCGAGCAGCAGGCCGGATCGGTTCTCCGCGCTCAATGCCTGCCGGGTCAGGCCCATCATTTCATTGACGCCGACGATCGAGGTCAGAACTGTCGCCATCGTGAGAATCGCGTACAGGTTCATCCATGGCGGCAGCATGCGCTTGATGCATTGGGGGAAAATGATCATCCACAGCGTCTGCCGGCGGTTGAAGGCGAGCGACGCGGCGGATTCCCATTGCGTCGGTGGGAATCGACTGGATCGCGCCGCGGACAATCTCCGACACGTTTGCCATCACCGGCAGCGACAGGCCGAGCGTGGCCTTGATCCAGTCGGGTATCGGAATCGTCACGCCGAAGACCGTCACCTGAAACGGCAGCAGGAACATGCAGTAGAACAGCAGCACCAGCCAGGGCGCGTTGCGGAAGAAATGGGTCGTGAGCCACGCCCCTTTTCTGACCGGCAGCAGCAGCGAAATCTGCGCGAAGCCGAGGAACAGCCCGACGATGGTGCCCGCCGCCATGGCGACGGCGCTGATGGCGAGGTTGAACACGAAGCCGCGCAGCAGCACCGGCGTCCACTTCCAGAGCGTTGCCAGGATCGACGGCTGCCCCGGCTGCACCTGCGCCTCGGCCCATCCGCAGCCGATCAGGAACAGCACCAGCAGCGCCACCCCGTGCGCGGGAAGCAAGTGCAGCCTGAAAGCGCCAGTCGCGCGCGCTCGGCAGCCGAGTCGCGCGCGAGTCGCGAGGCCGTCGGCAGCAGGACCGGCAAGTCGGTCGCTTGCGGGAGCGGATCGTTCCAGCGCAACCGGCTCATAGGACCCCCATCGCTTGCGGCGTGCGGCCGCGGCGCTGCTGCCCCGAGGGGGCGCAATTCGCACCTTTGAGCTGCCCGGCGGTGCTCATACCCCGAACCCCGGCACCCTGATCGCGCGCTCCCACCGGTGCATGGCATAAACGAGCACTCCCACCAAGGCGAAATAGCAGATCAATAGCACGTTCATCATTTCGGGAACGTTGAGCTCGTCCGACCAGATCTGGCTCGACATGTAGAGCATTTCCGGAACGGCGATCGCGTAGGCCAGCGTGGTCGTCTTGACCAGATTCACCAGGTTGTTGCTGAGCGCCGGCAGGCTGATGCGAAACGCCAGCGGGAACACGATGAAAAGGTATGTACGCAGCCGGCTGAATCCCAGCGATTCGGCAGCCTCGATCGTCGTCCTGGGCACCGCCTCGATGCCGGAGCGGAAGATCTCCACGTTGAACGCCCCGGCGAAGAAGCGACAGCGACACGATGGCCCAGGTGACGTTGCTCACCATCGGAATCCGGGATCCCGATACGCCGGTGGTGGATAGCAGGCTGCCGACGCCGAAGTAGAAGAAGTAGAGCTGGACCGAGCGGCGGCGTGTTGCGGAAGAACTGGATGTACCAGTAGATGACGTGACGCGTGAAACGCAGCCGCGAACGCTGGAGCCAGGCGCCGGCGATGCCGATCAGCACGCTCAGCACGATGCAGATCGCGGAAAGCTCGACGGTCATCAGGAAGCCGCTGGCAAAGCGGCCGCGATCAAACGCGTCGTAGAAGATCGTGAGGTTGATGCCGGTTGCAGCGTGCAACCAGCGGAACCAAGCCCAGAAAAACTCCATCAGCCGTCCCGATCGACAAGCGTACGCGATCGCGCAGGGACGCGTCCTAGCGTCCCGCGCGCGCTGCCACAGGCAACGTTATTTGTACTTGTCGCGCGATTCCTGCGCAAACTTGGTGGGCTTGATGCCCCACTTCGTTTCGAGCCCCTGAATAAAACCCGTCTTGTGCCATTCGGTGACGGTCTTCGACAGCATGTCGGCCAAGCCCTTCTCGCCCTGCTTGACCGCGAGACCCCAGGGAACGAAGAGGATCGAGTCGAGCGGCATCTCGTAGGCGCTCCACTCGGGTTTCTGCATCTCGCCGACGATGGCAGTGTCGTCGTACGCGAAGGCGACGCAGTTGCCGTTCTTGAGCGCGGCATACACCTCGGCAGTGCCCGGGAAGGCAACGCCATCGACGCCGTATTTCTCCTGCAGTTCCTTGTTGTAGAACGCGCCCTGGATCAAGCACACCTTCTTGCCGCGCAGTGCTTCCCAGGTCTTGATGCCTGCCGACTTCGGCGACAGGATGTTGAGTGCCCGAGCCGTAGTAGCTCGGGTCCACGATGTCGACGATCTTGCGGCGTTCCGGCGTGTCGCTCATCGTCGCGATCATGATGTCGATCTTGCCTTGCTGCAGGAACTGAATGCGGTTGGAGGCAACGACTGGCACCAGTTCCAGCTTGACGCCGAGACGCTTTGCCACGTCGGCCGGCGAGATCGGGCTCGAAGCCGACGATCTTGCCCGACGGATCAAGGAAGCCGAACGGCCGGTAGTCCGCCTTGGTGCCCACGACCAGGGTGCCCTTCTTCTTGATGTCGTCCAGCGCGTCGGCCCGTGCAACGGTGGCGCCCAGGATGCCCAGCACCAAGCTGGCGATCGCGATCGAAAAATATTTGTTGCGCATGTTTTCTGGTCCTCGGACTCGATTGGGGATGGATGGAAGAAAGCCGGAATGGCTGGCTGCAATGCGCGCCGCGCGCGGCTGTTCCGTCAACGTCTCGCCGGGCGAGGGCGCGCAAGGGCTGGACGCGGCGGCCTCCTTAACCCGCTCATGAATGAAATGCGTCGCGTGTCGGCCGCTAGCGTCGACTCGCAATTCTCGTCGATCCCCACGCTTCGCGCGGGCCCTCGCCGGGAGGCTCGCGCCGCGCCTTGCCCGTTGTCGGTCGCTGCGCCAAAACATCTCGCGAATCCGTCAGCGCCTGGTCGAAAATGGTCATGGCGAGATCGATGTCGGCGGTGGTGACGGTCAGCGGAGGCGCGATCCGCCACACCGACCCGCGTTCCGGCCGACGGCGGATGTTCATGCTGAGGCCCAGTTCCAGGCAGCGCTGGGTGGTCAAAGCGCCCAGCTCGTGATGGGGCTCGCGCGTTTCGCGGTCGCGGACGAGCTCGATGCCCCTGAGCAGGCCCATGCCGCGGATGTCGCCAATCTCCTCGAAGCGGCCCTGCAGCTCCGCGAGCCGCTCGGCGAGATAGGCGCCCATAGCCTGGCTGCGCTGGAGCAGTTTTTCCTCCTCGATCGTTTGCACGACGGCGAGACCCACCGTCGACGGCAACGGATCCGGATACATGCGAGGTGTAGAAGGCAAACCCGCGCTGATGACAACGATCCTCGATCTCGTCGGTGGTGATGACGCCCGCGAGCGGCATGCCGCCGCCCAGCGTTTTCGACACGGTCATGATGTCCGGCGTCACTTTCAGATGTGACGCGGCGAACCAGTGGCCCAGGCGGCCAAACGCCGTTTGCGCTTCGTCGAAGATCAGCAGCATCCCGCGCTTGCGCGCTTCCGCCTGCAAGGCGTCGAAGTATCCTGCGGGAGGAACGATTACGCCGCCCGCGCTGATCACCGGCTCCGCGATGATGGCCGCAGGCGCGCCCGTCGACTGCATGTCGTACATCTCGAACCCGATTTGCATGCAGGTGCGATCGCAATGGTCGCGGCAGTGCTTCACCGGACAGCGATAGGCATTGGGCTCCGGAATGACGAACGAGCCCGGCATCGCCGGCCCGTAGCCCTTGCGGTCGCTCGCGTACGACACCGCGCCGGCATTGCCGGTCACCCCGTGCCACGAGCCGCCGAGCCCGATCACTTCGAAGCCGCCCGTATAAAGCTTGGCCATCTTGATCGCGGCTTCGTTGCTTTCGCTGCCCGTGCTCAGCAGCAGCGATTTGGAGAGCGGCCTCGGGACGATCTTCGCCAGCTTGTCCGCCAGTTGCACGACGCTGCGCGGAATCATGCCCGAGAAGAGATGCAGCGCCGTGTCGCAGCTCTTCTTGATGGCCGCCACGATGTTCGGATGGCTGTGCCCGACGGTGGCGCACATCTGGCCGGAGGTGAAATCCAGAATTTTCTTTCCGGTCAGCATCCCAGACGTAGCATCCTTGCGCGCGTTCCACGATTTCCGGATAGACGTCGCCGCCATAGCGGATCAGGTGCTCGCGAAAATCCGCCGGCGTGTTGCTGCCCATGTCCATGCTTTGCTCCTTGCCCTCGTACGTTTGACGCTCGACCTGCCCCATCAGCGAACGCCATCCGCCTGCAGAATGGCGTCGAACGCATCGAGGGCGTTCAGGATGTGCTGGCGGACGGCCTTGGCGGTTCCCGGGCCGTCGCGCAGCGCGAATCGTTCCAGGATTCGTTCGTGCTCCTGGATCGACTGCCGCACTCGCCCGGGGCTCTTCCACAGCACGTAACGCGGAAACTGTTCGCGCATCTGTTCGATCAGGTTGAGCAGAATCGGATTGTCGGCGTCCTCGTACAGCGCTTGATGAAAGCGTCCGTCAGCGCTGCTGAGTTTCTTCAGGTCCTTGCCGGCCAGCGCGGATTTCATTCCCTGTACCGCCCGCCGCGCGCGATCGATCGCTGCGTCGGTGGCTGCGCCGGCGGATAGCCGCGCGGCTTCGACTCCAGCAGTGCGCGCACGCTGTAGACATGGCGCACCCGCTCGGCGTCGAGCGCGGCCACGCGCATTCCGCGGTGCGACTCGTGGACGCAGCAGGCCCTTCGCCACCAGCTCGAGCACCGCCTCGCGGGCCGGTGTCGCACCCAGATCCAGGTCCGCCATCAACTGCACCTGCCGGAGCGGCTGTCCAGGCCGATATCGGCCCAGCATGATCGCGTCTTTCACTCTGGCGACCGCCAGCTCGCGCTTGGTCAGAAACGGCGTCCTGGCGTCCTGCATGGGGTCCAGTATACTCTTTATATTTTATAAAATGTCAGAAGGTGGAGGCTCGCGGGCCAGCAAGTGATTTCACCGATGAAAACGCCCGGGGAATCCCGGGCGTTTCGGCGTGCTTTTGGCGGCGCTATACGGCTACTTTTGATGATCAACGCCTTGTTCTTTTGAAATGCCGCCCACTCGTTCTTGTGCGATCTTGCCGTCCTTGTTGGTGTCTGCCGCTTCGAAATTCGCCGACAGGCGAGGCTCCATGAGCGCCTCGGTCTTATCCAGCGCGCCGTCCTTGTTCTTGTCGAGCTTGTCGAACTCGGCGGCGTCGTCGTCGGTCTTCGCCGTCGTCGCGGCGTCGGTCTTCGGTGTCGTCGCGGCGTCGGTCTTCGGTGTCGTCGCGGCAGGTGCCTTATCCGGGTACGTTTGTGCCGCAACCGGCAGCGACACGAGTCCCGCTGCGCCCAGCATCGAAAGCAATAAACCCGATCTGATCAAGAGTTTCCTGGCTTCCATCATCGTCTCCTTCCACGTGGTAGACGGCGGCAATAGCTGCCGCCCGCTGGTTTTGAATCAAGTTGCGTGCCAGACTGGAACGCACACCAATTCAAATACTTGTAGCTGGCGCCAACCCGAAATTGCAAGGATTTACTTGTAAGAGCTACTAGCGTGGAGCGCGTTATGACAGCGCAGGGAAATCGTGACCGCAGGCTCCACCGCCGTCGGCAGGCAATGGTCCTTGAACTGCTCGCGCAAGGTAAGCTTGGACAGCTTGCCGGTCGCGGTGTGCGGCAGCTCGCTCGACGAAGACCACGTCGTCGGGGACGCACCAGCGCGCGACCTTGCCTTCGTAGAACCCGAGCATCGCAGTCCCTGCTGACGTCGGCGCCCGATTTCTTCACCACGATCAGCAGCGGCCGCTCGTCCCATTTCGGATGGCGCACGCCGATGACGGCGGCCTCCATCACGCCGGGATGGCCGACGGCGATGTTCTCCAGATCGATCGAGCTGATCCACTCGCCTCCGGACTTGATCACGTCCTTGGAGCGGTCGGTGATCTGCAGGTAGCCGTCGGCATCGATCGTCGCCGACGTCTCCGGTCGGAAACCAGCCGTCCGCCGTGAGCGGGCTGCCGCCTTCGCTCTTGTAGTATTCGCGCACGACCCACGGACCCTTCACCAGCAGGTTGCCGAACGCCTTGCCGTCGCGCGGCAGCTCGTTGCCCTCGCCGTCGACGATCTTCATGTCGACGCCGAAAAGCGGGCGGCCCTGCTTGAGCGAGAGCTGGAACGCTTCGTCGGCGGAGAGCGCGGCATGCTTCGCCTTCGGGCTATTCACCGTGCCGACCGGGCTCATCTCGGTCATGCCCCAGCCGTGCATCACCCGCACGCCGAAATCGTCCTGCAGCGTGCGTGATCGATCGCCGCCGGGCACGCGGCGCCGCCGATCGTCGTGACCTTCAAGCGTCGAGAGCTTGAGATTGTTCTGCTTCATGTAATTGATGAGGTTGAGCCACACCGTCGGCACGCCCGATGCCGAATCGACGCGCTCGGTCTCGAGCAGCTCGTAGAGACTCGCGCCGTCCAGTCCCGGCCCCGGAAAACGAGCTTCGCGCCGACCAGCGGCGCGGCGTACGGGATGCCCCAGGCGTTGACGTGAAACATCGGCACGATCGGCAGCACGACGCTGCGCGCCGAGAAATTCTTGACGTCCGGCAGCGAGGTCGCGTAGGCGTGCAGCAGCGTCGAGCGGTGGCTGTACAGCACGCCCTTTGGGATTGCCCGTGGTGCCGGACGTGTAGCACAGGCGCGGCCGCGGTGTTCTCGTCGAACTCGGGCCAGTCGAAATCGTCGTTCTCGGCGGCGAGCAGCTCTTCGTAGCAGAGCAGGTTCGGGATCGCAACGCTCGGCATGTGCGCGCGATCGGTCATCGCGACCCAGCCCTTGACGCTCTTGGCACTGCGGAGCGAGCCGTTCGACGAGCGGCGCGAAGGTCAGGTCGAAGAAGCAGTAGCGATCCTCGGCATGATTGACGATGTAGGTGATCTGGTCGGGAAACAGGCGCGGATTGATGGTGTGGATCACCGCGCCCATGCCGGAGACCGCGTAGTAGAGCTCGAAGTGGCGATAGCCGTTCCACGCGAGCGTGCCGACGCGATCGCCCGGCATGCACGCCCAGGCGCGCCAGCGCGCGGGCGAGGCGGCGCGCACGGACGTGGGCGTCGCGATACGTGTAGCGGTGGATCGGGCCTTCGACGGTGCGCGATACGATCTCGGTGTCGCCGTGGTTCTGGTCCGCGTGTCGGATCAGCGACGAGATCATCAGCGGTTGGTTCATCATCAGGCTGAGCATCGGTTCCTCCTTCGGCGCATGGGCTAGCCGACGGCTCGCGTGCGCCATGCTTGTATTGCGGAATCTAGCCCGGTAGCATCGACATATTCAACGGACCGGACCGGGTCGGCGGCGAATGCCGGCCCCGGCCACGATGTCCGCCATCGTTCGCGACATGCGGACCAACGGAGCTGGAGGAGATATGCGCGGACGCTCGTGTCGTTACGCTGGGCGCTCGCCCTTGCCGGGATGCTTTTGGTCGGGCCGGCGGCCGCCGAGGTCAAGATTGCCTTTATCGATCCGCTCTCCGGCGGCGCCGCCAGCACCGGCATTCTGGCGCAGAAGACGCATCAGTTCTACATCGACGCGATCAACGCCGCCGGCGGCATCAACGGCGAGAAGATCGAGCTCCTGTCGTTCGACAACAAGGTCAATCCGCAGGAATCGCTGATCCAGCTGAAGAAGGCGCTCGACGACGGCGCACGCTACGTCGTCCAGGGCAACGGCAGCTCCGTCGCGCTATGCGATCACCGAAGCGGTGCTGAAGCACAACGAGCGCAATCCCGGGCAAGGAAGTGCTCTTTCTCAACTATGCCGCCGTCGATCCCGCGCTGACCAACGAGAAGTGCAACTTCTGGCATTTCCGCTTCGACGCCGACGCCGACATGAAGATGGCCGCGATGACCGACGTCATCGCCAAGGACAGCAAGATCAAGAAGGTCTATCTGATCAACCAGGATTACTCGTTCGGCAAGGCCGTGGCCGCGGCGGCCAACAAGATGCTGGCGGAGAAGCGCCCCGACATCAAGATCGTCGGCGACGAGCTGCATCCGCTGCAGAAGGTGCAGGACTTCTCGCCCTACGTCGCCAAGATCAAGGCATCCGGCGCCGACACCGTCATCACCGGCAACTGGAGCAACGACATGGTGCTGCTGATCAAGGCCGGCAAGGACGCCGGGTCTCAAGGTTAACTGGGAAACGTACTACGGCGGCAGCCCTGGCTGCGGTGACCGCCATCGGCGAGGCCGGTGTCGACACGCTGAAGCAGGTGACCGAATGGCACAACGAACGCCACACCGGAGCTCGATGCGACCGGTAGCCGCCTTCGGAAAGCGCTTCCCGGGAAAGGAAAACGAGTATGCGCTACTGGCGCGCCAAGACGATGTGGGAGATGTTCGCGGCTGCGGCGAAGAAGGCGCAATCGAACGATCCGGTCAAGGTCGCGCAAGCGCTCGAGGGAATGAAGATGTCGACCTCGCTCGGCGAAGTCGAGATGCGCGCCGACAATCATCAGCTGCTGCAGCCGCTGTACGTGTCGACGCTGTCGAAGAACGCGAAGTACGACGTCGAGGACACGGGCCTCGGGCTGGAAGAGCGACGCCAAGGTCGAGGGCAAGGCGACGGCGCTGCCGACGACCTGCAAGATGGAGCGGCCGAAGTAGGGCCGGACGCGACGTTCTGACCCGCGGACACTCACGCATGCTCGAGCTCGCGACGGTCTCGCTGCTGAACGGCGTCGTCTACGGCCTGCTGCTGTTCATGCTGTCGCAGCGGCCTGACGCTGATCTTCAGCATGATGGGCGTGCTCAATTTCGCGCACGCGAGCGTGTTCATGCTCGGCGCGTATTTCTCGCTACCAGCTCGGCGCGCTGGATCGGGTTCTGGCCGGCGCTGGTGATCGCGCCCGCTGCTGTGCGGCCTGGTCGGCGCGGCGCATCGAGCGCTACGGCCTGCGCCACGTGCACACAAGCGGGCATGTCGCCGAGATTCTGTTCACGTTCGGCCTCGCCTATCTGATCGAAGAGCTGGTCACGATGGTCTGGGGCCGCAACGCAGTCGCCAACAGCGTGCCCGCAGGCGATCGACTTTCCGCTGTTCCACGCTTTTCGGCAGCACCTTCCCCGCCTACAAGGGTCTGATGATGGCGATCTCGGTCGCCATGTTCGTCTTCCTCTACCTGGCGCCTCAAGCGGACCCGCATCGGCCTCATCATCCAGGCCGCGCTCACGCATCCGCAGATGGTCGGCGCGCTCGGGCACGACGTGCCCGGCAGTGTTCGTGCTGGTCTTCGCCGTCGGCAGCGCGCTCGCGGGATCTGGCCGGCGTGATCGGCGGATTCATGCTGCTGACGCAGCCGACGCTCGCGCACGTCGGTCGGGCCCATCGTCTTCGTCGTCGTCGTGCGTCGGTGGACTGGGCTCGCTCTCCGGCGCGCTGATCGCGTCGATGCTGATCGGCATCCTGCAGACCTTCGCGGTCGCCGTCGACTATTCGATGCTGGATCTGTTCCGCGCGCTCGGCATCGCGGTCACCCGCGCTACGCCGCTGTACGACGTTCTATTCGATCAAGGTCGCGACCGCCGCGCCGATCGTCCCTTACCTGCTGCTGGTCCTGATGCTCATCGTGCGGCCCCGAGGTTTGCTCGGCAAGCGCGACGTATGAGCGCCGACCTGCCGAGGCCGTGTGCGCCTTCCGGGGACAGCGTAGCGGCGCCAGCCGCTAGCGCGAGCCCTATGAGCACGGCAGCATCGTCACCATGTCTTCGTCAGCGTCGACGGGGGCTGCGAGCCGTTGGGCGCACAGGTCAGGGCCTGGCTGGCGATCGCCATCGTGCTGCTCGATCCTGCCGCACGTTCCCGGCATGAACACCGACTTCGGCCGCTCGCTGTTGAGCCAAATGGGCATCGCCGCGGTGTTTGCGCTGTCGTTCAACGTCCTGTTCGGCCAGACGGGGCTTCTTTCCTTCGGCCACGCCGTGTATTTCGGCCTCGGCGGCTACGCCGCGATCCATTTCATGCGCGCCATCAACCACGGTTTGCCGATCCCCATCCCGTTGGTGCCGCTCGCCGGCGCGGCCGCGGGTCTGTTGTTCGGCATTCTGTTGGGATCGGTGACGACGCGCAGGGCCGGCACGATCTTCGCGTTGATCTCGCTGGGCGTCGGCGAGCTGGTCTACGCCGCCATGTTCATGCTGCCCGGCTATTTCGGCGGCGAGGAGGGCATCACCGCCAGCCGGACGCGTGCACCTCATCTGCTCGGGCTCGATTTCGGATCGCAGCTCGAGGTCTATTACGTGATCGCCGTGTGGGCGCTGGTCGCGGCGCTCGCTGATGCACGCCTTCATGCGCACGCCCGTGGGCCGCATGTGCAACGCCGTCCGGGACAATCCGGAGCGTGCCGCATTCGTCGGCTACAACACGCAGCACGTGCGGTTCGTCGCGTTTGCCGTCGCCGGCCTGTTCGCCGGGCTGGCGGGCGGCCTCCACGCGATCAACTACGAGATCGTTGCCGCGGACGCGGTCGAGCGCGCTCCGCTCCGGCACGGTGCTGCTGATGGTCTACATCGGCGGCGCCGGCGCACTTCGCCGGGCCGATCATCGGCGCGGTGACGCTGACCTGGCTGCAGGTCAGCTTGAGCGGCTATACGCCGGCGTGGCTTCTGTATCTCGGCCTGTTCTTCATCGCGATCATCCTGTTCGCGCCAGGCGGCCTCGCCGGTCTGATCGCGATGCACGCGCCGATCGTGCGGACCAAGGCGTTCCGGCGGCGTGCTGCGCGCCTACGCCATCGCCGCTCGTGCCGGCGCATCGTCATGCGGCATCGGCGCCGTCGCTGCTGATCGAGATGAGCTATCGCCTGTCCACGCAGCCGCGAGCTCGGCACGACGCATGCGCTTGTTCTGGGTCGCCGATGGACGCGGCCACGCCATGGCCGTGGATCGCGGCCGTTCTCCTGCTCGTCGGCGGTTTCCTGATTTTTCGCCGGACGTGGCGCTACGTCGCCGCGGCGTGGACCCGCGCGCGGTGACGAGGCCGAGGACCCGCACGTCCGCGGCGGGTACGCGCGATGACACCGGTGCCGCGCGATGCGGCAGCCCGCGCGATGCGTCCGCGCTGCAGTTGCGCGACATCCGAAAGAGCTTCGGCGCGACGCCGATCATCCGTGGCGTCACGCTCGATATGCGCAGGGGCGAGCGCCACGCGATCATCGGCCCGAACGGCGCCGGCAAGTCGACGCTGTTCAATCTCGATCAGCGGGCGCTTTGCTCCGACGCAAGGGCTCGATCCGCCTGAACGGCGAGGAAATCGCGGGCCGCGCCCCGCATCGAGATCAACCGGCGCGGATTGGCGCGGAGCTTCCAGGTGACGAACATCTTTCCGCGCCTGAGCGTCTACGAGAACATCCGCTGCAGCGTGCTCTGGTCGTCTGGGCTACAGGTACAATTTCTGGCGCAGCGTGGCGAGGCTGCGTGACGCGAACGAACGGACGGAACGAACGCTGGAGCAGATCGGCATGACGGCGCGCCGGAATACGCCTGCGGGCGTGCTGACCTATGCCGAGCAGCGGGCACTGGAGATCGGCATCACGATTGCCGGCGACTCGTCGGTGATCCTGCTCGACGAACCGACGGCGGGCATGAGCCGGAGCGAAACCGAATCCGCGGTCGAGCTGATCCGGTCGGTCTCGCAGGGCCGGACGCTGGTGATCGTGGAGCACGACATGGGCGTCGTCTTCAATCTGGCCGATCGGATCTCGGTGCTGGTGTACGGCGCGATCATCGCGACCGACGCGCCCGCACGCATACGCGCAGAACACTGACGTCCAGACCGCGTATCTGGGCACCGCGGCGCATGCTTGAGCTCGACGACGTCCACGCCTACTACGGCAAGAGCCACATCTTGCAGGGCATCTCCTTTCGCGTCGGCGAGGGCGAGATCGTCAGCCTGCTCGGGAGGAACGGCGCCGGCCGGTCGACAACGGTCAAGACGATCATGGGCGAAGTGCCTGCCGTCGGCAGCATCCGCTTCAAGGGCGAGCGTATCGACGGACTGAAGCCGCACCAGATCGCACGCCGGGGCCTGGGGTACGTGCCCGAGGACCGGGAGATCTTTCCGGGCCTGACGGTGCGCGAGAACCTTCTCCTCGGCATGAAGTCCGGCGCGACGGCACCGGACGCTGGTCGCTCGACGATACCTTCGAGCTCTTTCCGCTGCTGCGCGAGCGCGCCGATACGCCCGGCGGCGTGCTTTCCGGCGGCGAGCAGCAGATGCTGACGATTTGCCGTACGCTGATGGGCGACCCCGACTTGATCATGGTCGACGAGCCGACGGAAGGACTGGCGCCGAAGCTGGTGGAGCTGGTGCGCGGACTGTTGGAGAAGATCGCCGAGCGCGGGATCGCGATCCTGCTGATCGAGCAGAAGCTGACGATCGCCCTGGCCATCTCGCGGCGGCTCTACGTCATGGGCCACGGGCATATCGTGTTCGAGGGCACGCCGCAGCATCTGCGCGCCAACGATGCGGTGCGCAAGGAATGGCTCGAGGTTTGAGACACCCGCAATCGGCGGCTAGCGATCCCGGTCCTAAGGAGCAAGCATCATCGGCGCTAACTATCAGTTGCACGACGCCGTGGCGGTGATCACGCTCGACAATCCGCCGCTCAACGGGCTGAATCACGAGCTGCGCGCCGGCCTGGTCGGCGGGATCGACCGCGCGAGCGCCGATGCCGGTGTCGAGGCCGTCGTCTTCATCGGCGCCGGCAGGGCGTTCTCGAGCGGCGCCGACATCCGCGAATTCAACACGCCCAAGTCAACGGCGGAGCCGACGCTTGCGCAGCGTGATTCGCATCGTCGAGAGCCAGCGCCAAGCCGGTCATCGCGGCCATCGGCGGCATCTGCATGGGCGGAGGACTGGAGCTGGCGCTGGGATGCCACTTCCGCGTCGCATCGCCCGGGGCCAAGATCGCGTTGCCCGAAGTGAAGCTGGGCCTCTTGCCCGGCGCGGGAGGCACGCAGCGGCTGCCGCGCGCGATCGGCGTGGAAGCCGCGCTGAACATGATCGTCTCGGGCGCGCCTGTGTCGTCCGAGCAATTCAAGGGCACCAGGCTCATCGATGAAATCATCGACGGTGAGTTGCTGCAGGGTGCGCTGGCGTTTGCGCGCAAGGTCGTCGCGGAGACGCAGGCCGCTCACGCGGTTGCGCGACGTGAAGATCGCCTTCCCGGACGCCGACGCGTTCTTTCAGTTTGCCCGGAACAGCGTCGGCCCGCTGGCGAGAAACTTTCCCGCGCCGCTCAAATGCATCGATGCGGTTGCCGCGGCCGTGACCATGCCGTTCGACGAAGGCCTCAAGTTCGAGCGCGAGCTTTTCACGCAACTGGTGCAGACGCCGGAGTCGCGGGCGCTGCGCCATGCGTTTTTCGCCGAGCGCGCGGCGGCGAAGATCCCCGACGTGCCCGAGAACACGCCGGCGCGCAAGATCGCGAGCGTCGCCGTCATCGGCGCGGGCACCATGGGCGGCGGTATCGCGATGAACTTTCTGAGCGCCGGGTTTCCCGTCACCGTCCTCGAGATGAAGCAGGAGGCGCTCGACAAGGGCGTGGCGACCATACGCAAGAATTACGAGGGGTCGGTCAAGCGCGGCAAGCTCACTGCCGGAGAAGCTCCAGCAGAATATGGCGCTGCTGCAAGCCGACGCTGTCCTACGATGACGTCGCGACCGCCGATCTCGTCATCGAGGCCGTATTCGAGGACATGGCCGTCAAGCAAGCGGTGTTCGAGAAGCTCGATGCGGTGGCGAAACCGGGCGCCATCCTCGCGACGAACACGTCGACGCTCGACGTCAACAGGATTGCAGCCTTCACCCGGCGTCCGCAGGACGTGGTCGGGATGCACTTCTTCAGCCCGGCCAATGTCATGAAGCTGCTGGAGGTCGTGCGTGGGCAAAAGACCGCCAAGGATGTGCTGGTCGCGGTCATGCAGGTCGCCAAGAAGATCAACAAGACCGCGGTCGTGTCCGGCGTATGCGATGGCTTCATCGGCAATCGCATGATCGAGCAGTATTTGCGTCAGGCGATGTTTCTGCTCGACGAAGGCGCGTCGCCTCAGCAGGTCGACCGCGCGCTGGAGCGCTTCGGCATGGCGATGGGGCCGTTTCGCATGAGCGACCTGGCGGGCAACGACGTGGGCTGGTACATCCGCAAGCGCCGTTACGTCGAGAAGCCGAACGTCGTCTACTCGAAGATCGCCGACCGGCTATGCGAGCTGGGTCGCTTCGGCCAGAAGACGGGGCTCGGGCTGGTACCGCTACGAGGCGGGCAGGCGCGACGCCATTCCCGATCCGGCGGTCGACGAGATGATCGCCGGCTACCGCAAGGAGCTTGGCATCGCGCCGCGCAAGATCGCCGATGATGAGATCGTCGAGCGCTGCGTCCTCGCGCTGGTCAATGAAGGTGCGCGCATCCTCGAGGAGGGCATCGCCCAGCGCGCGTCCGACATCGACATGGTCTACCTGACGGGCTACGGCTTTCCGCTGTATCGCGGCGGCCCGATGCTCTACGCCGACATGCTGGGTCTCGTACAACGTCGTGCGCAGCATGGCGCGCCTGGCGACCAATGCGCACGCCGATCCGGCGTTCTGGCAGCCGGCGCCGCTGCTGGCCAAGCTCGCGGCGGAAGGCAAGACGTTCAACGGCTGACGGCACTCAATGCGACTCGACGGGAACATTCCATCATGACCGACGCAGTCATCGTTTCCACCGCACGCACCGGCCTCGCCAAGTCGTGGCGCGGCGCGTTCAACATGACTCACGGCGCGACGCTCGGGCGGTCACGTCGTCAGGCACGCGATCGAGCGCGCGAAGCTCGACCCGGCCGAGGTCGACGACGTCCTGATGGGCTGCGCGTTTCCCGAAGGCGCGACCGGCTCCAATATCGCACGGCAGATCGCGCTGCGCGCGGGCTGCCCGTCAGCGTGCCCGGAATGACGATCAATCGCTTCTGCTCGTCCGGGCTGCAGACGATCGCCATGGCCGCGCAACGGGTGATCGGCGGGCGAGGGCGAGATCTTCGTCGCCGGCGGCGTCGAATCGATATCGTGCGTGCAGAACGAGTCGAACAAGCACATGCTGCGCGAGACATGGCTGCTGGAACACAAGCCCGAGATCTACTGGACCATGCTGGAAACCGCGGAGAACGTCTCCAAGCGCTACGCGCATCTCGCGCGAGAAGCAGGACGAGTACGGCGCGCAGAGCCAGCAGCGCGCTGCAGCCGCCGCGGCAGCGGGAAGATTCGACGCCGAGATCGTGCCGATGACGGTGACCATGGGCGTGGCCGACAAGGAGTCGGCGCGCTTGTTGACCAGGGAGACGACGATCGCGGCCGACGAAGGCATCCGCGCCGATACGACCTACGACGGCGTCGCCAAGATCAAGCCGGCGCTGCCGGGTGGCGTGATCGCCGCCGGCAACGCAAGCCAGTTCTCCGACGGCGCGTCGGCGTGCGTGGTGATGAGCGATCGGATCGCCGCCGAGAAGGGCCTGCAGCCGCTGGGAATCTTCCGCGGCTTCGCGGTCGCTGGTTGCGAGCCGGACGAAATGGGCATCGGCCCCGTCTTCGCGGTGCCGCGATTGCTCGAGCGCGCCGGCAAGAAGATCGACGACATCGGGCTCTGGGAGCTCAACGAGGCGTTCGCCGTGCAGGTGATCTACTGCCGCGACAAGCTCGGCATCCCCAACGATCGCCTCAACGTCAACGGTGGCGCGATCGCGGTCGGTCACCCCTACGGCGTGTCGGGCGCGCGGCTCACCGGCCACGCGCTGATCGAGGGCAAGCGCCGCGGCGCGAAGTTCGTGGTGGCGACCATGTGCATCGGCGGAGGGATGGGCGCTGCGGGGCTATTCGAAGTCGTGTGAAGCAGAAATAGATTGTCCCGACCAAGGCTCGGCCGTTCAGTCAATGTCCGATCAGACTTGACACGCAAACCACTCAACGACCGCGTTCGACCCAGAATTCCCCTTCAGTGCTCGGTCGCGTCGCTAACCGAATTTCGCCTTCAGCCGCTCAGAAAACTTGACGAGATCGATGACCATCCGCTCATGTGTGCCGACGCCGATGACCTCGGTTCCGTCCTTTGCCCGGATCGTGAACGCGATGCGCCGCCCGTCGACCTCGGTGACTTCGGCTTCGCCCGTGACGCGCCTGCCGGCTGGGTCGCGGCCAGGTGGCGAACATCGACGCGCGTGCCGAGCGCACTTTCGCTGGCGTCGAGGTACGGCTTCATGGCATTGAGCGCCGCATTCTCCATGACCATGATCATGACAGGTGTCGCCAAAACCGGAGGCAACATTGCGTCCTTGAACCGATTGGCGAGATGCTCTGGAGTGATGATGAGACTGAACGAGCCTTTGGCACCGGATGGTATCGTTCGCATGAGATTTCCTTAGTGACCTCTCGCGGAGTCTTCATCGGTCAGCCCGGGCGACGAATAGTTCGCGCCGCAAGAATCCAGAGTCGATGGCCGCGATTGCGGCTTGTTGGCGCTTCACGCGCTCGGTGAACTCGTCCGAACCGAACACCTCGGCCAGCGCGTCGGCACGGGCCTGCATGCCGTCAAGTTCGGTACGCATGGATTGCAAAAACGCCGCTGTCAGGTCAGTCCGCTCTTGCAAGCACCATCCCGACTGACCGAGCAAGACCGCGTAGTCATCCTCGATGTCGACAAACTTCGGGCCGGACTCTATCGCGATCCGGCGCTCGGAGTCGGCCAATGAGGGTGCGAGGGCAATGATGGTGAACGCCATCCTGGCGCCATCGCGCGCGACACGCCGACACGCCCGCAGCACGCCCAGCTTGTCGGGCGTACAACAAAGGACTTCGGAATGGTTCAATGCGTCGAATGAAGCATCCCTGAACGGCAGGGCTGCACCGTCCGCCGCGACGGCTTCGCATCGCTGAGCCAGGCCGTCAGCCGCGGCGCGTTCGCGCGCAATGCGAAGGGCCGCGAGAGGAAGGTCCACCATTACAACGTCGCAGCCCGTGAGCTGCGCAAGATACAGCCCCGGCCATCCCGACCCGGCACCCACGTCAAGCAGCTTCGCGCCCGGGCGGAGTTCGAGCAACTGGGCGATTCGCTCTGCTTCCAGGCGCGTTGTGCCACTGGTACTCCCGTAGTCGCAGCCGCAGACGCTGCGCTCCAGGTCCCGCATTGCGTCTGAACGTGCGAGCTCGGCGCACTTCCCGAGGCGGCACGCCAGCTCGTTCAGTTCTCGCGTTAGCGCCATGATCAGGTTCAGAGATTCGGACCGCGGTCAGCGGATAGGCCGCATCGCGGCAGCCGAAAGAGGCGTGGCACATGCCACGCCTCTTTCCTCGACTGCTATGTAGTGCCGGCTACCGCGTTACTTCGGCTGCGGCACGATGCGCAAGTAAGGCTTGGGGGCCTTCCAGCCGTTGGGGTATTTCTTCTTCGCGTCTTCGTCGGACACCGACGGAACGATGATTACATCCTGGCCCGGCTTCCAGTTCACCGGCGTGGCGACCTGGTGCTTGGCGGTGAGCTGGATGGAATCGAGCACGCGCAGCACTTCGTCGAAGTTGCGGCCCGTGCTCATCGGGTAAATGAGCATCAGCTTGATCTTCTTGTCCGGACCGACCACGAAGACGGTGCGAACCGTCGCGTTATTGGCGGCGGTCCGGCCTTCCGACGTGGTGCCGGCCTCGGCCGGAAGCATGTCGTAGAGCTTGGCCACCTTCAGCTCCGGATCGCCGATCATCGGATAATTCACTTTGTGACCCTGTGTTTCCTCGATGTCGGCGGCCCATTTGCTGTGGCTGCTGGCAGGATCCACGCTCAGGCCGATGATCTTGCAGTTGCGCTTCGCGAACTCGGACTGCAATCCGGCCATGTAGCCCAGCTCCGTGGTGCATACCGGAGTGAAATCCTTCGGATGGGAGAACAATATGGCCCAACCGTCTCCGATCCACTGGTGGAAGTTGATGGTGCCTTGCGTCGTTTCGGCAGTGAAATTCGGGGCTTCGTCATTTATGCGCAGTGACATGTTCTTTGTCCATGATGTCGTTGATATGGCGACGGGACCTTGGGAAACGGATAACACCGAAGTCCCGTAGGGCGCCCGCTGGAGTTTTGAGCAGCAACCGCTGCAACAGTTGCCGGAGTCGCAGCTTCGGTCTGCCGAGCCGGCAACGACGCATACAGTACGCGCTAATGCCAATGGTTGCTAGTCGCACCCAAAAATCGGTGCGGGTTCGCAATCGGCCGGCGCGATCAACCCTGACACTGGCTGTAATCACATCGCCGACGTTCTCGAAGCGATCAACGTGGGACGGTCGTGGTGCTCGGCGCGCCGTTGATGTCGCTGTAACGCCGCACGGATCAGCCGGCGCGTGAAGCCGGCATGACCTTCCGGATCGTGCAGCGAGACAGAGGTCGGCGCTGCCGGCGTCCTCGGGAAGGTAGTAGACGCCGCAGTTGGGATTGATTTCCAGCATGAAGGGCGCGCCGTTCGCGGTCGACGCGCAGATCGCAGCGGCCGAAGCTCGCGCCCTTGAGGGCGACGAAGAAGCGCGCGGAAACATCGCGCAGGCGAGCATCGAGCATCGGATCGTCAGACCGGAAAGGCCGACATCTTCGCGTAATTCACCCATTTCATGTCCGAGTGCTTGAAGGTCTCGCCTTCGGGAAAGCGATATTGGATCGGCGTGTAGGTCTTGGGCCGCGCCGGATCATCCGGATTCTCCGCCACGAGCACCGTGCATCTCCGTCCCCTCGATGAACTCCTCGATCAGCGCCGCCCCGTGGCGGCGCATGATCTTGCGTGCCTGCTGGCGCAATCCGGCGGGCGAACAGACGCGCGAGCGCGCGTGAAAGATCGACGCTGGAATAGCTGCTGTAGTGCTTCACGAAGAGCGGAAAGCGCAGTAGCGTCAGCGGCGCGCTCGACGTCGCGCCTCGTCAGCGCGCCAGGACGTAGTCGGGGGTGGCGATGCCCTCGGCCCGGCAAGCCTCGTTTCATCGCCTCGCGCGAAGGCTCATAGAATTCCGACGTCGCGCCGGTGAAGGCGACACCGTGCTCTTCCAGCGTCTTCACGACCTCGATGCCCGGAGTGTTCTGGTCCGCGGCCCCATCGCAGAGATTGAAAAAGAGATCGAAGCCCTGCTGCGATACGTCGGGTGACCTGTTCGACCGAGGTCGCCTTCTTCAGGCACTCCACCTCCCAGTGCGCATCCGGAAAAAACGGCCTTGGATCGCACGGCCAGTCATCGGCCGGAAAGGGGTCGGCGAGAAGATCCTGGTTGGTCAGGAGGCAGATGCGCATGAACGTTAGGCGACTAGATCAGTAAGTCAGCACATCGACGAGTGGAAGTCCGGACATACTACGCTTCCGATGTGGCTTCACGCGCACGGGCGGGTGACCGCTCGACCCTGAGCAGCCAGGAGAGTTTCCGTTCTGCGCGGGACGTGCGGCCCCGCGACTTTCAGGCGTCGCTTAAATTTGTATCCTACCTGGCGCGTAACAAACACACATTTATCGGGGGCGAAGGGAAGGCGTGCCAGCGCGTCCGCCTGCGCTCGTTGGACCGCCAGAAAGGCGTCGGCGTGGTTCAGGTTCACCATGGCTACCCGCCATTCGAGAATCCGGCGGAAGGCGTCCGGGTCGTTGTGGGACTGAAGCACCCATCACCCGAACTATCGCGTTCCTGACAGGCCGCCACGAGTTCCGGCGTCAGGCGGTCCAGCCCGGTCTCGATGATCGCGGCGTCGAAATCCGCCTTCGCCGCGCGCACGCCCTCCATGGTCGAGACGTTGATTTTGAGGGGAGATGCGGGGCGAGGAGCGGAACGCGCGGGCGTCGGCGTTATTGGCGAACCAGAAGAAGCAATCGTTCTCCAGGCCGACCGGTGTGGACCAGCGTGAGCAGTTGGGAAAGGTCCGCATCCTTCACGTCGAAGAAGACTTTCCGCCTTCCCCCGGACCCGTTCGAGGAACGGTTCCAGGCGCGGGATTCGCTCGCCCGAAAGCGCGGGTGGAACCAGGCCCCGGCGTCCAGGCGGTCTATCTCCTTCGAGGTAAGGTCGCGCAGGCGGCCCGTGCCGCTTTGTGGTCCGGTCCACGGCCGCGTCATGGAGGACGTAGAAAACCCGTCCCGGCTGGTGCGCACGTCCACCTCAATGTAGTCCGCGCCCCATTCGACGCACCTGCCGGGCCGCCGCCCACGTGTTCTCCGGCGCGACGGCGCTCGCCCCCCGGTGGCAGACGACCTCTACCCGATGCGCCGCCACCTTTCCGGTCCGCGAGATCGGCGTGAACACGTTCCAGCACGACGGTCTCGCCAATGTGGAGCCACGCTCCGTGCGGCACGTTCGGCGACATGCGGACGAACTCGCCTCGCGCACCATCACCCGGTCGCCGTTGATCGTGACCGCCGCAGAACCATGCGCGGGCCGCGGTCGACCCTCGCCGTTCGCGCAGCGGCGCAGGACCACGTCCGGCGCTCGGACTGGCATCTCGGATTCGCTGAGCTGCTGCCGAGGTAAAGGGGCGCACCGGGCTGGACCCATCTCCGGTTCGCAGGGTTGTCCAGGTGCAGGTCAGCGGCGGCCAGATCCAGGAAACAAAATCGTGGACCATGACTGGGCAGTACCAGCAGCGTCCCGCGGCGGCGGCTTCGGATCGCGCTGGGCGCCAGCCGCCTCGTCAACCGCTGCCTTCCCGGCAAAATCAGTCTTTGGGCGACCATCTGATTCATGGCCGGGAAACGATCATAAGACACTGGGTAGAGCGGATCGCTGCGGACAAAAATATCGGTCGTATCGTTGGCAGATTATTTTCGCCAGTACCTTTCTGGCTCAGCTCAGTTATTCGCTCTAGGGCTGGCGACTCTCCAGCAGGCGCCCGCGAAAGTTATCTCGCGCCCGCCAGGATCCCAGTTCTGCTCGTGGATGCATTCTTCAAGTGTTTTCTCTATATTACACCACGTGTTGCTGGATCGGCCTATCGATGGCGCGCTTACCTATGTCCGCGAGGGGGCGAAAGGTCATTTTCCACTTCAGTTCACGATACGGAAAAGCGAAGGATGTTGAGTCCGCGCTGGTGGGTTATCTCTGCTGGAAGAAACGCGCAGCCTCGCCCAATCATTCTTTCGGCAGCCCGCGCCGCATGATCATGGGTCGTCCAGTGGCAAGATCAGTTCACTTTCTACCGGGATCGACTGGCGGCGATCGATTGCCGCCGCGATCCGCTGCTGGGCTCGCACTGCATTATGTGGTCAACATCAAAATTGCACGGAATTTATTTATCACCATTTCGAAACACCGAGTTATATTCACAACTTGAAACTGTTGTTTTTGCCCGTTCATTCATAAACCTGTTTCTGGCTTTGTTCCTTTCTCTCTCTCTGCTCTGGAAACTCTTCTTGCCAGGTTTAACTGTTCAAAAACCCACGCTCTCATGGACTGATCCCAAACCTGTTTATTTGTTCCTACCTCGGGGATCTGATAGCGGCATGGGCTTAACGCTCTTCTGGTTTCTGTTTAGTTGTTCTATTTTACTGATATGGATTCTCAAACCTACCTCAGTATTCAAACTGGTTTGTTCCCACGTTTGTTTTTTGAAAACACCTTTCACTAAGCGGGTCAGGCACCACATACCGCCTCCTGACAGTTGATGAGCTCAGGTACAAGGAGACCGGTCTTACCACCCAGACACGGCACACCACCAGCCTCGGCCCCCAGGCCCATAGAGGCATGTGCACTCCGGCATCACTTAGATGTCTGGCTGTCCAGCGCATTACAACTCCTCGCAATCCTTTATCCCAAATATCACGACATCGGCGTCAACGCAGACGAAGCTTTGATCTGCCCCCTTTACACAAGTTATTCCATTGACCTCAAGATTAAACTTTTTTTTAACTTCACGAACTCTTACGTTACTTTATTTTATAAGTTTTAAGAACATGGGCAGGGTACTCCAGCATATTATTTTACCCAACATTTACCTTCATGTTGAAATCATGTTGCATCCTTCCTGATTGAGTGTATTACCTTTGGGTTGAAACTCAGGATTACTGGTTTCACCCAAAGAACTATATTTAAGCGTTATTTTTTGATTATTCAAATTGAACTTGGGAGAGGTCCTACACCTCTTATTCATATTTTATTCATTTAAACTTTCTGCATTTGTTGGAGGTACCACTCTACCTCTTCTGGATGCCACGTCAGGGTCACCCAACACCTGTTCAGATCTGGCACGCACTGAACCACAGCTACACCTACTCACTGTACTTTAACTGACTTGCATCCCCTGTGTATTTTTTTATCATGCAACGCCCTGGGGTGAGTTCTCTGTTTATATTTACCTTTTGACTTAACAAGGATTAAGGTTTAAACCACTTTGATACTATATCTGACTTTTACTGGGATAGATTATTTCTTTTTGGTCTTTTTGGTTATTGGGGTTTACGTTGGTTTTGGGGCCTTCTTTGCTGGGTGGCTGATAAACATAAGATGGAAAAAGATGAACAAGCACGTTATTTCAGTGCTTTTTGGCTGAGGATTTTCTTTTATTTCACTTTACTGGGCTTGGGTCAGTTCCCAGATGCAGCACCAGCGGAGAGACCTAGTCAGGAGGCAGCGCCCCGCGCCACCCCATGGGTTGCTTACTGGGTTCCATGGGAGGGTTCTGGCTAGCCCAGTGTTACCAAATATAGGCTGTTTGTCAGCCCAGCTGGGTTCCCCTTATTTCTTCATGCTTGGCCTCAACCCAGAGACTGTTCCACTTCCACACTGCCGTCTGGATGAAACTTTCTTGGTACTCTACATTACCTTTGATGGTTGAAAGCTTG